>Ga0209746_1000833_pt1 | contig 15304 bp, 13 predicted proteins | sample BarGraNGADG00211_3_FD_184496 | JGI IMG/M metagenome (GOLD analysis project Ga0209746, IMG submission 184496) | Arctic peat soil microbial communities from Barrow, Alaska - Barrow Graham LP Ref core NGADG0011-211 (SPAdes) (version 2) | ecosystem: Environmental > Terrestrial > Soil > Wetlands >... | reverse complement strand
ATATTATGCATTGTAACGATTCCTTTTTCATCAACTGTTATAAGCTCTTTAATAATACTGTCGAATGCGCTATTGGCAACGGAAAGATATGTTTTATCAAGATAACCTTTATTTGCACCACGTGCGAAAGCATAGGTATACATTGCTGATCCTGAGCCTTCAATATAGTTTCCTTCTTTGCCTCCTTTGTTTAGAACCTGGAACCACAGACCGGTTTTAGTATCTCTTACCTTTAACAATGCATCACAGGTTTTCTGAAGAATTCTGATAAGATCGGCTCTGTCGGGATGATTTTCAGGCAGGTATTCAAGAATATCTTCAATTGCCAAAACATACCAACCCATTGCCCGGCTCCATGGATAATGTGACTTACCTGTCACCGGATCGCACCATTTCTGTGAGCGGCTCTCATCCCATGCATGCATGAGAAGACCTGACTGAGGATCAAGAGTTTTCTCATAAATCATTTTCGTTTGAGCGCAGGCTTTATCAAACCATTCCGGAGTGTTGAATTCTTTTGCATACTGAGCCATATATGTCGATGCCATGAAGATACCGTCAAGCCACATCTGCCAGGGGTAAATATTTTTATGCCAATAACCTCCGGAGTTAGTTTTTGGTTGATTCTTAAGCTGTTCAATAAAATTATCGAGTGCAATTTTATACTTCGGATCAGGATTCCTTTTATATACTGTAATGACATCGCGACCCGGAAAAATCCTGTCAAGATTATATTCTTTAAGTCTGTAATCAACTACTGATCCGTCGGTCTTTACAAAATGATTGACCCAGTCATCCATATATTTTGAATATCTGATGTCGGTATTGCCCAGCCTGTCAATTGCCATACCGAGGAAAGCAACATCGTAGGTCCACTTGGGATTCCGGTCAACATAATATATCAGGCTGTCTGATCTGGAAAGAATTGTATTTGCCATTCTTATAGACCATTTCTCCTCGTTTTGTTTGTTTTTCTGGACCTGTGCCTGAAAATTACCGGCAGAAGCTGCCAGAAGAAATAGAAGAACAATTTTTTTGTACATAGAGCTGTAAATTTCAAATGAACATTTACTCCTGAGTTTTAGTCCCTGTGATCCACTTTGCCTCGGTCTGATGCAGATCAAATACCATGATTTCATTCAGTCCTTCTCTAAGCCATGGAGCTTGACAGTAGAGTCTTTTCTGTGGCCCGATATTCCAGTAACGGCCAATATTATGTCCATTAATCCAAACAATTCCTTTGGTGTATTTGGTAAGGTCAATAAAAGTATCAGCGCCTACGTTTCCTTCCGCCTTTGTCAGAACAAAATTACCTTTGAAAAAGACTCCGGGTTTTTTGATTGATTTTCCGGAAGACCTTAGATCATAAACATATTTCCTGTCCATAGGAAGCTTATAGACCTTCCAGTTCAGCAATGTGGTTCCATTTAGGGTCACACTGTCAGTTATACCTTTTCTGTCAATAATATTCTTACCATAATTAATACGCCCCATCGCTTCAACAAAAATTTCAAGGACCGGAACTTCTTCATTGCTTGCCGGTATTTCTATTGAATTTATACCCTCCCGTCTGTCGAGTTTTCCGATATAAGTTCCATTCAAAAAGACAGTTGCATAATCGTGAATATCATTCACTGTTAGCTTTCCGTATTTTTGTCCGACAAGTTCAGTTTTATATAAAATAAAACCATAGTCCTGACCATAAGCTTCAAATGTTTTTGGCTGCTCTGAGTTCAGCGGTAGAGGAAGATTATCCCATACGGAAGTAAATGGTTGCATATTTACCGGAGATATTTCAAATGTAGGAACCGGGTCAGGTATAGGTGAAAGCTTTTTACCCTTAGGAAGATATGAACCTATCAGAGTCCTGATTGCCATATATTTAGGTGTAGCATTGCCTTGCTCATTTACAGGTGCATCATAATCGTAACTGGTAACATCTGGTTCATAACCTTTACCTCCCGAGTTGGCTCCGGCAGTATATCCAAAGTTGGTTCCACCATGAATAACATAAAAATTAAAGGACTTCTTGTTGTCCATAAGGAATTTCACCTCATTTAACAATTTAGCTGAGTCAGGTTTTGCCCATTTCTCGCCCCAATGAGTAAGCCAGCCTGGATAAGTCTCGCTGCTGAAAACAGGTACGCCCGGGTTCATTTTAGCGGCCAGCGCAAAATCTTCCAAAGAACTTCCTGAATCAAGACCAACAGCGCTTCCCGGAAGAGTACCGGCTTCTAACATCTTTGTTGAGGGACCATCACCGGTGAATGTTGGGATATCAATCCCCAATGAAGCCCAGACTTCTTTAAGTCTCAGCAGGTAATTCTTGTCATTACCGAAGCTCCCATACTCATTTTCAATCTGTAACATCAATATTGGCCCACCCTTCGTAATGAGGTATGGTTTAATTTCTTCAGACAGCCTGGAAATATATTTTTCTGCGGCAGCCATATAGCGAGGATCCAGACATCTTAATTTTATATCAGGGATGCGTAAAAGGTAAGGAGGAATCCCCCCAAGTTCCCATTCTGCACAAACATAAGGACCTGGTCGGAGAATTAGCCACATCCCCTCTTCCTGTACAATTTTAAAAAACTGACTTAAATTATGATTCCCGGTACTAAAATCATATACTCCCTCTTCAGATTCATGAAAGTTCCAGAAAATATAAGCTGATATAGTATTGCAACCCATTGCTTTTGCCATTTGAATCCTGTGCTTCCAGTATTCAACTGGTACCCTTGCAGGATGCATTTCACCACTTATTATCTGAAAGGGCTGTCCATCAAGAAGAAAGTCAGATGTTCCTAACTTGAATGTATGTTTTGGTTTCTGAGCTAATACTGCTCCTGAAAACAGGAAAAAGATCATCACAATTGACAAAAAAATATTCCGTTTAATCATATCTGTATCATGTATTTATTGTCATATATTACATTCTCAATATAACTTTTGCCTTTTGTCTTTTGTCTTTTTACTTTATCCTTACTTTTTACTTTTTACTTTTTCTCCATTTATCTTTTACCCCCCAACCCCCCAAATTGGGGGCTTTATCCTCTTGACTTTTTACTTTTTCTTTGTTTTCCCTTTTGTCTTTGTACTTTTGTCTTTTGTCTTGATCCTTACTTTTGCCTTTTTACTTAAAATTCTTCAGATAGCCTGAAAACTATGTAGTTTTCTATAGACACCATCCTCTTTTGTCATCAGTTCCGCATGTGTCCCTGTCTCAACTATCATACCTTCATCAAGAACAACTATCATATCGGCATGCTGAATTGTTGATAACCTGTGCGCAATTACAAGTGAGGTTCTGTTTTTCATAAGTTTGAGTATTGCATCCTGAACCAGTCTTTCAGATTCTGTGTCGAGAGCGGAAGTTGCTTCATCGAGAATCAATATCGGCGGATTAGCCATAATAGCCCTGGCAATACTTATTCTTTGTTTCTGACCACCACTTAGCTTATTGCCTGATTCTCCCACTAAGTTTTCGTAACCAAGTTCAGTTTCCATTATGAAGTCGTGTGCATTGGCGATTCTGGCAGCAGATTCGACTTTCACCATATCTGCTTTTTCAACTCCGAATGCTATGTTCTCCTTAAAAGAAGTATTAAAAAGAATCGGATGCTGGCTTACTATCCCCAGAAGGTATCTCAGGTCCCTGATCTTCAGATCGCGGATATCTACGCCATCGATCAGAATACTACCTTTATCACTATCCATAAACCTTGGAAGCAGATCTGCAATAGTTGATTTTCCGGCGCCCGACTTGCCGACTATGGCAACAGTCTGACCTTTTTTTATCTTCAGATTTATATCCCTTAGTACGGGTTCGTTGTTGTACGCGTACCATACTCCTTTAAATTCAATTGAATCTTTGAATCCGTTGACAGCTAATGCATTCTCTTTTTCAGTTATAGTTTCCTCAGCATCGAGCACCTGGTCAATCCTGTCAATTGATGCCATCCCTTTCTGAATTGCAAAATATGCGGTAGTAATGTTCTTTGCAGGCTGGATTATCTGAGAAAAAACAACCAGAAAGACAATCAGATCTGCAGCAGTCATGTTACCTGAACCATGAAGAACAAGGTTGCCACCAACATACAAAATAATCATAACAACAATTGTTGCAAGAAATTCGCTGATAGGTGATGCCAGGTAAGCTTTTCGAATTACCCTCCTGAAAACTTTTGCATATCTCTCATTTGATTCGGCAAACTGAACCTTCATTTTTTCTTCAGCATTGAAACCTTTGACTATCCTTAAACCTGTCAGAGTCTCTTCAACAATAGAAAGAAGCCGGCCAAGATGTTGCTGTCCAAGAAGTGATGAGGACCTTAGAGTCCGGCTTGCCCGGCCTATCAGCCAGCCACTCACCGGTAAAAGAACAAGTGCGAAAAGCGTTAACTCATAACTGGTAACAAAAAGGTATGTTACAAAAATCAGGATATACATGGGATCCCTGAACATCATTGTAAGTGATGCAATTACAGAAATCTCAATCTCCTGTACATCATTTGATATTCTTGTCATTACATCACCTTTCCTTGCATCGGTAAAGAATGAAAGCGGCAGTCTCAGAATCTTGTGATAAAGTTTTTTCCGAAGATCACGGACTGTACTGGATCTGATAAAGGCCATACAGTTATTCGCCAGAAAAATGAAGCCGTTTTTGAAGAGGCTTGCACTAATCACAATAAGGACTATTAATATCAAAGCGCCCGATTGTCCGTTTTTTTCAATAAATACGGAAAGATAGTATTTACCGAAAGCCTGGATATAATCTGCATTTAACTGAAAAGCACCAGGATTTGTGACGACCACTGCGGGTAAGAAGAGAACCCTTAAGAAAGGATATACAAGAGTAAAAGTAAGCAGAGCAAACAATGCACTCAGAAGATTGTACAGGATATTTTTTACTGCTGACCATTTATAAGGAGCAAAATATTTAAGCAGCAACCGGATATTATTCATCTAAAAATTATTTGATTAAAAACCTGTGTAATTGAATGGAGAGATAGCCTTAAGTTCTGCTTTTACATTATCGTTAATATCCAGGTTTTCTATGAAGTTCGTTATTGATTCAAAAGTGATTTTCTGATTAGTTCGTGTCAGATCAAGAAGTGCCTCATACGGGTTTGGATAGCCTTCTCTTCGCAATATTGTCTGGATAGCTTCTGCTACAACAGCCCAGTTATTTTCCAGGTCGCTTTTTATTTTTTCCCTATTGACAATCAGTTTATTAAGGCCTTTCAATAATGAATTAAAGGCGATTAATGAATGACCAATCGGAACACCGATGTTTCTCAGCACGGTAGAATCAGTCAGGTCACGTTGAAGCCTCGATATCGGCAGTTTCATTGAAAGATGTTCAAAGATAGCATTTGCATATCCCAGGTTTCCTTCGCCGTTTTCAAAATCAATCGGATTTACTTTATGAGGCATAGCTGAGGAACCAATCTCTCCTTTTTTTATTTTTTGTCTGAAATAATCCATTGAAATATACAACCAGAAATCACGGGCCAGATCGGTAAGTATAACATTTATCCGTCGCATATTATCAAATAATGCAGCAAGATTATCATAATGTTCAATCTGTGTTGTTGGTTGTGACCGTTCAAGACCGAGTTCTTCATTGACAAAGTTGTTTGCAAAGGAGAGCCAATCTATATCGGGATAAGCAACTTTATGCGCATTAAAATTTCCTGTTGCACCACCGAATTTAGCGGAGTATGGAATTTGTCCAAAATACTTGATCTGTCCATCTATCCTTGAAATAAATACATCAATCTCTTTACCCAACCTGGTTGGAGAAGCCGGCTGACCATGTGTCCTGGCGAGCATTGGAATATCCTTCCAGTCATCGGCAAAAGCAGCCAGTGTCTCTCTCAATTCATAAAGAATTGGGAAATAGACGTTTATCATCGCATCTTTAAGAGATAGAGGTATTGCAGTATTATTAATATCCTGCGAGGTAAGTCCGAAATGAATGAATTCGCTCCAATTACCCCAACCAGACTGAAAAAACCTCTCTTTCAGATAATATTCTATTGCCTTAATATCATGATTTGTGACTTTTTCTCTCTCTTTTATTTTTTCAGCCTCTGTTAAGTCAAAGTCTTCGTAGATTGACCGTAAGACTTTGAAGTTATCCTTTTTAAAATCCAGAAGCTGAGGGAGCGGTATGTTGCACAAGGCAATAAAATATTCTATTTCTACCATCAGACGGTATCTGATCAGCCCGAATTCAGAAAAATACAGGTCAAGTTCAGTAACTTTTTGTCTGTATCTTCCATCAAGGGGAGATATGGCAGTAAGAAAATTTAATTCCATTATTTGTCAGATTGGGTTTTCACTTGTTATAATTATACGTACAAAAGTACTATTTTAGTGTTGTAAAAAAAAAGGTATGGATAAAATCAGAATCTCCGCTGTAAAATATGCCAACACGTATCCCTTTATATACGGATTGAAGGAAAGCGGCTTTGATAAAAGGGTAATCCTCGAAACTGACCATCCTGCTGATTGCGCTGCAAAATTGATAGACGGAAGAGTTGATATCGGCCTTATTCCGGTGGCTGTTCTTCCTTTAATGAAGGAGTATCACATTATAAGCGATTATTGTATTGGTGCAAATTGGAACGTCAGGACAGTCATGCTATTAAGTAACTGTCCTTTTGAGGAAATAAGGAATATTTATCTCGATTATCACTCACGTTCATCTGTTAACCTTACAAAAGTACTGGCGAAAAACAGTTGGAAAAGAGAATTCAGTTGGATCAATACATCAAAAGCTTTCGATTTTCGGAATATAGGTCCCAATGAAGCTGTTGTGCTGATTGGGGACCAGTGTTTTGAATTTGAAAACAGTTTCAGATACAAAATTGATCTGGCAAGGGAATGGAAGGAATTCTCCGGGCTTCCATTTGTATTCGCGTGCTGGACAGCCAATAAAGTTCTTGATAATGAATTTATTAAAGATTTCAACGAAGCACTTCAGCTGGGCGTAAATAATATTGATGCTGTTGTTGAAAAATTTGGAAAAACGGGGATTATTAAAGGTGAAATACTCAGTACTTACCTCGTTGAAAATATTGATTACAATTTCAATGATGAGAAAAAAGCAGGGCTTAAATTATTTCTTGAATTGATGGGGAAGCTTTAACTTTAGGCACTCTAAACTTTAGCTCACTTTAAGTACTGATTAGTTACTAATATTTATATAATCATGTATATTTCAAAATTGTTAAGCTGATATTACAAGTTATCTATTTTATGATTAACTTTGAGTTTTGATGCGATTTAAACAGGTATATTGGTAAACTAAGCAAAAATATCATGGCTAAAACAATCACCTTCAATGAACTTCGGAAGATTAAAGACCAGTTACCTTCCGGTAGTATGAGACAGATTGCAGAAAAACTGGATTTGAACGAAGAAACAGTTAGAAACTACTTCGGAGGGAGAAATTTTGACAAGGGCCAAAGTGTTGGAATTCATTTTGAACAAGGACCGGATGGCGGCATTGTTACTATTGACGATACAACTATACTTGATCTTGCTCAGAAAATGATCAACTACTAGTTCGTTACCCGTAAGCCTGTTCAAAAGCAAAAGGTTCGGTCTTTTGCTTTTTTTATTAAAGATGAAGCTCTCTGAGATAATAAAATCAGCAGAAAATCAGTATAAACAGATCCTTGAAGAATTCTTCATTTCTGTTTATAATGAACAATCTCTCTCGTCACATGGAATTGATCATCACAGGAGAGTATGGAACTATTCAAAGGAGTTTCTGAAACTGGTTTCTTTAAAGGATACAGCTCATTCCTTACACTTCACATCAGAATTGATAATTGCATGTTATATGCATGATATTGGTATGTCAGTCGATCCTGGGGTAAAGCATGGTAAACATAGCAGAAATTTATGCATCCAATTTCTAAACAAAAACAATCTTCCGGAAACGGACTACAAGGATGCCTTGGAAGCCATTGAGTATCATGACAATAAAGATTATATCAGCAATAGCTTCATTAATGACCTGCTGACAATTCTTTCAGTTTCTGATGATCTTGATGCCTTTGGCTTCACTGGAATATTCAGGTATTCAGAAATATATCTGACCAGGGGTATCGATCCTGAAAAGATTGGTTATCTGATTAGGGAAAATGCTGAAAGAAGGTTCAATAATTTTATAAAAACTTTTGGATCTTTTATTGAAATAGTTGAGAAGCATACGAACAGATATAAGATTCTTGATAATTTCTTCAGTAAATACAATGAGCAGCTTCCCTCCTATCACTTTGGTACAAAACAACCATCAGGTTATTGTGGCGTGGTTGAAATTATTCACACCTTAATGAAGAATAGCTTGCAATTAAAGGATTTTATTGCCGCACCAGAGAAATATTCAAAGGATCTGTTGATTAGATGTTTTTTTAAAGAATTAGAAAAAGAATTATCCTGCTTCTAACATATTTATACAGAAAAAATTAAACTTGAATATGAATAAACCTAATTCAAAAATACCCACCCCTTTCAATCCTGATAAGAGCTATAATTGCGTATGTGTCATTTTTGACAATATCATGCGATAACCTGAGTATTTTTGATAAAGCTAAGTATTAATACTTAACCATTTGTGGTTTTTATGCCAATCATAACCGACATAAAGAGCTTTACATTTGTTCACAAAATCGGTAGAGATTATGAGGTTTGTACTTTCCCTTTCGTTTTTCATGTTAATTATTGCAGATTTATTTGCGCAATCCACCAATGACATACTCACTTTATTAATCTCAAATAAGACAATCAGTCAGGTGCAGGCAGATTCAGTCAGGGCTGAAGCAGCATTACTCCAACAACAAACTGATGCTTCGCGTAAATCATTTTTCGTCACTGCAGCAAGGCAGATGCAGCTTACGGGATACTCACAAATCAGATATCAGACTTTTCAGGAATCAGGGAAACATAATGGGTTTGACATTCGCCGTGCCAGGATTGATCTAAGAGGTTCTGTCACACCATTTTTCTCTTACAGATTACAGACTGATTTTGTTGATAAACCAAAAATGATTGATGTATATGGCGAGATAAAGCTGGCAGACTATTTCTCATTAACAGTCGGTCAGTTTTTAATTCCTTTTTCACTTGAGAATCTAACATCTACAAATAAACTTGATATGATTGACCGTTCACAGGTTGTAGAGGCTCTGGTTGCACGCAGCAAAGATGTAATAGGTAACCAGAACGGACACGACATTGGTATACAGGCAAGTGGATCAATCTTAAAAATCAAAGGCGTGCCAGTTGTGGAATACCGCATAGGGGTCTTTAATGGTTCCGGTATAAATGTCGCAGATACTGCCAATAATGAGAAAGATATTTCAGGACGTCTGATTTTCACCCCAATAAAAGGATTCTCGTTTGGGGGAGGATTTTATAAAGGTATGGATAAAGCGATAAAACCTGATGTAGCTGGTCAGAGTCAGACCCGCAATAGGTTCGGGGGTGAATTCAGCTATGTAACAACCCGGTTTTCTTTTAAAGGTGAATATATCGCCGGAAAAGATGGCAAAACGGATAGAGCCGGATGGTATCTGCAAACTGGCTATTTTTTAATTCCACAGAAACTTCAGGTTCTTGGTAAATACGACACTTATGATCCTAATACCTCAACAGCTAATAATATTTCAACAAACTATATTTTTGGCGCTAATTACAATTTTACCAGCTGGTCACGCTTACAGGCATTTTATACTTTACGGCAGGAAGAGGGTATAGCCGTTGATAATAATTATTTTACTGTTCAGTATCAGATTGGCTTCTGACAATATATAGTATTTAACATGAGACAATTAGGTAAATCATTTTCATTGGGTGTTGTCCTTTTCTTCTTTTTGACTGTTCCAAAGTCTTTCAGTCAGGAAAAGAGTTCAGGTCAGATCAGTATCTCAGGTGCTTTTGCACTGTACCCGATGGTAATAAGATGGGCAGATGAATACAAGAAACTAAATCCGGGAGTACGGTTTGACATCTCCGCGGGAGGTGCAGGTAAGGGTATTTCAGATGCACTTAACGGAATGGTTGAGATAGGTATGGTATCGCGTGAGATTTACCCGGAAGAGTTAAAAAAAGGAGCTTTCCCAATTGCTGTTACAAAAGATGCAGTTGTTGCTGTAGTAAATGCACAAAACCCTGCACTTAACGATATTATTACAAAAGGTTTAAAGTTAGACGCAGCAAATAATATCTGGATAACTGGCAGATATACAACATGGTCACAGGCCTTTGGAGCTAAAACATCATCGCCTGTTCATATTTATACGCGTTCGGATGCCTGTGGCGCTGCCGAAATATGGGCTAAATTTTTCGGAAAGAAACAAGAAGATCTTTTGGGAGTAGGAGTATTTGGGGACCCGGGATTAGCACAGGCAGTTAAGAAAGATCCTCTCGGTATAGGATATAATAATATTGGCTACGTATATGATGCTACAACAAGGCAGCAGATAAAAGGTTTGAAAGTAGTACCTATTGATCTTAATAATAATGGGAAGATAGATAGCGATGAAGATTTTTATACTTCGATGAATGATTTAATAGCTGCAATTGCTTCAGGTAAATATCCATCACCACCGGCCAGGGAATTATATTTCGTAGTTAAGGGCAGTCCCAAAAACAACAAAGTTCTAACTGAATTTATCAGATGGGTATTATCTGACGGACAAAAATTTGTTAATGAAGCAGGCTACATATCTCTTCCAAAAGAAAGAATTGAATCAGAGCAAAAGAAGCTACAATAAATAAAAATGCATCGACTCAGAGCTGCAAAAGACAAAGCTGCCCGGTATTTGATGCTGGGCATTGGTATTTTTACCATACTTCTTCTTCTCGTTATAGGGTTAAGCTTATTTTTCAAAGCATTACCAATAATGAGGGAGAAAAACCTGTGGGTATTACTTTCCTCTGCTGACTGGAAACCATTCAAGGGGGATTTCGGTTTTCTTCCATTTATACTCAGCACTTTCTACGTTTCGCTCATTGCCATTATAATAGCCCTCCCCTTTTCCATTCTTACCAGTATTTATCTTAATTCCTATGCTTCAAAGAATGTACGACGGTTTTTTGAACCTGTTATTGACCTGCTATCAGGTATACCTCCTGTAATTTATGGTGTTTGGGGCACATTGACAATTGTTCCTCTGATAGCCAATAAGATAGCTCCCCGATTTGTAGAATTTTCAAGTGGTTATACTATTCTTGCAGGAGGAGTCGTTCTGGCCGTTATGATTATTCCTTTGCTGATCAGCATTATGGTAGAAGTATTTCGTTCTATTCCAAAAGAGATGACCGATGCGTCTCTTTCCATGGGAGCAACTAAATGGCAGACAGTTAAGAAAGTTATTCTTAGGAAATCAATCTCAGGGATAATTGCTGCAACTGTTCTCGCATTATCCAGGGCTTTTGGTGAAACGATGGCAGTATTAATGGTGTGTGGTAACACAGCAAAAATCCCACATTCAATTTTTGATGCCGGCTATCCACTCCCTGCATTAATTGCAAATAATTATGGCGAAATGCTTTCGATGCCAAGCTATGAATCCGCACTTATGCTCTCTGCATTCCTTCTCTTTATAATTGTCGTTTTATTTAACGGACTTTCAAGATTTACACTTAATCAGATTGAAAGGAGATATCAATTCTGATAATCAATAATATGATTTGCAAATTACTATGAAACATTTAGAAGAGAAGATATTTAAGGTAATTATGATCTGTGCAGCAATGATCATCCTTGGTGTCCTTATGTATATTATTGGTACCGTTTTTTACAGAGGGTTGCCTGCTCTTACTCTTGACATGATAACAAAACTTCCGGGAGGCGGATTTTATCTTGGGAAGGAAGGAGGAGTATTGAATGCAATTGTCGGTTCCTTATATATAATACTTGGATCACTTTCAATCAGCATACTCATTAGTGTACCACTTGTGATGTATATCAATTTTTATCTGCCTGCAAAATCTATTTTCTCATCTATAATTCGTTTTTCACTTGACATTCTCTTTGGTATTCCATCAATTGTTTACGGAGCATTCGGATTTGCACTCATGATCTATCTTGGAATAAGGGCCTCATTAATAGGAGGAATTCTGACTGTAGCAATGCTTATAATGCCAATTATGATGAGATCTTTTGATGAAATAACCAAGCTTTTATCCCGCGATCTGCCGGATGCATTATTATCCCTGGGCGCCACAAAATATGAAATGGTAAAAGTCATACTAAGACAACTTATGCCAGGATTAGTCACAGCCATCTTACTGGCTATCGGAAGAGGTATCGGAGATGCAGCAACTGTTCTCTTTACCGCAGGATATACTGACAATATACCAACTTCACTTAATCAACCTGCAGCTACTTTACCTCTTTCTATTTTCTTCCAGCTTGGAAGTCCGGTTGAAGAAGTACAGAACCGTGCTTACGCTTCAGCAATAATCCTTACAGTAATTATCCTAATTCTGAGCTTTTCAGCGCGGTATTTTAGTTCAAAGTTTTCAAAAAACAAGATATGATATCAACAAACCAACACACGGTAAGTAGTTACACTAATTCATTTATCGGAATGGATGAAGCGATCACATTAAAGAAATTGATTACAAATCAGTCAATCAGAATCGAAAATCTTGATGTATTTATAGAAGATCAGCATATCCTTAAGGATGTTAATCTGACAATCCCTGAAAAAAGCATCACATGCATTATCGGACCATCTGGATGCGGCAAGTCAACCTTTCTGAAAACACTGAACCGGATGCATGATGAATCTCCTGAAGTAAAGATCAGTGGCAAAGTATTTGTCGACGATGAAAACATATATGGCCCGCATGTGAATGTTATTGATACACGTAAAAAGATGGGATTACTGGCTCAGCGGCCCTGTCCCCTGCCAATGTCTATATTTGATAATGTCGCGTATGGCCCGCGAATCCATGGGATAAAGAAAAGAAAAGCTATAAATCAAACTGTTATCCAATATTTGCAGTACGTTGGTCTGTGGGATGAAGTTAGAGACAGGGTTCGAAAATCTGCCACCCGATTGTCTATTGGACAGCAACAGAGATTATGCCTTGCAAGAGGACTGGCAATAGAGCCTGAATATATTCTGGGAGATGAGGCTACTTCAGCGCTTGATCCACTTTCAACAAAAAAAATAGAAGCGCTATTTGTTAAGCTGAAAGAAAAATATACAATTATTCTTGTAACTCATACGCTTAGACAGGCAAAACGAATCGCCGACCACATAATATTTATGTATCTGGGCAAAATAATTGAAGCCGGCCCTACTGAAGAGTTCTTTAATAATCCAAAAAAACAATTAACCAGGGATTATCTCTCCGGGAGCTTCAGCTAATCACATCAGGAAGAACATTGTCAAATACATAAAAAAGTAATATCTATATGCAACTAAAAGAGCTAAAAAACCAACTTGACGGATTTCCTATCGAGGATCAACTGAAAAAGCTTGTCTCCCTTTTCCCTGAGAAGGTTATATTTACTACCAGCTTAGGGATTGAAGATCAGGTTATAACTCACAAACTCTTCAGTAATAATATAGATGTAAAGGTTATAACACTTGATACCGGAAGGCTATTTCCCCAGACTTACGATGTCTTCTCAAACACTATAATCAAGTACAACAAAAAAATAAGTGTATATTTTCCTGAATATGAGTCCGTCGAAAAAATGGTTACAGAAAAGGGACCATTTAGCTTTTATCAGACTGTGGAAAACAGGAAAGAGTGTTGCAGAATCAGAAAGGTTGTTCCGTTAAACAGGGCTCTTAAAGGTATGGAGTGTTGGATATCGGGGATCAGGGCTGAACAATCTGACGATCGTAACAATATGGATTGGCTCGAATATGATAAAAGCAAAAATCTATACAAATTCTACCCTCTTTTTAACTGGACATTTGATGATATAAAGAACTTTGTAAAGGAGAATAATGTACCTTATAATTCGCTGCACGACAAAGGATTTGTCAGCATAGGATGTGAACCTTGCACCAGGGCAGTAAAGCCAGGTGAGGATTTCCGTTCAGGAAGATGGTGGTGGGAAAATGATGGTCCTAAAGAGTGTGGTTTGCACATTAAATAAAAGACAAAAGACAATAAATAAATGAAGAATGTTATAAATATAAATGATGAACATCTGAAAGAACTCGAAGCAGAAGCAATATTTGTAATGAGGGAGGTGGCTGCCCAGTTCGAGAACAAAGTATTGCTCTTTTCCGGTGGAAAGGATTCAATTTTGCTTGTACATCTTGCCAGAAAAGCATTCTGGCCTGCAAGAATACCTTTTAGTCTGATGCATATTGACACTGGTCATAATTTTGAAGAGACTTTGAAGTTCAGGGATGATCTTGCTGTAGAATTTGGGGCAGAACTTATTGTCAGATACGTACAGGATTCAATTGATAAGGGAAGAGTTACCGAAGAACAGGGTGTGAATGCAAGTCGCAATAAGGCCCAGTCGATTACACTTCTTGACGCAATTGATGAACTTAAAATCGATGTGGCTATTGGTGGTGGCCGCCGTGATGAGGAGAAAGCCAGAGCCAAGGAGAGGTTTTTCTCACATAGAAATGAATTTGGCCAATGGGACCCAAAGAACCAGCGTCCCGAGTTATGGAATATCTTTAACGGCAGGAAACATTCGGGGGAACATTTCAGGGTATTCCCGATAAGCAACTGGACGGAACTGGATGTCTGGCAGTATATTCTGAATGAAAACATTAAACTTCCGGAATTGTACTACACCCACAAACGGAAAATATTCAGCCGTAATGGCGTTTATCTGGCCTGGGCCCCTTTCATGCAGTTAAAACCAAATGAACATGTCTTCGAGACAGATGTCCGATGCCGGACTATAGGTGATATAACATGTACCGGGCTTACACTCTCAAAGGCAGGATCACTGGAAGAAATAATATCCGAGATAGCTGCTACAAGAGTTACCGAAAGAGGAGGAAGATACGATGATAAACGATCAGAAGCAGCAATGGAAGACCGTAAGAAAGAAGGATACTTCTGACTTGCAAGGGATGAGGTGTGAGGTGTGAGGTGTGAGGTGTGAGGAATTAGCAATTAGGAATAGGATGAAAATAAACGGAAAGAGCGAGAATAAAAGTCTGCTAAGATTTACAACAGCAGGAAGTGTTGATGACGGGAAGAGTACTCTGATCGGGAGGCTCCTCTATGACAGTAAATCAATATTTGAAGACCAGATGGAGCATATTGTCCAATCCGG
>Ga0209746_1000832_pt1 | contig 15304 bp, 10 predicted proteins | sample BarGraNGADG00211_3_FD_184496 | JGI IMG/M metagenome (GOLD analysis project Ga0209746, IMG submission 184496) | Arctic peat soil microbial communities from Barrow, Alaska - Barrow Graham LP Ref core NGADG0011-211 (SPAdes) (version 2) | ecosystem: Environmental > Terrestrial > Soil > Wetlands >... | reverse complement strand
TGGGCTTCGGCGGTGTAGGTGGAGAACGTCGTGAACCCGCCGAGCACCCCGATGCCCAGGAACAGCCGGGCCAACCGGTGCGGGTGGCCGGCGACCTCCGTCAGGACCACCATGAGCACACCGATCAAGAGGCAACCGGTCACGTTGATGGCGAAGGTGGACCACGGGAAGGTGCCCGGCGCGGGCGGCCACGAGGCGCTCAGCCCGTACCTGGCGATCGCGCCCAGGGCGCCGCCGAGCGCGATGGCGAGCGTGACATCCCATACCTGCGGACGAGTTGAGAAGCGGCGCCGGGCGACGCTCAGGTCCGCACCGATACCGGTCTCCACTTCGGCCACTTGGTCGTTCACGCGTGCTTACCCTTCTCGAGCGTCGACGTCACCGTCGCGGTGATCAGCTTCGCTGCGAGGGCTGCGGCGAGCATCCATGCGGCGGTATACCCGAAGGCCAGTGTCGGGGTGAAAGCGACCCACCGTGACCCCAAGATGAGTGGGGCAGCCAGGGCGCCCATCGACTGGACCAGTCCGAGGACACCGTACCCGTTGCCGCGCAGGTGGTCGGGCAGCATCAGGGCCACAACGGTCGACTCGGCGGTCTCGGCAGGCACGATCTGCGAACCCGGCGAGGAGGAATCTGCAGGTCGAGCGCTCCCACCACGAGGTGGGAAACAGGGATCAAAGCGAGATCACCTACCGGTTCAACTCCCTGACCAGGTCGGCCGACAAGACCATGCTGGTCAAGTACGCCGAGAAGAACGTGGCGCACGCGGCCGGTCGATCAGGTGGGGGCCCGCGGGTCCGACGCGCCGCAAGAGCTCCGCATCAGACACGACGCCCGCGACGGACCTCAACAGGTCGTAGCGGCTGACGATGCCGACGACCCGGCCGGCCTGCAGCACCGGGATCCTCTTGACCCGCCGGGTAAGCATCAGCCGAGCGACATCGCCAAGGGGGGTGCCGACGAGCACCGCGATCGGGTCGGGCGTCATCACGTCGCCGGCTGTGGTGCCGTTCGTGGACGGCACCACAGCGCGGTCGCCCAGCGCGGCACACATGGACGGCATCCGGCGTCGCCGTCGGCGGGGAGCCCACATCGGACCGAAGGACCACGGCCGAGCGCGCTGAGAACGATCGGGCTGCTGTCGATCGTCGCCGCCCGTGTCGGCCGTTGGCGCGCGGCTCTGCTGGACGCCTCGCTGAGCGTGCTGCTCTGCCTGGCCGCGGCGGTCGTCTGCTACCGGCTGGCTGCCGGGTGATCGAATGACCGCGCCCGCGCCGCACAGGCGGCTGGACCTCACCGACGCGGTCGTGCTCGGTGCCGGCTCGATGCTCGGCGCCGCCGTCGCCGCGCTGGGTTCATTGCCAGGCGGGCTGCTCGCGCTCGCCCGACCCGGCTTCGCGATGGCGGGTCACAATCGCATCACAGTGAAAATGACGCGGCCTGAAGCCCCGCATTTCTCAGGTTGGGCCGCGATGATATCGGTGTCCGGTGCAGTCGGACGACACACCCAGCCGTGTTGACGGGAGCCCGAATGTCACCGTCCTGGCGCGCCGGCGGACGGTGCGAGCCCGTATGAGGGTTTGGCGGCTTCAGGTCACCGGTCGCCGGTCCAGGGCGCAATGGGCGATCCTGCCGGTCGTCGCCGCCGTGGCGCTCGCCTGCACCACGCTCCTCGCGGGCCTGAGCCTCCTGATCAGCTCGACGGAGCGCTTCGCGCTGACCGCTAGCCTCACCGCCGCACCGCGAAGCTCGACCGATCTCGACCTCACCTTCGGCGTGCCACCGAGCGGCCAGAGTCCGCCGGTCGTGACAAGAGCCGACATCGGCGCGGCGGCGATCTTCAAGGACATCAAGACGACGTCGCGGGTCTCGATCACCTCGCACCTCGAGCGCCTCCCCACGACGAAGAACGGCGAGGCCCTTACCTACTTTGGCTCGATCGCCGAGTTCGCCGACCACGCGCGGCTGAGCAGCGGGCACTGGCCGGCGGCGCCAACCGAGACTACGGAGGCCGCGGCCGGGCAGGTTCGGGTCATCCCGGTCGCCATCCCCACCCAGGCGGTCGAGAACCTCGGCTGGAAGATCGGTGATCGGATCCCGCTGACCTCGCTCGCGGACTACAACGCGGGCGCAGTGATCGAGGTCGTCGGCATCTACGCCGTCAACTCGGCGACCGATGCCTACTGGAAGCCCGATCTGCTCGGCGGAGCGGGTTACGACCCGGCGTTCCCTGTTCCGGGCTCGGGCGGGCGGATCATCAACCCGGCCTACGGGCCACTCGTCATCAACGCCGCCGCCTTCGCGACCGCCGCCCCCGGCGCCCTGCCGGAGGCCGACACGGTCAGCATCTCGTACACCCCGGACCTCAGCACCGTTCGCGCCACCGACATCGGCCCGCTGCTCAACCGCCTCGACACGGCCCAGGACACGGTCGTGCAGGCGGCTCAGTCGGGCGGACCCAACGGCGCGACGACGGTCGACGCGAAGACGGCCCTACCCGACTTCCTGCGGCGTGTTCTCGCGTCACTCACGATCACGCGCAGCAGCGTCCTGGTCGCCGGGCTCCTGCTGCTCGTCCTCGGAGTCGCCGCGTTGCTCCAGACAGCCCGGCTGCTGGCTGAACGACGCGTGGGCGAGCAACACCTGATGCGCGCCCGCGGCGCATCCACCGGGCAACTCATCGGCCTCGCCGGGATCGAGGCGCTCGTCCTGGCGACGGTCACCACCCTGGCGGCCCCCGAGCTGTCGCGACGCCTGTTCCTCTTCGTCGCCCATCACTCCGCGCTGGCCGATGCCGGCATGGCCCGTGACCCGGGCGTACCTCCGATGACCTGGTACGTCGCGGGCGTCGTCGGCCTGGTCTTCGCGGTCGTCCTGATCTCGCCGCTGCTGCGCCGCGCCACGACGTTCGTCGAGGCCGAGCAGGCCCGAGCCCGACCAGATCGAATGTCGGCGATCCAACGTTCCGGGCTCGACTTCGCGATCTTCGTGCTAGCCGGTCTCGCGTACTGGCAGCTGCGCTCCTACCGGGCGCCCGTGCTCGGCGGGGGCACCAGCTATCGGGTCGATCCGATCCTTACCGTCGGTCCGGCGCTCGCGCTGCTCGCCGGTGCGCTGCTGTGCGTCCGCCTCGTGCCGGCCGCCTCGCGCGTCGCGGAGCGGCTTGCCGCCCGGGGTCGCGGTTTCGTCGCGCCGCTCGCGGCCTGGGAGGTCGGTCGGCGCCCGGCCCGTGCGACCGCGGCGATCCTGCTGCTGACCCTGGCGCTTGCGGTGGGCACCTTCGCGCAGTCGTTCCTGACCACGTGGCGCACCTCTCAGACGGACCAGGTCGACTTCCTCAACCCGGCCAGCGTGCGGGTAGCCGACATGACGCTCGATCCGTTCGACCAGCGCGCCGCCATTGTCGCCGTGTCCCCTGCCGCCAAGCCGAGCCCGGTGCTCGACCGCGTGGGCGGCTTGGGGAATCTCTCTGAGGGGTTCGACGGCCCGAACGTCGACAACGAAGTGGGCGCGCAGGTCCTCGGGCTCAGCCCGGGCGCCGCGGCACAGCTGACTGGGAGTCGGGTCGACGTCGAGGGTGGGGCACAGATCAAGCAGTTCATTGGCCAGAGCGGTGCCAACCTCAAGGTCGGGATCGCGCTGCCGGGTTCCCCCACGTTGATCAAGGCACAGGCGTGGGTGACGACGAACCAGCCGACGAGCAGCGTGCAGGGCCCGCTGCCGGGTGGCCCGGCGATCCAGCAGACCGGCCCCGCCCCCGCCATGGCGCTGTCCTTGATGGTCGGGAACGCGGACGGCCTGGTGCGGATCGTCGCTGCCGGAACCGTGCCGTTGGACGGGGCGAAGCATGAGATCGAGGGCGTGCTCGTCGCGGCAAAGGACGGCCAGGCACCAACCGTCGGCGTGTCAGGACTCCGGATCGTCGGCTTCCAGGCGTCGATGGTGCTGGAGCGTGACCAGGGCTTCGGTTTCGGGTCGGATCTCGCCCTCGCGATCGGGATCGGGGATATCCGCTCTGTTCAACCGAGCGCCACGCAGAAGGACTCCTCGGGTGCTGTCACCTACGACGAGTCTCCCACCGTGGGCACCGGGGCCTCGCGGTGGTACGCCGCGTCCGAAGGCTTCACGCCGCGATCTGCGCAACCCCCTGACGGCGCACAACTCGGGCTCACCCAGATCGGCCTCGACCCGCGGGCGGATCGCTTCGGGCAGGCTCGCGTGGTGGCAGTGCCGTGGCCGGTCAGCAGCGTTCGCGCGCTCGTGACTCCGGGTCTTCTCCAGTCGGTGGGTGGGGAAGTCGGTCAGGACCTCGCGCTCCGGTTGGGCGAAACCATCGTTCCGATCACGGTGGTCGGCACGATCGACCACGTCCCGGGCACCGACCCCTACAGCGAGAGCGTCGTCGTCGATCTGACCGAACTGGGCCAGGCGGCGGTCCGGCAGGTCGGCAGTACGTCACTGGTCGACGCGTGGTGGCTCAACCCGCCCGCGACCTCGGTGCAGAAGTTCGCTCAGACGGTCGAGGCCAAGAAGCTCGGCACGGTGACGACGCACGAGGCGGTGCTTCGCGAGCGAACGAGCGGTGCGCTCCGGGTCGGGACCCAGGGTGCCCTCTCGCTCGTCACGCTGGCCGCAGCCCTGCTCGCGGCCGCTGGCTTCGCGATCCACGCGGCCGTGACGATTCGTGCTCGCGAGACGGAGTTCGCCCAGCTGCGGGCTGTCGGCCTGTCCCGCCGGTCACTCACCAACGTGGTGGCCATCGAGACCCTCCTGCTCTCGTTGCTGGGCTGCGTATTCGGGATCGGTCTCGGGGTGCTGCTGAGCTGGCTCATCGGCCCCCTCGTCGGATTCACGGTGGACGGCCGCGCGCCCTTCCCGGCGGTGCTCGTCGACATCCCGTGGCGGCAGGTGGGCCTGCTCGCGGCCGAGGTGGTCGCCCTCCTAGCCGTCGCTGTCACGGTCGTCGCTCAGACGATGCGTTCGGCCGATCCCGCCTCTGTCCTGCGATTCGGAGACGAACGATGACCGCCCGCACCCACCGCTCGGCCACACTGCACGGCGTCGGTGCTCGTTGGCGATCGTTGACGGCGGACTCGCGACGCCTCGTGACGCGACGTGTCTGGCGAGACCGGGGCATCGTGGTCGTCGCGCTCGCCGTCACGACGGTCTGTGCCTTCCTCGCGGTGGCGGGGCCTCGGGAGACCGACGCCACCCTGAACCGCGCGGCTCGCCAGGCCCTGACAGACGGCGTCGCGGCCCCGGCGGTCAGCGCGACGATCCCCGTCGGGAATATTGCCTCGGGACTCCAGACCGTCAACGCCGGTGTCGACCCGACGAAGTTCGCGCAGCTGGCGAAGGAGTTCCCGGACCGTCTGGTCAGCCCGCTGCGAGGTCGCGTCTCCGCCACCGAGCTCTTCGTGGCAATCCCAAGGATGACCGTCGACGGTGTCGGTCCGGCAGCGTCCTCGATCTCCCCGAGGCCCGCTCGCGAGGACGAGATCTCGATCGCGCTGCTCGACAATCCCAAGACGCTCGTCCGGCTGGTCGAGGGCAGGCTGCCCAAGCAGCCGCCGGGCCTCGGATTCGCGAGCGGTGCCGCGGAGGTCGTCATGACCAAGGCCGCCGCGGCGGTGCTCGACGTCAAGGTCGGCTCGTACCTGCATGCCACGATGGCGAACGCCGGAGACGTCGTGTTGACCGTCGTGGGTCTCGTCGAGCCGAGCGATCCGACCGCAGAGTTCTGGTCGAACGTCCCGGAAGCGCTCGAGCCGGTCGCCGAGAAGGCCCAGGCTCGCAAGGACTTCGCGCGCGCGACGATCTTCACGGATCTCGACGGGGTGACCGGGATCTCGCTGCGGATCGGAGCCCCGTTCGTCGGCACGGTCCGGATGCCGCTCGACGTCAAGGCCTTCGATTCCTCGACGGTCCAGCAGATCCCCGACGCGGTCGCCCGCCTCAACGACCAGCCGGGCCTGCTGAACCCGAACGCGCAGACCCCACCGACGGTCACGATCACGATGAGTGACGCCGTCCCGGCGTTCGCCGGCCGGGCTCGCGCCGCGCTCGCACAGATGTCCGTGGTCATCGCGGGTGTCATCGGAGTGACCGCCGCAGTGATCGCGCTGATCGCCCGACTCCTCGTCCGGCGCCGGTCCGCCGCGCTCGCGCTCGAACGCGCCCGCGGCGCGTCCATCATGGCGATCGCCGGCCGGTTGCTGGTCGAGTCGATCATTATCGCGGCCGTCGGATGCGCGCTGGGAACGGCGCTCGCGATCCGGCTCACGGGCAGCTGGGGTGGCGTCGTCGTGCCTCTCGGCACCGTCGCGCTCGTCGCCATGTGCGCTTCACCGTTCATGGGTGTGGCCTTCGCCCAACGCGCCTGGTCCGGTCGACGCGAGCCGGCAAACAAGCAACAACGCGCCGTGCTCCGCAAGCGACGCAACCTTCGCCGGGTGGTGCTGGAGGCAGGTGCCATCGCGCTCGCCATCGCCGCGATCGTGTCGCTGCGCGGCCGCGGCGTGCTCCAGGAGCAGACCGCCGGCGCGGACCCGTTCCTGTCCGCTGCCCCGATCCTGCTCGCGCTGGCCGCCGTCGTGCTGCTGATCCGCGTCTTCCCACTCCTGTTGCGACCGTTCGCGGCGCTCGGCCGACGCCAGCGTGGCGCGCTCGGTGTGCTGGCGACCGCCGATGGCGCCTCGGCCCTCGCGGTGCTACCGCTGCTGGCCCTGACCCTTGGGACGGCAATCGGGGTCGCGGGCACGCTCATCTCGAGCACCGTTCACGCCGGGCAGGTGCAGGCGTCCTGGGAGCACATCGGCGCGGACACTCGCGTCGGCGGCAGCTTCGACGACGCCGCGGTCAGCGCCATCCGCGACCAACCGGGTGTCGACGCGGCGGCGGTCGTGTCCTACCGGCAGGACATCGACCTGCCGCTCGGTGCCACCTGGGCCAAGGCGAATCTGATCGCGATCGACCGGCACTACCCGGACCTCATCGCCCGAACGCCCCTGGACCCGGACGGCAACCTGGCCGCCCTGGTCGAGAAGGACAAGACGAAGCTGCTGCCAGCGCTCGTCGACCCGGCCTATGCCGGACAGACCATCCCGGGGAAGAGCTCGCTGAGCATCGGCCAGAGCTACCTGCCGTTCGCCAATACCGGTCTCCTGAACCACCCCACCGCCTACCGCTGGGCGCCGGCGCCGTACCTGGTGGTCGACCTCGAGACGCTGCTCGCGCGTGCCCCAGAGGTCGCGGACTACCCGACCAGGACGCTCATGGTCGTCGGCCCGGGCGCCGACCGTGCGGTCGCGACCGTGTTCAGGGGGAAGGCTGTGACGGTCGCCTCGCGAGCCGGGTGGCTTCAGGCGACCCGGGCCAATGCGCTGATGGGCGGCATCGACAGGTTCTTCATGTTCGGGACGCTGATCGTGGCGCTGCTAGGTGCGGTCGCACTCGGTGCGAGCGTGCTGGCCGGCGCGCGTGAGCGGGGACGCACACTCGCGACGCTGCGGACCCTCGGGCTCAGCACCAGGTACGGCTGGTGGCTGGCCCTGGCCCAGCTCCTCCCGCTCGTGCTCGCGGCCCTGCTGGCCGGTTGCGCGGCAGCTCTCGTGATCCTGACCCAGGCCGGACCGGCTCTCGGGCTCGAGGTCCTCGCGGGCTCGTCCGGGGCGCCCGCGATCACGGTGAGCCCGAGCACCTTCTGGTACGTCGGAGCCGGTGCCGTACTTCTGGTCCTGGTCGCCGTCCTGGTTGAAGTCACCGCGCATCGACGCGACAACCTGAGCAATGTCCTGCGGTTGGGAGAAACGTCATGACACCCGCCCGTACCATCAATCCAGACCCGTCACCCCACGCCCACGGGAGGGCCCGATGAGAACCTCCACGCGCGCAACTGAACCGCCGGTCGAGTCGCACGCGGACAACCGGCGGCGCGAGTATGGCGACGACTCGCTGATCATGTGCGACAACCTGGTGCGCATCTACCAGTCGGACAAGATCGAGGTGCAGGCGCTTCAGGGCCTGGACCTGCTCGTCACCAACGGCGAGATGGTCGCCATCGTCGGCGCCTCCGGGTCCGGAAAGTCGACCCTGCTCAACGTCCTCTCCGGCCTGGACCTGCCCACGGCCGGACGGGCGCGCGTCGGCGACTGGGACCTGCTGAAGATGTCGCACGCGGACCGGCTGCGTTACCGGCGCGCCGTCGTCGGTTTCGTCTGGCAGCAGACCTCGCGCAACCTCCTGCCCTACCTCTCCGCCGCCGAGAACGTCATGCTCCCGATGGCGTTCTCCGGGTTGCGTGCCCGGGGACGCAAGCGCCGGGCCGCCGAGCTGCTCGAGGCGCTCGAGATGGGCGACAAGGCCAAGCGCCGCCCCGGCCAGCTCTCCGCAGGAGAACAGCAACGCGTCGCGATCGCCGTCGCGCTCGCCAACCGACCCCAGGTCCTCTTCGCCGACGAACCCACCGGTGAGCTGGACTCCGTCACCGGTGAGGACGTCTTCGCCGCCCTGCGCTCCGCCAACCGCGACCTGGGCGCCACGGTCGTGATCGTCACCCACGACGCCGCCGTCGCCACCCAGGTACAACGCACGGTCGCGATCCGCGACGGCCGGACCAGCTCCGAGGTCGTCCGCAGCACCGAGGTCGACGAGCACGGGCAGTCCTCCGTGATCGCGCGAGAGTACGCCGTCCTCGACCGCTCCGGGCGGATGCAGCTGCCCACCGACTACCGGCTGGCGCTCGGCCTGGAGAACCGGGTCCGACTTGAGCTCGAACCCGACCACGTCGGCGTCTGGCCCGACGCGCCCAGTGCGGCCCGGTCGACCACCCCCGCCACCTCGGCTGGGCCGCCGGCGCCACCGCGACCCGTGGCAGCGCCACCGGCAGCGCAACCGGTGCTGCCCGTGTCCCCGCCGGCGCCACCTGCGTCCCCGCCCGCGCACCGGGCTCCTGACCCCACGACCGACGACTCCGTGCCCGAGCACGGAGGCTGGAGCGCACCGTGAGCGCCCTCAATCCCAGTCCGGTGCGATTCGCCGCACTGCCCCACGACGTGATGGTCCAGGTGACCGGCGTCAGCCGGACCTACGGGTCCAAGGCCGCACCCGTGCACGCTCTCGCCGACGTCTCCTTCCACATCGGCCGCGGCGAGCTCGTCGCCCTCGTCGGCCGCTCCGGCTCCGGCAAGACCACCCTGCTCAACTGCATCGGCGGCCTCGACAAGCCCGACGCCGGGACCGTCGTCATCGACGGCACGACCGTGACGAAGCTGAGCGAGCAGGGCCGCACCACGTTGCGCCGCGACAAGGTCGCGTTCATCTTCCAGACCTTCGGGCTCGTGCCGATGCTCTCCGCCGCCGAGAACATCGGCCTGCCGATGCGGCTACGCAAGGTCTCGTCCGCCGAGCGGGAGAAGCGCGTCGAGCACCTCCTCGACCTCGTCGGCCTCTCCGCCCATGCCCTGCAGCGACCCGGCGAGCTCTCCGGCGGACAGCAGCAACGCGTCGCGATCGCCCGATCGCTCGCCAACTCGCCGCGCCTCTTGATCGCCGACGAACCAACCGGACAGCTCGACGCGGAGACCGGCAACCAAGTCATGGACCTGCTCGAATCCCTCGTTCGCTCCGAAGGCATGACCGCGATCATCTCCACCCACGACCCCAGCCTGGTGGCGCGCGCCGACCACACCATCCGGCTCGCGGACGGCCATCTCAGCGAGGAAGGTGAGGGGTAGCGGACTGGAGACCCCAGGCCGCAGCCTCACTGGAGTCGACATGTTGAGCTATCGAGCAGAGACAAACATCTCCGCAGAACCGCACGCCGTGTGGCAGGCATTGATGGACCTCGCCGCCTACCCCCGATGGGACTCTGGCGTGACGAAGGTCGAGGGGGCGATTGCGCACGGTTCGCGCATCTCCGTGCACCCGGCGTCGAGTCCGGGTCGGGTCCTCCACATCCGGGTGACAGAACTCGTCGAGAACCTGCGGATGGCGTGGACGAGCGGACTGCCGCTGGCGTTGTTCCGCGGCGTGCGAACGTTTACCCTCAAGCCGACCGCGGGGGGCGGCACCGGCGTCGTCGTCGAAGAGATCTTCAGGGGCCCTCTGGTGCGCCTGATGAGCAGGTCGGAGCCCGACCTGCAGCCCTTGTTCGAGCAGTTCGTCGTCGGGCTGAAGGCCCGGGTGGAGGGACACGCATGATCGCACCGAAGATTCCCACGCGAACGCTTCCCGGGGGCGCCGCTCTCCCGCTGCTCGGTTTCGGGACCTGGCAGCTCGAAGGTTCCCAGGCGGTCGACGCCGTCGCGTACGCGTTGGACGTCGGCTACCGGCACATCGACACTGCGACCGGCTACGGCAACGAGGCTGAGGTGGGCCGCGGACTCGCGGAGTCCGGCGTCGCCCGCGCCCTGGTCTTCGTGACCACCAAGTGTCCGCCGGAGAACACCGGCCTCGAGCGCGAGACGATCGAGCAGTCGCTCAAGAAGCTCGGCATAGACTCTGTCGACCTGTGGCTCGTGCACTGGCCACCGGCTGGCCTCGCCGGTCCCGAGACGTGGCGTGAGTTCATCCGGGCGCGCGAGGACGGACTCGTCCGCGAGATCGGCGTCAGCAACTACTCCCCCGCGCAGATCGACGAGCTGATCGAGGCGACCGGAGTGGCACCCGCGGTCAACCAGATCCCATGGAGCCCGATGGACTTCGACGCCACCCTGCTCGCCGCCCACGCCGAACGCGGCGTCGCGGTCGCGGGGTACAGCCCGTTCAAGCGGACCGACCTCGACAACGAGCTCTTGCGCGACATCGCCGACGAGTACGGCGTGACGACCCGGCAGGTCGTGCTGCGCTGGCACCTCGAGCACGGCATCGCGGTGATCCCGAAGTCCGCGGACCACGCACGGATCACCGCCAACCTCGACGTCCTCGATTTCGCTCTCACCGCCGACCAGGTCGCCGCGATCGACGCCCTAGGGAAGGGCTAGCGGCTCTTCCCACCCGGTGTCAGGCGCGAAGCAGTGGTTCCCCTCGACGACGATCGTCGCGTCGGACTCGGCGATGACTTGCTTGTTCCATCCAGCGCGCCTGACGTTCTCCCTCCGGTTGTCCTCACCGGGAGGGACACCACGGGACGCGGTGCGGATTCCCGGAGCGCCGAGCCCTGTCACCACCCCGCTGCGAAGAAGCACGTCGCTGCGAGATAGTGAGGGCACTCCGAACCCCGGACCGGGAGAAGGGAACGCAACATGACCACCGACGTCTCCGCCGTGCTCCACCTCCGCGCAGCAGGGGTCTCGTTCGTCATTGATCCGGGCGGACCCCACCTCCCGCGCGTGCTGCACTGGGGCGCGGACCTCGGACCACTCGGCGCCGACGACCTCGCGGCCCTGCTGCGTAGCGCGGACACCGCGATGTCGCTCGCCGGTCCGGGTGAGCCGCGGCGCCTCTCGGTTCTGCCGACAGAGGCCGAGGGCTGGTCCGGTGCCCCTGGGCTCGCCGGGCACCGCGCGGGTGCCGGAACGACGCCGCGGTTCCGGCTTCGCGACGTCGCCGCCGAGGGTGCGGGCGAGGACGGCGGGAGCATCCGGCTCGCGCTTGCCGACCGGATCACCGGGCTGTGGCTCGACCTGACCTACCGCCTCGACGTCCACGGAGTCCTGACCGCGAGCGCGGAGCTGGAGAACCCCCGCTCGGACCCTCCGGGTGGCGGCACGGAAGGGCCTGACGCGAGCCACGATGCTCCCTACGACCTCGCCGAGCTGCGCATCCTGCTCCCGCTGCCGTCCCGCGCGACCGAGATCCTCGACCTGACCGGGCGGTGGACCCGCGAGCACACCCCGCAACGCCTCCCCGTCGTCGACGGGACGCACCGGCGGGCCCTGCGCCGCGGCCGGACGGGTTTCGACACCACGCTGCTCACCGTCGTGGGCACGCCCGCCTTCGCCTTCCGCTCGGGTGAGGTCTGGGCGATGCACGTGGCCTGGAGCGGCAACCACGAGTACCTGGTCGAGCGGCTTCCGGAAGGTGCCGGCGCGTTCGCCGGCGTGCTCGGCGGCGGGGAGCTGCTGTACCCGGGCGAGGTCAGACTCGCCCCCGGCGAGACCTACCGGTCCCCGGACGTCGTCTTCGCCTGGTCCGACGCGGGCCTGGACGGACTGAGCGCGCGGTTGCACGGCCATCTGCGGGACTTTGCCGCCCACCCGGAACGACCGCGCCCGCTCGTGCTAAACACTTGGGAGGCGGTCTACTTCGACCACGACCCAGCGCGGCTCGAGGCCCTCGCCGAAACGGCCGCGGAGCTGGGCGTCGAACGGTTCGTGCTCGACGACGGCTGGTTCCTTGGCCGACGAGACGATACGGCCGGTCTCGGCGACTGGTGGGTAGACCCGGCCGTCTGGCCGGACGGCTTGCGGCCGCTCGCGGACCGGGTGCGCGCGCTGGGCATGGAGTTCGGCCTCTGGTTCGAGCCAGAGATGGTCAACCCCGACTCGCGCCTCGCCCGCGAGCACCCGGACTGGCTGCTGGTGCCGGCCGACGGTCACCCGGTGCCCGCTCGCGCCCAGGTGCCCCTGAACCTCGCGCACCCGGAGGCCTGGCAGTTCATCCTCGACCGGATCGACAGCCTGGTCGGCGACCTCGGTCTCGCCTTCATCAAGTGGGACCACAACCGGGACCTGCACGAGGCGGTCCGGCGGGACGCCGACGGCGCGGAGCGGCCGGGCGTGCACGAGCAGACGCTCGCCTTCTACGCCCTGCTCGACGCACTCCGCGAGCGCCACCCGACGCTCGAGATCGAGTCGTGCTCGAGCGGCGGCGCCCGGGTTGACCTCGGCGTCCTCGCCCGCGCGCAACGGGTCTGGGGTTCGGACTGCAACGACCCGGTCGAACGGCAGCTGATCCAGCGCTGGACCGGGCTCCTGGTCCCGCCGGAACTGGTCGGCACGCACGTCGGACCGCCGCGCGCCCACACCACCCACCGGGTCACGGACCTGTCGTTCCGGCTGGCCACCGCGCTCTTCGGGCACGCCGGCATCGAGTGGGACGTCACCACCTGCGACGCCGCCGAGCGCGACACGATCCGCGCCTGGGCCGGGCTGTACCGCGAGCTGCGCCCGTTGCTGCACGGCGGCACGACGGTCAGCGCGGACCTCCCCGACGAGGGCACGATCCTGCACGGCGTGGTCTCGCCCGACCGCGCGACCGCGGTGTTCGCGTGGGTTCGCACGACTACGAGCGGGCCGGCGCAATCCGGCCGCGTCGTCATCCCCGGCCTGGACCCCGCGCGCTCGTACGCGTTGAGGGTGCGCGCCGAGCTCGGCGAGCCGGAACGGCATCGGCTGCACGACCCGGCGTGGCTCGCGGCGGCCCAGCACGCCACTGTCACATTCCCCGGCTCGGTGCTGACCCGCGCGGGCATCCCGATGCCAAGCCTGCACCCGGGTCAGGCGCTGATCCTGCAGCTCGGCTCGGCCGGATAGCGCTGCTGTCCGCACCGCGCGGTTGCGGCTACGACGCGGGACGAACGGGACGAACGGCGCGAACCGCACCCTGGACACGCGCCGTCGGGACCAACTTCCCACGGCAGTTGGGGCGAACTACCGCTAGGGTCGAATCGTACTTGCAGCCTCGGGCGCCGGCGGCCGTTTGAGAGTGCCTGACCACCGTCCATTCGAAGGGAAGCCCGCCAGATGGCGACACAGATCATTGGCGACGCCCTGCCTAACATGCCGTGGCAGGACAAGCCCGCGGACTACGTCGGCGCCCTGTGGCGCGACGACCGCAACCCGATCATCGGCTGGAACCCCACGCCGAAGACAGCGCGGATCTTCAACAGTGCCGTCGTGCCGTGGGGAGACGAGTACATCGGCATCTTCCGCGCGGACCACAAGGACGGCAAGCCGCAGCTGCACGTCGGTCGGTCGAAGAACGCCCTGGACTGGGAGTTCGAGGACGAGGTGATCCACTTCCTCGACGAGTCCGGCACCGAGTACCAGCCGAACTACGCCTACGACCCGCGCATTGTGAAGATCGAGGACATCTACTACGTGACCTGGTGCACCGACTTCGGTGGCCCGGCCCTCGGCCTCGGCCGCACCACGGACTTCACAACGTTCGTCCGGATGGAGAACATCTGCACCCCGTACAACCGCAACGGCGTGCTCTTCCCGCGCAAGATCAACGGCAAGTACGTGCTGCTGACCCGTCCGTCGGACGCCGGTCACACGGCCTTCGGCGACATCTACATCTCGGAGAGCCCGGACCTGGTGCACTGGGGTCACCACCGCCGCGTAATGAGCACCGGCGACACCTGGTGGCAGGCGCTCAAGATCGGCGCCGGCGCTCCCCCGATCGAGACGAACGAGGGCTGGCTGCTCTTCTACCACGGTGTTACGAACACCTGTAACGGCTACGTCTACAGCTACGGCGCCGCGCTGCTCGACCTCGAGAAGCCGGACCGCGTGCTGTACCGCACGTACAACTACCTGCTCACCCCGGAGAAGAACTACGAGACGAACGGCTTCGTGCCGAACGTCGTATTCCCGTGCACAGCGCTGTACGACGCTCCGACCGGCCGCATCGCGGTCTACTACGGCGCCGCGGACACGTACACCGCGCTGGCGTATGCCAAGATCGACGAACTCGTCGCGCACATCAAGGCCGACTCCAAGCTGGTTCCCGGAGACGACACCGAGGTTCGCTGAGCCTCAAGCACGAGCGATCGGCCCGGGCCGGCCGCTACCAGTCGTGCATGGTCCCGTCGCGCAACCGGTTGATCGGGAGGTAGGCCGGGTCGTACGGGAAGTGCGCCGCGGCGTCGTCGTCCAGCTCAACGCCCAGGCCGGGTGCCTCCCCGGGGTGCAGCAGCCCATCCGCGAAGCGGTACGAGGTCCGGAAGACCTCGAGCGTGGCGTCGGAGTGCCGCATGTACTCCTGGATGCCGAAGTTGTGTACAGCAAGGTCCAGGTGCAACGCCGCGGCCTGGCCCACCGGTGAGATGTCGGTGGGTCCATGGAAGCCGGTCTTGATGCCGTAGATCGCGGCAAAGTCGGCGAGCTTCTTCATCGCGGTGACGCCGCCGGTGTGGGTGACGGCGGAGCGGACGTAGTCGATCAGCCGCTCGGTGATCAGGGTCTGGTAGTCGTACACGGAGTTGAAGACCTCGCCGATGGCGAGCGGCGTGGTGGTCTGTGACCGGACGTAACGCAGGGCCGCCTGGTCCTCGGCGGGCGTGCAGTCCTCGAGCCAGAACAGGTCGTACGGCTCGAGGGACTTGCCGAGCTGCGCGGCCTCGCGCGGCGTCATCCGG
>Ga0209746_1000831_pt1 | contig 15312 bp, 13 predicted proteins | sample BarGraNGADG00211_3_FD_184496 | JGI IMG/M metagenome (GOLD analysis project Ga0209746, IMG submission 184496) | Arctic peat soil microbial communities from Barrow, Alaska - Barrow Graham LP Ref core NGADG0011-211 (SPAdes) (version 2) | ecosystem: Environmental > Terrestrial > Soil > Wetlands >... | reverse complement strand
CGCCGGATACGTTTTCACGACCTCAGACACACACACGCTGCGCTGATGATCGGTCTTGGAGTCAACGTGAAGTTACTGCAACGCCAGATGGGACACGCGGACATCGGAACAACGCTGAACACCTACGGCCACCTGATACCCGAGGTTTCTAACGGTATCGTTGAGCAGTTCGACGCGATGATCTACCCCGAAGGCCTAAAAGTCCCAACAGGCGGCCTTGTGCGTATCAAGTGAAATATTGGTGGCAATGTGGTGGCGAAGCGAGAATTCGAACATTTATGGAGTAAGTGCTTGCTACGCTCGGATGGCTTCATACAGCGGAATAATGATGGTCGGGACGGCCGGATTTGAACCGGCGACCCCTGGTCCCCCAGACCAGTGCGCTAACCTGACTGCGCCACGTCCCGACTTTGGTGCTGTCTCCCGAACATTGTAGCAAAAACGCGCCTTGATACGCATCCTAAGCTGGCGCGAGCCAACAGGTCCCACGCTAAAGTGAAAAGGACCCCAATTGGAGCCCTTTTCAATCGGACCTACGCTTCCAGACGCCCGGCCGGAACTTACTTCTTCTTCGCGATCGCCGCCTTGAGGGCCTTGCCCGGCCGGAACGCGGGCGCCTTGCTCGCGGCGATCTTTATCTTCGCCTTTGTCTGCGGGTTGATTCCTGTGCGAGCCTTTCTCTTGCGCACCTCGAAGGTCCCGAAGCCCACGAGCTGGACTTTTGCCCCCTTCTTCAGCGCTCCGGTGATGCTGTCCAGAGTCGCATCGACCGCCGCGGCGGCGTCCTTCTTCGACAGCTTTGCCTTCTTGGCTACCTCGTCAGCAAGCTCTTTCTTGGTCAAGACCGCAGCCCCCTTTCATCCGACTGGATACCTCGTTCGTGGAAAAACTTCAACAGCGGAGTGAATTCCTCCTTTGAAAACGTCGGAAAAAGGGGATATTCAGCCATAATCCTTTATTCCCGCCTGGATAATGCCTGAATCAAGGCTTTTTTCGGCTGCGATCTCTCCCGGTTCCGCTCTCTGCGGTGCGAAAATGAACCCTGAGCGGGCTTCCCCAGAATCCGTACTCCTCGCGCAACAGCCGCGCGAGATACCGCCTGTAGTCGGCGGTCACGATACCGGCGTCATTCACGAAGATGACGACTGTCGGTGGCGCCGTGCCCGCCTGGGTCGCGTAATACATCTTGAGCTGACGCGCTCCCTTTGACGGGGGCGCCTTCTTCTCTTTGACGCCCGAGAGGAACGAGTTGAGGACCGGGGTGGAAATCCGCGAGTTCCACTGCACGTACGCCTCGTCCACCAGCGGCAGTATCTTCTCCACTCCCCTGCCGGTGAGGGCAGACACCCTGAGCAACGGCAGGTGAGACGCGAACCGGAACTTGTGCGCCAGCGACTCCATCACGTCGACCGCGTTGCCTTCCTTCTGGACGAGGTCCCACTTGTTTATCACGATGACCGCGGCACGCCCGCGCGACTCGACCTTGCTCGCAATCCGCTGGTCGTGCTCGGTCGGTCCCTCCGCGCCGTCCACCACGAGCAGCACCACGTCCGCCTCGTCGATAGCGCGAAACGTCCGGACCGAGCTGTAGTACTCTATATCGCCCATTCCGCCGCGCTTCTTCCGTATACCCGCGGTGTCCAGGATCCGGTAGGTGGTTTCTCCGGCCCTTACCACAGTGTCTATGGTGTCCCTAGTGGTGTGGGGCTCCTCGTGCACCAGCACCCTCTCCTCCCGGGCCAGCCTGTTCAGTATCGAGGACTTTCCCACGTTGGGCCTGCCTACTATCGCCACGGATATCTCCGGTTCGGGCGTCACCTGTCCGGGCTCCGGCAGTATCTCCACGACCCTGTCGAGCAGGTCGCCTATCCCGAGCCCGTGTTGCGCCGAGATCGTGATGGGGTCGCCCATGCCGAGCGAGTAGAACACGCTGGAGTCTAGCTCCAGGTTGGGGTTGTCGACCTTGTTGACCGTGAGCAGGGCATCCTGTCTCAGGCGCTTCAGGCGCCGGGCCAGCCACTCGTCGTCATCGGTGACGCCGGTCCTGACATCGACCAGCATTATCACGACGTCGGCCTCCCCCGCCGCGAAGAACGCCTGTCTCTCTATCTCTCCCGCCAGCCACCCGTCGGTGTCGATCGCCACCCCTCCGGTATCGGCGATGTAGAACTCGCGGTCCCGCCACCTGGCCTTGACGTACTTGCGGTCGCGGGTGACCCCGGGGGTCGAGTCCACGATGGCCGTCATGGTCGCCGAGATGCGGTTCATCAGGGTAGACTTGCCCACGTTGGGCCTTCCCATGATCGCCACCACCGGCAGGCTTCTTTTCTCGCCCAAGCTAACTCCTTATTGCGCCTATCAACGCGGCGGGGTCGTCTGCCACCACCACTACTTCGACGCCGGTGGCGAGTTCCACCTCGGACACGTCCACCCCGTCGACGAACTCTTCCCTCTCGCCCAGGGCGATCCCGGGCACCAGTACGCGCCCCTTCGCCCCGGCGCCCAACAGGGCACTGATGACGTCGCGGCCGGGCAGCAGCCCGCAGACGGTCACGCGCTCGCCGAAAAGCGAGTTGCGGCAGACCAGCAGTTCGACACCCATCTCCTCGAGGCCAAGTGGCGCAAGCGCCCAGTCCCCCATCGGTGTCGTGACGATGGTCGTCGCCTCCCGGCCGCGGACCGGCATCCTCTTTCGTCTGAGGACCCTCGCGAACTGGTCGGCGAACCACCTGGCCATGCCGATGCCGTTCTCCAGTTGCGGGTAGTCGGCGTAGTAATCAGCGGCCGGTGGCCGCAGACCGGCCAGGAAAAAGAACTCGTCCGCCGCTAAGGGCCCCGCCGGGCCGAGCAGGGGTCTCCACCCCTCGATCTGCCCCAGCACGGCGCGCGCCGATTCCCCGTCGTACCCGTATGCCGGGTCGAGGGGCTTGAGCCCACCGGAAGTGATGCCCACCGGGACTAAGCCCACCGAGCGGACCCCCGGGTATATCTCTCGGATCGCCTCCAGCGTCGCGTCGAGGTGCATACCGTCGTTTACGCCCTTTACCAGCACCACTTGCACGTGCACATCCATCCAGGGCTCTTCGAGCAATAACCGCAGGTTCTCGAGTCCCCTGTCCGCTCGGGCGTTGCCGAACATCCTTCGACGGACCTCAGGCTCGGTCGCCTGCACGCTCACGTAAAGGGGCGATAGTCGCTCGTCGACGATCCTATCGATGTCCTCGACGGTAACGTTCGTCAGCGTCACGAAGTTGCCGCCCAGGAAGCTGAGCCTGTAGTCGTCGTCCTTGACGTAGAGGGTCTCTCGCAGGCCCGCGGGAAGCTGGTCCACAAAGCAGAACATGCAACTGTTGTCGCACGTGATGACCTCGCCGAAGAGAGGCTCGGCGATCTCGAGGCCCACCTCGCTGCCCGACGGGTCGATCTCGAGCACCAGTGTGCTCTCGCCACGCTGCACCTTGCACAGGTGCGGGACGTCGTCGGCCAGCGCCACGTAGAGGTCTATCAGGTCGCGCATCCGCTCACCGTCCACGCGCCAGATCAGGTCTCCGGCCTCCAGCCCCGCCTTTGCGGCGGGAGAGCCCGGGGCCACCGTGGCGACCAAGGCCGGGCCCTGCAGCCCTCCCCGTCCCTCGCACCCCTCTCCCGTGTTCCGACTCGCGCTTTCCATGCCTGTCCTGAACCTTGATACGATGCTTGATACCGTCGCCGAACCACCCCCACGTTAACCGATGAAACTGGGGCTGACAAGGACGGATAACGTCCCGCGGAGGCCGGAAACTCCCCTCGTCCAGCGGATTTCGAGGCGCGGGGGCGAGGAAGGGAAATACGCTATAATAAAATGCCAATTTCGACTATGACCGGGGGGATCAACTGTGACTGCAAGCGATAACGGCGCTATAAAGAACGTCGGATTCTTCGGACACGGGGGCTCGGGAAAGACCACCCTGACCGAGGGTTTGCTATTCACGGCCGGGGCCATCACGCGCATGGGCGACGTGCAGCATGGCAACACCACGACCGACTTCGACGAGGACGAGGTAAAGCGCAAGATCTCTATCAACTGCGCGCTTGCGCACATCCAGTGGAAAGACACCAGGGTGACCATCCTGGACGCCCCCGGTTACCTCGACTTCGTGGGCGACGCCATCTCCGCGGTCCGGGTAGTCGACACCGCCTGCTTCGTGGTCTCGGGAGTGGACGGGGTCGAGGTACAGACGGAGATCATGTGGGAACGCTCCGCCGACCAGGACCTCCCCTGCTTCGTCTTCATCAGCAAACTGGACCGAGAGCGCTCCGGTTTCGACCGCACCATGGATGATATACGCGATACGCTAGGCGGCAACGTCGTCCCGCTCGACCTGCCGATAGGTGAGGAGCACGGGTTCAGGGGCGTCGTCGACCTCATGAGCGGAAAGGCGTTCGAGACCGACGGCTCCGGCAAGCCAACGGAGGTGCCGGTGCCCGAAGAGATGGCCGCGGCGGTCGCGGATGGCCGAGACAAGCTGGCCGAGGCGGTCGCGGAATCCGACGACGCGCTGCTGGAGAAGTACCTTGAGGAAGGCGAGCTCTCGGCCGAGGAGATAGCGAACGGCCTCAGGGCGAGCGTCCGCGAGAGAAAGCTCGTGCCTGTCCTCTGCGGCTCGGCGACCAAGGGTATCGGCATGACCCAACTGCTCGACTTCATCGTAGACGTGCTCCCGATCCCGTCCGAGCTTCCCGACATAGTCGGGACGGTTCCGGGCAAGGACGAAGAGGTGACTCGCCTGCGCTCGTCCGACGCGCCGATGGTGTCTCTGGTGTTCAAGACCCTGGCCGACCCCTACGTCGGCAAGCTCACGTACTTCCGGGTGTTCTCCGGCGTCTTCAAGAGCGACAGCTCGGTCCTCAACTCCACCAGGGGAAAGTCCGAGCGGGTAGGCCAGCTCTATCTAGTGATGGGAAAGGACCAGAACGCCGTCCCGCAACTGGTCGCCGGCGAGCTCGGGGCGGTCGCCAAGCTCAGCGATACCTTTACCGGCGATTCGCTCTGCGACAAGGATGGCCCGATGGTGCTGCCGCGCATCGAGTATCCCATCCCTGTCATGTCGCTGTCCGTGCAGCCGAAGACCAAGGGAGACGAGGACAAGCTATCCACCGCCCTCCACCGCCTGCTCGAAGAGGACCCGATGCTCACCATGAGGCGCGACACGGAGGTAAACGAGACCATCCTATCGGGCGCCGGCGAGACGCACCTCGAGGTGGTGGTCGAGAAGATGCGCCGCAAGTTCGGCGCGGACGTCCAGACCGAACTGCCCAAGGTGCCTTACAAGGAGACGGTCCGAAAGCAGGTCGAGTCCGAGGGCAAACATAAAAAGCAGACCGGCGGGCACGGCCAGTTCGGGCACGCGTACCTTCGCATCCAGCCACGGGAGCGCGGCGAAGGGTATGAGTTCGAGGACAAGATAGTGGGCGGCGCGATCCCAAGACAGTACATCCCGGGGGTCGAGAAGGGCGTCGTGGCGGCGATGCAGGAGGGATACCTGGCCGGCTACCCGATGGTGGACATGAAGGTCACCCTTTACGACGGCTCTTTCCACCAGGTCGACTCGAGCGAGCTCGCCTTCAAGATGGCGGCCTCGAAAGCGATAAGGGACGGAGTTGCCAAGGCGGACCCCGTGCTGCTGGAGCCTATCATGAACGTGGTAGTAACGGTTCCAGAGGCTTACATGGGTGACGTCATCGGCGACCTCAACTCAAAGCGCGGGCGGATACTCGGCATGGAGCCAAGGGGCAAGATGCAGGTCATAAGCGCACAGGTGCCGCTCGGCGAGATGTCCCGCTACTCGATAGACCTCCGCAGCATCACCGGTGGCCGTGGTGTCTTCTCGATGGAACTCTCACACTACGAGGAAGTCCCGGACCACAGCGCGCAGAAGATAATCGCCGAGGCAAAGCGCGCCAAGGAAGAAGCGTAACAGGGGACTGTCGGGGAATACCCGCGGATACGAATAAACGCCAGGTTCAGATAATGTCCTTGAGCGCCACCCAGACCTCGTCCAGCGCCATCGGCAGCACGCGCGTGTCCGCCGTTATCGGCATGAAGTTCGAATCTCCCGCCCAGCGCGGAACCACGTGCATGTGAACGTGGTCGGTTATCCCGGCGCCCGCAATCCTCGATATGTTCACCCCGATGTTGAAACCTTCGGGGCCGAACGCCTGCCTCATGGCCTTCATGCACCTCTGAGAGAGCGTCATCATCTCGGTGAGGGTGTCGGAGTCGAGGTCTTCGATGGAACCTTTGTGGAGGTATGGCGCTATCATCAGGTGGCCCGTGCTGTAGGGGAACAGGTTGAGTATCGCGAAGCACCTCTTGCCCCGGTGGACGACGAGGTTCTCCCTGTCCCTGTCCTGGGCAGCCTTCTCGCAGAAGATGCAGCCCTTCGGCTCGTCAACCTTGCTCACGTACTCGTACCTCCACGGTGTGTAGATTATCTCCAACGTCTCTCCATCCCTCTCGGCGGACCATGTCCGGCCGGGGCACGACTCAAGCAGGCGCGGACCGCTTGCTCGCTATCTCGTCGAGCAACTCGGCTATGAACCAGTCGGTGTCGACGTCGCGTTCGTCTCTGCCGGAAAGCGACCTGACGCTCACCTTGCCCGACTCGACCTCCTTGTCCCCTATTATCATCATGTAGGGGACCTTCATCCTCCACGCCTTGCGTATCTTGTTGCCGGTCGTCTCGCGTTCGATGTTGACGCGGGCGCGGACCCCACGCTCCACCAACCTCTCGGCGAGGGCAAGCGCGTGCTCGTTGTGACGGTCCGCTATCGGGAGCACCTCGACCTGCACCGGCGCGAGCCACAGCGGGAAAGCGCCCGCGTAGTGCTCGATGAGGATTCCCATGTATCGCTCCAGGCTACCCAGCACCGTCCTGTGTATCATCACGGGGGTGTGCTCGCAGTTGTCGGCGCCCACGTAGGTCATCTCGAAGCGCCTCGGCAGGTTGAAGTCGAACTGTATGGTCGGGCCCTGCCACCAGCGGCCGATCGCGTCCTCCAGCTTCACGTCGATCTTGGGGCCGTAGAAGACGCCCTCGCCCTCGTCGACGAAGTAGTCCAGCGAGTTGTCATCGAGGGCCGTCTTTAAGAGCTGCGTCGCGTGCTCCCAGTCGTCCAGGGTGCCGACGGAGTGTTCAGGACGCGTCGAGAGCGCTATCCGGAACGACGAGAAACCGAACGTCCTCTGCATCTCGAACGCGAACCGTATGGCGTCGTTTATCTCAGCCTCGGCCTGTTCCATGGTGCAGAAGATGTGGGCGTCGTCCTGGGTGAACCCGCGCACCCGCAACAGCCCGTGCAGCACGCCCGAACGTTCGTGCCTGTAGACCGTCCCGAGCTCGAAGAACCTGAGAGGCAGCTCGTTGTGACCCCTGGTTCGTGACTTGTAAACGTATATGTGCGCGGGGCAGTTCATCGGCTTGATGCCATAGCCCTGGCCCTCGATATCGAAGAAGTACATCGGGTATTCCATGTCGAGGTGCCCGCTGGTCTGCCAGACGTCCCTCTTCATGATGTTGGGAGATATCACGAGCTGGTAGCCCCGCCTGGCGTGCTCGACCTTCAGGAAGTCCTCGATGACGGTCCGTATGATAGCGCCATTCGGGTGGTAGATGACCAGACCGGGCCCTATCTCGTCATTGATGGAGAAGAGCTCGAGCTCGAGCCCCAGCTTTCGGTGATCTCGCCGCTCGGCCTCCTCTCGCGCGACGATGAACGCTTCAAGCGCCTCGTCAGTGTCGAAGGCCGTCCCGTATATCCGCTGCAGCATCTCGCGGGTCTCGTCGCCGTGCCAGTAAGCACCGGCGATCGACAGGAGCTTTACGGCGTTCACCCTGCCCGTCGAGACCAGGTGGGGGCCCCTGCACAGGTCCACGAACTCAGCCTGCTCATAGAGCGTGACGGACTCGTCCTCGATACCCGACAGGAGCTCGACCTTGTAGCCCTCCCCCCGCCCCTCGAAGACGCGGACCGCCTCCGCCTTCAGGACCACGCGCCTGACCACCGTGATGTCAGCCGCGGTGATGCGTGCCATCTCCTCCTCGATGCGCTCGAGGTCCTCGGGCTTGAAGGTCTCGTCCAGGCCGAAGTCGTAATAGAAGCCCTCCTCGATGGCCGGCCCGATGGCGAGGCTGGCCCCGGGGAACAACCTCTTCACCGCCTGGGCCATCACGTGCGAAGCGGTGTGCCGGTACGCCTCGCGGCCCCGCGGCGAATCGAACCCCAACAGATTCAGCTTGCCCCCCCTGGTGAGCGGCCTGTTCAGCTCGACCGTCTCGCCGTCTATCTCCCCCACCAGCGCGCTGCCCGCAGTGCGGCCCGCCGCCGCCAGCGCGTCCAGCGGTGTCGACCCCTCGGGAACCTCTACATTCTCTCCGCCGTCCAGCAGTATATCCATCTTTCCACTCCGGACATGGTCGTGGGATTCAAAGGGGAATGGGAACCTCGGTATTTCCCCAAAAAATGGTGGGCGCGAGTAGGATCGAACTACCGACCTCTTCCGCGTCAAGGAAGCGCTCTCCCACTGAGCTACGCGCCCACTAAACCGTTAAAAACATCGATTTTAACGGGGTAATATTATCTTATGGGTAGGCAAAGTTCAACACGAGATAGCCGACGCCAAAGCGCGCATCGGCTCCCATATCCGCACCTCCCGCTCGTTGCCTCTCGGGTCCGCTCTAACATTCTACCGCCCGGCAACGAGACCTTTCGCCGCACTCCGGGCTCCCTCCCTGACGTCGTCGATGTCGGATAGAATATCTGCTGAAGTTGTTACTGATGGCGAGAGAAGATCCCCTTGAGCGAAGGCAATGACAGACTCACTCAGCGGGCCAGGGTATGGCTGCTTGCGGCTCTCGCGGCGCTGAGCTTCCTCGCATACTGGGTCCTCGTCTCTCTGGCGCTGGGCGCGAAAGGCAGCCTCGTCTACGACACCAAGGCCGCCGTATACCGAGGTCCGCTCACCTGGCCGTCGGGATGGCTGCGCCTGGTGAGCATCTACGAGACGGGACGCATGATCCTCTACATACTTCTCATGGTCGCCCTTACGGTGCTGTGGCTCGGGGCCATGTACCTCGTGAGGCGCGACAGGCGCCGGGTGCTTGCATACATCGTCTTTGTCGCGTTCGCCCTGTTCGCCGCGCTTTTCGTCTTCGGCCCGGCCTTCCAGTCGAGGGATATCTTCAGTTACGCCTTCCACGGCAGGGCGATGACCGTGTACCACTCGAACCCTTACCTGCTCATCCCGCATGCCAGGCCTCACGACGTCTTCTACCCGTTCATAGGCTGGAGATACAACGCGAGCGTATACGGGCCCGTTTTCAACTTCGTCTCCTACGTGATCGCAAGGGCCGGCGGCGGCAGCATCGCCTCGAACGTACTCGGGTTTAAGATCCTCGCTTTCCTCTCTTATCTCGCTTGCCTGCCCATGGTCTACACGCTGGCAAGGCGGGTCTCGCCGGGCAGGGAGAACCTGGCCCTGGCCATGACCGCCTGGTGCCCGATACTGGTGATGCACCTGCTGGGGGCCGGGCACGCCGATGCGTTCATGATGGCGCTGGTCCTTGCCGGTTACCTGCTATACAGGAAAGGCTACCCGCTCTCGGGAATCGCGGTGGTGCTCGTCGCCGCGATGATAAAGGTTACGGCAGCGATCGCGCTGGCGCCGATGCTGGTACTCTACGTGCGCGACAGGAGCGGGGTGCCTCTGAAACGCCTGGCGTCGGCTGCGGCCCTTGTCGTTGCCATTCCCGTGTTGCTGTACCTGCCGTTCTTCCAGGGTCTCAGGATATTCGATACCACCCGCCACATGTTCGGGCTCACGTCCAACACGTCGTCGCAGCGGGTCTTCGGTTACTCGGTGGAGCGCATTCTCGGTTTCGCAGGGGTGAGCTCCGCGCAGGCCGCGGACATCGCCGCGCGGGAGGCCCACTACCTGTTCCTGGCCATCCTCGCGATAATAGCGATCGCCCTGCTCCTGAGGGTAAAGGACTTCCGCACCATGGTCGGTTGCGCGGCCGCCCTCTCGCTCGTCTGGGTCCTCACCAGTGGCTACGCGCTGCCATGGTACCTCGCGATGGGCATCATGCTGGGCGCGGTGACCGGATGGAACGTCACTACCGCCGCGCTCGTGGGAGCGGCTTCCATCTTCACCATGTACAGGATACCGGGACTGCCGACCGGCGCCACTCCGGAGCCGATCTTCTGGTTGGGCGGCCCCATGCTGATATTGCTGGCTGGCTGGCTGATACTCACGTTTGTGCCCGCGCTCGGGCGCGTGACTGCGTCTGAACCGGTCGGCGTCGTGGATGGCTCAGGGGCATTGGACGAAGGCTAGCCGTCCGTTAAGGCCCGCTTGATCTTCTCGAACTCCTCGCTCGATATCTCGCCGCTCGCGTATCTCCGTTTCGCGATGTCAAGGGGCGATTCGGGGAAACCGGCCTGCGGGGGCGCGACAGTCTGACCGGGCATTACCTCACCGGCTTGCGGGGGCGCGGTCGTGTGACCGGGTCTGACCAGGAAGATCAGCAGGAGCGCCACCGCGATGGCCACGATTACCAGTATTATTATCATCGCGATGAACCATCCACCGTAATTGTTGTGATCGAAACGGTCCATCATCTGGGCCAGCAATCCTCCGGCCATCACCAGGGCAAATAAAGGCATCACGCATCTCCCTCCACTTCGATGACATCTACTATCACACTACTAGGTTCGTTTTTCGGCGGTTCGTGCCCCGGTCCTCCTCCACAGGACGGTACTCAGGCCGGCGACCCCGTTGCTGTAGAATCTGTGTATAGCAGCTCGGTGTTCACGTCCGCTCTATCGGGAGAATTGATTTGAAGCGCTTTGCCGCATTTTTGTTTTTTTTGGCCATTGTCGTAACGATGCTGTCCGGGTGCGGCCACGGCGCAGATTCGGTAACGCGCCCGACCACCAGCATCGACGCAAGCCAGTACAGGGTCCTCAGAAGGGCCCATATGCAGGTCGGCCAATTGGTCTTCGAGACCGATCGGGCAATCCAGCCTCCACGGATGCTGGCTTAGAGCGCGGCGGAGGTCGCGGCCGTCAGGAACATATACGCAAGCTTGTTGCCCGCTTCCTCTCTCCAGGCGATCGGCCACGTGACGGGGACCGAGCGTAAGCGCCTTAAGGACACGCTCACGCTCTCGCTGATGGACCTCAACAAGGCGATCGTAGTAAAAGACAAGAACGGCCACGTGTCTGAAGACGCCCAGACGGCATGGTATCCGGCCTCGAGTTATCTCAACGCGGTAGACTTCGTCCACGGACTCGGGGATTTTCAGAGATACCTTCTGCAGCACACGCTCGACGATGGGACCAGGGTCAACCCCGCCGACCCTCCTGCTTCGATGAACCGCAACGAAGCGAAGATATTCGGCAACGTGGCCACGTTCGCCGGCGTTGGCGTCAACATCACGTGGGACCCGGCTACAGGACTCATCACCTACCGCCTGGGCGGGCTCAAACAACTGGTGTCTGAGCAGCCTTCGAGCATCAATGACATAGAACAGCAGTTCATCATCGGGGCGCGAGATTGCTCCATGCAGGGTGATGAGCTGCTTATAGAAGAATACAATGGTGAGTAGTCGCCTGCGCCCTCGACATCGATAATCCCTAAGCCCGCCTGTCCCTACCCCTGGAGGTTTGGCGTCACGCGTGTAGTGTGATTCGATCTCGCCCAGCACTGCTGGCAGGAGGTCGCGGACTACATCCACGATTGGTTCCTGCAACTTTAGCCTCGGCGGCGAACGACGCAATTACAGAGCTCCCGGAACCGCCAGAGATTGTAGTGGCGCCGGAGGAACAGTATGCTTCTCACGGCACGTTTCGTGGCTCCTTCGCCGGGCCGCGGAGCCATCAGAACCCGAGAGGTGCCGATGAGAGGTGTCGTCGTTTATCAAAGGCATTGGCCGGCGCGGGATTTGCCGGTAAGCCATTCGCGACATTCAGCACCGGTGGCACGGTGTTCGACGAACAGCCCAACACCCAGGCATCAGAGAAGTTGTACGAGATAATGTCGGTGGGCGGCATGGGACCCCTCGCGCCACCTTTCATGGCCGGCATAGAAGGGTACAAGCCACCCGGGATCGTCAAGGGCCCGCTTCCAGAGAGCGAGGTGGCGCGCGCGAAGGAGTTTGGCCACGACCTGGGCGCCAGGCTGGCGGGCGATTGAACTATTAACACTGCAAGGGGGGCTCCAGGATGGCCAGGAAAGTAACGGTTGTATCCATACTGATACTCATCATGATCACGGTCTCGGTGGCGGTCGCGGCTTGCGGCGGTTCGGACAGTTCGCAACAGGCGGCAAAGCAGAGCCTCTCGACCGACCTGCAACAGTTGAAGACCGACCTCGGCCAGTTGCTGAACCCGTCGACCTACGGGTCGATCGACAGTTTCCAGCAGGCATGGAAGGACATTCAGGCCCAGTACGACAAGACCGCCACCTCGGCAAAACAGGTCAAGGATGCGCAATGGACGGACGTGACCTCCGCGTTCAACAACCTGAAGGATGTCATCACCGGTCTCTCGAGCAGCCAATCCCTGCAACAGAACATCACCTCGGTGCTGTCGGCGGGACAACAGTTTCTCGCCGCACTCGACGCGCTGAACAAGACCGTCTTTCCAAACCAGTGAAAAGGGCCTGCCATATGACCGAGAGACGTGCGACGACGATAGCCTTGTGCCTGGTGCTCATGCTCGCCCTTGCTGTCGTCTTATCCGGCTGCAGCGTGGAACAGGTCAAGCAGGCGGCTAAAAACGTCGGACAGGTGTTGAAGAAGACCTACTACGATACGGCGGTTTCCCAGTCGGTCCCGGTAGGTGACATCGAGGTCTCGTACAAGATGTTCGGCGCCGGCGACCCCCTGGTGATGATAACCGGCTACAGCACGACAAAAGACACCTGGGACCCCGACTTCCTTCAGGCGCTCGCATCCACGTACAAGGTCGTCGTCTTCGACAACCGGGGCATGGGCGACACCACCGCCGGCACAAGACAGTTCACCATAGACCAGTTCGGTGACGACACCTCCGGCCTCATCGACGCGCTGGGCTTCAGCAAGGCGAACGTGCTCGGATGGTCCATCGGCGGAGACATCGCCCTGAGCCTTGTGGTGAACCACCCCGATAAGGTCATAAAGCTGGTCAGCTATGCCGGGGACTGCGGCGGAACGCAGAAGATACCGGCGCCAAAATATAAGAACATACTCAAGAGCCTTCAGGACGTCAACGCGCGTGGCAAGAACGTGCTCGCGGCCCTTTACCCCGGCTGGTACATGGAGGCAAATCCGGACTTCGCCGCCCGGTTCCCCTATCCGAGCGAGCTCTCGTCTCCGAAGAACATCCAGAAGCAGAACCAGGCCTACGAGACCTGGGCTGGCGTATACGACAGGTTGCCTTCGATATCAAGGCCGGTCCTGGTCTCGGGAGGCGACCTCGACGTGTCCACGCCGTGGGCCAATGCTCCGATCCTCTACAACCGGATACCGGGCGCAAAGGTCGCCGAGTTCAAGGGCGCGGGTCACGGGCTCCAATACATGTACCCGTACGATTATGCATACTCGATAACGCAGTTCCTATCGGCGAAGTGAGCGGTCTCGTGGCAGGCGGCAGGAGGGGCGATGATGGAGCATGTGAGGATCGAGCGCGAAGGTGACATCGCGTTTCTCACACTCGACAGGCCGCCCGTCAACGCGGTCGACCTCGGCCTGTTGAAAGACGCTAAAGAGGCAATCGATGTCCTGTCGGGGGACCCCGCTGTTCGGTCGCTGGTCGTCACGGGAGCAGGGAAATGCTTCTGCGCGGGTCTCGACCTCAAGGTCGTCCCGTTCTACCGACCCGCCCAGCAACGGCAGTATATCGATTTGACCAACAAGGTCATCAGGGACATGTTTGCCGCGCCCATGCCGACCATAGCTGCGGTTAACGGCCCCGCCACCGCGGGAGGTTTCATCGTCGCGATGTGCTGCGATTACAGGATAGGAGCTACGGGGGGCTACCCTCTCGGTGTGACCGAGTCGCGCGTGGGGATACCGTTCCCGGTGTCTACCCTCGAAGTCCTCAGGCACGAGCTCTCCCACCCGGTGTTCAGGCGTCTCCTGCTCACGGGTGCGAACAATCCGCCCGAGCGTGCGCTCGAATGGGGCATCCTCGACGAGTTATCCCGGCCGGAAGACCTGCTCACACGCACGAGAGAGATCGCCGCGGACCTCGCCACCCTGCCACGCGAGCCATACGGCCGCATCAAGCTGCAGGTGAAGGGCGAAGCTATCGAGCGCATCGACAGGGTCATCGAACAGGGCGAGCCCATGCTCGAGTCGTGGATCACCGATGAGGGCGTGACCGGCGCGGCCGAGATGATCGAGCGCCAGAAGAAGTAGATGTTCTTGCAGTTGACGATAGTTGTCGCCGATGCGCGATAGTCCTCCTGTTACTGGGCGTTATCGTTGTTTTCCGCAGATACGGGTGTTCCATGGGTTGTCTCCGCATGTAGGCTATTTGCAGGCGGCAACATCGAAAGGGAGGCACGAATTGTCCGAACCATGGTCCTTCGCGCTTATCAACGACGTTCATATCGGCTCCTACTACTCCGGATACGGAGGTGAGGGTTGCGCTGACGGGCCCTCCGGACAGGAGTACTTCCTTACCGAGCGGCTGCGGGAAACCGTCGCCTGGATAAACGCCAACAAGGACGGACCGTACGGGATAAGGTTCCTGATGGTCAATGGGGACATCACCGATTCGGCCGAGGAGTCCGAGTTCTGTAAGGCCAAAGAGATCCTCGACGCCCTGGAGTTGCCTTGCGTCCCACTCTTCGGGAACCATGACGCCTGGCCCTACACAAAGAGGATGGGGACAGACGCACCTTCCGGCAGCGACGTCTTCAACAGGATCTTCGAGAGCACGTTCTCCGCGCTTGCGACCTCGGAAGAGGTAACGAAATGGGCCAGGGACACGTCCACAGCCTCGGGCACGCCCCTCAACAATTATTCCTTCGACGTCGGCGGGCTTCGTTTTATCGCACTCGACCTCGTCAGCAGACAGGCCGCGCCGACCGGCCGTGGCTCCAACGGCCGCGGGCTCTTCCACTCCGAGACGAAGACGTGGTTGGAAGACCACCTGAGTGGTTGGGGCGGCGTAGGTCCTGTCGTCCTGCTGTCGCACCACCCCCTGACGAACCGGCTAATAAGACCGGAGCACGTCAACGGCTTCGAATGGAACTTCGTGAGGCCACTTCTAGCGGCCGGCATG
>Ga0209746_1000829_pt1 | contig 15328 bp, 10 predicted proteins | sample BarGraNGADG00211_3_FD_184496 | JGI IMG/M metagenome (GOLD analysis project Ga0209746, IMG submission 184496) | Arctic peat soil microbial communities from Barrow, Alaska - Barrow Graham LP Ref core NGADG0011-211 (SPAdes) (version 2) | ecosystem: Environmental > Terrestrial > Soil > Wetlands >... | reverse complement strand
TGTCCCGGACGGGCCTGCTCGCGGCGACGACCCGACAGGGCGGCCCAGACGAAGACCGCGGCCAAGGTCAGGAGGCCCAGACCCAGGACCGGTTCCGGAACGGGACCGGTCCACTCCTGGAGACGGCCGAACACCCGCGCGAGGGTCTCCCCGGCGGACGCCTGGAACGCCGTGCCGCCGGTCATGTCCCGGCTGTTCGCCAGCGCGATGATGAACCCGCCCATCACCGTGAACCCGACGGCGACAGCGATGTTCAGCGTGTTGGTGACCAGAACCCTGCCAGCGACCCGCACGCGCACGAGCCTGGCGCGTAAGAGCTTCTTCTCCCCGAGCCGAGCCTTGTCCCAGACGAGGGCCATCACGAATAGCGGGAACACCATGCCGAACACGTAGGCCAGGCCCAGGACGAGCCCGCCCGCTGCCGAACCCGAAAGGGCCGACAGCGTCATCACCCCGGCCAGGACGGGCGCGCAGCAGCTGGACGCGATGCCGGAGAACACGCCGAGGGCGAAGAAGCTCGCCGAGTCCCCGCGTGAGGTGTCCGGGGCGCGGAGAAAGCTGGGCAGGGCCCACATCTTCCCCGACACGGCAAGCGCCGCGAGAGCGATCATCAGGACGCCGCCGGCGTAGTAGAGCGGGGCGTGATAGCGGGCGATCGCGCCGGCGAGCAGGCTCATGCCGAGAGTGATCGGTACCAGCACCAGGGCCAGGCCAGCGGCGAAGATGAAGGTCAGCGGCAGCAGCCGCCAGCGTCGGTTCTTGACCGCCCCGGCGAGGTAGCTTGGCGCGAGGAAGACGATGCAGCACGGTGCGAAGAGGGCCACCCCGCCGGCGAAGAACGCGGCGATGACGCTTCCGGTGGTCAGCAGCTCGCTGCCCACTCTCAGCGCTCCTTCGGGAAGCGGCCGACGACCCACCGACCGCGCGCCGCGGCCGGTGCCTCGATAAGTCTCACGAGCTTCTTGCGCGGCAGGCGCCCGGAACTGAAGTACACGCCATCGACAAGGACCAGCGGATTCATCGCCGGCCGGTGTGTGGCGACCAGGCGTAGACCTTCGGGCGAGTCGATCTCCACCACGCGGACGTCGATCTGGTGGTGCTCGGCGAGGCCTCGCAGTGCCACCTCGGCGTCTTCGCAGTAGTGGCATGCCGGGGCGTGCACCACTGTCACCTCGACCGGGGTGTGCCCTTGCTGGGTGGTCACCTACGCCTCCGAACGTGGTCGAACGAATACTGCGAGGCTCCCAGTCCCTCCCCACCCAGCGCATCAGCGTTCGATCAACATTCGATGAAGAGAGCAGCGATCGCGCTGGCGGCGGAGCGCCGTCGGTCGTGGCCACGCGAGACGCGGTTTGTCGAGCACTCGAGATCACGCGGAGGGATTGAAAAGGTCACCGGGGCGCCCGCCCGGCCGCAACCCCGTCCAGGCGTCAGGCCGTGGGCGGCGCGCCGGTGCCCATCCGGACCTGGCCCGCGGTGCGACCGGGGGCACACTGCTTCCCGGCCGACTCGAGCTGCGTGCTGACCTCCGCGTGCTCAAGCGCGCCGCGGACCGACGCTTGGGCCTCCGCGACAACGGTGTTCGCCCGCTGGACCGTCCAGGTACCCGGGACGACGACGTGGAACGAGACGAAGCGTCGATGTCCCGACTCGCGCGTCTGCAGGGTGTGGAACCGCACGTCGCCCGTGGTGAGACCGTCCAGCACCGTGATGATCCGGGTGTGGTCGGCGTCGGCGAGCGCGTGGTCCATCAGCCCGTCGACCGAGCCGGACAGCAATCGCCAACCGGTCAACAGGATGTTCACCCCGACGGCGAAGGCCACGATCGAGTCGAGCCGTATCCAGCCGGTCAGCGCGACCGCCGACACCCCGACGACCACGCCCACCGACGTCCAGACGTCGGTGAGGAGGTGCTTGCCGTCAGCGGTGAGGGTGATCGAGCGATATCGCCGACCCGCGCGCAGCAACCTCATCCCGACGACGCCGTTCACCGCTGTCGCCACCATCGAGATGGCCAGGCCGATCCCGATGTTCTCCAGCGGGCGCGGGTGCAGGAATCGCTCGACCGAGGTCACCATGATGACCACCGCGGCGACGAAGATCATGATCGCTTCGATCCCGGCCGAGAAGTACTCCGCCTTCGCGTGCCCGAAGTGGTGGTCCTCGTCCGGCGGGCGCGCGGCCACCCGAAGCGCGATCAGCGCCACGCACGCCGCCACGAGGTTGACACCGGACTCCGCCGCGTCCGAGAGAAGACCGATGGACCCCGTCATGAGCCACGCGCCGGTCTTCAGCGCAATCGTGACGACCGCCGCGGCGACCGAGAGCCAGGCGAACGCCGTCAAGGAACGGCGAGGCTGATCTGTCGCCGTCTCGTGGCTTGCCACCGCATTCACGCGGTGATTCTCGCACCGTCCGGCGTGCGCGTCCGGTGAACGAGGCCAGTCCGGCGAGCACGAATACCGCGACGGAGCCAACCCGTCGCAGGAATGGGTGTGGATCGCGAAACCGGCGCGGCGGAGCACCCGGCGACCAACAGACCGTGGGCGGCTCGCGGAGCTTCGTCGCTCGTCAGCACAGGCCGCCGCAACCAGGACGGCCGGAGGAATGCCGACGAAGCGGGTCACGACCGATCGCGGGTCCGCTCGAGGAGGAATACCGGTCACGCCCGGGTGCCACGGTGCAGAAGACGCTGATCCGCTACCAGGTCCGCCCCGAGACACCGAGCGAGGCGCCGGCGCACGACGACGCGCCCTGAGCGGGTCCCGTCAGGAGCGTCGAAGGGCCCCGGTCGCTCTCGCGACCGGGGCCCTTTCGATCACACCGGTGTCAGTGCGCGGCGCGGCCCGTGCCGGAGAGCTGACCGATCTTGTGCACCAGGATCGAGTTCGTCGTTCCTGAGATGCCCACCGGGGCACCCGAGACGATGACGACCAGGTCGCCCTCGGTGGCGAGCCCGGCCTCGCGGAGCATGCCGTCCACCTGACGCACCATGGCGTCGGAGTGCTCGACCTGCGGGACCTCGTACGTCTGCACGCCCCAGCTGAGCGCGAGCTCGGTACGCACCTTCGGCACCGGCGTGAACGCGAGCAGCGGGATCTGCGAGCGGAGCCGGGACATCCGGCGCGCCGAGTCACCGGACTGCGTGAACGTGACCAGGTACTTCACGCCAAGCGTGTCGCCGATCTCGGCGGCGGCGCGGGTGATGGCCCCACCGCGGGTGTACGGCGTCGTGCCGAGCGGTGCCATCCGCTCGCGGCCGAGCTCCTCGGTGTTCTCGATGATGCGGGCCATCGTGCGGACCGCCTCGATCGGGTATTCACCGATGCTCGTCTCACCGGAGAGCATCACCGCGTCGGCACCGTCGAGGATGGCGTTCGCGCAGTCGGAGGCCTCGGCGCGGGTCGGGCGCGGGGCCGAGATCATCGACTCGAGCACCTGGGTCGCCACGATGGCGGGCTTGGCGTTTCGACGAGCGAGCTCGACGGCGCGCTTCTGCACCAGCGGGACCATCTCGAGGGGCATCTCGACGCCGAGATCACCGCGGGCGACCATGATGCCGTCGAACGCGTCGACGATCTCGGCCAGGTTCTCGACCGCCTGGGGCTTCTCGATCTTGGCCATCACCGGAACGATGCGGCCCTCCTGGGCCATGATCCGCGCCACGTCGTCGTAGTCCTTCGCACTACGCACGAAAGAGAGGGCGATGATGTCCGCGCCGAGGCGCAGCGCCCAGCGCAGGTCCACCTCGTCCTTGTCCGACATGGCCGGGACGCTGACCGCGATGCCGGGCAGGTTGAGGCCCTTGTTGTTCGAGACCGGGCCGGCGAGCTCGACCTTGGTCACGACGTCGTTGCCCTCGACCGCGACGATGCGGACGCCGACCCGGCCGTCGTCGATGAGAATCTGGTCACCGACCTTCGCGTCGCCCGGCAGACCCTGGTAGGTGGTCGACGCGCGCTCCTTGGTTCCTGGGACGTCGTCGGTCGTGATGGTGAAGGTGTCGCCCTCGGTGAGCTCGACCTTGCCCCCGACGAAGGTGCCGAGGCGGATCTTGGGACCCTGCAGGTCGACCAACACCGCGACAGCGCGCCCGGACGCCTGCGCGGCTGCGCGGACGTTCCGGTACACGAGCTCGTGCGCTTCCTGGTCGCCGTGGCTGCGGTTGATCCGCGCCACGTCCATTCCGGCGTCGACGAGGGCCTGAATCTGTTCCCGGGACTCCGTCACCGGGCCGATGGTGCAGACAATCTTCGCTCTACGCATAGTTCAAGCCTAGGCCCTTCCGAGGAGAGGACACGGACCCGAAGGTCCTGCGCAACAGGTCGGATGGACCACGCCGCCATCACGCCCGCAGGGCGACCGTGCTCGCCGCGATCGGCGCGGGCAGCTCGGTGGTTCCGCTGAGGTACGAATCGACGGCGGCGGCGGCGGCGCGCCCCTCTGCGATCGCCCATACGATGAGCGACTGCCCGCGACCAGCGTCACCGGCGACAAACACCCCGGGCACGTCAGACACGAAGTCGTCCGTCCGCCCGATGACACCGCGTGCGGTGATCGAGACGCCGAGCTGCTCGAGCAGCGGCCCGCGCTCCGGGCCGGTGAAGCCCATCGCGAAGAGCACCAGCTGCGCCGGGATCTCGTGCTCCGTGCCGGGAACCGGCTCGAACCGCCCGCCGATCATCTCGACCTCGACCAGGCTCAGCGCGCGGACACTCCCGGACTCGTCGCCGAGGAACTCCTGCGTGCTGACGGAGTACACCCGCTCGCCACCCTCCTCGTGGGCGGCCGATACGCGGTAGGTCATCGGGTACGTGGGCCACGGCTGACCGCTCGGCCGGTTCTCCGGCGGGTGCGGCAGGATCTCCAGCTGGGTGACCGACCGGGCGCCCTGGCGCAGCGCCGTGCCGAGGCAGTCCGCGCCCGTGTCGCCGCCGCCGATGACGACGACGTCCTTGCCGTTCGCGACCACCTGGTCCTCGACCACGTCGCCGGCCGCCACCCGGTTCGCCTGCGGCAGGTACTCCATCGCCTGCATGATCCCGTCGAGCTCCCGGCCCGGAACGGGCAGGTCGCGCGCCGCGGTCGCACCGACGGCGAGCACGATCGCGTCATACCGGTCCCGCAGCTGCCGTCCGGTGATGTCCAAACCGACGTCCACCCCCGGACGGAACCGGGTGCCCTCGGCCTCCATCTGCGCGAGCCGCCGATCCAGGTGGTACTTCTCCATCTTGAACTCGGGGATCCCGTACCGCAGCAAGCCGCCGATCCGGTCGGCCCGCTCGTAGACCGCGACCGTGTGCCCGGCCCGCGTCAGCTGCTGCGCCGCCGCCAGACCGGCCGGTCCGGAACCGATCACCGCGACGGTCCTGCCGCTGAGCCGGTCGGGGACCTTGGGGTCGACCCAGCCGTTCTCAAACGCGGTGTCGATCGTGGTGACCTCGATCTGCTTGATCGTGACGGCCGGCTGGTTGATCCCCAGCACGCACGCCGCCTCGCACGGCGCCGGGCAGAGCCGACCGGTGAACTCCGGGAAGTTGTTCGTGGCGTGCAGGCGTTCGATCGCCTCGCGCCAGTCACTACGCCAGACCAGATCGTTCCAGTCGGGGATGAGGTTCCCGAGCGGGCACCCGCTGTGGCAGAACGGAACGCCGCAGTCCATGCAGCGGCCGGCCTGGCGGTGGATCATCGCCGGGTCGGTCGCCTCGTAGACCTCCTTCCAGTCCATGATCCGCACCTGGACGGGACGGCGCGGCGGCAACTCCCGCTGACGATCGGTCAGGAAGCCCTTCGGGTCAGCCATGAGAAGCCTCCATGATCCTCGACCAGACCGTGTCCCCGTCAGGGTCCAGTCCCTCCAGAAGCGCCTGCGCGCGAATGGCCACGACCCGCGCGTAGTCGCGCGGCATGACCGTCGTGAAGCGCGCGGCGGCTCTCCCCCAGTCCGCCAGCAGTCCCGCGGCCACCGCGGAGTCGGTCTCCTCGTGGTGCCGCTCCACCAAGGCGCGCAGCAGCTCGGCATCGGCCGGGCTCAGCGGGCGCAGGTCGACGAGCCCGGTGTTCACCCGTTCCTCTCTGAGGTCGAGGACGTACGCCGTCCCGCCCGACATGCCGGCCGCGAAGTTCCGTCCGGTCTGGCCGAGGATGACCACCGTGCCGCCCGTCATGTACTCGCAGCCGTGGTCACCCACGCCCTCGACAACGGCGGTCACGCCGGAGTTGCGGACGCAGAAGCGCTCACCGACCTTGCCGCGCAGGAAGATCTCGCCCGACGTCGCGCCGTAGCCGATCACGTTGCCCGCGATGATGTTCTGTTCCGCGACGAACGTTGCGGTCCGTGGCGGACGGACGATCAGTCGCCCGCCGGACAGACCCTTGCCGAGGTAGTCGTTCGAGTCGCCGAACAGCCGGAGGGTGATGCCCTGCGGCACGAACGCCCCGAAGGACTGCCCGGCGGAACCCGTCAGGGTGATGTCGATCGTGTTCGGCGCCAGCGCCTCGACGCCCCAGCGCTTGGTGACCTCGTGACCGAGCATCGTCCCGACGGTCCGGTTGACGTTGCGGATCGGTAGCGAGATCTGGACCGGCTCGCGCTTCGTCAAGGCGTCCGCGGCCATCGCGATGAGGGTGTGGTCGAGCGCCCTGGCCAGCCCGTGGTCCTGAAGCGTCGCCTGGTGCAGGATCGTCCCCGCCGGCACGTCCGGACGGCTCAGGATCGGAGCGAGGTCGAGACCCGCCGCCTTCCAGTGGTCCACCGCGGCCTTCGGGTCGAGCGACTCGACCTGCCCGATCGCCTCCGCCATGGTGCGGAATCCGAGCTGGGCCAGATATTCCCGGACCTCCTCCGCGATGTACTCGAAGAAGGTCTCGACGAACTCCGGCTTGCCGGTGAAGCGCGCGCGAAGCTCGGGGTTCTGGGTCGCGACGCCCACCGGGCAGGTGTCCAGGTGGCAGACCCGCATCATGATGCAGCCGCTCGCCACGAGCGGAGCCGAGGCGAAGCCGAACTCCTCCGCACCGAGCAGCGCCGCCACGATGACGTCGCGACCGGTCTTGAGCTGGCCGTCCGTCTGCACGACGATGCGGTCGCGCAGCCCGTTCAGGACGAGCGTCTGCTGGGTCTCCGCCAGACCGAGCTCCCAGGGTGCCCCCGCGTGCTTGAGCGAGGTGAGCGGGCTCGCACCTGTGCCGCCGTCGTGCCCGCAGATGAGGACGACGTCTGCGTGCGCCTTGCTCACGCCGGCGGCCACGGTCCCGACGCCTACCTCGGCAACGAGCTTGACCTGGATGCGAGCCGAGGGGTTGCTGTTCTTGAGGTCGTGGATCAGCTGAGCCAGGTCCTCGATCGAGTAGATGTCGTGGTGCGGCGGCGGCGAGATCAGGCCGACGCCCGGCGTCGAGTGCCGCGTGCGGGCCACCCACGGGTACACCTTCGGACCGGGCAGCTGACCGCCCTCACCCGGCTTCGCGCCCTGCGCCATCTTGATCTGGATGTCATCGCTGTGCGTGAGGTACATGCTCGTGACACCGAACCGACCCGACGCGACCTGCTTGATCGAGCTGCGCCGCTCCGGGTCCAGCAGGCGGTCGACATCCTCGCCGCCCTCGCCGGTGTTCGACTTGGCGCCGATCCGGTTCATCGCGATCGCGAGGGTAGTGTGCGCCTCGACCGAGATCGAGCCGTAGGACATGGCGCCGGTCGAGAACCGCTTGACGATCTCGCTGACCGGCTCGACCTCCTCGATCGGGACCGGGGGGCGGACCCCCTCGGCGAACCCGAAGAGGCCACGCAGCGTCATCAGCCGCTTCGACTGGTCGTCGACCCGTGCCGTGTACTGCCGGAAGACGTCGAACTGGCGGGTCCTCGTCGCATGCTGCAGCCGGAAGACCGACTCAGGGTCGAACAGGTGCTCCTCGCCGTCACGACGCCACTGGTACTCGCCGCCGACATCGAGGCGCTGGTGCGGCGCCCGGTTGCCGCTCGCGGGATATGCCGTCGCATGCCGCGCCGCGACGTCGGCCGCGATCGACTCGAGGCCGATGCCCCCGAGCCGGCTGGTGGTCCCGGTGAAGTAGGTGTCGACGAGCTCGTGCGACAGGCCGATGGCCTCGAACACCTGCGCACCGCGGTACGACGCGATGGTGGAGATGCCCATCTTGCTCATCACCTTGAGCACGCCCTTGCCGAGCGCCTTGATGAGGTTCGCGACGGCCTTCTCGGGCGTGATGTCGCCCAGATACCCGGTCGCCGCGAGCTCCTCGACGGTCTCCATCGCCAGGTATGGGTTGACCGCGGCGGCGCCATAGCCGATCAGGAGCGCCATGTGGTGCACCTCGCGGACGTCGCCCGCCTCGACGATCAGGCCGAGCCGGGTGCGGGTGCGGTTGTGCGTCAGGTGGTGGTGCACGGCACTCGTGAGCAGCAGCGACGGGATGGGCGCGAAGTCGGCGTCCGAGTCGCGGTCCGAGAGCAGGATGAAGCTCACGCCGTCGGCAACCGCGGCGTCCACCTCGGCGAAGATCTCCTCGAGCCGGGTACGCAACGCCTCGTGACCGCCATCGACCCGGTACAGACCGCGGACATGGATCGGCCGGAAGAACTTCGCGAGCGCCGGGTCGCGATCGATTCGGGCGATCTTCGCGAGCTGGTCGTTGTCGAGCACCGGGAACGGGATGTACAGCTTGCGGGCGTGCTCGGGCAGGTCGAGCAGCAGGTTCGGCTCCGGCCCGATCGCGGCGCCGATCGAGGTGACGAGCTCTTCGCGGATCGCGTCCAGCTGCGGGTTCGTCACCTGCGCGAACATCTTGGTGAAGTAGTCGAACAGCAGGCGCGGACGCTCCGAGAGCACCGCGATAGGGGTGTCCGAGCCCATCGAGCCGAGCGGCTCCAACCCGGCCTTCGCCATCGGCGTGAGGATGATCTTGAGCTCTTCCTCGGTGTACCCGAAGGCGCGCTGCCGGCGTCGCACGGACTTGGTCGTGTGCGCGACGTGCTCCTGCTCCGGCAGGTCGTCGAGCGAGACCGTGTGCTCCGCGACCCACGCCCCGTACGGGTGCTGCGAGGCGAGCTCGCGCTTGATCTCGTCGTCCTCGATGATCCGGCCGTCACCGGTGTCCACCAGGAGCATCCGGCCGGGCTCGAGCCGCCCCTTGCGCACCACTGTTGCCGGGTCGAGGTCGAGCACACCGGCCTCGCTGGCCAGCACCACCAAGCCGTCGTCGGTGACCCAGTACCGACCCGGGCGCAGGCCGTTGCGGTCCAGGACCGCGCCGATCAGCGTCCCGTCCGTGAAGGTGAGCGCCGCCGGGCCGTCCCAGGGCTCGATCAGGGTCGAGTGGTACGCGTAGAACGCGCGCCGGTCCGCGTCCATCTCGACGTTGTTCTCCCACGCCTCCGGGATCATCATCAGCACTGCATGCGGAAGGGTTCGCCCACCAAGGTGGAGCAGCTCGACGACCTCGTCAAAGGTGGCCGAGTCGCTGCTGCCCTCGGTGCACACCGGCATCAGCGGCCCGAGCTCTCCGAGCAGCTCGCTCTCCAGGTTGCCTTCCCGGGCGGCCATCCAGTTGCGGTTGCCGCGGACCGTGTTGATCTCGCCGTTGTGCGCGATCATCCGGAACGGCTGCGCAAGCGGCCAGGACGGGAAGGTGTTCGTCGAGAAGCGCGCGTGGACCATCACCAGCTCCGACGCGTAGCGCGGGTCCGAGAGGTCGGGGAAGAACGGCTCGAGCTGGGACGTCGTGAGCATGCCCTTGTAGGCGAGCACTCGCGCCGAGAGCGAGGCGAAGTACACCCCGACCTCGTGCTCGATCCGCTTGCGGACCCGGTACACCCGACGCTCGAGCTCGATCCCGGCCAGCTCGCGCGTCGGTTCGGCGAGCACCAGCTGGCGGAACGCCGGCATCGCGGCGCGGGCCGTCGGACCGACCAGATCGGCCGTCACCGGGACCTCGCGCCACGCGAGGACCTCGAGCTTCTCCTCCGCCGCGATGCCCTCGATCCCGACGATCGCGGCAGCCATGGCGTCGGCGTCGACCGGCAGGAACGCGGTGCCGATGGCGTAGTGCCCGACCGGCGGCAGGTCCGCCGCGATGATGTCGCGCAGGAACGCGTCCGGGATCTGGGTCAGGATGCCGGCGCCGTCTCCGGTGGTCTCCTCGGCGCCCACCGCACCGCGGTGATCGAGGTTGAGCAACGCGGTGAGACCCGCGTCGACGATGTCGCGGCCTGGCGTACCGCGCAGCGTCGCGACGAACGCGACCCCGCACGCGTCGTGTTCGAAGGCAGGGTGGTAGAGACCCTGCGCTTCAGGCGCTGCGACGGTGTCGAGCGGCCGGCTCATGAGCACCATCCTCACTGTTCCGGCGGCAGCCGGAGTTGACACGATCATGGTGGACTTGTGAGCCCTCGTTGGCCCGGACGTCTGACGACGATACCGCCTCGAACTCACGCGGGATCATCGCAATTGGCGAGCGCGTCGCCAGCGGGAGCCGCCAGGTCATTGGCTGGGCTCGTCCTCCGACGCCGTGCGCTTCAGCAGGAGGTCGTCCTCGCGCCCTTGGTGGCGGCGCCCGACGAGAAGGAACGCTACCAGCGCGCCCAGGCCGACCAGGACCGACGTCCACACGTTGAGCCGCAGGCCGAGCACCGTGTGCGCCGGGTCGATGCGCAGCATCTCGACCCACGACCGACCGACCGTGTAGAACACGACGTACAGCCAGAACGCCTGACCGTGACCGAACCGGTAGCGCCGGTCCAGGTAGATCAGCAAGGCCGCGGCTGCCAGGTTCCACAGCAGCTCGTAGAGGAACGTCGGGTGGAACAGGGTGCCCGGCGCGTACTGCGGCGGGAACGTCGGCGAGGTGGCGTCGATGTGCAGGCCCCACGGCAGCGTCGTAGGGCCGCCGAACAGCTCCTGGTTGAACCAGTTGCCGAGCCGGCCGATCGCCTGGGCGATCAGCAGACCGGGAGCGATCGTGTCCGCGAAGGGCGCGAACCGGATGCCCAGGCGTCGGGTTCCGATCCACGCGCCGACCGCGCCGAGGGCGATCGCGCCCCAGATCCCGAGGCCGCCCTGCCAGATCGCAAACGCCCGCCACGGGTGGCCACCGGGCCCGAAGTAGGCGTCCGGGGACGAGACGACGTGATAGATCCGCCCGCCGACGATGCCGAACGGTACCGCCCAGAATGCGACCTCGGTGACCGTCTCGGCGGATCCGCCGCGCGCGACCCAGCGCTTCTGAGTGACCCAGATCCCGGCGAAGATGCCGGCCAGGATCGCCAGCGCATAGGCCCGGATCGGGATCGGGCCGAGGTGCCAGACGCCCTGCGACGGGCTCGGGATCGACGCGGGCAGTGCCCGACCGATCAGTGTCGCGACGCTCATGACACTCCTCCACGGACCCCGGCAGCAAGGTCCTTCGTAACCACGGTCAAGCGCGCCTCGGCGTCGCCGGCCGAGTCGGCGTCGAGCAGCGCCCGGACGAACGCACTCCCGACGATCACGCCGTCGGCGTACTTCGCCACCTGCGCGGCCTGCGCGCCGGTCGAGACGCCGAGACCGACGCAGACGTGCGTGGCACCGGCGGCACGGGCGTCGCTGACCAGGCGCTCCGCCTGAGAGCCGACGGTCGCGCGCTCTCCCGTGACGCCCATCGTCGAAGCGGCGTACACGAAGCCTCTGCTCGCCGCGACCGTGCTGACGAGCCGCTCCGGCGTCGAGCTCGGCGCGACCAGGAAGACCCGGTCCAGCCCGTACCGGTCCGAAGCTTCGATCCACTCGGCCGCTTCGTCCGGGATGAGGTCCGGCGTGATGAGCCCGGCACCGCCAGCCGCCGCGAGATCGCGCGCGAAGGCGTCGACGCCGTAGCGCAGCACGGGGTTGATGTAGGTCATCACGAGAACCGGTGCGCCCGTCGCGGCGACCTCGCGGACGGCCGTGAAGATGTCCCGAACGCGCGTGCCACCGGCAAGCGCGGCAGTCACCGCCCGCTGGATCACCGGACCGTCCATCACCGGGTCCGAGTACGGCACGCCCAGCTCGACGATGTCGACACCAGCCGCGACCATCGCGCGGGCCGCAGCGATCGAACCGGCGAGGTCGGGGAAACCGATCGGCAGATAGCCGATCAGGGCCGCCCGCCCCTCGGCCCGGATCTCGGCGAGGCGGACGGCGACCCGGCTCGTCCCGGCCGTCACGCTCACGTCGTCTTCCCTTCCATCAGGTCGAACCAGCGCGCGGCAGTCTCGACGTCCTTGTCGCCACGGCCGGAGAGGTTGACCAGGATCAGTCCGTCGGGACCGAGCTCACGGCCGACGACTAGTGCACCGGCGAGCGCGTGGGCGGACTCGATCGCGGGCAGGATCCCCTCGGTGCGGCACAGCAGCTGGAAGGCATCCATCGCCTCGACATCGGTGACCGGCCGGTACTGGGCCCGGCCGATCGACGCGAGCCAGGAGTGCTCGGGGCCGACGCCCGGGTAGTCCAGGCCGGCCGAGATGGAGTGGCTCTCGATCGTCTGGCCGTCCTCGTCCTGCAGCAAGAAGGAGCGCGCGCCGTGCAGCACCCCGGGCGCTCCCCCGGTGATGGTCGCGGCATGCCGGCCCGTCTCGACTCCGTCGCCACCCGCTTCGAGACCCAGCAGCCGGACGCCCGGGTCGTCCAGGAAGGCGTGGAAGATGCCGATCGCGTTCGACCCGCCGCCGACACACGCCGCGACGACGTCGGGCAACCGGCCGGTCAGGTCGAGGACCTGCTGGCGTGCCTCCCGACCGATCACCGCCTGGAAGTCACGGACCATCGCCGGGAACGGGTGCGGACCCGCCACCGTGCCGAGCAGGTAGTGGGTGTTCTCGACGTTCGCCACCCAGTCGCGCAGCGCCTCGTTGATCGCGTCCTTGAGGGTCCGCGAGCCCGTCAGCACCGGAACGACCTCGGCACCGAGGAGCTTCATCCGGGCGACGTTGAGCGACTGCCGGCGGGTGTCCTCCTCGCCCATGTAGACGACGCATTCCATGCCCATCAGGGCTGCGGCGGTAGCGGTCGCCACGCCGTGCTGGCCGGCGCCGGTCTCGGCGATCAGCCTGGTCTTGCCCATCCGCTTCGTCAGCAGGGCCTGTCCGAGCACGTTGTTGATCTTGTGCGAACCGGTGTGGTTGAGGTCCTCGCGCTTGAGGATCACCCGGGCGCCGCCCGCGTGGGCGGCGAAGCGCGGCACCTCGGTGATGATGCTAGGGCGGCCCGTGTAGGTGCGGTGCAGCCGGTCGAGCTCCTCGATGAACTCCGGGTCGATGATCGCCTTGCGGTAGGTCGTCTCGAGCTCGTCCAGCGCCGCGATCAACGCCTCGGGGACGAACCGCCCGCCGAAATCGCCGAAGTAGGGGCCGGCCTCATGCTGCAGCGACTCAGCCACGCGCGACGTGCGGTGCGGGTGGCCGGGCTCAGCGCTCACTGGCGTACCGCCCGCAGGGCAGGATGGGAACCCGCCGCGACCAGATCGGCGACGGCACCGCGCGGGTTGCGCCCGGTGACGAGCGCCTCGCCGACGAGCACCGCGTCGGCGCCCGCTCTTGCGTACTCCAGCACGTCGTGCGGGTCGCGCACCCCGGACGCGGCGATCCGGGCGATGCCGCCCGGGATCTTCGGGGCGAGCCGGGCGAACAAGGTGCGGTCAACCTCCAGAGTGCGCAGGTCGCGGGCATTGACCCCGATGATGCGCGCACCGGCGCCGGCGGCGCGAGCGATCTCCTCGGCATCGTGCACCTCGACCAGGGCTGTCATGCCGAGCGAGTGGACGCGCTCGATCAACGAGGTGAGCACGGTCTGCTCGAGCGCCGCCACGATGAGGAGGACGATGTCGGTGCCGTGCGCACGCGCCTCCCACACCTGGTACGGGGTCACGATGAAGTCCTTGCGCAGCACCGGCACCTCGACGGCCGCGCGAACCGCGTCGAGATCGGCGAGCGAACCGCCGAACCGCCGCTCCTCGGTCAGCACCGAGATCGCGCACGCCCCGCCCAGCTCGTACTCCACCGCGAGAGCGGCCGGGTCGGGGATCGGGGCAAGCTCGCCCTTGCTCGGGCTCGATCGCTTCACCTCGGCGATCACCGAGACGGCATCCATGTTGCGGAGGATGCAGCGGGTTTCCTTCGCTCCGGGAATCCGGGCGGCACGCTCCTTGAGCGCGCGCAGCGGGACGCGCTCCTCGCGCAGCCGTAGGTCCTCACGGACTCCCACGATGATGTCATCGAGGACGCTCATGCCGTCCACCCCCGGTCGCGTGCGGCCTGTGGATGACCATGCTAGTTGGGTTTGGACCCTCGCCCGACCGGCACAACCACGGGCTGGACGACCGCCAGCTGTCTCCAAGCGTGCGGCGCGGCTCAGGAGCTGGTCGTGGAGGCTGCGATCCCGATCACCATGATGCCGACGAAGAAGAGCACACCCAGGCCGACGAAGGCGACCGAGATCCACCCCATGACGACGCCGGCTGTTCCGAGACCCGGGTTGTTCGCCTCACCACGCCCCGCCGCGGCCTTGCTCATGTTGCCAAGGATGATCGCCGGGATCCCGGTGAGGATGAACAGACCGGAGACCAGGCTCAGGATCCCCAGGACGAGGGCCCAGACGCCGAGGTCGTTGCGCTGGGTCCCGGACATCGCACCGTAGTACCCGGGCTGGGCGTAGCCATACCCGGCGGGCGCACCGTAGGCGGTGGGGGGACCGTACGGGTTGACCGAGCCGTACGGAATCGGTGCGCCGTACGACGGCGAAGCACCGTACGCCGTAGGTGCGCCGTACGGCGGGTATCCTGGCTGCTGCACAGGCGGGACCGCAGTCGGTTGGGGATATCCGGGGACCTGTTGCTGCGGAACCGCGCCCTCCGGGGGCTGACCGTCCATCATGTGCTCCTCATCGACGCTCGGGGCCAGACGCCGGGTCCTCTCAGGGCGCGAGCCAGCCTTGCAGAGCGGGGATGTTGCGCGCGACCCAAAACGCCGCGATCACCCCGAAAATCAGCCATCCGGGCCACCTGATTGCAGGCACCGTCGCCCGGGCGCCGCGCCATGCGCGCCGGACCCACCGCCACCAGACGAGAACGAGGAGCGGGAGGCCCAGCACCACGAGGGGGTTCATCCTGAACGCCCCAGCGACGTTGCCGAGCATCAGGTCGTGGACGGCGCGCAGGCCACCGCAGAGCGGGCAGTAGGTACCCGTGAGGGTAAGAGACGGGCACACCGGGTAGTGACCCACGATGTTGGGGTCCACAATTCGTACGACCAGCGCGCCAAGGAGTGAGGTCCCCGCGAGCGCGAGCGGGGCGACCA
>Ga0209746_1000826_pt1 | contig 15344 bp, 15 predicted proteins | sample BarGraNGADG00211_3_FD_184496 | JGI IMG/M metagenome (GOLD analysis project Ga0209746, IMG submission 184496) | Arctic peat soil microbial communities from Barrow, Alaska - Barrow Graham LP Ref core NGADG0011-211 (SPAdes) (version 2) | ecosystem: Environmental > Terrestrial > Soil > Wetlands >... | reverse complement strand
GGGCAGCGGTCACGGTTTCCGGGTTGTTCGCCCCTGAGTTCTGCAGAGAAAATAGCAGACCTTCGATAGCCTTCAGCCCTGAAGGCGTCAAGCCGTAAGGGCATAAGGCTATCCGGGGTATGGGGAAGGCAAAGTTAGGTCGAGTCTTTTTGACTCGACCTTTTATCAATTCACCATACTTTTTTATCTTCAGCCAAGTCAAAAAGACTTGGCTGAACTAGGGAAACGAATCAGATAATAATTTTATTCTTTGGCATTTCGTTATATCTATGGTAGCAATACAAACTCAGAAAAAGAAGTCTGCATTAAAAATTCTGAAACAGGAATATATCGGCAAATGATGGCATACAGCATGCACAGACAGACAGACAGACAGATTTAACCTTATTGGTCATTGCGAACACTATGACTATGTCAAGCGGAAATTAAGCACATAGGATTTACAGAACGATAAGTGCTTACGTACCGCGAATTGTTCTTTATCATAGCACAGGCTATTTTCACGAGTTTATTGGCTACGTTATTTAACACAAGTTTTTTTGCTTTGCCTTCGGCAAGTTTCCGAAGATAATACTTTTTAAAATCGGCGTTATGCGTCACTACTGACCAGGCAGCAAGCATCAATAGTTTTCGGGCATATTGAGATCCAAAAGGCCGAATATGAGCTTGTCGGTAGACAGATTTTCCGCTTTGATGTTGATAAGGGCATATCCCGATGAATGCCGCTAAGGTTTTGTAAGAAGTAATCTCACTGAACGCACTGGTGATCGCAATTAAGCTTGAAGATAAAAGCAGCCCGTAGCCGGGTAGGCTTATCAGCTGGTTTTTCATATTGGATATAGTTGGGTTCTTACATACAAGTTGTTCCAGCTCTTTGTCTATTTCAGCGATCTGCTTTTTAAGCTCTTTCAAAATATGAGAATGGGAGGTTGTTATCAAAGATACCTGTACTAAATGTCGTTTATAGGCACCCATGGCATTTTGTATGGCAACGCTTTGTTTGGTAAATTGCTCTCTGGCTGTTAGAAGATGTCTTATTTTTTCGATGATTTCATCTTTAGGTTGCCAGAAACGGAGTTCGTCACTATACCTGTATGCGTACTCTGCTATTTGCCTGCTATCAACAGGATCTGTTTTATGACCAACGGGATCAAATGCCCGCTTAACTTTGAGAGGTGCTTCAACGCTCACTTTAAAACCTTGGGTTACCAAGAAATGAGCTATACCCTCACTATAGACGCCTGTTGCTTCCATGCATATAACGCAATTTTCCGGATTAATATTTTGGGCTATCATCCAAGAACTAAAAACATTAAATCCATCGAAGGTATTTTCAAAACCTTCTTTTGTTATTACTGGTTTCTGGGGTGCTTGATAAATGCTTGCAACAAAGCTATAAGCAGCAATATCAATTCCAATAAAATAAATATTCTTTGTCATGAAAAATCCTCCTTTGTCTGTTCATACCGAATGGTGATGATATGAGCTTTCTCCATTAATAGTCACCTGAATCAGGGACGTTAGCACTATCTAGCTTTAATCATCTAAAGAGCTGGGTCTGCTTCGCAATATAAGTTTTGCTTTTGAGGAACCATAGACTTAATCAACTCTCTATTCGGTAGATGGTTAAATAACTTAGTTCCATATATACTATTTATGATACCCATGATACAAATACAGTCTAATGGAGGGAGAGAAACGACCGAAGCAATCTCATAAATTTTTAAATATATTTAGATTGCCACGTCACGCAAGGCGTTCCTCGCAATGACATTTTATTTTTATTCATCATTTTGTGCCACGGACAAGAACCGAATTGGCGTGAGCGTCAAGTCCTTCACTTTGGGCAAAGTGAGCTGTCTGCTTGCTCAATTTATTAAAAGCTTCCCGTGAAAAGGAAAGTACGCTCATGCGTTTATAGAAATCGTAAACACCCAGCGGAGATGAAAAACGAGCGGTGCCTCCAGTGGGCAGAATATGGTTTGTTCCGGCCAGATAATCGCCCAGCGCCTCCGGCGTGAAAGATCCCAGAAAAACGGATCCGGCGTTTTTTACCTTATCCAAAACTTTCTTCGGGTTTTTCACCATCAATTCCAAATGTTCGGGCGCGAAGGAATTGGCGATATCGACAGCCTCTTCAATGCTCCGTGTAATAATAATCGCGCCGTATTTAGCCAAGGATATCCCCGCCGTTGTTTTTCGCGATAAAGTTTTAATTTGCTGATTAATTTCCAGCGAGACCTCCAGTGCCAAGTCTTCAGACGTTGTCAGAAGAACAGCCGCCGCCATTTCATCATGTTCCACCTGCGCCAGCATATCCGCCGCCGCAAAAGATGCATTCGCCGTTTTATCGGCAATGACGACTACTTCGCTAGGTCCGGCAATCATATCTATATCCACCTGACCGAAAACGATTTTTTTAGCCGCGGCTACGTAAGCGTTGCCCGGACCTACAATTTTATCCACTTGAGGAATTGTTTTTGTGCCGTAAGCCAGCGCCGCTATTGCCTGCGCGCCGCCAATCTTAAATATGCGTTTTACTCCGCTGACCTCAGCCGCCGCGGCAATCAGCGGATTCAGAAGGCCTTCTTTGGCCGGGCTCACCAGAATAATTTCTTCCACACCGGCAATGCGCGCCGGGATCGCCGCCATCAGGATTGTTGAAGGATAAGAGGCTTTGCCGCCGGGAGCATAAATGCCGACTCTACGCAGAGGCAATATGCGCTGTCCCATTTCCACGCCGTTTTCTTTTTTAATCATAAAGCTCTTGACGACCTGATGGCGATGATAATCTTCTATACGCCGCGCCGCCAATTTGATAATTTTCAAATCTTCCGGTTTGACCTGCGCCAGCGCTTTCTTTTTTTCAGCGGGCGTCACTTCCACTGTGGTCGCGGTTAATTTATAACGGTCGAACTTAGCCATGTATTTAAACAAAGCCCTGTCGCCGTAAGCTTCGACATCGCTTACAATCTTTGCCACGGATGATAAAAGTGCAGGCGTTTGGACGCCGCCCCTGAGGCGCAGTTCACTAAAGAATTTCCTAAATTCGGCAGCGCTGGATTTAATTATCTTCATTTATTTCACCCTTTTTATATCCGCACCAAGGGCGGAAAATTTCTTCTCTATTGTCTGATAACCGCGATCAATGTGATAAACGCGGGAAATTTCCGTTGTGCCTTCCGCCACCAGCGCCGCCAGAAGCAGAGAAGCCGAAGCCCGCAAATCCGTAGCCATCGTTTGCGCGCCATGCAACGCCGGCACTCCCCGGACAATAGCGTTGCCTCCCTGAATGACAATATCGGCTCCCATGCGCAACAATTCACTGACGTGCATAAAACGGTTTTCAAAAACAGTTTCGGAAATCACGCTCAAACCGCTGCCGATGGCCATATAAGCCATTATCTGCGCCTGTAAATCAGTCGGAAATCCCGGATAAGGCAGAGTTTTAATATCAACACTATTAATCTTTTTCGCGGCAGAAACTTTCAAGCCGTTTTTAACGGGCGTTATCTTCATGCCCGTGTCACGCAATTTGTTTATCAATGATTACAGATGGTGGGGATTGCAACCAAGCACATTTATTTCACCACGCGTCATTCCGGCGGCAATCATAAATGTTCCGGCTTCAATGCGGTCGGGAATAATCGAAGCTTCCGTAGGTTTGAGCGAAGTAACACCGGTTATTGTGATCACATCCGTGCCGGCGCCGCTGATTTTCGCTCCCATGCCTTTTAATACTTCCGCCAGATTGATAACTTCCGGCTCACGCGCGGCATTGTTCAGAACGGTAGTGCCATGAGCAAGAGTTGCCGCCATCATGATATTTTCGGTGCCGGTTACAGTCTGTATGTCAAAATAAATATCCGCTCCTTTTAATTTTTTGGCCTTTGCTTCAATATATCCGCTGTTGAGTTCGACATGAGCGCCCATATCTTCCAGCGCTTTGAGGTGCAGGTTAACCGGCCGCGCGCCGATAGCGCAACCTCCGGGAAGGGAGACACGTGCGACGCCCATCCGGGCCACAAGCGGCCCCAGAACCAGTATGGACGCGCGCATGGTCTTAACCAAGTCATAAGGCGCATCGCAACTGGTGATTTTATCGGCGTTGATCTGACAGGTTTCATTGCCGTCAATCTGCGCCCCCATATTTTTTAAAAGTTTTTTTATCGTTTTAATATCCACTAAATCGGGGATATTATGAAACGTATTTGTTCCTTCGGTTAAGAGCGCCGCGGCCATAACCGGCAGGGCGGCATTTTTTGCCCCGCTGATCTGAACATCTCCATAAAGCGGTTTGCCGCCTTCAATAACTATTTTATCCACTGACTTTTCTCCTCGCTTTGATCACGCGCGGCAGGCCCGCGTAATCGCGCCGCATTTCAATATTATCATAAAAGCCGGAATTTTCCATGATCCGGAGAATATCTTTTTGCTGTGTAGCTCCAATTTCCAACAAAAGCCAACCATTTTTTTTAAGGTGGTCTGCCGCCTGATATATTATTTTTTCGTAAAATTCCAGGCCGCTTTTACCGGCAAAAAGCGCTTCGCGCGGCTCGAACAATCTTACACCTTCCGGCAGTTCTTTATATTCCACGGCTCCTATGTAGGGCGGATTGGAAGCGATTATATCAAAAACACCTTCCACCGGCTCCAATAAATCACCATGCCGGAAATCAATTTTATTTTGCAACTCCATACTTTCAGCGTTTCTGCGAGCAACCTCAAGCGCGGCCGGGGAAATATCGGTAGCCATTACTGAGGCGTGAGGTATTTCGGAGGCAACAGCAATAGCTATCGCTCCGCTTCCGGTGCCTATGTCTAAAATTTTAATTCCGGCTACTTCGGATTTTTTCGCGATATCAAGAACTTCTTCAACAATGACTTCGGTATCCGGCCGCGGAATCAAAACATCTTTGTTTACTTCCAGGGTGAATGTCCAGAAATTCTTGCGGCCTGTTATATAGGCTACAGGCTCCCATCGCAATCTTCTGTCGATTAGTTTCTGAAACGCGGCCTGTTGCGTTAGGCTTAATTGCATTTCCGGATTTTTAAAAAATTCGAGGCGGTCGCAACTCAGACAAAAAGCCAGCAGAACCTCCGCGTCAAGCCGGGCGGACGGAATACCCACCGCTTCCAGAACTTTTGTTGACTCATTAAGAATTTCGTGAACAATCATAGTGTTGTTTCCTGAATGACCCCATTCCTAAATCAAAGCGCTATCTTTGTTGGCCGCGCATCTCGGCGCATGAGACTGTGTCACAATAGCTATTTGTCATTGCGAAACGCATCTCAGGCGTTGTGGCAATCTACGATTATCAATAGCATATTCGATTGCTTCGCTCATTATATTCGCTCGCAAAGACATTACTACGTAGTCTCTCACGCCGAGCATATCAGATCTCCAACATAAAGGCGTCCTGAAAATAAAATGTTGCAAAAAAAATGTCAAGTGTTTATAAATACAAGCCATTAATATTTTAAAAGAATTTACTCGCAGGAATAGACGGAAACTTCAAATAAGTTGCTGAGGAAATATAATTATGAAACCGGGCGCAAGTCAGATGGAACGATTCGATGGCTGGTTCGTTAAACCAATAGAAAAACTTAAAGAACTTCCGGAAGGTGATGGAGGTTTTTTAGCCCTGTCAGCCGCGCTTTTCCTTTGCGAGAGGTATTATCGCGCTCTTACAGCTACTATTTACGGAAAGAGCGACGATGAAACATTTAAGATTGAAGCGGCAAAAGATTTAGGGATTAGCCTGGATGATTTTAAATGCTTTTGGATGGTTTATCGAAACGGCATACAGCATCAGGGAACGCCCCAGAAATACTTTGATAAAAATAGAGTAAAATACACGTCGCTAATTTCGGACGAATTCAATGCGATACCGGAAATTCACAAGATAAACGCTTATAAACGCGAGATAAGACTAAACGTATGGAAGTTTGCAGATTTTATCATAACTAAATTCAAGACCAATCCGGAAGTCTTTAAAAAAGCAATCTCACGCACATTTCCCGAGGTTAAGGGAATCAGCAATGATGAATAATGGGTCAAGTATTCATGACCTGTTACCCAAATAGCATTTGAAATATAATTTATCGTATACCTGAACATTACCCGGCATAATTCCCTATAAATTAATTCGTTAGGCTTAATGCCTAAACTTATATTTATGATTACAATTGAAATCTATCGGGGATGCACTTGCCCGGCCAAAGTGTCTATTTTAAAGATTCGGCCTGGTAATGAGAGGATAACGCGTCAAGCATTGCGCCGATATTGCCGTTGATGAAATTATCCAGGTCATAGCGGGTCAAATTGATACGATGATCTGTTATTCTTCCCTGCGGGAAGTTGTAGGTGCGGATGCGCTCACTACGGTCGCCGCTGCCCACCTGACTTTTGCGTGCCTGAGCCTGTTCGGCATTTTGCCTTTGCACCTCGGCATCCAGAAGTCTCGCCCGCAATACTTTCATTGCTTTGTTCTTGTTTTTGAGCTGGGATTTTTCATCCTGACAGGTTACCACCAGTCCCGTCGGAAGGTGAGTGATGCGAACAGCGGAATCCGTTGTATTGACGCTCTGACCGCCGTGACCCGTGGAACGATACACGTCAACTCGCAGTTCGTTGGGATCAATGTTGATTTCCACCTCTTCCGCTTCCGGCATAATGGCCACGGTAACCGCCGAGGTGTGAATGCGTCCCTGGGCTTCCGTAACCGGAACCCGCTGAACGCGATGAACGCCGCTTTCATATTTCAGGCGGCTGAACGCCGCTTTCCCATCGATTTGCGCAATGATTTCCTTAAAGCCGCCGACACCGGCAGATGAACTGCTAACTACTTCCACACGCCAGCCCTGAGATTCCGCGTACTTCGCATACATGCGAAACAAATCTCCGGCAAAAAGACCGGCTTCATCGCCTCCCGTGCCTGCTCTGATTTCCAGAAAAACATTTTTGTCGTCATTCGGGTCTTTGGGTATCAGCAAAACCCTGATTTTTTCTTCCAGTCCAATCTTTTCCTGCTGCAATTGAGGCATTTCTTCTTTAACCATTGCCTGCAATTCTTCGTCATTTTCCTTAAGCATGTCTGAATATTCGTCAATACGGACTTTTACTTTTTCATATTGGCGGATGGTTTCTACTAATTCGGTCAAATCCGAGTGTTCTTTGGCAAATTTCTGATACAGGCCCTGCTTGGAGACGACTTTAGGGTCGCTGAGTTGTCCCTCCAGTTCCCGGTAACGAATTTCAATATCGCGTAGTTTGTCGAGTAGAATATCCATATTATCTCGTTAAATTAAATATTGTAATTTTTAAGGTAATTTTAAAGATACCTTTTATAAGTTTCCTTCTGTTTGGGAAGGGCACCTATAAATGGTGACGCAGGGCGGCATTCAAAAATAATTCTGATGGGCAAAGAGAACTGCCCAAGATGTATTTTGGCGATTTTAAACAACAGAGATAACCGAATGAAACCGGACTGGCGTAAAAAAGATGAAAACTTTTCATCATAAGGATAAATTCCAAATCTTTCCTTCTGTTTCAAGGAAATTTATTTGATAATTATTTTGTTGCTTTTTTAGCTGTTGTCTTTTTTGTCTGTGGCTTTTCCGCTTTGGCTTCATACTTCCTCTTGAATTTCTCAACGCGGCCCGCAGTATCTAAAACCCTTTGCTTACCTGTTATAAAAGGATGGCAGTTGGAACAAATTTCTGTCTTGATATCTTTTTTTGTCGATTTTGTGTTAATCACATTACCGCAAACACAAGTGATGGTTGTTTCCTTATATTCCGGATGAATTCCTTCTTTCATGTCTTTTTATTTTCCTCCCTGGCCTTTATCTGCAATTAATTATTAATGTTTTTTGCTTTGTTCTAAAATTACTTGCCTGCCTTATAATATATAAGGCAAAAATTCAAGCAAAAACGCATAACCGGTTTTTTACGGCTAAGAGTTCATGGAATCCAGAAATTCCTGATTGGTTTCCGTCTTTTTGATTTTGCCGATGATAAATTCCATGGCGTCAACAGGATTCATTTCCTGCAGCAAACGGCGCAATATCCATACTCGATTGAGATTTACTTTAGGAATAAGCATTTCTTCTTTTCTGGTTCCCGAGCGGATCAAATCGAAAGCGGGGAAAACCCGGCGATCGGCGATACGGCGATCCAGATGCAGTTCCATATTGCCAGTTCCCTTAAATTCTTCAAAAATGACTTCATCCATACGGCTTCCGGTATCAATTAGAGCAGTGGAAATTATTGTCAGACTGCCGCCGTTTTCGATATTCCGGGCCGCGCCGAAGAAACGTTTTGGTTTATGCAGAGCGTTGGAATCAACGCCGCCTGACAAAACTTTTCCGCTGGGCGGGACAACCGTGTTATAAGCCCGCGCTAGACGAGTAATACTGTCCAATAAAATGACAACATCCTTTTTATGTTCAACGAGACGTTTGGCTTTTTCAATGACCATTTCAGCCACCTGAACATGGCACGAGGCCGGTTCGTCAAATGTGGAAGCAATTACTTCTCCGGCGACACTGCGCTGCATATCGGTAACTTCTTCCGGACGTTCATCAATCAAAAGAACCATCAAAACCACTTCCGGATGATTGGCGGTAATGCTGTGGGCAATATCCTGCAGCAGAACAGTTTTACCGGCTCTCGGCGGAGAAACGATCAGGGCGCGCTGCCCCTTGCCGATGGGCGCGAATAAATCCAGGGTTCTGGTCGAAAAATTTTTAGGATCAAATTCCAGATTCAATTTTTCCTCAGGATAAAGAGGCGTCAGGTTGTCAAAAAGGATTTTATCGCGGGCCTGTTCCGGACTTTCAAAATTTACGGTATCAACTTTTAAAAGGGCGAAGTACTTTTCACCTTCTTTAGGGGGGCGAACTTCACCGGAAATGGTGTCTCCGGTTTTCAGATTAAATCTTCTGATCTGCGACGGAGAAATGTAAATATCATCCGGACTGGGCAGGTAATTGTAATCCACGGCACGTAGAAAACCGAACCCGTCGGGCAGAATTTCCAGCACGCCTGATCCGGAAATGACGCCGTTTTGTTCCGCCTGCGTCTGTAAAATGGCAAAAATCAATTCCTGGCGGCGCATTCCGCTGGCGCCCGGAACATTTAGTTTTTTGCCCATCTCGTTGAGTTCACTTATGGGCAACCCTTTAATGTCTTCGATGTTCATAAATACTTCCTTGTTTTGAGTTATAATCGGATAACGTAAGGTCATCCTGAAATCGCGTATTTGCCTTATTTTTTACTGCATTGTTTTTTTAAAGAAACACAATAAACAGATAGTTAAGATTTTTTTGCAGCTACGGATTAAGTCTCGGTTTGTTTATTTGAATATTTTAAACGCTCCAAAGGGTAGGGCTCAAATAGCCATTACTAAGTGGTAAAAACTCTATATTAATATAAAATAACTGTCAAGCAATTTTTAAAAAACACTTAATCCGCCGGATTTACCTGGTTTTTTTCAGACTTAAATCCATTTACGGCATTACGAAATCTTTTTGGCCTCTTCCACCAGCATTACGGGAATATCATCCTTAATTTCGTAGAGCAGATTACATTGCTCGCAAACGATGCCGTTTAACTTTTCATCAAAGCGAACTTTCCCGCAGCATTGGGGGCAGATCAAAATTTCCAAAAGTTTTTTATTTAAAGGCATTCATATCTCCTTTGTTAATTTTTTCCACGGCTGCAAAAACCTGTCCGGGGGATATATCTTCCATGCATTTTTTTGTCGGACATTTTTTCAGAAAACAGGGGCTGCAGGAAAGCTCCGCTCTGATTACCGCATGACCCGAACCGTAAGGTCCCGTTCTTGCCGGATCGGTTGGTCCGAAAAGAGCTATAACCGGAGTACCCGCAGCCGCGGCCAGATGCATCGGGCCGGAATCTGTTGATATCACCATTCGGGCTTTTTTGTAAAGACAGGCGAGATCGAGTAATGAAGTTTCTCCTCCGAAATTTATACCTTCCGTGGTCATTAATGAAATTATTTTATTCAAAGGCTCTTTTTCGCTCCCGGTAAAAACAACTTTCATCTTCAGCTTATCACTGATCAGGTCGGCCAAACGGGCAAATTTTTCATTGCTCCATAGTTTTGTTTCCCATAAAGCAACAGGATTGACGGCAATAAATTCTTTATCTTCAAGATTATATTTATGCAATAAATTCTGCACCTTGGCTTGAGCATCCTCATCAGTGGGCAGGATAAACTGTGCGCTTTGAGTTTTGGCTCCCAGATAACGCGGAAAATCCAGATAGCGGTCAACCGCGTGCTTGCTCATGTCTTCGGGAATTTTTTCATTAAGAAACAAGCCGCTCAACTCCTGTAAAGAATCGTAACCCAGCCGTCTTTTCCCGCGGCTTAAGAAAACAATTATCGAGCTTTTGAAAAGGCCGTGAAAATCTATTACCAGATCATAAGGACGCTGCCGTAAATTTTTAATAAAAAAATTTATCTCTTTGAAAACGCTCCTGAAATGTCCGCTACGGAAATCTTTGCTCCATTTTTTGCGCCGTGAAACCAAAACAGCATCAAGACAGGGATGATTTTTAACTAAATCCGCGGCGGCTTCTTCCACAACCCAGGTTATATGCGCCTCAGGATAAAGTCGTCGCAGTGCGGCAAGCGAAGGCAGCGTGTGAATCACATCGCCTATGGCGCTGAGTTTTACGATAAGTATGTTCACTTTCTGTCCCTTAAGATCCACCTTATGGCTTCCAGTATATCTTCGGCGATAAAATCCGGTTTGTTTTCCGGCGTCGCCTTATTCGGGCCATCGTCCTGCAACAACTCCTTGCCATACCCTGTCCTGACCAGAATCCCCTTGACGCCTGCTTTCTTCGCCGCCTCCATATCGAGGAATCTGTCGCCCACCATATAAGACAATTCCAAATCAATATTCAAATCACGGGCCGCCTCCAGAAACATGCCCGGAGCAGGTTTTCGGCAGTCACAAATCTGCCGGTAAGGCTCCTCCCCTTCCGTGGGATGATGCGGACAATAATAGAAATTGTTTATGTACACACCCCGCTCACGTAAAATTAGCTGTAAATGATTATTCGTTTTCTTCACAAATTCTTCCGTGATCAACCCCCTGGCTACACCAGCCTGATTGGAAATAACAACGGCTTTCATTCCGCTTTCATTGATCAGTTTGATGGCCTCGTATGCGCACGGAATAACTTTAAGCTTGTCGAGACTGTCCAGATAACCAACTTCTTCATTAATTACTCCGTCTCTGTCCAGAAAAATTGCCGCATTTTTCTTCATGTTTTACAATCCTGATTATTTTGAATTAGATTTTCAGCAACCGGCAAGACATCTTCCACAGAAATCATTCTCATGCAACGAAAATCCGTCGGACATGTTTTTTTCAGGCAGGGACTGCAGGGCACCTCCCGCCGGACAATGACGGATTTGCTTCCCATGGGCGAGGTGGTAGTGGGATTGGTTGAACCGAAAATGGCAACAGTGGGTATATTCAAAGCGCCAGCTATGTGCATTAACCCCGAATCATTGCTGATAAACAGAGAACATTGCGAAATCAAATAAATTGCTTCCAGCAGAGTCGTTTTGCCGGCAAGATTAATTAAATTGGCGGACGCCAATTTCTGGATTTCCTGCGCCGTTTCTCCATCGGCCTTGCCACCCATGATCATCACCTGCGCGGAAAATTTTTCACTTAACTTATCTGCCGTTGCGGCAAATCTATCGGGAAACCATTTTTTTGCCGGACCGTAAGTGGCTCCGGGAGCGATGCCGATTACTGTTTTCTTTGCTTCTTCGGGTATGAATTTACGCAAAACATTTCTGGCTTCCAGAAGATTTATTTTCGTTTCCAGGTGCATTTCACGACCAACGGAAACGCAGCCCAGAACCTTGACCATTTCCAGATAATAATCAGTCTGATGAACTTTTTTTATTTCCTCCGTGCGCCTGACCCGATGAGTCAGCAGGAGGCCCCGGGCATCGGAGTCGTAACCGGCGCGCAGTGGAATTCCCGCCGCCACAACGATTATTGCGGCTTCGATAGCGTTTTGCAAAAGTATAGCAAAATCAAATTTCCCACCTTTGAGCTTTTGAGCAAGACGAAACACTCCGGCCGGATTATCAAATTTATTTTCGTAAATGATTATTTCATCAATATCTGAAAAAAGTTTATAAATGTCGGCCACCCACGGCTTCACCAGCATGGCAATATGCGCCCTTGGGTAAGTAGCGCGGATGGAAGCCACCGCGGGCAATGTCATGATGGCATCGCCAATCCAGTTGGTGCCGCGAATCAGAATTTTATTAATTCCTTCCTGCGGCAGTTTTTTGATGTTCCGGGACGTCAATTGATTATCCTTTTTTATTTTACCTTACTAAGATTTATTTGTTTCATGATAAATTTTTCAAACAACTGCACGGAAGGTTTTATTTCCATTTCCACGCGCAAAATGCTGAGCATTTTTAAAAATTCCGGATCACTCTGAAGGCGTGCGGCGTCTTTTTCTGTCGTCACCAGATAATCGGCACGGCAATCAACAAATCCTGTCTGGATTTTTTCCAGTTCGCTCTTGTTATAGCGGTGATGATCCGGGAAAATATCAAATGACAAAATTTGCGCTCCGGCGCTCGACAGTGTTTTGTTAAAAGAATCCGGCTTAGCTATTCCGCAAAAAGCGCAAACCTTTTTCCCCGCAAGAAGGGAAACCGGTTGTTGCTCGCTGAAATCCGCATTGATAATATCTTTCGGCTGATGAATACTTTTAAAAACAGGAATCTCTTTGGTTTTGATCAGTTCCCCGATTTTTTTATCTGTCTGTGCCGTTTCATCGGTGCGCGTGAGGACAATAGCGTCGGCCCTGCAGATTTCCTTCATCGGTTCTCTTAATCTTCCCATCGGAAGGATATGATCTTTGCCGCATAAACTGCGGTTGTCCAATAAAACCAGATTGATATCTCTGAATATCTGCCTGTGCTGCATCGCATCATCGCAGATAAGCACATCAGCTTTGAATTGATCGATAGCTGTTTTTCCGGTAACGATTCTTTTTGCTCCGGTAATCACGGGAATATTTTTTAATTCTCGAGCAATCAAATATGGTTCATCTCCGGCGGTTGCGCTATCCAGCAGAATATTTTTACCATCCGATACAATGTTAACGGAATTGACCGGACTGCCTCCATAACCGCGGCTGATAATTGCCGGTTTAAAACCGTTTGCCTGAAGCATTCGAGCCAGCATGATTACACAGGGAGTTTTACCCGTGCCGCCGACAGTGATATTGCCAACGCTGATTACGGGACAGGAAAGTTTTACTTCTTTGAATATTTTATGGTCGTAAAGCCAATTGCGAAAATTGATAACACCAAGATAAAAAAAAGACAGGATGGATGCAATTACTTTGACCGGGCGGTAACAACCTGTATTTCCGTCATCATCCCATATCCTTTGCCAATTGATCATTTTTCTCATCACTTCCTTCATCTTTAAACTGCAAATTATACAGACGGGAATATTCGCCTTTTTTCTTCATCAATGTTTCATGATCGCCTTCTTCAACAATTTTTCCGTTAACCAGCGCGATAATTCTGTCGGCCTTGCGAATAGTGGAAAGCCTGTGCGCGATAACCAGCGTGGTGCGGCCTTTCATGAGATTATCCAAAGCTTCCTGCACTTCAATTTCCGCTTCCGTGTCCAGCGACGAGGTGGCTTCGTCAAGAATTAGAATGGGAGCGTTTTTCAAAAGCGCCCGGGCAATGGAAATTCGTTGTTTCTCTCCGCCGGAGAGTTTCGTGCCCAATTCACCGATGTTGGCATCATATCCCTTGGGCAGCCTCAAGATAAAATCATGAGCATTGGCCGCTTTGGCGGCGTTAATGATATCCTCTTCAGTTCTTTCGATATCACCATAGGCAATATTATTTCTTACGGTATCATTAAAAAGTATCGTCTGCTGCGTAACTATGGCGATCTGACCGCGTAGCGATCGTAGTGTCACGTCGCGAACGTCATACCCGTCAATTAGAACATGTCCTTCGCTGACATCATAAAATCTTGGTATTAGATTAACCAGTGATGTCTTTCCGCCGCCGCTCATGCCGACAAACGCAACAACTTCGCCAGCCTTGATCGACAGGTTGATGTTTTTCAGCACCGGTGCGGCTTCATAACAAAAGGTCACATTTTCTATGTCAATACTTTTGCTGATTGGCGGAAGCATGACGGCATCAGGTTTGTCTTCAATATCCGGCGTCAGGTCAATGATGCTGAAAATACGATCGGCGCCGGCAATGCCCTGATTGATCGTATTGTTGACATTGGTGAGTCGTTTAAGCGGTTCGTAAAGCATCAGCAGCGCAGTAATGAAAGCAAAAAAAGTCCCGGGAGTAGAATAGCCTTTGATGACTTTGTATCCGCCGTAAAATATGACAGCGGCAAGTCCAATACCGCCGAGAAAATCCATGAGCGGGCTGGACATGGCGTTTACGGAAATCGATTTCATGTTGTATTTAAGAAGCTTTTCATTTTCTACGGCAAACCTTTTACCCTCGTATTTTTCCATGCCGAAGGCCTTGACAATACGCGTTCCGGAAATGGTCTCCTGCAGAAGCGAATTCAAAGTTCCCATGGTGATCTGGGAAGATGTCGTTACGTTGCGTATTTTTTTGCCGAACGTGGCAATGGGGTAGATGGTCAGGGGAAAGACAACCATCCCGATGAGCGCCAGTTTCCAGTCCATGTAGAATAGAACGCCTACCATTGTGATCATCATAACGTTGTCTTTGACCAATGATGTTATTGCCTCCGCGGAAGCGGTTTGAACAGAGCCAACATCGTTGGTAATCCTTGACATCAGTAAGCCCGTGGGATGTTCGGCAAAAAAAGATAAGGATTGTTTCTGAATTTGTTCGTATAGTTTATTGCGTAAATCCGTAACAATGCGCAAACCGATGAAACCCATGATCACGGTATGTCCGTAATTGGCTAATACTTTGAACAGGAATATGGCGACGACCGCTAAGGGGATCCATTTCAAGGCATCAATGTCTTTACTAAAAAATATTCCGTCTATCGCCGGTTTGGAAATCATCGGGAGAGCGGATTGCAAACCTCCGGCAAAGATCATACAAATCGCAGCAAATATAAATTGCACATAATACTGCTTGGACATTTCAAACAATCTGTTAAATGTTTTCATAATTGTTCCTATATCATATCGCAGGCAATTTGCGCAGCCCTTATTGCGGCGCAAGGCTCGCCCAGCTTGGCGCGAATTGCCGTCAGTTCTTTTATTATCTCTTGTCTTTTTTCTTCATTTTT
>Ga0209746_1000824_pt1 | contig 15352 bp, 15 predicted proteins | sample BarGraNGADG00211_3_FD_184496 | JGI IMG/M metagenome (GOLD analysis project Ga0209746, IMG submission 184496) | Arctic peat soil microbial communities from Barrow, Alaska - Barrow Graham LP Ref core NGADG0011-211 (SPAdes) (version 2) | ecosystem: Environmental > Terrestrial > Soil > Wetlands >... | reverse complement strand
GTCTCCGATGCGATCGGCGCTCACCCCAGCGGCTACAACGTATCCCCGGACGTGGGGGGCGGGCAGGCAGCCTGCGATTTCATCCGCAGCCAGGGCTCGCAGTTCGTAGGACCCTGTAACAGCCCGCACCACTCATGGAGCTTCCGGGCGACCATGGAAGGCTACCACAATATCATGTGCAAGTACGGCGACTGCGGCAAGCGCATCTGGCCGACGGAGTTCGGCTGGGCCTCGGGTTGGATGGGAAAGCCCGGCTATGAGTACGCCAACGATAACACGCAGCAGGAAGAGGCCGATTGGACGGTGCGCGCGTACCAGATGATGAAAGCCTGGGGGTTCGTGGGTCCCGCCTTCCTGTGGAACCTGGGCTTCACGGACTCGGACGGCGGACAGTGGAATATCAACGGCCGCGCCGCGTATAACCAACTGGCCGGCATGCCAAAGTGAACCGGCCGGTTTCCGGAGGTACACCTAGATGACCAAAACCCGTCTGACCTGGGGCGTTGTCTGGCCCTGGTTGCTCTTACTGGTGCCGCTGACCCTGGGACCTTTGCTCGGGTCCTGTGCCTCGAGCATTGCAAGCGCTACGCCGACGCCCACCAAGACGCCGCTGGTGGTAGCGATAACACCGCCGCCCGCGGCCACAGCCGAGCCGAAGGGGACGGCCGCGGCGCCGGCCAGTCCAGTCGCGCCGACCACGGCGCCTTCGCCGACTACCCGGCCTGTCCAAACGGTCGGCGATGGTACGATGACCTCGCCCGACTTCGCCGTCCAGGCATTCCTCTGGTGGCGCGAAGAAGTCGCGGACCGCGATCTACAATTGATCCGCGACGCCAACTTCCGCTGGGTGAAGCAGTACTTCTCCTGGCAAGACATAGAAGGCGCCGGTAAGGGCCAGTTTGACTGGACACATACGGATCGAATTGTCGATCAAACGCAGAAGTACGGGCTCAAACTGGTCGTGCGCCTCAGCGCAGTTCCGGATGTGCCCTTCTGGGCCGGCACTCCGCCACAGAGCACCAAGGACTTTGCTGATTTCGCGACGGCGGTCGCGGCGCGTTACAAAGGACGCGTGCAGGCCTACCAGGTTTGGAATGAGCCGAATCTGGCGCGCGAATGGGGCAACAAACGGCCTGATCCGGCTGCCTACGCTAAGATGCTCAAGGCCACCTATACCGGCATCAAGCACGCCGACCCGCAAGCGATGGTTATCACGGCGGGCATGGCGCCGACCACGCGCAACGACGATGTGGCCATGCCGGATATGTACTTCTACCAGGGCATGTACGACGCGATGGGCGGGTCCAGCACCGGTTACTTCGATGTGCTGGGCGCGCACGGCACGGGTTGGGCCGTTGCCCCGGAGACGGACCCACAGACAGTCGTCAACGATCCTAAGCTGCATAACAACGATCCGAGCGCGCCGGAGCTGCTACGCGTCTACGCTTTCCGGCATGTGGAGGACGTACGCGCGCTGATGGTCAAAAACGGCGACAAGGATAAGCGCATCGCCATCCTTGAGTTCGGTTGGACGACCGATAGCCGGCCCAACTCGCCCTACTACTGGTTTGGCGCCGGGGCGGGGATCGACGAGAAGACCCAGGGCGAGTACCTGGTGCGTGCCTACCAATACGCGGCGGCGCACTGGCAGCCCTGGATCGGGCTGATGACGGCGATTTACATACCGGACGTTCAGTGTACCCGCGAGGACGAACAGTATTGGTGGTCGATCATCGGCCCCGGCTACCCGGACTCCTATTGGCGCGCGGCCTACATGGATCTCTGTATCTTTCTCAACGGCCTGGACGGCAAGACCTGTAAGAACGCGCCGCACTAATAGTCGCTGCGCACAGCCTATTGCTTTCGCCAGTCGAGGCGGTGGCAGGTGGCCTGGGGGTTCGCGCCCACACCGTAGTCGATCTCGACCACCGGGCTGAGCGGGTTCCCTCCGGAGTCGGCGATGCTCAGGTAGAAACGCCGGTGGCCGCCGAACAGCGGGAAATCGTACTGTCCCGCCTCGTTGGCGCCCGCCTTGCTGAACTTGGCCTCGGCGTTACCGTACTCATCGACCAGCAGAAGGCGCACGTCGGGCAGGGGATTGCCGTTGGGCCCAGTCACTCGCCCCAGAATGTAGTTACCGGGGCAGTCCCCGGTCGAGTAGCGCACCGGGCCGGCAGCCACGTATTCTGTGGATGGTAGCAGTGGTGTGGGCAACGGTTCTGGTGTCGCGGTCTCAGCCACTGCCGCGCTCCGTGTCTGGACCGGCGCCACAACCGGCCTAGCGACGGCGGTTGGGGTAGGCGAAGCAAAGGGCACGACGGTCACCCGGCTCAGGTCGGGCGTGAAGTCAGCCGGGCGCACAGCGGGGACCTGAGCGGTGGGCGGCACGGCAGCGGCTGCGACCGGTGCGCCAGCGACGGGGGTCGCCGTCCGCTGGTCGGGAGGCGCCCACCCGCCGCCGGATAGGGCGCCGCCCTGGAAATTGCGTAACAGATAACGCCCGCCGAAGAACGCCGCGGCGCAGGCGGCGAGCAGAACGATGAGAAAGGCGAGGCCGTAGCCGCGTTTAGCCATAGAATCTTCCTAACCTCCGACCTTAAGCGCGCAAGCCGCACCCCCAGGATTTTGCATACTGGCGGGGTAATGCTAGAATAGATGGGTCAGGGCGAGTAGCTCAGCTGGTTAGAGCGCACGGTTCACATCCGTGAGGTCGTGGGTTCGAGTCCCTCCCCGCCCATTTACCCCAGCCGGAGACCTCACGAACGATGCTTTTGCACCAACCGCGAGGTCTCCGATTCGTTAAGACTCCAAAAACGCCTTGAACTTCCGACCTCACGGACGGAATCCGCAACCCAGTCACTTCTCCTCTCCACGGCGAATTATCATAAGGCCTTTCGACCTACCCGGCAAGTGCGTCATGTGCGGATTGAACGCTTGTAAGGCTTCCCAGCAATATCACCACGAGCGCTGTCCGGCTATCTGTACGTGAATGTAGCGCATTTCGCTATTTCAAGGACGTTCTTCTGGATTACCCGCGGGAGCGTTGGTTTGCGTTTCGCGCTGTACAGATGCGCCAGCGCGTGCTCGATAGGCTGGAGTCCGAAGAAATCGAGCCCGTCACCGAATGAGCAGGGAGTGTGACACGCCTGACGCTCTCTCACGCAGCTCTCTGTCGCACTGTGACTTGGTGAAGTTCGATAGATAGGAGATAGGAAACGAACCGATGGAAACGCCGGAGGATGCCAGGTCTCGCCATGATAACGTGAGTGAGGGCGTGATCGACGCCTGCCAAGGGGATCACCGGGCAGGACACAAACCAAATCACCTGGTGGCCGCTTCAATCTTGCTTATATGCGGTATACCGGCCAGTGGATCAAAATCTTCCAGGACCTGTCTCTGGACGACTGCCGGCGACGATCCGTGATGATCCCTGGTTTCAGCCTTAGCACTCAACTACTGAAAGCGGCATCGTCTGACCGAGACTGCTCGCTCTCCTCGAACCTGGCTGTACTTTCTTCCCAACTCAGCCCCGCTTCCAGGTCGGGCAGCATAAAGCGCACGCCCTGGTTGTCGTTCGGATTCAGCTCAAGCTGCTGCCGGAAGGCTGCCGCCGCCTCATCGCGCCGTCCCAAGCGCCAAAGCGCCAGACCCTTCCCGTGCAGGGCGCGCATGTACGGACGCGAGTCCAGGTCCAGCCAGAACGGGCCTTCGTAGGTGGCAGGATCGCCGATGGTCCTCTCCAGCGCCGCAGCCTCCGCCGTCAGGTAGTTCTGCAACGCTTCGTCGAGCAGGCCCTCGTCGAGACGGGTGTTCCCCACATGGACCCAGGCGTCGGCGTGGCCGGGATCGACCATCAAGGCAGCCCGGTAGTAGGCTTCGGCCATGCGGTCCTGCTCAGCCCAGCGGTATTCCATGCCCTGGTCAAACAGGTACTCGCCCCACGCGCGGCGCTCCTCATCGCTTTCCGGCGTTAGCCAGTGGCCTTTCGGACGGCCATCCGTCAATGAATTATCGTAGGGGTGGCGCTCGGCTTCGGCCCGTTCCACCAGCCTGGCAGTAAACGTCGCCCCGGTGTCGTCAGATATGACAAAGCGCAAGTCCGCACGCAGCACGCGCCCCAACGGGCTGGGCGGCACGGAATAACGGTACAGGTCGCGCGCCACCAGCCGGGGGATCAGGTGGTGATGCAATGCCACCTCTTCGTGTGAAGCTCGTACCACCTCCAGCGCTTCCTCCATCAGGTACTCGTCTCGCTCGCGCCGCTCCGTCGCGTCCAACGTGGCGGCGCGCTCCAACGACAGGCCGTACCGCCGCCTCTGCACATCGAGAACCCGCAGGATCAAATCGTCGTCCGGTCCCGCCGCCAGCGACCGGCACCATTCTGCCAGCTTCGGCTCGCCGACCAGTCCCCAGATCGGCTTGCCGGCGCGCAGATGCTCGACTTTAGTGGTCAACGTCGGGCCGTTGTTCAACTCGATGGTAATCGCTACTGGTTTGAGCTTGCTCGCCAGGAAGTCCGGCCACAGCGCACTCCACACCTCAGTGGTTACCGGAAGCTCGCCCGTGGTGAAGTTCATCTGCGCCAACGGCTGCCGAAAGCAGCAGCCCTGTAAGTGCTTGGGCCACCAGACGTAGCGCGCCGGGCGACCGCCGAGGGTGGCAACCCGCGCGTTCTCGAACAACGCCGACCGCACGGTCGCTTTCGGTTTGGCCGTGCGCAACACCTGCATCGGCTCAATACGTTGCATGATTTCAGCGATCGTTAAAGGCTCCGTGGCCGCTTGCAGGACCTCGGTTACCGCCTGAGAAGTCGACCTGGTCATGGATAAGGCATCCGTTTTCCCTTGGGCATGGCTCGTCACCGGTCATCCCCTGCACACGCCCCAGGCTCGCAACACAACGCGTTCGATACTGCAGAGTTGCAGTGCCCCATCGTTCTCCTAGCTCTCGACCTCTAACAGCACGTCGATCAGCCGGTCGCAAAATGCCTCTACCTCCGCGTCGTCGCCGGCGCTAGTAGCCTGCCGGATGTCGGCGACCAGCCCGTTGATCTCATCGGCCAGATCCGCATCCAGATCTGGCTGGGCCAGTGCAGTTTGGGCGCGGTGCAACAGCGCTGCCGTCCCGGGATCGATTCCCGACGCCGGCGCAGCAGGCTCGAAGCTATCGTAAGCCTCCACGAGCCTGGCCTGGCTCAGAGCGATCTCCTCGGGACTGAGCCGCTGCCTGCTGGCCTTGAGCTGCGCGCTGACCTGTTTGCCGGTCGTACGCTCCGTCACTTTCACATCCAGAATACCGTTCACGTCAAGCTCAAACGTGACCGTCACGTCGGTCAGGCCGTCCGGCCGGTTAGGTACGAGGTCCTCCACCATGAACTCGCCCAGGAGCACATTTTGTGATGCGACCGGGTTCTCGCCCTGGTACACCTTGATCTCGATGGCATCCTGGCCGGGGTAGAGTGTGCTGAAAGCCTGGCTGCGCTGCACGGGGATAGTCGTATTGCGCCGTATCAGTGGAGCCAGGCGATCGACCTGCAGACGTCCGGTAAACGTCATCTCTGCGGTCTCGATACCCAACGACAAAGGAGTCACGTCGACCAGCACGGCATCGATCTCTTCCCCGGCGATGATCCCGGCCTGCACGGCTGCCCCCAGGGCCACGGCCGCGTCGGGGTCGATCTCGATGTGTGGTTCTTGCTGCATGCGCTCGGTCACCATCTCCCAGACGGCGGGGATGCGGGTCGAGCCGCCGACCAATAAAACTCGATCGATATCGGTGGGTTCGAGGTGGGCATCGGTCAACGCCTTGTCGATACAATTGATGGTCCGGGTGAGCAGGTCGTCGATCAGTTCTTCAAATTCCCCCTGCGAGACCTCGTGGCGGATGTGCAGGTGGCGCCCGTTGTTATCGTCGGCGACGTACTCGAGGCTAATAGTGGCATACGGTACTGAGGAGAGCGCGATCTTGGCCTCCTCGGCGGCGCGTAAGAGCCTGGCCCACGCCTGGTGATACTCGCGCAGATCGATGTGGTGCTCACGCACGAACTCATCGGCGATCCGGCCGGCCAGGCGTTCGTCGAAGTCATCGCCTCCCAGGTAGTTGTCGCCCGCGGTGGCCAGGACGTCTACGACGCCGCTATCGAGTTCGATAATGGAAACGTCAAAAGTGCCGCCGCCAAGATCATAGACGAGAACCCGCAGGTGCTGGTCGCCTGCCATACCGTATCCGTAAGCCAGGGCCGAAGCCGTGGGCTCGTTAATGACGCGCTCGACTCGTAGGCCGGCAATCTCGCCGGCTTCGATGGTGGCCTGGCGTTGTACCTCGTTGAAGTAGGCTGGCACGGTGATCACTGCCCGCTCTACCGGGTAACCCAGGAGTTCCTCCGCGCCTTCCCTGAGCTCGCGCAAGATGAAAGCCGAGATTTCTTGTGGGGTGTAGGCTTTCCCTGCCATCGTCACCGTCTCGGCCTTGCCCATTTTGCGTTTGATCGAGCGGATGGTGCGCTCTACCGCGACGACCCATTGGTTGCGCGCCGGCGCGCCCACCAACACTTCGCCGTCTGGCCCGATGCCCACGACCGAGGCCAGCAAGCGCTGTCCTTTGACGGGCAGGATCAAGGGTGCGCCATCCTGGATTACGGCGAGGACAGAATAGGTTGTCCCCAGGTCGATCCCCACAACGGTGTCGGCAGTATCCTTCACGATTCTTGCTCCTCATGCGCCGGCAAAGGTCCTGCACCCGGCAGTTCATCTTCCGAAGTCCTGGTTTCTTCGACCGCCGGTCCTTGTGCTACACCCGCTGCTGCTCGTGGCGCTCGGGTGACCACCACCTCTGCGTAACGCAACACGCGCTCGCGCAGACGGTATCCTTGACGTAGCACTCTGACGACCGTCCCCGGCCTCACGTCGGCCCGCTCTTCCGCCTGCACTGCGTTGTGCATACGTGGGTCAAAAGCCTGTCCTTGCGCCTCAATCGGCCGGATTCCTTCCAGCGCCAGCAGGCTCATGAATCGCTCTTGCACCAGCTCGAGGCCGTGCAGCCAGCCCTCCAGCGCGGCCAGGCTTTCGGCCTCTTCAGCCGGCGGGCGTTTTATGTTGGGGATCGGCTGAGGCAGGAGCGGATCGCCGAGGAACGCCTGGCGTAGTCTTTGCCACGTGCCTCGCAGCGGGGACTCGCTGCTCGCACCCGCCTGGGCCGGTTCAGCGGCAGCGAGCAACTTTTGGCGTTGCCGGGCAAGCATCGCTTGCCCACTTTCGAGGGCCATTTCCAGGCCATCCGCACCGGGCAATAATTCTACGGCCAGTTCGCTGCGCGCCGAGGCACGCAGTTCGGCCAGGCGGGCATTGCCTTGTGTGATATTCGCGCGGCCGGCCTCCTCGCGTCGAGCTATGATATCCTGTAGCGTAGCCAACGCCGACGTCACCTGCTGGTCCTTGTTCTCCGTCAGGGTGTTGCTTTTGAACTGCGTCCGCGCCAGCTTCGTCACTGTCCCATTCAACACCTCCACCTGGCGCGCCAGGTCGTCCACGCGTTCCTGGCCGGCCTCGAGGCCGACAGCTACCTCGGCCAGGCGCTCATCAAGGCGTTGCGTTGCGCTGGGATCGGCCATGTAGCGCGTCAACGCGGCCACCTGCTCGCCGCTCGCTTGTACGTTTGCCGCCAGCCCATCAAATCGCATTTGCAGGCGATCGGCCTGATCGCTCAACCGCAACAGATAGCCGGCGAGTCCCACCTCATCGCTTTCTATGGCTGGCAGCAAGGGGCCCGGCCGGTCCCGTTCGTTATTTGGGGAGTTCGGGCTCATGAAAATCCTCATGTAGGGACAGTTGGGCCAGCGCCAGTTCTCGGGCCAGGTTAATTATGTCCTCAGGATGCACGCTAAGATCGGGTTTGCTGCGCCGTCGCTTTGGCAGATCGGGCGGCGGCTGGAGCAGAAACAGTTCGGCCCTGGCGCGGCCTTCTGGCGTGCGCAGTTCTTCGTAGGCCGCACGAATTTCTTGAAATTTTTCCGGCTCGCGCTCTGGCGAGTACTCGCGTACCAGCCGGAAGTAGGCTCGTTTGATCTCGTCCTCGCTCGCGCGGCGCTCGAGGCCAAGCACGGCATACGGATTGGCCGGTGATGGACCAGGAGGATCAGTTGGCATTCAAATGCTCCTGAACAGAAAGGGAGGCCAACAATGCCGCGGCGCCGCTCACCTGAAATCCTTCAGCATATCCAGGAGCTCTTTCGGCAGGCCGCGTCTGCTCAGCTGTGCTTCAATGGCCTCGGCCATCAGCAAGACGCCCTGGTCTTTGGCCGCGCGAGCTGCTTGCTGTGCCTTGCGCAAAAGCTTAAGCGCGGCCTTCGCGTCGTGCTTGCGCTCAAAAATGCGGCGCGCTTCCAAGTATTCGCTTGCGCCACTCGCCGGCGCCTCAGCAGTGACACGCTCTGCGTAGGTCGCCGCCAGATCCTTTGCTCCAGAGGCGTCGGCCGTCTCCACCATCTGTAGCATGATCCCGGCCCACGTGTCGTCTACCCACGGCCGCCCGACAAGCTGAAGGGCTTCATTGAAAAAGCGCTCAGCCCAATCCTCACCGAGCTTACATTCTAACACCGTCTTACCCTGGTGAATCCAGAAGGCCGGCAGCAACCCCGGGATCTGGCGCACTTGGGGCAGCCGTTTTGTTACCTCGTCTGAGGCCTTCGCGTGGAGTAACTCGTGGAGGACGTTGCCCACAACTCCGGTGTCGGTTGGAGCGGCATCGTAAGCCTGAATAAGTAACGGGAGGGCTTCCTTCTTCTTGCCCGTCTCCATTAGCTCGAAGCCCATCTGGTAGAGCAGCTTCGGATGGCCGGGCACCTCCTTGAGCGCCCGTTCCAGCAACGAGATTTTCTCCCGAGGCGTGTGCGGTCCATAGAACATGAGAGGCTGCGGCTCTCCGAAGTCCGGGGTCACCTGCGCCAGATAGGCCTCGGCCAGCTCTTCCCTGGCTTCTGTGCTGGCAGGGTTGGCCGCCAGCACGCGCCGCCAGATCGGCATGGAGTCTTGCCGCCACGACTGTTTGTAGAGCGCACCCAGGCGCATCAGCGCATCCTCGTGTTGCGGGTCTAGCTCAAGGATGCGCCGGAGCTCATTGATAGCTGCCTCGTCGCGCTCCTCACCTACCAGGGCATCGACCAGCTTCAGACGCCGGTCCACACTCTCGGGCGCATATTTGGCCGCGTTCTTGAGGGTGACTAAAGCTTCCCCGGTGACCCCGGCCCGCTCATAACATTCGGCAACGTGATCCCAGATGACGGCAACCTGAGCATCGCTCAGGTAATCGGCATGCTCCGGCTTGCGCGGCCGGCGCCGTATCATCTCCCGCCACGCATCGGCAGCCTGCTTCCAGTGGCCGAGCTTTTCTTCGGCCAGCGCCAGGTTCTGCGCCACGTTGCGGCTCCCGTGCAACTCCTGCGCCTGCCGCCAGTGCTCTACGGCTACGTGCCACCGGCCCGCCTGCGCGGCAGCATAACCGGCGTGGTAATGGGCGATACCGACCAGCTCTGCCAATAACGGTTCGCCGGGCGGCAGTGGTACCTGGTGGGCAGCGTCGAGGAATTCCTGCCAGCGGCTCGTCAGTGCGTCCTCTGTAGCCTGTCCCTGCAAGAAAACGACCTGGTTCTGTCGCAGCCAGGGCGTTTCCAGGCCCACCGATCGGGCCTTAACCCACGCGCTGCTCGCCTCGCCAGTTGCGCCCGCTCGTGCGGCCGCAACACCCAGGTAATACAATAGGACGGCCTGGACTGGTCTGCGAGTATTCTCTGTGGTTGCCTGGTGCAACAAATCCACCGGTGCCGCCGAGGCATCACATCGCATTTCCAGGATGGCCTGCCACAACGCGCTGCCTTTACCCAACGTAGGCCCCGGCAAAGCAGCCAGAGCCGGCTCCGTCGTCTTGTCCTGCAACAGTTTCGCGACGACATGCAGCGTATTAGCTTCGGCCACCGGCAGTTTATCCGCATCCCAGGGCTGGCCGCTTGCCAGGCGCGCCAGTTGACGCAAATAGGCCAACCGCGGCCGCTGCGGCTCCGCCGCAAAGGCTGCATCCAGTTCGTGGATGGCTTCCGGAAGGCGACCCAGTTGCCAGAGCGCGAGGCCACGATAAAAGTGCAGCTTGCCCAACCCGGGCGCATACCCCAGCGCCTTGTCGAGGTGATCGAGGCGCGACACAACCTCAGTTGTACCGGCAGCCGCGCGAAAGTGCGCTTCTGCAAGCAACTGCCGCGCCGCCTCGACGCCCGTGGCATGGCCATCACGTTGCACTGCTTCTAGCGCGTCATTCCCCATGCGGATGGCCACAGCGAGCTCACCACGGCGTAGCCGGCGCAAAACCTCCCGAAGCTGCCCGCTTGGGCTGTACGCCGACGTCGGCGGTTGCGATCGGTTTTTCGGCAATTGAGCTTTGCGTTTCTTTGTCACCCTGCCTCACCGGAAGATCGCTACCAAGACACGATACTGAAATTATACAGTTTATTAAGTTCCATTCCAAATCCGAAGTGCCCGGCATCTAAATGGCCATGCTCAGGAACTCTTGAGCGCAACATCATGCGCGCCGACCGTGCGCAGGATCAGCAGGTCGCCGTACATTTCAGAATATTGCAGACGCATCAGCTATCTTGCTGGCGCGCCGCTCGCAAGCCGGCCATCAGGTCGTCCACGTTGTCGAACTCCTGCACGCGGCCGTCGGCAATACCGGCGCTTGCCTCATGCTCGGCCGCCTGCCATTCGGGCGACCAGAAGTATGCCTGGCTCTTGTCGATCAAGGCTTTGGGCGCCAGGATGATGCTATCTTCGGTGACGCGCACCTCCGTGTAATCCCCTTTCTCGACGCGCAGCCGGCGGCGCGCATCTGCCGGCAGCGTTACCTGCCCAATATGTGTCACCTTGATCAACGCTGTATCAGCCATGGCTATTGCTCCATGACCATTCGCTCATTTTCAAAGCGACTTTTGAGATTTCAGCTTATCCGACGCCGTCATTCGGTGCAGAGGGCGTTGCGAACAGGACGAAAGGCTGTTTCGACAGCAGGCTGGGCCTAATGCGAGCGCTTTTGCATGCAACCGACGAACGAAATGGCGCTATTATCTGCTCACAGGCCTAACAAACGTCACATTTCGTTGATGATTCTTCATCGACAGCTGTGAACTTTACCAGCACAAGCAACATTCCACAGCAAATGCAGGCTGCTATTGCAGAAACAAATCTAAAAAGCACCAGAAAAATCGGCGAAAGGCAAGTACTTAGATAACATTTTCACCGAGCGCTTCTGGCGCACGATCAAGTATGAAGAAGAGTACCTGAAAGAGTAAGCGGGCCCGCGTGACGCCCGGCGCTCCCTGGCCGAATATCTCGACTTTTACAGCTATCGGCGGCGGCACCAGGCGCTAAACTACGCAACGCCCGCCGCCCTCTACTACGGTCAACCCGCACAATGCCTGACAAAAACCCCCATGTCAGCCGAAGCGGGTCGGTCCATGTAAGCCAGGGTTGTGGACAAGTAGAAAACCGCAAAAAAGAGTGCGGTTTACCACTTGACCACAGCCCCTACTACGACGACGACTGCGCCTACCCAACCTTACAGACGAAAGGAGTTCGGTACCTTAACCAAGGCCCTTTGTTTGTCTTGACAAACCCATCCGCCCTACGCGGCCCGGTGCTCGGGGTCGCTCATGAAAGGGACCAGGAGCCACATGGTGCTCACCATCCACGGCGATAAGGATAGCGCCTTGACTTGCTCGGCATTAGTCTTAGGGCATACATTCATCACTATTATTATGAGATAACCTAATTATTTGAAAATGAGAGTGAACAGAGGAAGGAATCGGATTCATGAGGAACAGACCGTGCCCGTCCAGGCCGGCGACGTTACCTTGGAGGGCGACCTGGTCATCCCGGATGGCGCAACCGGGATCGTTTTGTTTGCGCACGGCAGCGGTTCCAGCCGGCACAGCCCGCGCAATCGTTTCGTGGCCAATGCGCTGCAGGCAGCCGCCCAACTCCAGGCCGAACATCAGGTAAAAATCATCCCGGGCGCCACGCATCTGTTCGAAAAGCCGGGCGCGCTGGAACAGGTGGCGAGACTGGCAGCCGGCTGGTTCAGCGATCACCTGTCACGGTGATATTCCAAAAACGCTTGAAGATCAGGAGTTGAGCCAGCCGATGGCGCATACCTCATCTTGAAAGGAACAGCACGTATGTCTCCCAAACCGACCTGGAAACCCCACACCGAACATGGCGATCTGAGTTCCAAGGAGCGCGAAGAACTGCCTGAGAGCGTCTTTGCCTTTCCCAAGCAGCGTAAGGAGCCGCTGACCGACGCCGCGCACCTCAAGAACGCATTAGCCCGCTTTGACCAGGTTGAAGACGTATCCGATGCCGATCGGGACCTGGCTTTTGCGAACATCCAGGCTGCGGCCAGGCACTATGACGTTCAGGTTGAGGAGAGCGACTGGCGCCAATTGGGCAAACGCCCACACACGAAAAACACAGCCCACGAGTAAGAACCGGGGCACGCGTAGATCTATAAAAGGAGCACTCCCTTGCCTTTCGAGCAATACCATGAGCCGGCCGGCGAGCTGCCGGCGGAAGTACGCACATTCGCCCGCATGATCCTGTCAATGATCGAGGAAGCCGAGGCTATTGACTGGTACGAACAGCGCCTGGCTGTAGAAAAGGATCCGCAGGCGCGCGCCATCATGCAGAACGCGCAGCAAGAGGAGTTCAAGCATTTTGGCATGGACCTGGAATTCCTGCTGCGCCGTAAGCCGAAATGGCGGGTAGCCATGCAGAACATCCTGTTCAAGCAGGGCGACATTGTGCAACATGGGGAGACAGCCGAAGAGGACGAAGACAAGACCGGCTCCTAGCGTGCCGGGCGCGGTTGAGGAGGACAAGTTGACTGGGCCTGCCGCCTCTGCGGCAAAGCCTTCGTGTGGCGCCGGCTTGGAGATATTGGGGAGCCGCCATTACTCTTCGTCTGCTCGTTGGTAGCGGAGGTAAACCACTCCGGAACCGAACGTCCGTGCTTCAATCAGCCGCAGGTTGACCGTGTTAGCCGGGACCGGGAACAATGGCGTTCCGCGCCCCAGGATGACCGGGTGAACGAAAAGCCCGTATTCGTCGATCAAGCCGAGCCGCATGAAAGTCGTTGCGAGGCCGGCTCCGCCGACTGCGAGGTCTTTGCCGGGTTGCTGTTTCAGCTCCCTGACCTCTTTGGCGCTGACCTCCCTGACCAGCGTGGCGTTCCCTTCGACGCCCTCCAGGGTCTTCGAGAACACGATCTTGGGCATTTTCTTCCAGATGCGGGCGAACTCGAGTATGTATCCCGGGATTGACGGGTCCGTATCTGCCGTTGGCCAGTAGTCGGCCATATTCTCATACATCCGCCGTCCGTACAGATAGGCGCCTATCGCGCTCTGCTGACCATTGATGTAGGTGTGCAGTTCTTCATCGACAATGTGCCAGTCGAGTTCTCGGTTCGGCCCCTCGATGAAGCCGTCGAGTGAGACCATCATCGAGTAGATCAGTTTTCTCATTTCACTCTCCACCGATTGATATCGCTCTGGTCCTCGCGTGTCAGGCGTTCGCGAGTGAACAACGATTTCCTTCTGCTTTACAGCCATCGGGATTACTTTCGCACAAATATTCGCCAGATCAAGCGTGAATACCATCAGAACAAATCTGGCCTTCTGTGCTACCCTTTTTTTCTCAGATTTGGATTATAGTGGGCTGGTATTATACTATCCACACCCGTGGCATGGCCGCTCGGCGGGCAGCGATCCCCCCACGGCTCGTCCAGGTCTCCGTCTAAATCACACCATTCGGTGATCAAGGAAGTTCATGAGGAGGATTTATGTGGTGAGTCCAGAGAACAGAGTTGTCACTGTCACCATCAATCCGGCCATCGATCAGACCGTCGTCATCCCCAACTTCGCGGCTGGGACAGTGAACCGGGTCCAAGCTTCACACTTGGATCCGGGCGGTAAGGGCATCAACGTGGCTTCCTTCCTCGCGGACTTCGGCCAACCGGCCACGGTTACTGGGTTCCTCGGGGCTGACAATGATGAGATCTTTCGCCAGTTGTTTGTGCAGAAGGGGATCGAAGACCGCTGCGTCCGCATCGCGGGCAAGACTCGTATCGGCGTGAAAATCAGCGACGAGGCGCTGCGACAGACGACGGATATCAACTTCCCTGGGCAAATGCCCAGTCCGTCCGACATCGAGCAGCTTTTCGGCATCTTAGGGGAACTGGCGCTCACCCACGAATGGTTCGTGCTTTCGGGCAGCATTCCTGCCGGAGTACCGGCCGGCATCTATGGCGAGATGGTGCGAACGCTCGCAGGGAAGAAAGTCGTACTCGATACGAGTGGTGAAGGGTTTCGCCAGGCTGTGGCCGCCGGGCCGTGGCTCATCAAGCCGAATGTGGATGAGCTGCGCGAATTCGTGGGAGAGCGACTGGACACAGCGAACGCTATTCTTAAGGTTGCGCGCTCTCTCATCGAGCGCTACAAGATCGCGACCGTCGTCGTATCCATGGGAAAGGAGGGAGCCATCTTCGTCGAGGGCGAGGAAACGGTCTGGGCAGTGCCAGCGCCGGTCGAAGTTAAGAGCACGGTCGGGGCCGGCGACGCGATGGTCGCCGGCATCGTCGCCGGCAAAATCCGGGGGCTCGCCCTGACCGAGTGCGCCCGTCTGGCGACTGCATTTTCGATGACCGCGATCAGTCACATCGGGTCGGGCCTGCCCTCCATCGAAGCGGTTCAGTCAGCAAAGGAGCAGGTTACCATCCGCGAGCTTTCAAAGGCATAATCCAACATCAAAGAAGGAGTTGTCAGATGGCCAAGATTGTAGCAGTCATGGCCTGCCCGACGCGGATCGCCCACACCGTGATGGCGGCGGAGGCGCTCGAGAAGACCGCTAAAGTCATGGCGGCACACCCTCCGCGCGGAGATGCAGGGCTCGGCAGGAGCGCAGAACGTCCTCACCGAGCAGGAGATCCGTGAAGCCGATGTAGTCATTATCGCCACCGACATCCATGTGAATATGGATCGGTTCGCAGACAAGCCCATTTACGCGACCTCAACCAGCGACGCGATCCGCAAGACCCGGGCCGTGATCGAGGCGGCAATGGCGGAGGCCGAAGAGCTGAAAGCGGCAGCGGTAGCGCCCGTCGCAGCGCCGACAGGTCCCGCGGCGCCGCCACCATCCGGATGCCTCCAAGTTCCTGGTGGCTGTCACGTCGTGCCCGACCGGCATCGCGCACACCTTCATGGCGGCCGAAGCCCTGGGCTACCAGATGAAGGTCGAGACCAAGGGTTCGGTGGGGGCGC
>Ga0209746_1000821_pt1 | contig 15370 bp, 16 predicted proteins | sample BarGraNGADG00211_3_FD_184496 | JGI IMG/M metagenome (GOLD analysis project Ga0209746, IMG submission 184496) | Arctic peat soil microbial communities from Barrow, Alaska - Barrow Graham LP Ref core NGADG0011-211 (SPAdes) (version 2) | ecosystem: Environmental > Terrestrial > Soil > Wetlands >... | reverse complement strand
TCGCCGTTGGGGGATGACTGTTGGTGATGCTTCCAGATTTTCCGGCGACGGGCAAAAGATTTTGCCGGAAAGTTATCCACACTGTTCACCGCTGTTCACAAATGGAAGCATTTCCTTTCGGAACGGCCGGGCTTCCGGGCCGGGTGGCCTTCAGGGAAATGTGTTCCAAACCAATTCGGGATTGTTCGTGCGTGCTCCATTGCCATCCCAGTATTCAGAAAATCTGAATCGTTTCGCATGGCCATCAAGGAAAACGAAATTGGCGCCATGGTTATGTAAATTCGTATGAACATAGTTTTCCGGCCCCCAAGCCGGCAGATTTTTGGAGTCAAACAGCCAGACGACTACGGTGGGAGAGAAAGGGATGGCCGTGAGCTTGATATCTGCATGATCCGTGCCACCAGGAGGGGTTCCGATTCCATCAAACCCGTCGTTCAAACAGTAATGGAAGAGATTATTTCCATTGCTCCGCCGGGTATTGCTGGGGCAGATCCAAATCAAATGCCATGGTTCGATGCTGGCGTTTGTGCGCCAAACGTTGGCATAATACCAAGGCAAACCAATGGCCAGCGGGAGCAGGCAATACCAATTGTTTGTATGTGATGAAGTGGTCGGGACAGCCGGCGGATTGGCAATTCCCTCTCGCGGCAAATAATCATCATTTTCCGTCACATAAAGCTGCGTCGCCAGCCCCCACTGCTTGAGATTGTTGACACATTGAATCCCCTGCGCCGTGGACTTGGCCTTGCTCAACGCCGGCAGCAGCATCGCCGCCAAGATGGCAATGATGGCGATGACCACCAGCAGCTCAATGAGCGTGAAAGCACGGCGGGCGGCCCGCAGGCGCGGACGCAATCGTTGCGGTTGGACGATACTCAACATGTTTCCCTTGTCAGCCGTTGTGATTTTTCCATATCCAGCGGCAGCGGGCAAGGTTTTCATCGGCAGATTGATTTTATCAGGTCACGACCTCCGGCGGCGGTAAAATTTTCCATAGGCGCGTGAACGCAAAGCCATTATTCTCCGTCCAACCTGAACCAAACCGTAAAATCCAAATCCGCATGAAAAAAATTATCCGCCTGCTGTCCGCCCTCACGGCATTTTCGCTCGCCGCCGCCGAACCGGCCGCCACCAATGCGCCCGCCGTCACCAATATTTTCGCTGGTGCGAAAATTCCCGATGCCTCGCACGCGCCGGTGCGCGTGACGAACGCGGTGACCATCGCCGGCGAACGCGTGGCTTACACGGCGGAGACGGGCATGTTGCCGGTCTTGAAAGCGGACGGCACTTCGCGCGCGTCGGTTTTTTATGTGGCCTACACGCGGCTGAATGAAACGAACCCGGCGGCGCGGCCCGTGATGTTTTGTTTCAACGGCGGGCCGGGATCGGCCTCGGTGTGGCTGCATCTCGGCGCGCTCGGGCCGCGCCGCGTAAAAATGAACGACGATGGTTCGCTGCCCGCGCCGCCGTTCGCGCTGGTGGACAATGAATTTTCCGCGTTGAACACGAGCGACCTGGTGTTCATTGATCCGGTGGCGACGGGTTTCAGCCGCGCGGCGAAGGATGAAAAGACGGAGCAGTTTTTCAGCGACGAGGGCGATCTGGATTCCGTGGGCGAATTCATCCGGCTCTGGATGACGCGCCATGACCGCTGGCTCTCGCCAAAATTTTTGTGCGGCGAAAGCTACGGCGTGTTCCGCGCCGCCGGCCTGGCGGATCATCTGCGCGACCGTTACGGAATGTATTTGAACGGACTCGTTTTGGTGTCGGGCGTGCTGGATTTCGGCACCATCCGCGCGGCGACGGGCAATGACCTGCCGTATCAACTCTCGTTGCCCGCGTTCACGGCGGCGGCGCATTTCCATAAAAAATTGCCGCCGGACTTGCAGGCGGATCCGGCCAGGGCGCGGGCGGAGGCGCGGCAATTTGCGGACGGGGAATATGCGGCGGCGTTGCAGCAAGGCGCGGCGCTCGCACCGGAGGAACGGAAAAAAATCGTGGTGGAACTGGCGCGGTTGACGGGGCTGACGCCGCCGGTGATCGAGGACAACAACCTGCGGATTGACCAAAGCGTGTTCCGCAAACAATTGTTGCACGGGGAAGGTTTGATTCTGGGCGCGTATGATGCGCGGTTGACCGGGCGCGACGGTGATGCGGCGGCGCCGGGGGCGGGATTTGATCCGGCGGGCGCGGCGGTGATGGGACCGTTTTCGGCGGCGATGAATTCGTATGTGCGCGGCGAATTAAAATTTGAGGATGACCTGCCGTATGAATTTCTGACGCCGATGCCGGCGTGGAGTTACAACGTCCGCAACAGTTTCGCCAACGCGAGCGACCGGCTGGCGACGGTGATGAATGTGAATCCGTATCTGAAAATCCTCGTGCTGGGCGGGCAATGCGATCTGGTCTGTCCGATTGACACGATGCACCACAGCCTGGATCACCTGCCGCTGGCGGCGGCCTACCGGAAGAATGTGAGCTACGCGGAGTTTGACGCCGGTCACATGATGTATATCAACCGGCCGGACTTGCAGAAAATGCAGCAAAGCCTCGCCGGCTTCTTGAAGGCGGCGGCCGCGAAATAAGCCGCCGCCAGAAGCTTCAGGCCGCCATCCCTCCCGGCCGGGTGATGGGTCAGTTTGGCCGGAGCGCGGATGGTTTTCCCATGGCCGACTCACTTTCCGGCCTCATCGCGCCCCGCCGCCTCTTGGCAGAATCATTCCGCCAGACCGCCGAGCCGCTCCGCCAGTTGGCAGAACATTCTGCCAAGCCGTCCAGCCGCTCTGCCAGTTGGCGGAATCATTCTGCCAAACCGCTTTTCCTGCCAAAAACACCGCATTTAGGCTCGTTTAAACAACTAAAATACAGGATATTATGAAAAAATAATGCTTCATCCCCAAACCACCGGCCTCCGGCGTCCTCAAGGGCGGCGTCCGCGTCGCCGGGCGCAGCGGCAGGCGACGGAAACGGACTGCCGAGGTGTGGGTCTTGCCAAGTTCGGCAGTGTCCTGATTGGCTGTTTCCCGGAGCGCGGATTGTCCCCAATCCGCAGCGGGTGGACAACCAGAGACACGTCTGAATAACCGTCAGCCCTGGCAGGTCTGGCGTGGCCGCTGCGAGTTGGGACAACTCGCGCTCCGGTCAAATCACACCGGGCTGAAGCCCGGTGCTAATGAAATAACGCGCGGGCAGGCCAGGGGCGTTTTGAAAACACGCCTGCGGCTGACGGGCGGGGACAGCGCAGGTGCTGTCCAGTCGTTTGAGCGGCAAATGATACGGCTGCCTGCTTACGGCACTTCCTGCCAGACGGCGGGAATATAGCCGCGCGAGGGGCCGAGCAGTTTCAAGGCCTCGTCGTAGTGAAAGCTCATGTTGCCGTTGAGCTGGATGTTATTAACGATAAAAGCCCCGACCGCCGCGTAAGCGCCGCCGCTGCCGCCCATTTGCAGGAAAGCCTGCGGCGCATAAACGTAGGCCACAATGTTTCCGCTGCCGCCAATTGCAATGCTTGTGCAGCCGGGAAGGCCAAAGATGGCGAAAGATGGCGCGTATTGTGAGATGTTGTTAATGCCAGTGTTGCCTTTGGTGTCAATGTTTCCGCCAGTATAGATTGTCACATCCGAGTTGGTCTCCACCCACATTGTGGAGTTGGCGGCATTCCCATTGAAAGTCAGGCCGCTGGGCAGATAAAGAAACACATTGGTTCCTTTGACGTAAATTGGGTCTTTCACCTGGCTGGTTATCGTGTAGTAACCGCTGCCATTGGTAATGACATAATTGAAGGTAAACCCCCCATTGACATATGCATTTGCTCCATTCCGCTTGCTCACAGTGATTGCGGAATTGAAATTGGTCGGCAGGACGACGCTCGGATAAATCACGTTCATATCGTTCAAAACGTGGCCCACTTGAGCGCCTTGGGTGGGCACCCAGAAAACGTCGCCGATGGAGCCTTGCGCGCCAACGGAGACCGAACCGCCCGGACCGGTGTTGGCGTAGCCGTAAAGATTGGCGTTTTGATCGCTAATCAAGCTGCCGTCGGTGGTAATGTAGGCATTGTCCTTGCGCTTGTAGGGTTCGGTGGGGTCGGGGTCGCCGCTGGCGGCGGTGGGATTGACAGGATAGGTGCCGTAGAAATTGGTGCCGTGATAGGTCATGCTCGTCTGCCAGTCGCTGTGATACGCGTCGCCGGAATCAAAACTGTCGAGCGTCACATTGTTGCCGTTGAAATCCACGGTGCTGATGGCGGAGAGGTTGCCTTTGACAAGGCCGTCCAGTTTAGTCTGCACAAAAATTTTCCGCACAGGGTTGCCAGTGTAGGAAACAGTGAAGCCGTTGCTGCTGCTGCCGCCGCCGGGGCCGGCGATGTTCCAATAGACGGTGCCGATGGAAACAATGGCCGTGCCGTTGTTGGTGCCGCTCAAGCCGCTGTTGACATAGACATCGTAATAGCCCGTGTTGGTGTCCGGCGAGCGGCGGACGTGGTAGATGGTGCCGTTGGTCACGGGCCAATTATAAACACCCTGGTAAAGCGGTTGGTTGGCGGTGTCCCAGTTGTCCGCCGCAGCGGTGGCGGTCCAGGTGGACAGCGCGCCAAACCGCCCCTGGTTTTTGTTGATGAGCGCCAGGGCGTCTTCCACGCCCGCCTCGGCCATGACGATGGCGCTGTTCCATACTTGCGAGCGCTGGACGGAAAAGTATTCGCCCTGCGTCAGCAAAAAATAAGTGGACAGCGACAGGGCGACAAAGCCAATGATCACAAACGTGAGGATGAGGGCGCCGGCCCGGCGGGAGGAGGAGGCAAGGGAAATTTTCATAAGCCGGGGCAGCATTAATTGCGGATGACGATGTTGGCGGTTTGCACGCTTTCGGTGTTGAGTTTGGACCCTAAAATGGTGCGGGCGCAGATCCAGCTCACGCTGATGAGCTTGACCGAGTTGGTCGAAATGGAGTTGGTCGTCGGCACGAACTGGAGATTGGCCTGGGGCACGCGCAGGTAATAGTTAAAGTTGAAATAGCCGCAGCCGGACAGCAGCACGCGCGCCGTGCCGCCGGCTTGCGTGCGATTCAAGTAATTGGTGCCATCCCAGGCGTAGGTGATCCGGGTGACGTTGCTGAACGTGTTGACCAGCGTCAGCGCGCTGGCGGAATAATTGGTCACATAAGCGGCATTCCGCACGTCAAAGCTCAAGAGATCCAGCGCATTGCGGCTCGTCCTGTTCATGTCATTGTAGTTGGCCGTGGCCAGCATGGCGCGGGAGATGGTAATGTTCGCCGAGATGACCGCCGCCATGACCACCGAGGCTAACAGCATGGCCACCATCATCTCCATCAACGTCCACCCGCGCCGCGCCTGAAGGCGGTTCCGGCCCGGGACAAATTGACAACGTGTCAGCATGATGCGTCAGTGGGTATAAATATAGTTCTGTATCCCGCTCTGCGAAACATAAGTGCTCATGGACTGCGAATGCGCCAACTGGTGGTTCCCATAACCACTGTTCGTCCAGCGCAGCGAAATCGTCACCAGGGCCATGTTGGACGAGTAGCTGGCCGACGGGTTCAAAGTGATGTTCGACTGGACCACCATCGTGCCGTAGAAAGCGACCCCGAGATTCGTCACGCCGTTAAGCCCGACCGGATAAAAATAATCCGTGAACGTGGTCGGAATGATCGTGGTGTTGAAGACTTGCGACGCCTGGTTCGTGCCGTTGCCCCACGCGCACAAACGCAAACCCTCCATGCGCGAAAGCACGATTTGCGTCGCCCGCAAATTCTGCCGCGTCACATCCAAAAGCGTCAAACCATTCGAGATGCCATAAAAAAGCGCCGCAAAAATAAACAAACCCATGCCCGAGGCGATCAGCACCTCCACGAACGAAAAGGCGCGCACCCTCTGGAATCGTTTGCTCCCGCCCGCCGGTTGATGATTAAACTGCATAAGGAAAATACGGGTTTCTAAACCACCAATAGTAAACTTTAGCACCTTGTATGCCATCGCTGCAAGCGGCAACAAGCCTTAAAATTCTGCGGTTTTCCCGCCCCACCCCGCCTGCCTGTGTCCTGAAAACTGACAAGTCTCGTCCGGCGGGAACTTAAATCACCCGCCGTTGCGCCGGTGCTTTTACAAAACTCGTCTCCCGCAAATAAATCGGCGACAAATCCTCGCCCGCCACAAAATCATTCCTCCCCGCCGCCAGCCGCGCCAGCATCCCGGCACTTGGAAACAAAACCGGATCCACCGCCGGTCCCGCACAAATTTCACCCGCCAGTTTTCGCGCCGCAATTTCCGCTGCCGTCACAATCTTCAACGGCGCAATCTCCGCCCGCGCTGCCGCTGAAATTTCCCATGTTGCCAGATAAAATTCACCGCGTTGCGCATCAATCACCACGTTCACCCGCCCGAAAATTTTCTCCGCCTGCGCCTGTGCCGCCAGACATTCTGCGCTGCTGATGCCGAGCAGTTTCACGCCGCGCGCCAGTTGCCAGCCTTGCGCCACCGCAATCGCCGCGCGGATGCCCGTGTAACTGCCCGGCCCCAGCCCGACCGCGATCACCTCAATTTCCTCGCGCGCAATTTTCGCCGCCGCCAGAACTTTTTCAATCAGTCCAAACGCCTTCGTGTCGCGCCCGCCAAGCTCACCGGCCTCGGCCAGCACCACGCCGTCGCGCGCCAATGCCACGCTCCGTTGCTCCGAAGAAAATTCAAGCGCCAAAATCGTCATAAATAATCTTCCGCTCCGTCTCGCTCACAATTTCAATTTTTACGCGGACAAACATTTTTCCATCTTCCATCTTCCATCTTCCATCTTCCAACCTCTCCGCCCACTCGATCACCGCCACGCCGTCCGGCGACAAAAATTCTTCCACACCCGCCGACAAAATCTGCGCCGCCGTTTCGAGCCGATACAAATCCAGATGGAATAGCTTTAAGCGTCCGCCGCCGTATTCGTTCACCAGCGTGAACGTCGGCGAATGCACCCGCGCCGTCACGCCCAGCCCGCGCGCCAGCCCGCGCACAAGCTGCGTCTTGCCCGCGCCCAAATCGCCGGACAGCGCAATCACGAGGCCGTTTTGCGCCGCGCGTCCCCATGCTTCGCCGAGCGATTCCGTCGCCGCCGGACTATGTGAAATGAACGTAGCCATTGGCATTAAACTTTTGCAGCCCGCGACCATCTCGAAGAAAAATGCCTTCGCCAGCGACGATTTTTCCGATGCAGCTCAATTTTAATTTTGGAAACTTTTTCTTCCAGGCGTCCAGCAGTTTCACCGCGTCTTTGCTGGCGATAGTGAACAGCAGTTCAAAATCTTCGCCGTCCGTCAGCGCGGCGACCACCGCCGGTTTCGCCGCCGAATTTTCCTTCGCCCACAATTTCGCCGCGCGCGAAATGGGAACCGCCGACTTCAAAATCTCCGCGCCAACGCCGCTCGCTTTCAAGATGTGGCGCAAATCTCCGGCCAGGCCGTCGCTCAAATCCATCAGCGCGTGGATGGAAAAATGTTCCGCCAGCCAGCGCGCCTCGGCCAGGCGCGGCTCGAACTCCAGATGCCTGCCCGCGAGCGAACCGCCGAGTTCGCCGGTCACAAAAATCGCGTCACCGGCTTTTGCGCCAGAACGCAAAATCTGTTTTCCGCGCGGCACGGTTCCAATCAGCGCGATGGAAATCAAAATGCGTTCGGGATTCGTCGTCGTCTCGCCGCCGACGATGGCGACGCCGGATTTTTCCGCGAGCGCGTTCAGGCCGTCGTAAATTTTGCCGACGAACTCCGCGTCGAAATTTTTCGGCAGCGCCATTGTCACCAGCGCCGCCACCGGCGTTCCGGCCATCGCCGCGATGTCGCTCAAGCAGCGGGCGAGTGCCTTGCGACCGATTTTTTCCGGCGGTGTTTCTTTGGTGAAATGAATCCCCTCAACGACCGCGTCGGTCTTGAACAAAATCAATTTTTTCGGCACGCCCAGGTCCAGCACCGCGCAGTCATCGCCCGCGCCAACGAGAACACTTTTGTTCGTCGGCAGCAATTTCGTCAGGCGCGCAATGAGTTCAAATTCGTTCATCGGTTGAGCAAAAATAAAACGCCCAGGTTCGCGCCGTTAAACAAACTGTGCGCGGCGATTGGCGCGAGCAGGTTGTCCGTGCGTTCGTAAAGCCACGTCTGCGCCAGCGCGAAAACGAACAGCGGCACGAACGTCGCCGCGTTCACATGGATCAGCGCGAACAGCAGGCTCACGCCAATCCACGCGAGTTTTGGCCAGCCGAGCTGTTTGATGAACGGATACAACATGCCGCGAAAAATAAATTCTTCCGCCACCGGCGCCAGCACGACGGCAAAAAACGCCAGATAACCGCGCATCCACCACGACTTGGCGTTCACGAGCAAATCCACCGCCCGCTGTGCTTCCGGCAGCCAGCCGGTTTTTTCCAGAACCAGCGCGGAAAAATATTGCAGACCCCAGGCAACCGGCAGAATCACCAGCATCATCGCGACGGCCAGACCCAGCGCGCGTTTTAATTTTTCATCGCGCAAACCGAACGCGTCGCGCCAGTTGACGGCGTGCTGTTTCAAAAAAAATAAAATTAAAACCCACGTCGCGCCCTGAAAACTCAAAGTGCCGAGCAGCAGCCTCCCAAAGCTGTCCGGCGATTTGAACGCGGCGACGCCGGCCTTTTCCAGCACGCCGCCGACGATCACGCCCAGACACAGACAGACGAACACACCCGCGACCAGTTGGATCACGGCTTCGGCCCGCCACGGCTTTGGCGACAACACGCGGCCAGCCTAGCGAATGGGCGCAAACGAGACGATGCAAAAAGCTCCAGGCTGACTCCTCGTTTCAACGGAGCGCGAGTTGTCTCAACTCGCAGCACGTCCGCGCCGGCCACACGCTGCGGATTGAGACAATCCGCGCTCCGTTAAAAAGTGCCACCGCCAAATTTCTCTGGAGCTTGGAGCTGGGAACTTGGATGTTTAATCCGTCATGTCCGCCACACCCAAACATACCAATCGTCTCGCGCAGGAAAAATCGCCGTATCTGCTCCAGCACGCGCACAATCCCGTGGACTGGTTCGCGTGGAACGACGCGGCCTTCACCAAGGCGCGCACGGAGAGCAAGCCGATTTTCTTGAGTATCGGCTACTCGACCTGCCATTGGTGTCATGTGATGGAACGCGAATCGTTCGAGCAGGAAACCACCGGCAAATTTCTCAACGACCATTTCGTCAGTATCAAGGTGGACCGCGAGGAACGACCGGACGTGGATAAAATCTATATGACGTTCGTGCAATCCACGACCGGCAGCGGCGGCTGGCCGATGAGTATCTTTCTTACGCCGGAATTGAAACCGTTTTTCGGCGGCACTTATTTTCCGCCGGACGCGCGCCATGGTCGGCCGAGTTTTTTACAATTGCTGGAACAGATCGCCGGACTTTGGCGCGAACGAAAAATGGAAATCGTTGCGTCCGCCGACGAGCTGCACGCGCGCCTTGAACTCATCACTGCGCGTGAAGCCAAATCCGATTTTCCGCTCACGCCGGAACTACTCAAGCGTGCGGTGGAAACGTTCAAGGAAACGTTCGATCCGGTTCACGGCGGCTTTGGCGGCGCGCCAAAATTTCCCCAGCCGGGCATTCCATCGCTCGTGTTGCGCTATGCGAAACGCTTTCACGACGACGCGGCCACGCAAATGGTCTTGCATACTTGCGACCGCATGAATGCTGGCGGAATTCACGATCAGCTCGGCGGCGGCTTTGCGCGTTACGCAGTGGATGCCGAGTGGCTCGTGCCGCATTTCGAGAAGATGCTCTACGACAATGCGCAGCTCGCGCAGTTGTATCTCGACGCGTATTTGGTTTCAAAAGCGGAAGGCGGAAAGCGGAAAGCGGAAACTTTTGCGGACACGGCGCGCGACATTTTGGATTATGTTTTGCGCGACATGACGCATCCCGGCGGCGGATTTTTTTCCGCCGAAGACGCCGACAGCGAAGGTCATGAAGGAAAATTTAATTGCTGGACGAAGGACGAACTTTCCCAGCTGCTCACCGTCGAGGAATTCAACGTGGCCGCGAAGTATTTCGGCATCACGGCGGAGGGAAATTTTGTTGACCACAGCCATCCAACGCCGCTGGCCGGACAAAATGTTTTGAGCATCTTGAACCCCCTCACCCGGCCTTCGGCCACCCTCTCCCCCCGCCGGGCTGGAACCTACGGGCTGGAAGCCGGCGGCGGAGAGGGACGGGGTGAGGGGGCGAGTGGCGCCGAACTGCTCGCGTCCGCTAAAACGAAAATGCTCGCCGCCCGCGCCAAACGCATCCGTCCGCATCTCGACGACAAAATTCTCGCGTCATGGAACGGCCTGATGCTCGGCGCATTCGCCCGCGCGTCCGCCGTTTTGGGCGATGAAAAATACCGCGCGGCGGCGGAAAGGAATTTGCAATTCCTCCACGAAAAGCTTTGGGATGAAAAATCCAAAACACTGTTCCACCGCTGGCGCGACGGCGAGCGCGACAGCGTCCAGTTGCTCGAAGGCTATGCGTTCCTGCTCGACGGCGTCATCCAGCTTTACGAAGCCACGCTCGAACCGGAGCATCTGGATTTCGCCATTGCTTTGGTCGAGGCGATGATTGCAAAATTTTATGATGCGGCAAATGGTGGCTTTTGGCAAAGCACGAGCGACACCAGTGATTTGATTGTCCGCGTGAAGGACGACTATGACGGTGCGGAACCGAGTGGCAATTCCATCGCCACGCTCGCGCTGCTGAAACTCGCCGCCATCACCGGACGTGAAGATTTCCGCCAGCCCGCCGAGGCGACGCTGCAATTGTTCGCGCACCGCCTGCAAAGCCAGCCTGCCGCACTCGCCTTCATGCTGCACGCGCTGGATTTCTGGCTGGACGAACCGCGCCGCGTGGTCATCGCTGGCGAATCCAATCATGCCAAGGCAAAAGAACTTCTGCACGCCGCGCACTCGGTTTATCAGCCGAATAAAATTGTTCTCGGAAACACCGGCCCCGTCGAACCGTTCGCCAAAACCTTGTCCGCAAAAAATGAAGCCACCGCCTACATTTGCACCGGCAACACTTGCCAACCGCCGACGAGCGACGTTGAAATTTTACGGCAGCAACTTGTCAAATGAACCATGAAAGACGCAGCGTCCTGATTTGGCCGGAGCGCGGATTGTCCCAATCCGCAGCGGCTGGACAGTGCGAACGCGCTGCGAGTTGGGACGACTCGCACTCCACTTTTTCCTTTCGTGTATTTGGTGCATTTCGCGGTTAAATTTTTTATTCGCATGGACGATTTTGAAACACGGTTTGGCGGCATCGCACGGCTTTACGGGCGCGATGGTCTCGCGCGACTCCGCGCGGCGCACGTTTGTGTCATCGGCATCGGTGGCGTGGGCGCGTGGGCGGCGGAAGCGCTGGCGCGGTCGGGCGTCGGTGCGCTTACGCTTGTGGATTTGGACGAAGTCTGTGTGACGAACATCAACCGCCAGTTGCACGCGCTCACGGACACGGTTGGCCACGCGAAAGTGGACGTGATGGCGGAACGGATTCGCGCGATCAATCCGGATTGCCGCGTCACGGCGGAGCAGAAATTTTTCAACGAAGAATCAGCCGAAGAACTGCTCGCGCCGAAATTTGATTTCGTGCTTGATGCGATTGACAACGTGCCGAACAAGGTTCTGCTGCTCGTGCTTTGCCGCGAAAAAAATCTGCCGGTCGTCACCTGCGGCGGCGCGGGCGGGCGACGCGAGCTGACTTCCGTGCGGGTTGGCGATCTGTCGAAAGCGAGCCATGACAAGCTGCTGTCCGAAGTGCGGCGGCGTTTGCGCAAGGATCACAATTTTCCCGCCGAGCGGCTGGCGATGGGCATTCCTTGTGTGTATTCAGTCGAGAAAACCGTGTTCCCGCAGCCGGACGGTTCGGTGTGCGGGACGCGCCCGGAGGCGGATGAAGGCGCGCGGCTGAATTGCAACGGCGGACTTGGCTCGGCGACGTTTGTGACCGGCACGTTCGGTTTCGCCGCCGCCGGATTGATCGTCCAAAAAATTGCGAACGGTTAAAAATCTTTAACGGGAATTGTAGCGGCGGTCTGTGACCGCCGTGGTTTTCTGAAAATCCAGCGGCCAACGGCGCTCACAGAGCGCCGCTACAACAGTTTTTTTTGAGGCCTTTTACTCTTCCGATTTCAAACCCAGTTGCTTTTCCCACTTGGCAACTTTCTTGAGCAGGTCGGGCAGCCGCTGGATGGCGATGACCTGGCGTTTAAATTGTTTGTCCGGTTGCGCGGGTGCGCCGAGCCATTTTTCGCCGTCGGGAACGTCCGTCATCACGCCGGATTGCGCGCAGATGGTCACTTGATTGCCCAGCTTCAGATGGCCGCCGATGCCGGCCTGCCCGGCGAGCACGACGTAGTTGCCCAGCTTCGCGCTGCCGGCGATCCCGACCTGCGCGATGATGATGCAATGTTCGCCGATCTGCACGTTGTGGGCGATCTGCACGAGGTTGTCAATTTTCGTGCCCTTGCCAATGACCGTCGCGCCGAGCGCGCCGCGATCCACGGTCGCATTCGCGCCGATCTCCACGTCGTCGCCGATGATGACGTTGCCGATCTGCGGAACTTTGCGGTGAACGCCGCCGTCCAAAACATAGCCGTAACCATCCGAGCCGATGGTCGTGCTCGCGTGAATGCGGACGCGCCGGCCGATTTCCGTGCGCGGATAAATGGTGACGTTCGGAAATAAATTGGTTTCGTCGCCGAGCGTGGAATCTTCGCCGATAAAATTGCCGGCCTGCAAAACGCAATCCGCGCCGATCTTCACACGTTCACCAACGGTGCAGTGCGGGCCGATGTGCGCCGACGGATCAATTTGCGCCGAAGCCGCGACCACCGCCGTCGCGTGGATGCCGGCGGAAAATTTCGGTTCAGGAAAAAACAGCGCGAGAGTTTTGGCGAAGGCGATGCGGGCATTCGGCACGCGGATGAGAATTTTCTTCGTCGAGCTGAACCGCGCGTCGGCGATGATGGCGGTGGCGGCGCTGCTTTCGGCGATGGCAAAAAATTCTTCCGTCTCGGCAAAAGTAAGGTCGCCGGGCTGGGCGCGGTCGGTCATGGCGAAGCCGGTGAGCGGGGCGGCGGCATCGCCGAGGACTTCGCCCTGGAGCAGTTTTGCGATTTCAGCGGTGGTGAATTGGGCGGACATTTCGCTGCATCATAAACCCGCCGGCGCGCAGTTCAATTCGCAATTCACTTCGGTGGCATCCTGATTTGACCGGAGCGGTTCGCGCAGCCGGCGTTGGGTCACAATTCCAAGGCGGTGCATCATGCCTGCTCGAAACACGCGGAAGTCACCGTGCCGCCGCTGGCTGATTGGGAAAAAGAATGGGAGAAAAATCCGCAACGCAACGCGCAACCAAAGTTGCTGCCGGTGGATTTCCGCCCCCCACCCATCAACTTAAATTAGCTTGATTCTTTCCCAAGTAAGCCTAGTCTTACTGCATGATTGCTAAAGTTTCAGTCAAAGGCCAGACGGTCATCCCGGAAGCCATCCGCGAAATGGCACGGATCAAGGCGGGCGACCAGTTGGATGTCGGCTATTCTGGCGGGCTGATTGTCATGCGCAAACGCCAACACCTTACGCCTGCGCGGGTGCGGGCGTTGCTGCTGGGCGGTCGTGGTTTGCCGGAAATGACGGCGAAAGATGAAACAGCGGTGGCCGCTGCCGTGCAACGCGTGCGCCGCCGCGTCAAAGCGTGAAAGTTGTTTTTGACACCAACGTGGTCGCCAGTGCCAGCTTTTGGCGGGGGGCGCCGTTTGATTGTCTGGCGGCGTGGGCGCAATGCCGTTGCGTGGCCGTGGTCAGTTCCAACCTGCTGGCCGAATACCATGAAACCGTTGGCGAACTTCGCCTGGACTATCCCGGTCGCAAATGCGTGGAGTGTGTGGCAGCCTTGACCGAATCCGCCGAACTGGTTTTCCCCGTCGAACGCGCCACGGGCGCAACGCCTGATCCCGATGATGAAATGGTCTTGGAATGTGCGCTGGCGGTGGAAGCCGATTTCATTGTTAGCGGCGACAAAAAGCATCTGCTCGCGCTGCGGCAATTTCAGGGCATCCCGATTGTCAGTCCAGCGGAATTTCTGCGGCGGTTGTAAACTTCACAGCTTCCCTGCTCGTAACACGCCGAAGTCACCGTGCCGTCGCTGGATGATTGGGAAAAGGAATGGGAGAAAAATTCACAACGCAACGCGCAACCAAAGTTGCTGCCGGTGAACTACCGTCCGCTGCTCGCAACTACCGCCCAGGCAAATTGAAACCGGTGGACAGCAAGCCTGATTTGTGGAAGACTGAACCTGCAACAATGAGCAACAAGGCCAGCCAACCAAAAAACTTCGTTTATCCAGAAAACACTGCTGGAACGAAAGCGGCCAAGCGGGTGCGCTCCGAAGCCAACAAGCTGACGGAACGCCAGCGCGAAGACCTTTTCAAGCGCGGGATGCAGATTATTTATGGCGGCACCGGCACAAAAGAAACTGTTGGCGCTGGACACTAACCTGTTGTTCGACCTGGCGGCGGAAAAGGATTTCGCCCATGCCTTCCGCGAAGTTTATCAGGAGCGCGGCTATTCCCTGGTCGTCCCGCCCACGGTCATTCAGGAATTGACGTATTACGCCCTCGTCAAGTAATGCGCCGAAACCCCGCTGGCCTTGAAAGCCCTGCAACAAATGCGCGCCTGGGGACTGACGCCGTTTGATTTGAAATCCGTGGGTCACGGCATCACGGAGCAATTTTCCGAAAAGCTGATGCGGCTGGGGCTGCTGCCGGAAGGCGAATTCAATGACGGGCTGATTCTGGCGGAAACGGCGCTGGCGGGTATTCCCGCGCTGGCGACGAGCGATGCCGACTTGCTGGACATCGAGGAAATCCCGCTGCGGGTTCAATTTGAAGCTGCCGATCTGCTGCCGGTGCAAATCTGTCATCCCAAGTTGCTGCTGAAAGCGATGACTCCGAAACGATGATTTCAGCGCGGCTACCCGGAGCGGTTCGCACAGCCGGCGTTGGGTCACAATTCCAAGGCGGTGCATCATGCCTGCTCGAAACACGCGGAAGTCACCGTGCCGTCGTTGGCGGATTGGGAAAAGGAATGGGAGAAAAATTCACAACGCAACGTGCAAACTAAAACAGCCGATCTTTTTTAAGGTCGGCTGTTGGTTTACAGAATTCCCGGAGATCGTGATTATTCCTTGTGGGTCCAGCCATTCCGAATGTATTCCCGGTCGTCATTCCATTTACGATCAGGATTGGTAGTTTGCCAGTCGCGCTTCAATTCGTTTTCCAACTGGTCATCCCATTTGGAATATTTTTTGCCGTAATA
>Ga0209746_1000820_pt1 | contig 15374 bp, 11 predicted proteins | sample BarGraNGADG00211_3_FD_184496 | JGI IMG/M metagenome (GOLD analysis project Ga0209746, IMG submission 184496) | Arctic peat soil microbial communities from Barrow, Alaska - Barrow Graham LP Ref core NGADG0011-211 (SPAdes) (version 2) | ecosystem: Environmental > Terrestrial > Soil > Wetlands >... | reverse complement strand
TCTCTTTTTTTTATCTTTGCAAATGGTTGGATGACAATCAATTTAATTTTATTGATAACTACTGAATGGTTAAATATTTTTGATTGTTTTGCTAATCAAAATGGAATCCGTACTTTTGTAAAATAAAAAAAATGTGGAGAGATTTGGACTGCTTGCAACCACAGAAAAAAAATGCTAAACCGCAAACCCTTTCTGCCCTAAACAAAGTCCTCCAAAAACATTCTTCCCGCTTTTTTGTTTGCTTAGCATTCAACAATAACTTGTAAATCATTAAACCAATCATTTTGCAATACTATTATTCGTTCGGTATGAACGAAATTGGGAATTGTAAATGTTTAAATTGTAAATCAAAATGGGATATTTATTTTCATCCGAATCGGTGTCAGAAGGTCATCCTGACAAAGTAGCCGATCAAATTTCAGATGCAATTCTGGACAATTTTCTTGCCTTAGACAAAGACTCAAAAGTGGCTTGCGAAACTTTGGTAACTACAGGACAAGTAGTGTTGGCAGGCGAAGTAAAATCTTCAGCTTATATCGATGTACAATCGGTAGCGCGTCGCGTGATTAATCGAATTGGTTACACTAAAAGTGAATACATGTTCGATGGGAATGCATGCGGAATTTTCTCGGCATTGCACGAACAATCTGTCGATATTAATCGTGGTGTGGAACGCGAAGACCCAATGAATCAGGGTGCAGGCGATCAAGGAATGATGTTCGGTTACGCAACTAACGAAACCAAAAACCTGATGCCGATTGCTCTCGATTTATCGCATGCATTGGTGGAAGAACTGGCAGCCATTCGTCGCGAAGGGAAAGTAATGACTTACCTCCGCCCGGACTCTAAATCGCAGGTAACCATTGAATACGACGACAATAATAAACCGGTAAAAGTAAACACCATCGTTGTGTCAACGCAACATGATGATTTTATTCAACCTTCACTTACAAAAACACAGAGTCAGGCTGACGAAGAAATGTTGGCAATCATTCGCAAAGATGTGAAAGACATTCTGATACCAAGGGTTAAAGCGTTGGATGTTCAATTTGCCCAATTATTTAAAGGCGATTATGTTTTGCATGTGAACCCAACCGGGAAATTCGTAATCGGCGGACCGCACGGCGATACCGGTTTAACCGGACGTAAAATTATCGTGGATACTTACGGTGGAAAAGGTGCTCACGGTGGTGGTGCTTTTTCGGGAAAAGATCCTTCAAAAGTTGACCGTTCGGCAGCGTATGCAGCTCGTCATATTGCAAAAAACATTGTAGCAGCAGGTCTTGCTACCGAAGTTCTGGTGCAGGTGGCTTATGCTATCGGTGTGGCAGAACCTATTAACTTATATGTAAACACGTACCAAACTGCTAAAGTGAAACTTAGCGACGCCGAAATTGCCACCAAAATCGGAAAATTGTTCGATATGCGTCCAAAAGCCATTGAAGAAAGGCTAAAACTGCGTAATCCGATTTACGAGGAAACTGCTTCTTACGGTCACGTTGGACGCACACCAATTGAAGTTACAAAAACTTTTAAGGATGGCAACGGTGCTGAAATCAGCCGTACGGTGGAACTATTTACCTGGGAAAAAACAGATAAAGTAGTCGAAATAAAAGCCGAATTTGGATTGTAGAGATTGAAACCCGTTTTTACTGTTTTACTAAAAAGACTTAACAGGCTGACCATTTTGTTAGCCTGTTTTTTAATTTTAATATAAGGAGAGCCTGAAACCATTTATAGAACAGTTCTGTCGACTAACTTTACATTACTCCCAAACAAAAGTGTGCGGAGCTTTTACTCTTTAATTTCTTCTCTTACTTCTTTCTCAAGAAGAAGTTCTTTGTCGTTTGTGATTGTATTTAATACATTTAGAACTTTACGATCAACATCTTCTGATATTTCCTTTATGCGATCTAACGTTCGCACTTTTATTAAAGCTGCAACTTCCGAAAAATCAGTATCAATCCATAATTTTTCAGTTGATGCAAAACGGTGTATGTAGGATTTATTTGAAATTCTTGATTCAATGGTGTCATTTTGCTTCTTTATGTAAGTGTTAATATAGCTCATTACACTTATCGTACTGTAATCTTTTCTAAATGACTTAATAGAATCATAGTAATTCGTAAAAACTTCATGAACCACCTTTTCAATTACATTTTTCTTGTCAACATTTTTTATACTGTCTGTTTTTGAAATTTCAGTTTTAGTTATTGATGGAATGATATAAATTTTATCATAACATAAATTTTTACTTGAAATACAGGTTGCATAAGTTGCTGAAAACAAGAGAATACTAACGATTAATATGATTATCTTTTTCACTTGTTAATTTATTTATTGTACTTGTGATTCCAGTGCAAAATTAAGATGTGTAGCGGGATAAATTGTTATATTTTATTTTTAAAAATTTGTATAATTCACACTTATTCTGTGAGTCAACATTTTTACATTAAATATGAGGATGGAAGTATTTTTTTTCGCACATCATTAGAAAGTGTCTCATCCTGTAGAAATTTTTCTACTGATTCAATAAAGAAATGTAATTACAATAAAAATGAACCATAATATTCAATATATAGTTATATTTTTGTAACCATTTTTAAAATGAACAATTATAGTTTTATAACCATGTCAGAAAACAATACCATTTCTATTGATTCAGTCATCGAAAATCTAATTTCAATTCATCCATTACTATCAAAAACCTTCACCCGCTCTATTCGGCATAAAACCAATCTGAATCCGGGTTCGCTTTATGTGTTGGGCGTATTAACGCATTACGAAAAATTATCCATGTCCGAAATTGGTTGCAAATTGGCAATGCCGAAACCACATGTTACCAATCAGGTTGATAAGCTGATTGTTGAAAATATGGTTGAACGGTTTTTCGATCCTGCCGACAGACGGATTATCAATATTAGGATTACTCCAAAAGGTATTGAAGATTTTAATGACATTAAACAGTCAATAAGTGAGGAGATGCGTCATAAACTGGAATTGTTAGATAACGAAACACTCGAAAAATTATCAGTTGCTTCGCTTCAAGTGAAAGAAATTTTAATGACAATTGATATGGACATAACAAAAACATCTGGAACTTGTTGTAAATCGGAATAAACAAATAATTATTACATATTAACAATATTTCAAAAGGCAAAATATAACATTTACGAATATGAAAAAGGTAAAAAAAGATTGGAAAATTTACATTCCGCTCTCGGTAGTTATTTTGATAGTGATAATCGGCGGAATTTATTGGTACAAAGATTATTCGAGTTACATAAAAACGGATGATGCAGTAGTGGCATCGGATAATATCTCGGTGAGTCCGAAAATTATGGGTCGCATCAGCCGGCTTTATGCGCAAGAAGGCGATTCGGTAAAACAAGGACAACTGTTGGCTGAGTTAGATAGTGTAGATCTATTGGCACAAAAACAACAGGTAATTGCGGCTAAAGCGCAAACTCAAGCTAATAAAGCTCAGACAGAAGCCAAATATCAATTTGATGAGAAAAACATCAAAGTCTTGCAAATTGGACTTGAAAAATCGAAAGAAGATTTTGATCGTGCAAATCTTCAATTTGCTGGTGGTGTTATCACGAAAGAACAATTCGACCACTTAAAAAAAACACAAGAAACGGCTCAGGCTCAATTGGAAGCGGCGAAAGCGCAGTTGGTGGTTTCGAAAACGATGATTATAAGTGCCGAAACAGCCATTGTAGGTGCTCAGGCACAAATTAGTGTGATTTCTACTCAGCTCAACAACACACGGTTACATGCACCTGTGGATGGTGTTGTAGCTAAACGTTGGTTGCTTCCGGGTGATATTACACAACTCGGTCAATCAATCTACACCATAAATAACAACACCAAATTCTTGATACTCGTTTATTTGGAAGAAACAAAAATGGAAACTCTGCACCTCGGTCAAAAAGCTAAAATTTCGCTGGACACCTATCCCGACGTGATATTCACCGGTAAAATATTTACGATGTCTTCAACAACCGCTTCGCAATTTTCGCTAATTCCGCCCAACAATGCTTCGGGAAATTTCACCAAAGTGACGCAACGCGTGGCAGTTAAAATTTCGATTGACGGAACAGAAGGCGGACAAAAATTGTCGTCGTTCAATTTATTGACAGGTATGTCTGCTGTTGTTAAAATTATCAAGTAATAATGCGGAAAATAACACATACACATAGATTTCGCCGCAAAATTCGAAATAGCGATTCAGTTTATCACCCGAAAAGTAAATTTTACAAATGGTTTGTGTTGGCTAATGTCATGTTGGGCACATTTATGGCGGTGCTCGACAGTACCATTGTCAATGTGAGTCTTCCCAAAATTATGTCATCTTTCGGCGTGGGACTTTCTACCATTCAATGGGTGATTACGGCTTACATGCTTGCCATGGCCGTCATGTTGCCCACTTCAGGCTGGTTGGCGGATAAGTTTGGTTATAAACGGGTCTATTTCTGGGGATTGTTTCTCTTTACATTCGGTTCGTTCTTATGCGGTATGTCCAACGACGAAAATACGCTTATAATGTCGCGTATTATTCAGGGATTGGGTGCCGGAATGATCCAACCACTCGGAATGGCCATTATTATCAGGGAATTTCCTTATAATCAACGTGGTTTGGCACTTGGGTTCTGGTCCATAGCCTCTGCAGCTTCCGTATCATTTGGACCGCTAATTGGCGGTTATCTGGTGGATAATTTCAGTTGGCAACTCATTTTTGACGTCAATGTACCGGTCGGTATTTTGGCCTTGTTCTTCACTGTGGTAATTCAGCGGGAATTTGTCAGTCCCAATGCACGGAAATTCGACTATATCGGCTTTATTTCGGTTATTATTTTCTTGCCGGTATTGCTTTTCGCACTTTCAGAAGGAAATGCAGCAACCAATTCCGCCGGCTGGTCAGCTCCATACATTTTGGCTTGTTTCGCCATTTCGGGTGTAGCACTGGCAGTTTTTCTTACCCATGAACTAACCACAAAAAATCCGTTACTCGACTTACGCCTGTTAGTGAATCGCAATTTCGGAATGAGTAACTTATTGATGCTGGTATTCAGTATAGGTATGTTCGGTAGTACATTTTTGTTACCGCTTTATTTGCAAAATTCACTTGGTTACACGGCTTTGCAGTCTGGAGCTGTTTTCTTGCCGGTGGGTATTATTCAAGGCGTAATGGCACCTTTGTCCGGTATATTTTCAGATAAGCTGAACCCGAGAATTCCTATTTTGGCTGGTGTCGGTTTATTGGTGTTTAGTTTTTATTTGAACTCAAATTTGTCGTTTCTCTCGGAACATTCGTTTATTATGACAACTCTCTATCTCAGAGGTTTTGGCATGGGAATGATTTTTACTCCTTTGAGTTCGTTCTCCTTGTCAACCATTGCACACGATAAGATGGCGCAGGCTGCGAGTATAACAAATACGGTTCGTCAAATTGGAGGAAGTCTCGGTGTTGCATTGTTAAGTACCTTGTTAACGTCGCGCGTCAATTTTCATGCTCAAATGTATGGTGGAGCGGTTCAAGCCGGTTCGCAGGCATTTCAAAGTGCAACAAGAAATATGGCTTATTATATACAGCAACACGGTGGAGGTTCATTTGCCACAGCAATGAAACAAGGCCAGAGTCTGTTGATGTCGAATGTTAGTTCGCAAGCTTATATTCAGGGCATTGACGATGACTTTTTAATTGCTGCGTTAATAACTATGTTAGGATTTATTCCTATTTTATTGCTGAAATCGAAAAGAAAAAGTCAAATAAATCAATTGAAAGGGGACTTAAAACCCCATGTAGAAATAATCGAATAAAATTTACATCTGCTCTTTAAGCTCCCTTAGGGAGTTCGGGCAATAAATTCAAGAATATGAAATCAATTTATAAACTCTCAATAGCGTTCCTTCTATTACCACTTATGGCGATTCAAGGGCAGAATATTGACAAACAAGTTGTTGGTGATTCTTTGACTCTTTCCAACATAATAAATTCGGTAATAAATAATTACCCGTCACTTAAAAAAGCCGAAAAAGACATCCAATCGGAAAATGCAAAAATAGACCTTACAAAAACGGCTTATCTTCCCGATGTTAATTTCGCTACTTCCTATACACGTTTAGGTCCTACAACTTCAATTACAATGCCTATCGGAGGCGTAAACAGAATATTACAGTTATATCCCGAAGATGTTTATTCTGCGGCTATTTCAGTTAACGAAAACATTTATGATTTTGGTAAAACAACTAAAAGTGTTGCATTGAATGAGCAAAACAAAGAAATTGCGAAATTGTCGGTAACTCAAATAAAACAACGCTTATCATTGGCTTTAATGTTTAACTTTTATTCAATTGCATTTATTCAGGAAGCCATAATAATCAAGGATGAAGAGCTTAAAACATTAAATGAACATTTGAATTTTGTAGAAAAAAAGGCTTCTACCGGATCGGCCACAAAATATGATATATTAACTACAAAAGTTCGTATTTCAGCCATCGAAAATCAAAAAACCGATTTACAGACTGCATTACAGATTCAAAAAGGACAATTAAATTCATATCTTGGAAAATCTCAGGGAACGCAACTTGTCATTAAAAATGAATTGCTGATATCAAAGCTCATTCCATCAGTCGATTCACTTTGTAATATTGCATTTGCCAATCGGAATGAAATGAAAATTGCCCAACAAAAAGTAGCCATTTCACAATCACGCTTGAATGTGGTAAAAGTACAGAACAATCCATCATTGAATTTTTTCGCTTCAGGTGGGGTCAAAAATGGCTATTTCAATGATTTTTTGCAAGATGTTCCCAAACTTAATTTTGCTGTGGGTGTAGGATTAAAAGTTCCGATTTTTGATGCCAACCGTTCGAAATATATTAAAATTCAAGCAAATGCAGATATTGAAGGGAATCAACAGGAAACAGAACTCACACGAAGAAATATAACGAATGAGGTTGTGGAAAGCAAAGCCAATGCTCAGTCAGCATTAAAAAAAGTAACTCAGTCTGAATTGCAGTTGGAACAGGCAAAACAAGCATATTCTCTGGCAGAAACAAATTTTGAAGCCGGTGTAATAACAAACCTCGATTTGTTAGATAGTTTTACTTCCTTAGCAGAAAGTAAACTGGTTTTATTGAAAACAAAAATTGATTATACGGTAAGTTTGTATAAATTGAAAATCGCTTTAGGAGAGCAGATATATTAAAAAAAATATTTCAATAAATCATTATAGATGAGCTGATCTTTACGGATTGGCTCATTTTTATTATTTAAAATGCTTTGATTAAAATGTTTTGATTAATTTTGAGGTCAGAAATAAACAAATTTAGATTTTTAAAAAACAACAAACTGTAAATTAGCTAAATTATGCGAACAAACTTCTTAATCAAATGTCTTTTTATGAGCATATTATCATTTATCAGTTTGCAACTCAATGCTCAGGATTGGGCAAATCTGAAAGGTTATCAAAATGAAAATGCAGCATTGACTGCACCTGCAAAAGGCGAAAACCGAGTTGTATTTATGGGAAATTCCATTACACAAGGCTGGAAGGAAACTCACCCCAATTTTTTCTCCGAAAATCCATTTATCGATCGTGGTATCAGTGGACAAACCACTCCTCAAATGTTGATTCGGTTTCGTAAGGATGTAATTGCACTTAAACCCAAAGTAGTAGTAGTTTTGGCAGGGACAAATGACATTGCCGGTAATACAGGTCCATCAACGTTGGAAATGATAATGGATAATCTGTCATCGATGGCCGATGTGGCTAATGCCAATAAAATTAAAGTTATTTTATGTTCCGTGTTGCCTGCATACGACTATCCATGGAAAAAAGGAATGGAACCCAACATTAAAATACCGAAACTGAACAAAATGATTAAAGCATATTGCGAAAAAAAGGGATTTTACTACCTGGATTTTTTCAGCGAAATGAATGATGGAAATAATGGAATGATAACCGAACTTACAACCGATGGCGTTCATTGCACAGCAAAGGGATACGATAAAATGGAATCGATGGTTAAACCAGCCATTGAAAAAGCATTGAAAACAAAATAAAATAGGCAAGACAAACGGATTGTTATTACTCAATTGCCCAAGAAAACGGAGGTAAAAATGGACGAAAGATTGATTATGGGAGACAAACCAATAATTGAATACCGAAAACACAGACAAGAATTGATGGATTTAAAATTTTAACCATACAATTTTCACAAAAAAGCTGCCTCAAATTAATTTTGAGACAGCTTTTTTAAATTTTCAAGAAGAAAACAGTATAACATCTTATTTCTTAAAACTCTAGTCTTCAATTACAGTACCTAAATTTACAACTTTCTCTTTACTTTTGAAATATAATTTTTCAAGATAGTCGATATTGGGAAATTTAAATATCTTAAGTTCTTTATCGGTTTGATCTGAAATTTTTTGGGAATCAGATAAATCCCTTAAAAGATATTTATCTTCCGAAAGCGCCACCCTACTGAATTCCTGACAGTTATTATCAAAAAGATAAGACACACTCTTATAATAAATAATTTTCAACCCTACCATAGTGGGAGCTTTGAAAATATTCATTTCATTCCCAAGTCGTTTAAGCGACTTTCTCGTATGCAGTAAAACCCTGAATTCACCCAGAGTTTCTGGAGAATTGGACTTCCAACTATTTTTATCGAAAACATAATTTACACCTTTTCGATACATGTTTTTTATAAATTCAATACTAGTCTTTTTGAATTTCTTTGATTCTTTTGTGCGCTTCATTTTTATTTATTTTTATTGAAAAAACTGATACCTATTATACATTTAATATTAACGAAAAATGAAAAAAATGTTTTATGAAGTGATTAATATTTTATTACTTTAAGAAATACTTTATTATTTTTGTTCTTAGAGCATTAATCGTGCCAAATTGCTGCAAATTACAACAAAATGAGTGTAATTTTACTGTTATTTATTTTTTAACGTACCTGCATGGTTTCAACTGTTCAAAAGTAGTTTGATTTTTGCAAAATTCACACCACAGAGAATAAAATCACGTATGTTGAATTATACTTTTTAACTTACAAAAAACAATGCGTTTTATAAGTTCTCATTCTATCAAAAAGCAATAAAAAAATTGATTATCAAATAAACATAAACAAATTAATATAGAAAAAAATTAATAAAATTATCAATAAAGAAATCAGAATTTAACCAATGAAAACGCATTTACAAAATCTCAAATCAATTTTGTCAGCTTATAAATATTTTGTATCTTTGCGCCCGTATATTGTAAAGTTATCATAATGTCTAACCTACTAATTTATTAGTAATTAAAAAAAATTTCAGAAATGGAAGAAAACAAAAACATCGCGGAAGAAGTAGTTCCAACCGTGGTAGAAACAGTAAACGAAGAAACACAAGTAGTAGCCGAAGCTCCTGCTGTTGAAGAAACAATGATTGAAGAAGCACTTGTAGCAGAAGAAGTACCGGTAGTTGAGGAAACAGTTATTGAAGAAGCCCCAGTGGCTGAAGTAGTAGCTGAAGTTGAAGAAACTATCATTAAAGAACCGATAGCCGAAGAAACTATCATTGAGGAAGCTCCGGTAGCTGAAGAAGTAGCGGCTGAAGAAGAAGCTCTGGCAGTAGAAGTTATCGAAGAAGCCCCAGTGGCTGAAGTAGTACCTGAAGTTGAAGAAACTATCATTAAAGAACCGATAGCCGAAGAAACTATTATTGAGGAAGCTCCGGTAGTTGAAGAAGTAGCGACTGAAGAAGAAGCTCTGGCAGTAGAAGTTATCGAAGAAGCGCCATCTGCTAAAGTAAAAGCTCCAAAACCAGTGCCGGCAGGTGATTTTGATTGGGATGCTTACGAAAACGGTATCACTATGACTGCTGATTCAAAAGCAGATTTAGAAAAAGTTTATGACAACACCTTGAATGCAATTAAAGACAAAGAAGTTGTTGAAGGAACGGTAATTTTGATAAACAAACGTGAGGTAGTCGTAAACGTAGGCTATAAATCGGACGGCGTTGTGCCAATGAGCGAATTCCGCTACAATCCTGATTTGGCAGTTGGTGACAAAGTTGAAGTGTATATCGAAAGTCAGGAAGATAAAAAAGGACAATTAATCCTTTCTCATAAACAAGCCCGTGCCACCCGCTCATGGGATCGCGTGAATGCAGCGCTCGAATCACAGGAAATTGTAAAAGGTTTCGTAAAATGCCGCACCAAAGGTGGTATGATCGTGGATGTATTCGGAATCGAAGCTTTCCTTCCGGGATCACAAATCGACGTGAAACCAATCCGCGATTACGATGTATTTGTAAACAAAACAATGGAATTCAAAGTTATCAAAATTAACCACGAGTTCAAAAACGTTGTTGTTTCACACAAAGCGCTTATTGAAGCTGAATTGGAATTACAGAAAAAAGAAATTATCGGTAAACTTCAAAAAGGTCAGGTTCTTGAAGGTACAGTTAAAAATATTACTTCATACGGTGTATTTATTGACCTTGGCGGCGTAGATGGTTTGATTCACATTACCGACCTTTCATGGGGACGCGTTTCGCATCCTGAAGAAATCGTTGCATTGGATCAAAAATTGAACGTTGTTATCCTTGATTTCGATGACGAGAAAAAACGTATTGCTCTCGGCTTGAAACAACTTTCTGCTCATCCTTGGGATGCGTTGAGTACTGACTTGAAAGTTGGTGACAAAGTAAAGGGTAAAGTAGTGGTTATGGCTGACTACGGCGCATTTGTTGAAATCGCACAAGGCGTTGAAGGGTTGATTCACGTTTCAGAAATGAGCTGGTCTCAACACCTACGCTCTGCTCAAGATTTCTTGAAAGTAGGCGACGAAGTTGAAACAGTAATCCTGACATTAGATCGCGACGAACGAAAAATGTCTTTAGGTATCAAACAATTGAAATCTGATCCTTGGGACAATATCGAAGAACGTTACGCTCTTGGAACAAAACATACAGCTAAAGTTCGTAACTTTACCAACTTCGGTGTATTTGTTGAAATCGAAGAAGGCGTTGATGGTTTGATTCACATTTCTGACTTGTCTTGGACTAAAAAAGTAAAACACCCTTCTGAATTTACTCAAATTGGTGCCGAAATTGATGTTCAGGTATTGGAAATTGACAAAGCAAACCGTCGTTTGAGCTTAGGCCACAAACAACTGGAAGAAAATCCATGGGATGTATTGGAAACAATGTTTACTGTTGACAGCGTTCACGAAGGAACTATTGTTGAAATGTTAGACAAAGGTGCAGTTGTTTCATTGCCTTATGGCGTTGAAGGATTTGCAACTCCAAAACATTTGGTAAAAGAAGATGGATCGCAGGCACAGGTTGACGAAAAGTTAGCTTTCAAAGTAATTGAATTCAACAAAGATGCAAAACGTATCATTCTTTCACACAGCCGCATTCACGAAGATGTAAAACGTGCTGAAAAAGGAGAATCAACTGTATCTACAGTTGAGGCACCTGTGAAAAAATCGGCTCCTAAACGTGCTAAGAAAGAAGATGCTCCCGTAGCTTCAGCAACACCTGCTGCTGAAAAAACTACATTGGGTGATATTCAATCGTTATCCGATTTGAAAGATAAAATGGATATAGCTGCCGAAAAAGCTGCTAAAAAAGAAAAAAAAGCGAAAGAAGCTGAAGCTGCACCTGATGCAAAAGTGCTGGTAGTAGAAGCTCCTGTTAAGGAGGCACAAATTGTTGAAGTTCATAAAAAAGCACCTGCTAAAAAGGCAGCTAAAGATGCTACACTTGAAGCATAATTAATAGCTGAAATTATTATTCAAAAATGGCTGTCCGAGATTTCGGACAGCCATTTTTTTAATTAAAATGACTATGAAAGATTCTATCTATTTTATTTTAGAAAAAAATAAATATCAGTTTTCATTAACACACGAAAATAATTGTCTGTTTTTGTAAGAACCAAATTTAAAATATGAGATTTAGAAAAAGACTAAAACTATTTCCTGGAGTTACACTTTAATCAAAAAGTTGCATTTTCAACTTGAATCTTGCAACCGTAAAAATAACTTGTTTTTTGAAGTGCTTGAAACTACATTTAATATTGACAAGATTATCCGCTTTATGGACAGTTTTGTTGCTCAAACAATTAAGAAAACCGTTGTTATACTGGATAATTCACTTATTCATAAATCGAAGAAGTTCATAGCAAAAATGGAAGAGTGGAAAGAAAAAGATGTATTGATTTTCTTTTTACCACCGTACTCTCCAGAATTAAACTAAATTTAAATTCTTTGGCGTAGAATCAAGTATCAATGGATACTTTTTGATGCATATATCTGTTTTCAGAATCTCAAAGAACGTTTGTCGTATGTATTGACCAATTTTGATGTAAAATACGACATTATATTTTAGCTACTACTTTATATGAAGAATCGAAAAAAAAATTCTCCAAATTTCTGTAACTTGGGAATTATTAATAATTCATTATTTATTTTTAATTACTTATTTAGTATCTTTGCACTTCAAAATTTAAAAGCCATTTGTAAGGTTCAATAAACATGATTAAAGTAACATTCCCCGACTGTTCGGTACGCGAATTTGCCAAAGGCATTACCGGACTGCAACTAGCTGAAAGTATCAGCTCCCGATTAGCACAAGAAGTGCTTGCTATCACAGTAAATGAAGAAATATGGGACTTGACCCGTCCAATCGAAACCGATGCAGCCATTAAATTGCACAAATGGGACGATGAAGAAGCAAAACATGCTTTCTGGCACTCGTCAGCTCACTTAATGGCCGAAGCCCTTCAGGAATTGTATCCGGGCACTAAATTCGGTATCGGTCCGGCTATCGAAAACGGATTCTACTACGATGTAGATCCGGGTGAAGTAACTATCAAGGAATCGGATTTACATACTATTGAAGCTAAAATGGTAGAACTAGCTGCCCTTAAAGAAGCCATTGTTCGCAGCGATATAAGCAAAGCCGATGCGTTGAAACGTTTTGGTGATATTGGCGAAGTGTATAAAACGGAGATGATTAACGATTTGGCCGATGGGACAATTACGTTGTACACACAAGGCAATTTCACCGATTTATGCAGGGGACCGCACTTGCCAAACACAGGCGAAATAAAAGCGATCAAAGTGTTGAGTGTAGCAGGCGCCTACTGGCGAGGTGACGAAAAACGCAAACAATTGACTCGTATTTACGGTATCACTTTCCCTAAGAAGAAAATGCTCGATGAATATCTCGTGTTGCTCGAAGAAGCCAAAAAACGCGACCACCGTAAAATCGGTAAAGAACTGGAATTGTTTATGTTCTCCGAAATGGTGGGTAAAGGACTACCCATCTGGTTGCCACGTGGAACTTCGTTACGCCTTCGGTTGGAAGATTTTTTAAAAAAAATACAACGACGTTTTGATTATCAACAAGTAATGACACCGCATATTGGTAACAAACAATTGTACGTTACTTCGGGTCACTACGCAAAATATGGGAAAGATTCGTTTCAGCCAATTCATACCCCCGAAGAAGGTGAAGAATATTTGTTGAAACCAATGAACTGCCCGCATCACTGCGAAATTTACAAGTTCAAACCACGTTCGTACAAAGATTTGCCACTTCGTTTGGCTGAATTTGGCACAGTTTATCGTTACGAACAAAGCGGTGAGTTGCACGGACTGACGCGTGTACGCAGTTTTACACAAGATGACGCGCATATTTTCTGTCGTCCCGATCAGGTGAAAGATGAGTTTCTGAAAGTAATGGATATTATCTTTATTATTTTTAAAGCACTGGAATTTGAAAACTTTGAAGCACAAATTTCATTGCGTGATCCGAATAATAAGGAAAAATATATTGGTACTGACGAAAACTGGGAAAAAGCTGAAAACGCTATTATTGAAGTTTGTAAAGAAAAAGGACTGAAAGCAAAAGTGGAATTAGGCGAAGCTGCATTCTACGGTCCAAAACTTGACTTTATGGTACGCGATGCTATTGGTCGTAAGTGGCAGTTGGGAACTATTCAGGTAGATTATAATTTGCCTGAACGTTTTGAATTGGAGTACACCGGTGATGATAACCAAAAACACCGTCCGGTAATGATTCACCGTGCGCCGTTCGGTTCTATGGAACGTTTCGTGGCTGTTTTGATTGAACACACTGCGGGTAAATTTCCATTGTGGTTAACGCCCGATCAGGTTGTAATTCTGCCTATCAGCGAAAAATTCAACGATTATGCATTCCAGATTGCTAAAGAAATGAACTCGCAGGATATTCGTGTTCAGGTAGATGACCGCAACGAAAAAATCGGTCGTAAAATCCGTGATAACGAATTGAAACGAATCCCTTACATGCTTATTGTTGGTGAAAAAGAAGCCGAAAATGGAGAAGTTGCCGTACGCCGTCAGGGCGAAGGTGACAAAGGAACCATGAAAGTAACTGACTTTGCTAAACTGATTACCGATGAGGTGGATGCGTTGGTGAATCAATATAATTGATTAGACATAAGAACAAAGAGCCAAGAATCAAGATAGAAAACGCTAATCGGGTCAATCGGTGGCGTTTGTTCTGTTTTCAATGTTATTAAGATTTTCCGAGTTCCAAAATATTATTTTATAGATTTTATAAGGAATTTTAATTAGATTATAAGCAAAATGCCCATTTTCTAGACAAATGTTTTTGTTTTAATTAAAATAAATATCAATTCGTATACTTTTTGAAACGTTTAGGAGTTTATTTAATAAGCAGAACAGAATATTCATTTCAATTTTAATGAGCAGATTTTAAAACGTTAAATTACTGAGTTGACAAATCAATAATAAAATGATAAAAAACATGAAATTTTATTTTTAATCCATATCTTGCTTAAAGATCTGCGAAATAAGGGTATTAAAACTTATAAAAATGTAATATTTAAGTCGTTTTTATTCAACAACTAAATTAAGTCAGATTTTATATGTCTGGTTTTTAATTGTTTAAAAAAAAATGTAATTAAAATTTGTAAAAACATTGAACTATAATGATTTTGTTATTATTTTTGTAGTCATTTTAATAACCGGATTAAGTATGAAAGCGATAAAAATCTTGATTAAACTCAAAATATGAAATTGGAATTTCAGTTTAGACAAATAAATAAATAAAATTAATACTATTAAAAAAAACGTTATGGCAAAGAATCAAAATCAACCAAAAAAAAGTAAACAATTTACTGGTATCAAGTCTTCAGGTCTTGTTATTTTAGCATGTTTTGTACTGGCAGTTGCAATTTTTCATTATGTGTTCGGTAATCCGGCTAATTTCATGAATAACGATTCCGCTAACCATCCCTTGGATGGTAATTTATTAGGAACAATCTACAAAGGAGGTATTATCGTTCCAG
>Ga0209746_1000819_pt1 | contig 15393 bp, 13 predicted proteins | sample BarGraNGADG00211_3_FD_184496 | JGI IMG/M metagenome (GOLD analysis project Ga0209746, IMG submission 184496) | Arctic peat soil microbial communities from Barrow, Alaska - Barrow Graham LP Ref core NGADG0011-211 (SPAdes) (version 2) | ecosystem: Environmental > Terrestrial > Soil > Wetlands >... | reverse complement strand
ACAATAAAATCGGCATCGCCATTGACCAGGTGTACGGGATCACGGAGTATTCCGGCGCCGTAACGTTCTGGATCGCAGCTATGGGCATGGACAAATCCGATTCCATGGGAAAGACCGTTTTCCACGGCTGCATCAAGATATTCCGGCCCGACAGTGATGAAGAAATCATGACGGGCGACGTCGGCGAAATCTGCTGCGCCGGTCCGCAGACCTTCAAGGGCTACTGGAACAACCGGGAAGCCACCGAGGCGGTCATCCGCAATGGCTATTACCGATCGGGAGACTTGGGCAGGGTCGATGAAGACGGCTTTCTCTACGTCGTCGACCGACTGAAGGACATGATCATCAGCGGGAGTGAAAACATCTATCCGGCGGAGCTGGAGCAGGTCATCAAAAACCATCCTGGCGTCGCCGAAGTCGCCGTCGTGGGAAAACCCGACGCCAAATGGGGTGAAATCCCCGTCGCCCTGATCGTGAAAAGACCAGAAGCCGTCGTCTCGGAACAGGAGATCGTGGAACTGTGCCGGAAGAACCTGGCCAGCTACAAGTGCATCCGAGAGGTCCGGTTCATCAGCGCCATTCCGAAAAACGCCGTCGGCAAGGTGCTGAAAAAAGACCTACGGGAGCAAATCAAATAGGAGGTTCATATGTCATTGCCCGATCGAAACAACCCTTACAATTTTAATGAATTCCTGGCGTGGAGACGCCAGGTGGACTACTACGGCGACGACCCGTTCATCCAAAAAGTCGTGCGCCATTTCACCGGCGATGCATGGGAAAACGTCGATGCCGAGGCCCGCACCGTCTCGCAGAAGGCCTCCTTCCGCTGGCGGGACTTGACCGAGAGCGGCGCCTGGCCCGAAAAGCGCCCCTACATGATGCACTACGACGGCCATCACAATCGCATCGACCGGATCGTCCGCCCCCGGGAGACGGAAATTCTCGAAAGGGAAATCTTTTCCGAGGCCTTTTTTTCCGACAAAACCTCTCCCTGGGTCAAGCTCATCAAGATGTACCTTATCTACCAGAACGGCGAGGCCTGCATCGCCTGCCCGATCACCTGTACGGAAGGACTGGTCAAGCTGCTGGAGAAATTCGCCGACACCCCGGAAACAAAACAGATCCTGCAGCACTGCAAGGAGGGACGGGACGGCGATTTCGCCATCGGCGCCCAGTACCTGTCGGAGATCCAGGGCGGCTCGGACGTCCCGGCCAACGTGCTGGAGGCTGTCCCCGAGAGCGATGCGTGGCGGCTCTACGGAACGAAATTCTTCTGCTCGGCCACCCATGCCGAATATGCTGTCGTGACGGCAAAACCCCAAGGATCGGACAAGGTAGCCCTCTTCGTGATCCCCTCCTGGCTCCCGGGAAACCGGGAAAAGGAAATCCGCAACGGCTATACCATCGACCGGATCAAATGGAAGATCGGTACAAGCGAACTGACCACGGGAGAGCTTACCTTCAACGGAGCCCTCGCCTACCCTGTCGGTCCCCTGGAGAAAGGGGTCGCCAATGTCGTCGGCATCGTCCTGACCTATTCCCGTCTGACCGTGGGGCTCTCTGCCGCAGCCTTCATGACCCGTGCGGTGCGGGAAGCAAAAAAGTACGCCGAATTCCGCCAGGCCTTCGGCATGACCATCGATCAATTCCCCATGGTGGCCGGGCAACTCGCCCGGATGGACCGCGCGGCCAGGAGGACAACCGCCGGCGCCTTCAAGCTGTACCGCGACTTTCTGGCCCTGGAAGGGGGATTGAAGGGCGGCCTGGAAACGGACGAGCCTGAGACGATGCGGAGGCAACGTTTCAACGTGCGGGAGCTCATCATGCTGCAGAAGATCGCGGCGGCCTGGGACAGCACCGATGTCATCCGCGAGGCCATGTCCATCTTCGGCGGCCACGGCGTTATGGAGGATTTTTCGTCCCTGCCCCGGATTTACCGGGATTCCGCCGTCAACGAACTGTGGGAGGGGCCGCGGAACGTGCTGCTCACCCAGATGCATCGCGATCTGCAGCGCGTCACGAAATGGTACAAACCGGTTGATTTCGTCAGCACTATTCTGGCCGGGCTTGATGAGACGCTTATCAGGGAGCTGGGGGGAGAGATGACCGAGTTGCTCGCCCACCGCGATCTCTTCCAGATGGACGACAAGACCCTGGAAGTCTGCCGGCGTTGGGACGCCTTTTGCCATGATTTCTTCCATGCCTATCAGGACCTCGCCCTGCAGGAGGTGGAAAAGGTTTGAAAGAAACGACACTGGGAGGATAAATTTTTATGGCGGGTTGTCAATGTCGCGGCCTGTTCAAACATCGAAGAAGGAGGTAAAAGATGAATCTCATTGCCTTATTGTCAAGCAACACCAGAAAGAATTCGGACAAGGATTGTCTCCGGGCTGGCGGAAAAAGCTATTCCTTCCAGACGGTTCAGGGGATGGCAGAGAAAGCGGCAGGGCTTTTCCAGAGCCTTGGACTGTCAAAAGGCGACCGAATCGCCATCATGAGTCAAAACACGGTCAGCTTTGTCGTCGCGCTTTACGGAGCGTGGATGGCCGGAGGGGTCGTCGTTCCCGTGAATCACAAGCTCATGCCCCCGGAGGTGGATTACATTCTCGATCACAGCGGAACGAAGATTTTTCTGTTCGACGGCTCCCTGGCGCCTGTAGCGGATAAGCTCACGGCTGGCGTCCGGAAAATTGCGATGGACAGCCCTGGGGGAACGCATGACCGGTTCGAAAGTCTCATGGAATCGGCAACGCCGTTCACACCGGTCGAGATCGGCGACGACGACCTGGCGGAAATTCTCTATACCTCAGGAACGACAGGAAAACCGAAGGGCTGCATGCATACCCATCGAGGCGTCGTTATGAGCGGGATGACCGGCGTGATCGCCACCAAGATGGATGAGGACGACCGACTGCTCATGGCCATGCCGCTCTGGCATTCCTCACCCCTTAACAACTGGTTCGCCGGCATTCAGTATGTGGGAGGGACAACGGTGCTGATCCGGGAATATCACCCCCTGCATTTTCTCCAGACTGTTCAGCAGGAAAAATGCACCATCTATTTCGGCGCACCCATCTCTTATATCATGCCTGTCCAGATGCTGCCCAATTTCGACACCTTCGACCTGTCCTCCATGCGGGCCTGGATTTACGGCGGTGGGCCCATCGGCGCCGATACGGCCCGCATGATCATGTCCAGATACAAAAGCGATCGCTTTTATCAGGTCTACGGCATGACGGAATCAGGCCCCACGGGAACGACCCTCGCACCCAAAGACCAGCTTCGTAAAGCCGGCTCCATCGGGCGATCCGGTCTGCCCGGCTGCGACATCGTCGTCATGAAATCCGCCACCGAGGAAGCGCACCCGGGCGAGGTAGGAGAAATCTGGCTTAAAGCAGACAGCATGATGAATGGGTATTTCAAGGATGCCGAGGCAACAAAGGATGTTTTTGAGAAAGGCTGGTATAAAACGGGCGATGTGGCCCGACTTGACGAAGACGGATACCTGTTCATCGTGGACCGCACCAAGGATATGATCGTCACGGGCGGTGAAAATGTCTATTCCAAGGAAGTGGAGGATACCATCGTTGCCTGTCCGGGTGTCGCGGCCGCTGCGGTGATCGGCATTCCCCATCCGGAATGGGGCGAGACCGTTGCCGCCTTTATCGTTCCTGCGAAAGATGCGGCGCTCGATGAAGAAAAAATCAGATTGTTCCTGAGCGACAAGTTGGCGAAATACAAGGTTCCGCGAACGATCACCTTTGTAGAAAATCTGCCCTACACACCGAGCGGCAAAGTCATGAAATACAAATTGCGTGAAGCCTATCAAAAGGTATAGAGGGACTAAAATTGATGATCAAAGGTCCCTACGATCAATCCACTCAAGGAAAGGAGTTTTGAATGTTTGACTACATGCTCACCAAGGAACAGTTAAAGATCAGGGACGAGGCCCGGGAACTCGTAAAATGGGTGCCCCGGCAGATGATCCTCGATATGGACACGGACGCCATCAAGTTTCCCAAGGAATTTCTCCAGGAGGCGGGCCGGCGGAATCTGCTGGGATGCCGCTACCCGAAAAAATGGGGCGGCCGGGAAATGGACTGGGTAACCACTTGCATGCTCATGGAGGAGATCGGCACCCTCGGCTACGAATTTGCCTGCGTCTTCGGCGTCGGCGCCGAGCTGGTCTGCGACGCCATCATCCGCCACGGCACGGACGCCCAGAAGGAAAAATACGTCAAACCCCTCCTGCGGGGGGAACTCTTCGCCGCCGAATGCCTGACGGAACCGCGCGGCGGCTCCGATTTCTTCGGCGCCACGACTAGGGCCGAGGACCGGGGGGATCATTTTCTCGTGAACGGCCAGAAACGCTTCATCGTGGGCGGCGAGGGGGCCGATTATTTCCTGCTCTATGCGCGGACCAATTTCGATCCCGCCGCCAAATCCCAGGACACCCTGACCGCCCTGATCGTTGACCGCGGTCCCGGCGTCGAGACCAAGTATCTCTACGGACTCATGGGCTGCCGCGGCGGCGGCACGGCCCGCCTGGTCTTCAAGGATGCGAAGATCCCCAAGGAAAACGTCGTCGGCAAGATCAACGGCGCCTATGCCGTCTTCAACACGATGATGATCCCCGAGAGGCTCGGCACGGCGGTCATGACCATCGGGGCGGCCCGGCCGGCCCTGGACATCGCCACGAACTATACGTCGCGCCGGAAGGCCTTCGGGCAGGCCATCGCCCAGTTCGAGGGGGTGAGTTTCCAGATCGCTGAAGCGGTCATGCTGCTCGACGCCGCCCGCGCCATGGCCTATGTCACGGCCCGGGCCGTGGACACAGGCGTCGAGATGAACCGGGTGCGCCGGATGGTCTCGGAATCGAAAAAGTTCATCACCGAATCGTGCCAGAAGGCGGTCCACAACGCCATGCAGGTCATGGGCGGGATCGGATATACCAATGTCTTCCCCATCGAACGCATCTTCCGCGATGTGCGGCTGGCGTCGATCTGGACCGGCACCAGCGAGGTCATGTCCATGATCACGGCCCACGAATGGTACCGCGAATTCTTCAAGACGAAAACCGAACGTCTGGCGCGGAACTTTGAGCGCGACGCCCAGGAAGCGGACGCCGACGACGAGATCATCTACGAATAAAACCGGCGCCCCCGGAGATGCGGCCCCGGATGCGTCTCCGGGGGCCGGCCCCATCACGCCATCACCTCAAACCCCATATTTTGTGGTCATTATGCGTTGACACACAGAAGCGTTTTTCTTATACTCCCTCCATAAAAACACCACGGGCGCCACAGGATGAAGAAAAGGGAGAAACAGCCATGAAAATATGGACGACACTGTTGATGGTCGTTGCGCTGTGGATGGTTTTTGTTTCACCAGGTCGGTGCGCTACGGATTTGCCGATCCTCCTCCCGCTGGCGCAGCAGCAGATTACGGAGGAATTCGGACGGCTGGATGGGGGCCTGAAAGGGGCCGCAGAGCAGTTGCGGGTAACCGGGTTGACCGGGGAGAAGGCCCGTGCGATTTTGAATAACTTGTGCGGCGATTTCAGCTATGCCGTTGATGCGCGGGACCGGATGGTCGCCGTTGAACCCGTACCCTTCCGATACTTGGAGGGAAGCGACATCAGCTGGCAGGAACAGGTAATAGACGTGCAAAAGAGCCGCAAGCCTGTGCCGAGCGCCGTGTTTCGGTCGGTAGAAGGCTTTGACGCTGCAGACGCCGAATATCCGGTCATCGCGCCGGATGGGCGGTTTATCGGCTCCGTAAGCCTGCTGTTTAAGCCGGAAACATTCCTTGAAAATATCCTGCACCCGTTGGTTCGGGGGCTGCTCGTGGACATCTGGGTGATGGAGCCGGGGGGACGGATTCTCTTCGACTCAGACCGGTCACAGGTTGGCCTGAACCTCTTCACATCCCTCCGTTACTAACCCTATACGCAGCTCGTCCAACTGGGACGACGCATTGCGGCAACGCCGGAAGGCCTGGGCAGCTACCGGTTTCCGGACCGTGCCGACACCCTCGCGGGCAAAAAGAACGCCTTCTGGCAGAGCGTGACGTTTCATGGCGCCGATTGGCGATTGGTCGCAATCCATCAGGAGCAGGACGCCTCCGGCAAAAAGGTGCGCATCTGCCGGTAAATCAGGTTTTCTTTTCCATGACCTCAGACGAAGTGCAATCAGGAATATGGTGAGAGTTGGCAATTTCTGAACGTGTTGCTATAACGATCACTGGACACAAAACGCGCAGTGTTTTTGACCGATATAACATTGTTTCACAGGATGATCTGAAAGAGGCAGCTATCAAGCGCCAGCAATTTACTGAAAAACAAGATGAACAGTTACAATTTAGTTACAATCAGCTTAAAAACGAAAAAAGGGTTGTAACGTTGAACGTCGCAAACCCTTGATTCTACTGGTGCCTAGGGCGGGAATTGAACCCGCACACTCTCAAGGAGCGAGGGATTTTAAGTCCCTTATATTCAATTTCACGACATTTCATATTTCATCATATAAACCTTGACAAGCTTAGTGTTTACAGCTATATTACCTTCACAATGATGATTTATTAAACATCCTACTTCAGACATAAAGTGGGGACAAATTTCAATAAGGTAAATAACAATGAAATGGCACAGCACAAAATATAAAGGCGTCCGGTATCGTGAGCATGAAAGTCGGAAACATGGTGTTAAGAACGACCGCTACTATGTTATCCGCTACCAGCAAGACGGCAAACGGGTTGAAGAAAGTTTGGGATGGGCAAGCGAGATGGACCCGAAAGATAGGAAACATTGGACCGCAGAAAAGGCTGCCCTTATCCTAGCTGACCTGAAAGAAGCAGCAAAAGGATTGAACCAAGGACATTCACGTCTCTCGGAACGCCGGTATCTTGAAAACAAGAGAAAGGAAGCAGTAAAAGGAGAGCAAGAACGTATTGCAAAGGAAAACATTACCCTTAAACAATATTTTGAAAATACATATTATCCAGATGCAAAGATAGGCAAAAAAAAATCATCTTATACTCACGAAGAAACACATTTCAGACTTTGGATTGACCCCGTGGCAGGGAGAAAGCCATTAAAAGACTTATCAGAATTTGACGTCCGGCGAATAGTCAAAAGCCTTTTAGATGCTGGCAAAAAACCCCGTACAGTTCAATATGTCATGGCGACGCTTCGCCAGATATGGAATAAAGCGCGACGAGGAAAAATCGTTTCCGGCGATTCCCCGACCAAGAATGTTAAAATTCCGAAATTTGATAATAGGCGCCAGAGATTTTTAAGCCCTATAGAAGCCGACCTATTACTGAAAACACTAAAGGGAAAAAACGAGTCAATTTATAAAATGGCTTTGCTTTCATTACATTCAGGCATGAGAGCTTCGGAAATTTTTAAATTGACTTGGGGCTGCATTAACACCGAACAAGGCATTATAACTATTATGGACGCTAAAAGTGGACATGGACGAGCGGCTTTTATGACTGAACAAATAAAAAAAATGTTTAATGAAATGAAGCGCGGGAAAAATGATGATTTTGTTTTTTTTCAAAAGACAGACAAACCTTATACCGAAATCCCTACCCTATTCCGTGACATTGTCACGAATTTAAAATTCAATGAGAATGTAAGCGACACTAGGCAACGGGTTTGCTTCCATTCATTACGGCATACAATGGCAAGCTGGCACGCCGAAGGTGGGACTGATTTATATGTTCTCAAAGAACTCCTAGGTCATGGCAGTATTACATTGACAGAGAGATATAGCCATTTATCAAACGGAGCTTTACAAGAGGCAACGAGAGGCTTTGGAAAGACCGTTAAGGCAGCGGACAAAAAAGCCGGACAAGTTTTGAAATTTAAAAAAATAAGGGAATAAACCAACGGACCGACAAGGCAGTATCCTGGCCGGTTTCCCCGACTCAATCAACAGGACGCAACAACAGGAGGTTGCAGTAATGGCTAAAAGTAGTATCAAATCGCCTGAACTTGATGAAATTGTTTTCGAGGGATTTGTTGGGAAAGACAACCCCCCTATTAATGCGACATTGGTAAAGAGGATCGAAAAAGGGGACAAAAAATTGACGGATTATCAGTTCTTCAAACTCTTGAAAGAATCCTTTGGCTATTTCAAAACAAAACCTTTCCAAGATAAAATAGCACAGTGGCAGCTTGACGATAATCGCAAAATGCTGAACCGCATCCAGACATTCATTGAACTGCAATATGAAATGGTTTTCGAAGAAATTGCTGGAAAAGACAACATCCCTATTGAGTCTACATTGATAAAGATGATTGAAGACAGGGATATTATAGTGACGGATGAGTTGTTTATTGATCTCATCAAAGAATCGCCGGCCTATCTCCAGACCGCCCCCTTTAAAAAAATATTAGCGGATTTGACTATTAAAGGAAATCGCAAGATGTTAAACCGTATTCAAACAGCTCTCAAACCGGAACGTAGGGGAAGGAAAGCCACAAAAACTGGTGGATTTAAGAATTCCGATACACTGAGGGCATATATAAAAAACGTCAAACTAATAAGTGATTTCAAAAAAAAGCATTCCGGCGAGTTTCCCTCGACACTAAATAAACTGTTCAAAGAATCTTATCCGGCATCAAATATTAACTTTGTACGGCACCATAGTGCAAAAGAACTTGCCTACGATCTCACATCTAAAGAAATGAATATTGGAAAACGATCCCTCCATTACATCACAAAACATGTTCATTTTGGAAATGTCATTATAGAAAAAATCAGAAAACCGTAATAAATCCAACTACATAAGAACAGCCATACCCATTTTTACTGCCGCATATATTTCATCAATTATTTCAATACGTTAAGAACTGCAAAAATAAAGCGCGTTTTATTCTTGCAGTATTAATCAATTAAATCAATAACTTATGATGAATTTTCGCTTGACACACTCTTTAATTTCTGTATACTATGCACAATAGTTAAAAATTAGTTTTCGAGGTGAATGAGAATGAAACTTAAAAAAAATAAAACGGTTAAATTGAACGGATTGGGTAAGGAGGAACTTCGAAAACATTTAGAGGAAATGTTCCCCCCCACGAAGCCATTAATCTCCCGTCATGATGCGACACTGAATAGCATTGTTGCCTGGGGTACCTTGGCCAACAAAGATTCGGAGAAAATCGGCATTGCCAAGAGAATCATAATCGCTGGTAAAACTTTTTACGAACGCAATTCTACCATCGACTGGCTTGTCGATCGCGCGGAGTAACGGCCATGCAGCGAGCCATTCAAGAACGTTATCGAGATCGACTTCAGAATATGCCTGCACCTGGTGGCGGTGGTTGTCATACTGCCATTTTAGGATGCGCAAATTTGGGAGTCTTGGCAGGACTGGCCGCGGATCAAATCTTTTCGGACATCCGGCAGGCGATCCCCACTGGAACCAGGCGGATCACCGACAAAGAGATCACTGACGCGACCAATAAGGCTTTGGCTGACCACAACGGCGGCACCTTCACCCAACGACCACGACCACGACCAGCGCCTGTTGTCCAGGACGGCAAGTCTGCCCTACAGGGGATCATCAATCAGGCAAAGATCACTACCGAGGTCGATTTGTGGGAATCATCCCCTATTCGTTTATGGGAGGCGCCATGAACGACTCAATTATATTACTCGAAACTTTATTCAAACCAGACGCGCTTGTTTTTATAGGGGACCGGCACGACTCCGACATAATCAGGACTGCCAAAGAATGGATTCAGGAGTTTCGCAACGGCGGAGCAGTGGCTCCTTTTATCATTATAAATCCATTAAACGGCATTCCTGTCCCGAAAAAGACAGGAGATGGAAACACTTTAAGAGGTGATGCGAATGTTTCTGAATATCGCTTTTGCATGGCCGAGTTCGACAACCTTTCAAGGGAAGATCAGATCCGATTCTGGAGCACTGTTAAACTACCCATCGTCGCACTGATTGATAGCGGCGGAAAGTCTATTCACGCATGGATTGACGTTCAAAAACTGGCCACGGTTGAGACGGCGGAGCAATGGGAATCAGAAATCAAAAGCCGATTATATGATCGAATTTTAACGCCTATGGGAATTGATTCCGCTTGCAGCAATCCTGCAAGGTTGAGCAGGCTGCCAGGACATTACAGAAAAGAAAAACAATCATGGCAACGACTCTTATGGCTATCTTCAGAGGGGAAACCCATATGCTGAATGAATTTGAAGAACAGGTAAAGGACGCAAATGAACAAATGACGGGGAAGTCGCCCCTGGATTATCTTCGGCAATCGATCTTGAGTGAGTCCAATTTACAGAATATTGAAATTGAAACTCCGAAAAAGTATCTGGGGCCTATATCTGAAGGCACTATTGGCGAAATATATGGACTGCGAGGAATAGGGAAATCATTTTTGATGGATGTTATCAGTTTATGTCTTACCCGACAGATTAGTCTGGGACCATTCAAATGTGAAAATCCTGCTGGTGTGCTCATCATTGATGCGGAAATGCCGATCTACCTTATTAAAAACAGACACAAGGAATTGTCTCAAAATGTAGGTCCGGCAGTAAAGTCCCTTGATTTTATCGCAAATGAACGACTGTATAAATCTGGGAGTTCCCCCATAAATTTATCTGACGCGGTATGGAGGGAATCTCTTCTTGAATTGATTAAATCAGAAAAAGACCGCTGGGATGTGATCATCATGGACAATCTCTCTTCACTTCTACCTGGCATTAAAGAAAATGACAAGGATGCCTGGGGACCGATAAATCAATTCCTTCTCCAGCTCCGCTGGATGGGAAAATCTGCAAATTTTATTCACCATGCGGGTAAAAATGGGGATCAGCGAGGGACATCTAGTAGAGAGGATCAATTGGATTATGTTCTTAAACTGACCCTTCCAACAGGTCACGATCCAGAAAATGGTTGCAGGTTCGACGCTACACTTACAAAATCACGCAGTCTTACCGGCGTAGAGGTACAGCCGTTTACATTCGAAATTATCCCCCATCCTAACGGTGGGTTAACCTGGAATATTTCAAGTCAAAGGGAAAAACGTAAGGAAATAATAATAGCACTACTGGGCAATGGAGCAACTCAAAAGGACATTGCCGCTATTATGGCGGTCGGAAAGAGTTACGTTTCTCAAATCTGCAAGTATGCAATTGACCATGGACTATTAAATACAAATGGAACCAGTTTCACTCCTGCAGGACAATTAAAGTATGGTGAGATTGATATTGAAAAATATTTTAACTGACCTTCAAAAGTTTACCGAGTTTACTACCCTAAAGGGTAGGTTAGTAAACTTACGGGTAGTTTACAGTAAAGTTTACCAGGCAAACAATGGTATAAGTATCTGATTATATAAAAAAAGAAGCGCAGCGGTTTACAAAGAAGTTTACAGGTAAACATAAATATCAAGTTTATTAAAAAAGTTTACTAAAATTGAGAGGGACAAAAACCGGAATGAAAGAACAAATATTCAAAAAAAATATTTACCAGGCGCTTGAATCAGCAGTAATGAAGGGGGTAAATTTATCAAATGAGGACTAAATTTTCGACTAAATGGACTTTTGCCCCTTTCGCTAAACAAAACTTAACCCGAAAAAAACAGGATGCAAAGATTGCGCGGGAGCCTATACCCCAGATTCGTTAGTTTATCAGAGAACTGATTATTGTGTATATCATTGCTATAATTAAGATTTTCATTAAAAAGAACATGGGGCGGTTTATTTTGCAATCTTTTGAAAAAAACACAATTAAGACACAAAATAGCGTAATGAAAATACACGATTATACGTAGCTTTTGCTATGGAAAAGCCCAATAAATTAACACTATCAAATGGAGGTTCTAAAATGGCTGAGAATGATGACAATGATGATAATTATAAATATCGCGTAGTGACATTACTTACGGCAGAAGAAAAGTTAGCACTAGAAGAATTAGCATGGAAGAGCGGGCGCAGTATGTCCGGCTACTTGCGCCACCTGGTGAATGAGGCAATAGAAATAGCCGATTCGCATTATAAGTAGCTACCAAAAATTGCCGATGAATAAAGAATGGTGGAGATTATTAAAAAAACATTATCATAGACTTCGATAAGAAGGGTTTGCTGACTTCATCTACAAGTCAAGCGTACACAACTTAACGATATTCTGTGAATTACGGTTTGAAAGGAACGAAAAAATCAGAGGGAGGCGAAGCCGATCCGCTGGATTGCCTTGTTGGCCATAGAGCAAGGCATGTCGGATTATTCACAACGCGTCCACATTCTGATAATTTTCACCGTATTGATATCTTCGAGTATTTGATAAATTATCGGTAAAACGGTTTTTCCCTGACCGGTTACTAATATTTAATCATGTCAATCTTTGTCAGCACCGACTGATTCGAGACAAGCGGGGCATTCACCATATTCCATGCAACATACTGCTCAGCGTAGATACTTTCAGCCGACATGCCATCCACGGGCACGATGACCTGCATTCCCCGAAATGCAGCAGCGCTGGCAGTATACAGAACGGCCCCGTGTGCTGCCGTTCCCGTTACAATGACGGTTTTTATACCTTTTCCCTTAAGGATCTTTTCCAGATCTGTCCCAAGGAATTTATCGGGCCCCGATGTCACCACTGGCTCCTTCCCGAGAGGCGTCAACTCCTTGGCAATGTCGGCAACAGTAGCGCCAGCAGAGAGACTGTACACCATGTAAACACCCTTAGCGCGTGCCTCCGTAAGAAGTTTTTGAACCTTGGGAATGGAAGCAATACAACGGGGGCGTTTATCGGCATTACAGGTCTGTTTGTTAAAATCGAGCAGCAGGAGAGCTGTCACTTTCGGGTCTACCGTCACAGATTTTAATTCCGGCGCAGGAGGCGTCTTCACGGTGTTCCATTCATCAATGATATTCTGTGCTGACGCGGGGTAACAAAAAAGAACCATTGCACAAAAGGAAAAAATTAAAAGTACACCTTGCCGACATAGAGCATTTTGTATCCTTTTCATTTTCCTCTCCTTTCCAAATAGCATTACTAAAAAAGTATTGACCTGCCCCCAGAACATGTACCATATTTAGAGTTAGAATTCTGCCAATTTTTATTTTTCAATGCAGATACGCCTCTGGTGCTGGAGGGCGGTAATTCAAAGAGCTGTGTGGCCTGAACGTGTTGTATTCCAGTCGCCATTTTTCAATCAGCACCTGTGCTTCTTTCAAGGGATAGAAGATCTCTCCGTTGAGTAATTTATCTCTGAACTTGCCGTTGAAACTTTCATTATAGCCGTTTTCCCAAGGGCTACCCGGTTCAATATAAAGGGTCTAAACACCGATATGTGACAACCATCGGCGGACTACTTTTGCCGTAAATTCCGATCCGTTGTCAGAGCGAATGTACTCCGGTGCCCCGTAACGGATAAACATCTCTGTCAGGCAGATCAAGGACATCATCGGATTTTAGACTTCTTTCCGTAACAATAGCCAGACATTCACGGCTGTATTCATCAATGACCGTGAGCATTTTGACCGCTCGACCGTCATGGGTGCGGTCCGCGACAAAGTCATAAGACCAAACGTGGTTCCGATGCGTTGGCCTGAGTCGGACACAAGATCCATCATTGAACCACAGATGACCCCGCTTCGGTTGCTTCTGGGGAACCTTCAGCCCCTCCTGACGCCAGATCCTCTCGACTCGCTTGTGGTTGACCCTAAAACCCTCCCGCTTTAAAAGAACTGTGATTCGACGATAACCATACCGGCCATACTTACTGGCCAGCCGAATAATCTCCGTTCTCAAATACTCCTCGTCGTCCCTGGCAGTGGGACTACCTCTCTGCGTTGACCGGGGCTGATCAATCACCCGACAGACACGCCGCTCGGAAACGTCCAGTTTTACCACATCAAAATGGATACGATAGCAGTGTTGCCGTTAAAATGCCGTCATCCTGCCAAGGCGATTCTTCAGAGCGTCTGGGAGTGCGCTGTTGGCAGACTCCAGCAGGATAGCAGGAACACCCCCAAAGAGATCATAGCTGCGGGTGAGGACCCTATCATCCCAGATGGTGTTGATGCTGTTTTTAGTCATCGTTTCGGATGCCAGGGCCGGCCCCCAGCCGCCCAGCCAACTGGTTACCATGTGATTGGCGACCTTAGGAACGACTTTGCTCGTATCTATAAAACCATCCCTTTCCGAAGCAGGAATAATGCGCCGGTTCTCCAAAAGCCAAGCCAGCGAAACCATGTCGTGGGCCACCACCGAAACGGAGGCGATGATTAGGCCGTTATCAGGCTCGAAGACATACCCCTTGTCCGGGCCATTGGTAGTGAGCAGCTTGTCTGCCGCTGAAATCACGAGGCGCTGCTTTGCAATCAGGGTTCCGACCGTATTGCCCTCGGCTGTCTTCTCCTGCAGAGTGGCAGCATCTCCATGGTATTCCAACCTTGTATCATGGCGCCAGTAACCCACCGCAGCCTTCAGGCCCAATGAGCTCCCCGCCAATATATGTCGGGAGCAGCGGGGCATAAGGACGATGTGCTGAACCTCCTTGAGGATATTCGGCATCATGAGGCCGCGTTTCCAGTTTGATCCAGCCGCAGGAAAGTCCTCATAAAATGCGTTCCATCCGCTTTCTTCGAAGCAATGCATTTCGGCCCCGGAGGCCTGAACAGCCTTGGCCAAACCCGAAGACGCCATCAACGCACGAGAGCTTCCGGAAAGTGATGTCGGTGAAAATCGCAGGTACTGGACCCCGGACATGTCCCCCACAATCACCCTTCGAGCCCCCTTTTCCTTGAGGATCCCGATCATGGTGGCAATAGCTGCCGGGCTGGTGGTGGCTGGATAGGGGTTTCCTGAATTGTTGACCGGTTTGATAAATACGGCATCCCCTTTGGACAGCCATGAAAAGTCGGTTGCCACTTCGGCCGCATTGCGGACCGCCAGTTTTATCCCTTGTTCGGGAGCCCCCCTGCTCACCCCTGCCAGAAAAACTTTGACCTGAGAACCCGGCGTAAGTTGCCTGGCCTTGACGGAAATCTGGGATGCCCCTGCTTTGCCTGTAAATGGGCACAGTGCCATTGCCGATGCTCCTACAGCCACTTTCATAAAGTCTCTTCGCTTCATAAATGCCTTTCTTTCTTGTTTGTTTGAGTCGATGAGACAGGTTTCTTCCAATACTACAAAATGATGTTTGTTTTCTCCGGTTATCGCATGGTTTCCCGGCGCTGCCACAGGACTTCTAAGGATTACCACTCGAAAGCAAGCATTTTCTTCAAGGTTGACATTTTACTTAGTTCAGGAAGTAGTCCGTTGTTTAGCATTTTTACCATCTAGGGGTGAGGAGCATATGCCCCTAGATGGTAATTTACTTAAAATCTACATAAATTAATCTAGA
>Ga0209746_1000817_pt1 | contig 15412 bp, 14 predicted proteins | sample BarGraNGADG00211_3_FD_184496 | JGI IMG/M metagenome (GOLD analysis project Ga0209746, IMG submission 184496) | Arctic peat soil microbial communities from Barrow, Alaska - Barrow Graham LP Ref core NGADG0011-211 (SPAdes) (version 2) | ecosystem: Environmental > Terrestrial > Soil > Wetlands >... | reverse complement strand
GCTATGAATTTGTTGCTTTCCGACAAAAATGTGAAAGTGGTAATGATCAATATTTTTGGTGGAATAACCCGTTGCGACGATGTGGCACGTGGACTTGTGACAGCCTTGAAACAAATGAAAATTGATATTCCGATTGTTGTTCGATTGGCAGGAACTAACTCCAAAGAGGGTTTGGAAATACTGAAAGAACTGAATTTGCCGGAAGTGAATACAATGTCTGATGCCGCTAAAATGGCAATTAGTCTTTGTTCTTAACCAATTAACCAATAAAAAATACAAAAATGAGCATACTAGTCAATAAAAATACAAGATTACTCGTACAGGGAATTACAGGACGTGATGGAAGTTTTCACGCCGGCAAAATGAAAGAATACGGAACAAATGTGGTAGGCGGGGTTTCACCCGGAAAAGGTGGACAGAACGTTGATGGCATTCCCGTTTTTAATACAGTAGAAGAAGCAGTGAAAACAACCGGAGCAAATACTTCCATTATTTTTGTTCCTGCTCTATTAGCTGCCGATGCAATTCTCGAAGCTTCAGAAGCAGGAATCGAATTGGTGATTGCCATTTCAGAAGGTGTACCCACGTTGGACATGATAAAAGTAATGCCATATTTGAAGAAAAACGGAACCAAACTAATTGGTTCAAATTGTCCCGGACTTATCACACCCGGTGAAGCATTAGTTGGTATTCTGCCCGGAAATATTTTTCTGAAAGGAAATGTCGGTTTAATGAGCCGAAGCGGCACACTTACCTACGAAATGGTAAATCAATTAACTACCAATGGCCTTGGTCAAAGTACCTGCGTTGGAATTGGCGGTGATCCGGTTGCAGGATTGTATTATCAGGAATTACTTCAGATGTTTGAAGATGATCCTGAAACAGATGCGATTGTTCTGATTGGCGAAATTGGTGGCGATGCCGAAGAACGTGCAGCTCAATATATTAAAGAGCACATTACCAAACCGGTTGTTGCCTTTATTGCCGGACAATCAGCTCCTCCGGGAAAACGCATGGGACATGCCGGAGCCATTATTTCGAGTGGAAGCGGAACTGCCGAAGAAAAAATAGCCGCTTTCGAAAGTGTAGGTGTTCCGGTAGCTTACCGACCGGTAGAGATTCCTGAACTGGTTAAAAAGATGCTAAAAATCAATTAATTGTAAATTACTCTTTATAAAACGACAACTAAGTTTTATCAACACAAAAAGACCGCTTCGTAATCCGAAGCGGTCTTTATATTTCATTCAATTTCAGACGATTAATCTTTAAATTTTGCGCTTAAAAATTCACGGTTCAAGCGAGCAATGTGCGAAATTGAAACCGCTTTCGGACATTCGGCTTCACAAGCTCCGGTGTTGGTGCAGTTACCAAAGCCAAGTTCATCCATTTTAGCTACCATTAATTTAGCACGGTGAGATGCTTCTACTTTTCCTTGCGGAAGCAATGCCAACTGACTTACCTTAGCCGCTACGAACAACATAGCCGAACCGTTTTTACAAGCAGCAACGCAAGCACCACAACCAATACAAGACGCAGCATCCATTGCTTCATCTGCATATATTTTCGGAATAGGAATAGCGTTGCCATCAGGTACTCCACCTGTATTTACTGAAACAAAACCACCGGCTTGAATAATTTTATCGAAAGCTCCACGATCCACCATCAAATCCTTGATGACAGGAAATGCAGCCGACCGCCAAGGTTCAACAGTAATTGTTTCACCATCTTTGAAACGACGCATGTGAAGCTGGCAAGTAGTAGTTTCGCCGTCAAGTCCGTGAGGATGACCATTGATATACAAACTACACATACCGCAAATACCTTCGCGACAATCATGGTCAAAGGCAATTGGTTCTTTTCGCTCTTTTATTAATTTTTCATTTAAAACATCCAACATTTCAAGAAAAGAACTGTCGGTAGATATGTTGTCCAGTTTATAAGTTTCGAATTCACCTTTAACTTTTGGACCAGCTTGACGCCATATTTTTAGCGTAATATTTATACTTTTTTCCATGATTCTAATTGTTACAATTTACGCTTTATAATTACGTTGTTGACGGTGGATAAACTCATAATCAAGAGGTTCTTTCAGCAATTCAGGTTCATTTCCTTCGCCGGCAAATTTCCAGCACGAAGCAAATGAGAAATCTTCATCGTTACGTAAAGCTTCACCTTCAGGAGTCTGGTATTCTTCGCGGAAGTGACCACCACACGATTCTTTACGCATCAATGCGTCGCGTGCCATCAATTCTCCAATTTCGATAAAATCAGCTACTCGTAGTGCTTTTTCAAGTTCTACATTCAAATCGGAACTAACACCCGGCACATATACTTTTGTCCAGAATTCATGCCGAACTGCTTTTATTTTTTCCAACGCTGTTTCCAAACCGGCTTTATTACGACCCATTCCAACAAAATCCCACATGATTAATCCAAGTTCACGGTGAATAGAATCCACTGATTTATCACCCTGAATTTTCATTATTTTTTCAATTTTTGTATGAATGCCTTTTTCAGCTTCTTCAAATTCAGACAAATCAGTACTCATTCGGGGAATCTGAATCTGATCAGCTAAATAATTCTGAATAGTGTATGGCAATACGAAATATCCATCAGCCAAACCTTGCATCAATGCCGAAGCTCCAAGGCGGTTAGCTCCGTGATCGGAAAAATTAGCTTCACCAATACAGAACAGACCTTTAACCGAAGTTTGTAATTCATAATCAACCCAGATTCCACCCATGCAGTAATGCATCGCAGGATAAATCATCATCGGATTTTTGTATGGATTTTCATCAACAATTTTTTCGTACATTTGGAAAAGGTTACCGTAACGTTCACGAATCACGTTTTCGCTGAGACGATTGATTGCTTCGGAAAAATCGAGATAAACGGCTAAACCGGTATTACCAACTCCAAAACCGGCATCGCAGCGTTCTTTGGCAGCACGTGAAGCCACATCGCGGGGAACTAAGTTACCAAAAGCCGGATAACGACGTTCCAGATAATAATCGCGGTCTTCTTCGGTCAAATCAGTTGCTTTTTTCTTTCCGGCACGGATAGCTTCAGCATCTTCCTTTTTCTTTGGAACCCAAATACGACCATCATTTCGAAGTGATTCAGACATCAAAGTTAATTTCGATTGGTAGTCGCCATGAACAGGAATGCATGTCGGATGAATTTGAGCATAAGCAGGATTTGCAAAATAAGCTCCTTTCTTGTACATTTGGACTAATGCCGAACCGTTTGAAGCCATTGCATTGGTAGAGAGAAAGAAAGTATTTCCGTATCCTCCCGAACCAACTACTACAGCATGTGCAAAGAAACGTTCAATCTTACCGGAAGTCAAATTTCGGGTAATAATTCCGCGAGCGCGGCCATCAATGACCACCACATCCAACATTTCGTAGCGCGAATATAATTTTACAGCGCCTTTACCAATCTGACGGCTCAAAGCTGAATAAGCTCCAAGCAATAATTGTTGTCCTGTTTGACCTTTAGCATAAAAAGTACGTGAAACCTGCGCACCACCAAACGAACGGTTATCCAATAAACCACCATATTCGCGGGCAAAAGGAACGCCTTGAGCTACACATTGGTCGATAATTCCATTCGATACTTCAGCCAAACGATACACATTGGCTTCGCGGGAACAGTAATCACCACCTTTAATCGTATCGTAGAAAAGACGGTAAACCGAGTCACCATCATTTTGATAATTTTTAGCTGCGTTGATACCACCTTGTGCAGCAATGGAATGTGCACGACGAGGTGAATCCTGAATACAAAAGTTCAATACATTAAAGCCCATTTCGGCCATCGACGCTGCGGCCGAAGCTCCCGCCAAACCTGTTCCCACTACAATAACATCAAGACGACGTTTATTGGAAGGATTTACCAGTTTTTGATGATCTTTATAATTGCTCCATTTTTCAGCTAATGGTCCTTCCGGAATCCGGGCATCTATTTTAGTTGCGTCTACCGAAGTATATTCTACTTTCTTTGCCATAATAATATTTACAATTTTATGAGTTACAATTTATTATTTAAAACCAAGTAAGTAATACACCGGAATTGACATAAACATCAATATTACTATGGTTGAAATTACGTTAGCGATCACTTTTACACGTGGCAACCATGTTTTATTGTTCAAACCCAAGGATTGCAACGCGCTCCAAACACCATGCGTAAGGTGAAACCACAATGCAGAAAGCCAAATAATGTAAATCACACAATAAATCCAATTGCTAAATAAATCGGCAACAAAACTAGCTCCCTTTGACGGATCAAAAATACCCGTATGAATACCGGTTAATTCGGCAAATTGCATTTTGAACCAAAAGTTATACAAGTGCAATGCCAAAAACCCAAAAACGATAGTACCCAATATCAACATGTTTTGTGATGCCCAATCCACACTTTTTTGATTTTTGCTTACTGCATAATCGACTTTTCCCCGAGCAATTAAATTTTGATACGAAAGAAACAAAGCGTACAAAATGTGAATCACAAAACCACCTGCCAGAACGCCTGAACCGACAATTGCATACCAGTTTGCTCCCAAAAATGTACAGATTGTGTTATATCCTGTCGGCGAAATAATCACCACGATATTCATGATGCTGTGAAACAGCAAAAACAAAACGAGAAAAGTTCCCGTGATACTCATAACAAGCTTTCGCCCGATAGAGGAATTAATTAACCACATAGATTTTTGTTTTAGTTTTGAAATATATTTTAGAAGTTTAGAAGTTACGGAAGATACTGAACCTAATAATCAGTAAATCAGTCATTTTTCAAAGATTATACTCTCTACAAGATTTTTGGCAAAATTAGTATTTTGATTTCGATACTGCAAACAATTACTGAAAACTTCTTTTGTTTACAAAATGCATTCAATTCGAGATAAATATCTTCAAATTATAATTCTATCACTTCCCCGAAAAGCGTTGCTGATGAAGCGCCTTTAATTTTTACTTTTATTGTTTCTCCAATCCGTCGACCCTGACGTGGAAAAATTACCACTTTGTTTTGTGATGTTCGTCCGAAAAGCTGTTCTTTGGATCGTTTGGAAAAGCCTTCCACCAAAACTTCAAATATTTTTCCAATATCGCGTTGATTGCTTTCATTTGACAATACGTTTTGTAAGTCGATTATCTCAGCCAACCGACGCAGTTTTTCTTTTTCCGTAATATTATCCGGTAAATTTTTGGCAGCAAACGTTCCCGGACGTTCGGAGTATTTAAACATAAAAGCCATGTCAAAACCAACTTCGCGCATCAATGATAATGTCAGTTGATAATCGTCTTCCGTTTCGCCATGAAAACCACAAAAAACATCAGTTCCAATGGATGCGTCCGGTAAAATACGACTAATGGCTGCAACTCGCTCCAGATACCATTCTCGGGTATATTTCCGGTTCATTAATTTTAAAATCTTATTACTTCCTGATTGAACCGGCAAGTGGATAAATCGACATAAATTCGGGTATTGTGCAATTGTTTCCAGCGTCTTGTCACTCATATCTTTAGGATGAGAAGTCGTGAAGCGAAAACGAATGTTTGGTGAATCCATTGCCACGATTCGCAACAAATCCGGAAATTCTATAATTTGACCATCTTTTTCTGCTCGATATGAATTTACATTTTGACCTAAAAGCGTAACTTCTTTGAAGTTTTTGGTTCGCAAATCTTTGAGTTCATTCAAAATACTTTCAACATCACGGCTTCGTTCACGACCTCGCGTATAAGGAACGATACAATAGGAACAAAAATTGTTGCAACCACGCATGATAGAAATAAAACCTGAAATTGGATTTCCAATACGCGAGGGCAACACATCCCGATATGTTTCGGTTGTGGAAAGCTCTACATTAATGGCTTTATTGCCGTTTTCCACATCGCCGATTAAATGCGGAATATCCAGATATGCATCCGGACCAACCACGATATTAACGCCATAATCATTGATTAGCTCATCTTTTACGCGTTCAGCCATGCATCCAATAACGCCCACAATGAGTTTCTTATTCTTACGTTTCAGCGACTGGAAATATTTTAAGCGCTGAATTATTTTTTGTTCTGCATTATCGCGAATGGAACAGGTATTTACAAAAATGGCATCTGCCTCAGAAATTTTGTCGATTAGGGCAAAACCATCCATTTGCATGATAGAAGCTACTACTTCACTATCGGCTACATTCATTTGGCAGCCATAGGTTTCAATAAAAAGTTTCTTGTCGTTCAAAGCGGATTTAGAGTCCGTTGAAACGGCAGATTGTTCGTTTATATTCATTCTGCACCCTAAATTTGTGTCGCACAAAGGTACATTATAATATTAAATTACGAAAGAAATGACATTTCACATAATTTAACTTTGACACAAAACAACAGTATAAACCTGATAATGAGGTTGAAATACTTCAATATTGAAATTAAAATGGAATATCGCAAAAAATAATAGAAAAAAATGCGAAAATTATTTGGAGGATTAAAAAAATATTCTCATTTTTGCACTGTAAACAAACAGATAAATTTTTCATAGTTAAGGTTTAGGTTAAAATGTGCAATGGGTGGCTGTGAAGTTACCCATTGTTTTTTTATATATGAATCCCTTTTTTGTAGACAACAATAAACATCAAACTTAGATATCCAAATAAATAGAACGCCGATAATCCGCGTTCTATTTTTTTTGTCATATACTAAAGTTGAAAAGTCAATATGCTTATAACTCACCCCAGAAGCAATTGCATCAAGATTCTATCTTTGTCTACCGCTTGTCGTAGCAATTTGAGTCAGTTGAAATCTTTTTAATTCATGTTTTTTTTGTATTTTTGCGGACCAAATTAAAATTGAAGAAAATTACGAATGAATAATATCCGCAATTTCTGCATTATAGCTCACATCGATCACGGAAAAAGTACCTTAGCCGACCGTTTATTAGAATATACCAATACCGTTGCCGGCAAAGAAATGCAAGCGCAAGTGCTTGATAACATGGAACTTGAACGTGAACGTGGCATCACTATAAAAAGTCATGCTATCCAAATGAGTTATAAACTCAATGGTGAAGAATATATTTTTAATTTAATTGACACTCCGGGGCATGTCGATTTTTCCTATGAAGTTTCGCGTTCTATTGCCGCTTGCGAAGGAGCGTTGTTGATTGTTGATGCTACACAAGGAATTCAGGCTCAAACAATTTCCAATTTATATATGGCACTAGAGCATGATTTGGAAATTATCCCCATTATGAATAAAATGGACATGGATAACGCCATGCCCGACGAAGTGGAAGATCAAATTGTGGAATTGCTCGGCTGTAAACGCGAAGAAATTCTTCGTGCCAGCGGAAAAACCGGCTTGGGCGTTGATGAAATTCTGGAAGCCATTGTTAATCGCGTTCCTGCCCCAAAAGGCGACCCGAAAGCACCGCTTCAATGTTTGATTTTCGACTCGGTTTTCAATTCATTCCGTGGAATTATTGCTTATTTCAAAATTATAAACGGAACGATTAACAAAGGTGATTTTGTTAAGTTCGTAAACACCGAAAAAGAATATTTTGCTGACGAAATTGGCATTCTCAAACTCGATATGTCGCCCATGCAAAGCCTGAGTGCTGGAAATGTGGGATATATTATTTCAGGCATCAAAACATCGAAAGAAGTGAAAGTGGGTGATACCATAACCCATGTTAAACGCCCTTGTCCAAAATCTATCGAAGGTTTTCAGGAAGTAAAACCCATGGTTTTTGCAGGAGTTTATCCTATCGAAACTGAAGATTTTGAAGATTTACGGAATTCAATTGAAAAATTACAGTTGAATGATGCTTCGTTGACTTTCGAAGCAGAATCATCGGTGGCATTGGGTTTTGGTTTTCGTTGCGGGTTCCTCGGCATGTTGCACATGGAAATTATTCAGGAGCGACTTGAACGGGAATTTGACATGAATGTTATTACCACCGTGCCTAACGTTTCATATAAGGTCTATACCAATAAAGGCGATTTGATTGAAGTGCATAATCCATCCGGTTTGCCGGATATTATGTCGATTGAACGTATCGAAGAACCGTTTATCCGGGCATCTATCATTACACGTACCGATTATATTGGTCAAATTATGACGCTTTGTCTTGGTAAACGTGGTGAATTGGTGAAACAAAATTATATTTCAGGAAACCGTATGGAGCTGATTTACGACTTACCGCTGGGTGAGATTGTCTTCGACTTTTACGACCGGTTGAAAAGCATTTCAAAGGGCTATGCATCATTCGATTACCACATGAACGGATTCCGTCCTTCAAAATTAATCCGACTGGATATTCTCTTAAATGGCGAACCTGTGGATGCACTTTCGTGTTTAATTCATGTGGATAATGCCGTTGCACTTGGAAAACGTATGTGCGAAAAACTGAAAGAACTGATACCACGTCAGCAATTTGACATCGCTGTGCAAGCTGCTATCGGAGCCAAAATCATTTCGCGCGAAACCATTAAAGCGGTTCGCAAAGACGTGACTGCCAAATGTTACGGCGGAGATATTACAAGAAAACGTAAATTGTTGGAAAAACAGAAAAAAGGGAAAAAACGCATGAAACAAATTGGCAATGTGGAAGTTCCTCAGAAAGCATTTCTTGAAGTATTGAAACTGGATTAAATTTCTGAAAAAATATGCATTAAAGTTGAATTTAATACAAATTGCTGCTTGTCAGATAAATTATAATCTGTAAATTTGCGACTAAATTAAAAAAAATAAAAACATAATCAATTACCAAAACGCTATAAATCTATGTCAGAGTTAATTGGACATATTTCACAAATTATTGGACCTGTGGTCGATGTTTTCTTTGATTTGAAAGGAAAAGATGAAGTAAAATTACCAGCCATTCACGATGCGTTGAGCATCGATCGTGGCAACGGGAAAGAACTGATTGTTGAAATTCAACAACATATTGGTGAAAATACGGTTCGTACTGTGGCAATGGATTCAACCGACGGACTTCGTCGTGGCTTGAAAGCTATTGCAAAAGGAACTGCCATTTCAATGCCCGTTGGAAATCAAGTGAAAGGACGCTTGATGAACGTAATTGGTGACTCAATCGACGGTATGAAATCGTTGAACAAGAAAGGAGCGTATCCAATTCATCGCGAACCGCCTAAATTCGAAGATTTGACTACCAGTCAGGAAATTCTTTCTACCGGTATCAAGGTAATTGACTTGCTCGAACCGTATGTAAAAGGAGGTAAAATTGGTCTTTTCGGTGGTGCCGGTGTAGGTAAAACCGTATTGATCATGGAACTTATCAATAATATTGCCAAAGGCCATAATGGTTTCTCGGTGTTTGCCGGTGTTGGTGAACGTACCCGTGAAGGTAATGACTTGCTTCGTGATATGATTGACTCCGGCGTAATCCGTTACGGTGAAGAGTTCAAAAAAGGAATTGAGGAAGGCAACTGGGATTTATCAAAAGTTGATTATTCTGAAGTTGAAAAATCACAGGCAACGCTTGTGTTCGGTCAAATGAATGAACCTCCGGGAGCACGTTCTTCGGTTGCATTATCCGGTTTGACAATTGCTGAATCGTTCCGCGATGGTGATGATACCAGTGTCGGACGTGATATTTTGTTCTTTATCGATAATATCTTCCGTTTTACTCAGGCAGGTTCTGAAGTTTCGGCTTTGCTTGGTCGTATGCCTTCGGCGGTAGGTTATCAACCGACGTTGGCAACCGAAATGGGAACCATGCAGGAACGTATTACTTCTACTAAAAACGGTTCTATCACTTCGGTTCAGGCGGTTTATGTACCTGCTGATGACTTGACTGACCCTGCTCCGGCTACTACTTTCTCGCACTTGGATGCAACCACGGTGTTGAGTCGTAAAATCTCAGAACTAGGTATTTTTCCTGCTGTTGATCCACTGGAATCTACTTCGCGTATTCTTGATCCGCTGGTTGTTGGTGAAGACCATTACAACACCGCTCAACGCGTGAAACAAATTCTGCAACGTAACAAAGAATTACAAGATATTATTTCTATTCTTGGAATGGAAGAATTGTCGGAAGAAGACCGTTTAGTAGTGAACCGTGCTCGTAAAGTTCAACGTTTCTTGTCACAACCGTTTTATATGGCAGCTCAGTTTACAGGACAACCGGGAGTGATGGTGCCAATTGGTGAAACTATTCGTGGATTTAAAATGATTATGGATGGTGAATTGGATTATTTGCCAGAAATAGCATTCCATAGTGTTGGTACAATTGATGAAGCAATTGCAAAAGGACAGAAGCTGATTGAACAATCTAAGAAGTAATGGTTAATTAGTTGATTTGTTAATTGGTTTCGTATAGATTTCAAGAACCGATGCACTGATGAACCAATTAACTGATGAACTTAATAAACCAATCAACAAAAATGAAATTAGAAATAATCACTCCAGAACAAATCTATTTTTCCGGTGAAGTAACTTCGGTGACTTTGCCCGGTACAAGTGGGCTGTTTACGGTGTGGGAAAATCATGCACCGCTAATTTCATCCTTGAAGAATGGAAAAATCACCTATATAGCGGATAAAAATGAAACGGAGTTGAATGTTGATGGAGGATTTGCCGAAATAAACAATAATATCGTTACGGTTTGTATAGAAGCCATATAAAGGAATATGCAGAAATTATCAAACCAGTTAATGAGTTTATTCGCTTTGTCCATGCTGATAGTTGGTTGGGGAGGCTGGGGAATTCTCAAAAACTTGTATCCAACTGAAACATTCACTTGGTATCCTTATATTCCGGGTGTGTTCTTTTTAATGGGTATTTCATTGATAATTATTCTTGCAAGAAATTACAAAAAAGAGGCTAAGAAATTGGTGAATCTTTACATGATTCTGAAACTCGTGAAACTTGTAATTGCAATGGCATATATTCTTGGATTCTATTTTATTGTAAGAGATAATTTACGTGTTTTCGGGTTGGTATTTGCAGCTTATTATGTCATTTACATTGGATGCGAATTCTACATTTTTTATTCTATTGAGAAACAAATCAAAAAAGAAACGTAAATGAGACATTTACATAAAATACTACTTTTTGTTATTTTATCAGCCGTTCTTCCTGTGGCACATTGTTTTGCCAATGAGGAAGAGGTAAAAACGAAGGAGCAAAAGGAGCAAAAATTGGATGTGCGTGAGTTTATTCTTGAACACGTTTCTGACTCTTATGTTTGGCATATTACCAAAATCGGGGAACATGAATTGTCAATTCCGCTTCCGGTAATACTTTACAGCAACACTACGGGTTGGCATGTCTTTATGTCCTCGGTTTTTCATGAAAATCCGATTTATGAAGGTTTTCAGATAGCTGCTGAAGGCATACACAAAGGTAAAATCGTTGAGTTTGATTCAAAAGGAGCAGAAGTTCGTCCGTTCGACATATCAATTACCAAAAACGTATTTGCTCTTTTATTCAGCAGTACTCTGCTGATTTTCATTGTTCTATGGGTTGCTCGTTCTTACAAAAAGAATCCGTTACAGTCGAAATCGGGCTTTGCAGGTTTTATGGAAATGTTTATCATGAATATAAACGATGATGTGATTAAACCTTGTATCGGTAAGGATTACAAAAAATATGCACCGTATTTGCTGACAGTTTTCTTCTTTGTATTTATAAATAACATTCTGGGATTAATTCCTATTTTCCCCGGAGGAGCAAATGTTACGGGAAATATTGCGATTACCTTTGTTTTAGCTATTATTACATTCTTGATTGTGAATATTACTGGATCGAAAGAATACTGGAAAGAAATTTTTTGGCCGGATGTACCGCTTTGGCTTAAAGTTCCACCTATTTTGCCATTGATTGAATTGGTGGGAATTTTCACAAAACCATTCGCGTTAATGATTCGTCTTTTTGCCAACATCTTAGCCGGTCACTCCATTGTGTTGGGGCTTACCTGTCTCGTGTTCATTACCGTGAGTATGGGACACGCTATGAATACGAGTATGACCGTTTTGTCAATATTTTTTAGTGTATTTATCGGTTTCGTGGAATTGTTGGTGGCTTATATTCAGGCCTATATTTTCACTATGTTGTCTGCTGTATTTATCGGTTTGGCACGCGTGGAACCGCATCATAAAGAACTCAAAATAAGTCATTAAATCCCCATGGGGTGACTTTTTAAAGACTATTTGTACAATGTTATTTGAAAAATTTAAAAATATATATAATTAAATCATTATAAACTTGTTCTTTAATCTCTTTTCAGGGGTTTGGGGACCACTAAACAAAAAAGTTATGTTAATGTCAATTTTATTACAAGCTACCGCTGGAGCAGGTTTAGCTAAATTAGCTGCCGGTTTGGGAGCAGGTCTTGCTGCAATGGCAGCTGGTTTGGGTATTGGTCGTATCGGTGCTTCAGCTATGGAAGGTATTGCCCGTCAACCTGAAGCCGGTGCAGATATTCGTATGGCAATGATTATTGCTGCTGCCCTTGTGGATGCGGTTTGCTTGTTTACTATCGTAGTTTGCGGATTTATTCTTTAATTTCGGCTGGTCATAAGTCCCAACGGAAAAAGTTTTAGGTTTTCATTCTATTTAAAGTTAGAAAATACAATTTTTCAATTGTCTACAAGCAATTGTAAATTGTAAATTGTAAAATTGTAAATCAATAGAATTATGTCATTATTGTTGCCCGAATCCGGATTACTATTCTGGATGTTAATTTCGTTTGGAATAGTTGTACTTATTCTTGCGAAATACGGTTTCCCCATTATTCTCAAAATGGTTGAAAGCCGTAAAACCTACATCGACGAGTCGCTACTTCTCGCTAAACAGACTTATGAACAAATGGCAGTTGTAAAATTCCAAGGTGAAACCATTGTGGATAATGCCCGTCGGGAGCAGGTGCAAATAATGAACGAAGCGGCTCAAACTCGTGACTTGTTGATTAAAGATGCCAAAGAAAAAGCTGGTCTCGAAGCTATAAAGTTGGTAGAAGAAGCCAGAAAACAAATTCTGATTGAAAAAGAAGATGCCATTCGCGATATTCGCCGTCAAGTAGCCGAATTATCGGTTGATATTGCCGAGAAAGTACTTCGTGGACAATTGGAAAAGAAAACTGAGCAAATGGATATGATTAACCGATTGCTTGACGAAATCAATATTTCTAAATCGTAAGACTCAATGAATACAGGACATATACCGGTTCGCTATGCAACTGCTTTATTGGATTTTGCCAATGTGAGCAATGAACAGGATCGTGTGTACACCGAAGCAAAAGCAATTGTAAAAAGTTACTTTCAATTCATTGAGTTGCGAACAGTACTTGATAATCCGGTATTGGCGAAAGCCGAAAAGCGGAAAATCATTATCATGGCTGCCGCTGGTAAAGTAAGCAAAGCATTTGAGCGTTTCTTGGATTTAATCCTGGAAAATAACCGTGAAGATCATTTGCTCTCTATTGCATTGAAATATATTGATTTATACCGGAAGCAAAAGAATATTCATTATGGTAAACTTACTACTGCTTCGTCCGTAAACGATGCAACTGAAAAGCGCTTAATGGCTATGGTGGAAAACACAACCGGTGGAACCATTGAAATGGAAAAAATAATTGATAAGGATATTTTAGGTGGATTTATGTTTGAAGTAGATTTTGTTCGTTGGGATGCCAGCATTTCGGGTCAACTCCGCCGGATTAAGAAAGATTATATTGAGAGAAACAAAAAAATAGTCTGAATAATTTACAATTTAAAGATGTACAATTTACGATTGAAACTTCAACGTTATTTGTATTTCGGAAGTCTTGAATAACAGAATTGATTTGTTTTTATAAACGTCAATGAATATTCAACCCAATTGTAAATTGCAAATTAATAAATTGTAAATTTTAAAAAGATGTATGATAATATTAAGGTGAGCGAAGTATCTGAAATACTTCGGATGCAACTTGAAGGGATTGACACCAGCGTTCAGTTTGACGAAGTAGGTACTGTACTGCAAGTTAGCGACGGTGTGGTTCGTATTTATGGACTCCGTAATGCCGAAGCCAATGAATTGTTGGAGTTTGAGAACGGAATCAAAGCCATCGTAATGAACCTGGAAGAAGATAATGTAGGTGCAGTATTGCTCGGTCCAACCAGCCAGATCAAGGAAGGTTTTACCGTAAAACGTACCAAACGTGTTGCTTCTATCAATGTAGGTGAAGGAATGCTTGGGCGCGTTATCAATCCGCTGGGCGAACCGCTCGATGGAAAAGGTAAAGTGACCGGCGAAATGATCGAAATGCCTCTCGAACGCAAAGCTCCCGGTGTAATTTTCAGACAACCCGTAAATCAACCCTTACAAACAGGTTTGAAAGCAGTTGATGCTATGATTCCTATCGGACGCGGACAACGTGAGTTGATTATCGGCGACCGTCAGACAGGAAAAACGAGTGTGGCAATTGACACCATTATCAATCAGAAAACAAATTATGATGCTGGCGATCCTGTGTATTGTATTTATGTGGCTATAGGTCAGAAAGGTTCGACTGTAGCTTCCATTTTAAATACGTTACAGGAACATGGAGCTATGGAATATACCGTAATTGTTGCGGCCAATGCTTCCGATCCGGCTGCTTTACAATATTACGCACCATTTGCCGGTGCAACCATAGGGGAATTCTTCCGCGATACGGGTCGTCATGCCTTGGTTGTTTACGATGACTTGTCTAAACAAGCGGTGGCTTACCGCGAAGTTTCGTTGATTCTTCGCCGTCCTTCAGGTCGTGAAGCTTATCCTGGCGATATTTTCTATCTGCACTCACGTTTACTGGAACGTGCCGCCCGTGTTATTTCACAACAAGAAGTGGCGGAACAAATGAACGATTTACCAGAAAGTTTGAAAGGAAAAGTAAAAGGCGGTGGTTCATTGACAGCTTTGCCAATTATTGAAACCCAGGCCGGTGACGTATCGGCTTATATTCCTACCAACGTAATTTCCATTACAGACGGACAGATTTTCCTTGATACCGACTTGTTCAATCAGGGAAATCGTCCTGCTATCAATGTAGGTATTTCGGTTTCGCGTGTGGGTGGAAATGCACAGATTAAAGCCATGAAGAAAGTGGCCGGTACCTTAAAAATGGATCAGGCACAATTTCGTGAATTGGAAGCATTTACAAAATTTGGCGGTGATATGGATCCGGTAACAGCTATGACCATTGATAAAGGACAGAAAAATACCCGTTTGCTTGTTCAGGCTTTGCATGAAACCTTGTCGGTTGAAAAACAAGTAGCGGTTCTTTATTGCGGAACGCACGGTTTGTTGGCAAATGTACCGATTATCAAAGTTCAGGAATTCCAAAAGGAATTTTTGATGGTGTTGGAACTGTCACATCAAGCAGATGTTCTTGATGTTCTCAAAAAAGGGATTATCAACTA
>Ga0209746_1000815_pt1 | contig 15432 bp, 15 predicted proteins | sample BarGraNGADG00211_3_FD_184496 | JGI IMG/M metagenome (GOLD analysis project Ga0209746, IMG submission 184496) | Arctic peat soil microbial communities from Barrow, Alaska - Barrow Graham LP Ref core NGADG0011-211 (SPAdes) (version 2) | ecosystem: Environmental > Terrestrial > Soil > Wetlands >... | reverse complement strand
GAGCGTGGATAATTGTTCTTCGGCCAGCGCGCGTCCACGGTCGGCATCGCCGCCGGAGCCGAGGCCGCGCAGCAGTTTGCTTTCAATATGAAACTTCACGATCGCGGACGACGACGCCAGCGACGAGGCGTCCGTGTTGATGGCGATGAAATTGGCTCCGGCAAATTCCGGCGTGTTAACCGCGTCGAGCAAGGTGACGCCGGCGTTGCCGACGCCAAAAAATTTCACGACCGGTTTTCCGGCTGCGGCGAGCAGATCTTTTTGTCCGGGATTTTCCATAATCGTCCTTTCAAGAGCGTTGCAAAAAACTGCCAAACATATTTTTGATGCTGCCGAGCGTGCCGCCCAGTCCGCCGCGCCGCTCGCGCCGGCGGTTTTTCAGCGAGCCATATTTGACAAGGCCGATGGCGGCGGCGAATTCCGGCTGGTCGAGCGCGGTGGTGATGCCGCTCATGGAACCGGCGTGGCCGTGCGTGACGTTCATCTGGAAGACGCGCTCGGCCAGTTTCTCGATGGCCGGCACGCGCGAACCGCCGCCGCAGAGAAAAACTCCGGCGCGCAGATAATCGGTGAGGCCGGCCTTTTCCAGTTCGTGCGCGATGATCTCAAACAGTTCCTCCAGCCGCAGCGACATGATGCGCTGCAGATGTTCCAGGTTCACCACCTTGAGCGCGAGGCCGAGTTCATTGGTGATGCTGATGGTCTGGCCCTTGGCGGCCTCCGTGATCAGCGCGGAGCCGTATTCATGTTTTAATTTTTGCGCGCGGCTCAAGGAAACTTTCAGGCCGAAAGCGAGGTCGTTGGAAACGTGGTCGCCGCCGACCGCCAGCACGCCCGCGTGCCGGATGGCGCCTTCGGAATAAACCACGAATTCCGTTGTGCCGCCGCCGATGTCAACGACCAGCGCGCCGAGTTCCTTCTGCTCGCTGGTGAGCAGCGAGAGCGCGGAGGCGATGCCGTTGAAAACAATTCCGTTCACTTCCAACTGCGTCGCGCGCACGAGACGGATGGCGTTTTGCAGCCGGTTCGCGTGGCCGTGAATGACGTGCATGTCCACTTCCAGACGCGCGCCCAACATGCCGACGGGATTGGTCACGCCGTCCTGGCCGTCCACGAAAAAATGCTGGCGCACGGCGTGAACGACGGTGTTCTCGGCGGGCAGATTGATCGCCTTCGCGTTCTTGATGACGTCCTGCACATCGTCATCGGAAATTTCCCGGTCGGCGGAAACCACGGGATGCACGCCGCGGTTGCTGAAGCCACGGATGTGGCCGCCAGTCACGCCCAGATAAACGCTGCGGATTTCCACGTCGGCCATCTGCTCGGCCTCGAAGATCGCCGCGCGCACCTCCTGCTCAACTTTTTCCGTGTCGCAAATTTCACCTTTGCGCACGCCACTGGACAACGATTGTCCCAGGCCGATGATGTTGACCGCGCCCTCGGCGTTTTGTTCGCCGACGACGACGCAAATTTTCGACGTGCCGATTTCCAGCCCGACGACAATGTTGGAATCTTCAAACATTTCTCCTCCGATTTTTTGGGGGTTTAACCGATTTCACCGGCGCGACCGGCACCGCGCTGGCCAGCATCCAGCGCACCGGCACGTTGTTCGCCACCGCCAGATCCGCCGACGCGATTATTTTGCTCTGGCTCAAGCCAAGATTATAAATCTGCCGCCAGCGGCTCAATTGCTGGTCCAGATTTTCGAGGCCGAAAGTGATTTCGCTGCCCTGCCCCGTTGTCGCCACCACCACGCCGGGCGCGGAAACATCCACGCGCCGCAGATCCACCAGCCCGGCCATCGGCGAATGTTCAAAGGCGGAGACCAAGCGCAACGCCGCCTGCACCTGCGGCAGTTCCATGCGGCGGCCCGGCTGCAATTGAAACGAGTTCAGCCCCGTAATCACCGGCAGTTGTGAATTCATCTGCGCCAGCGGCACGACGCACAGACGCGGGTCGAGCGGCTGCATCACCACGCCATCCGCATCGAGTTGAAAAATGTGGACGGTGATGCCGCCGGCCGCGTCCGCCCACGCCACGTTCACCTGCGCAATCGGGTCGCGTTCCGTCACGCGGATTTTCAACGTGCGCGGCAGCACGCGTTCGACGGACACGGAATCAATGACCGAGACCAGTTCCAGATTCCGTTTCACCGCCGCGAGGTCGAGGTCGATGAGATTGGCCTGCGGCTTCACGCCCGACCAGCGACGCAGTTGTTCCGGCGCAATCACGCCGTCGGTCTGCACATCAATCTGCTGGATCGCAAAATCGGCGTTTTCATAAACGAACGTGTCCAGCGTCCATACGCCGACGCGCCAGAACAGATACAAACTTAAAAACGTGCAGGCCAGCAACAGGCAGGCCATCGCCACGAGCCGCACGCGCGTCGAGCGCACCTGGTCGGAACGCAGCTTCACATCCAGCACATGCGTCCGGTGCAACCGCCGGTTTTTGTTTTGTTCGCGCTTAAACCACATAAAATTTTCCGTCTCGTAGCGGCGCCTCGGCAGAGCGACGCTGAATTTTCAATAAGTGAACGGCGCTCTTCCGAGACGCCGCTACACCAACACCGCTTCGCGCTCCAACGCCAGATCAATCATGCGTTGACACAATTCTTCGTAACTCAATCCCGCCGCCGCCGCCGCCTTGGGCAGCAGGCTCGTCTCCGTCATGCCCGGCAGCGTGTTCACTTCCAGCACCACCGGCGAACCGTCCGCCCGCACCATCACGTCCACGCGCGCATAATCGCGCCCGCCGACCGCCTTGAAGGCTCCGAGCGCGGCGTCTTGAATCCGCTTCGTCGTCGCGGCATCAAAATCCGCCGGGCAAAAATATTCCGTATTGCCCGCCGTGTATTTATTTTTGTAATCGTAACTGCCGTTCCTGGGCCGGACTTCCACCACCGGCAAAACTTTTCCATCCAAAATTCCCACCGTCGTCTCGCGCCCGATGATTTTTTCCTCCACCAAAACTTCCGGGCCAAACTTCAACGACTCCGCCAGCGCACCCGGCCAGTCCTCGGCGCGTTCAACAAAATGCAGGCCGACGCTCGAACCCTGCCGCGCCGGTTTCACGACCAGCGGCAGTTGCCATTTTTTCGGCAACGGCGTCTGCGGCGAATTCACCATGATGAATTTTGCCGTCGGCACGCCGGCCTCGATGCAACTCTGTTTGGTCAGCACCTTGTCGAACGCGATGCGGCTCGCCTCCGCGTCGCAGCCCGTGTAAGCCACGCCCAGTTCATCCAGTTCCTGCTGCACCGTGCCGTCCTCGCCGTAAGTTCCATGCAACGCCAGAAAAACCACGTCCGTTTTTTCCGGCAAAAACCAGCCCGCTGCCGACGGATCAAGCTCCTGCACTTCATGGCCGAGCGAACGCAGCGCCGCCGCCACCGCCGCGCCGGAACGCAGCGACACTTCGCGCTCGGCGCTGGGGCCGCCGAGCATCACCACAATTTTCAAATTTTGATTCACGTCACTTTGCAAAATTTTCCAGTGATACGGCGGTTTTCAGAAATTCGCGCAAAACTTGCTTGTCCGTCGTCACCAATTTCACGCCGAGGTCTTCGGCCAGCGCCACATATTCGCAATCGTATGCCGTGCAGCCGGAACCCTTGACCAGCTCCAAAACTTTTTCCGACGAGACATTGTATGCCCGTCCGCCAATGACTTCTTCCGCCGACCGCAATGACAGCAACGCCGACTCAACCGTCATGGCGCGATGCTGGATGTATTTTGCCAGCGTGTTGCGATACTCCGACAACCAAAGCAGCGGCGACGCCCACAAAACATCTTCCGCATACGCCGCCTCGGCCAGCGGCGAAAATTCACTGCGAATCGTCAAATGCGCGATGATATTGGCATCTACGACAATCATCTGCGGCCTTCACGCTTGAACCGGCTGATCTCCGCGTCAGTCGCCACAAACTTCATGGTCGCCCGTGCCGCGCGCGCCCGGCGCAAAACGCCTTCCACATCCACCGGCTGGCTGCGCACGCTGGATTCCAGCACCGCGATGGTTTCCGTGTTCAGGCTGCGGCCATGCGTCGCCGCCCGCCTTTTCAAGGCCTGATGCGCTTCTTTGGAAATGCCTTTGATGGTCAATGTGATCATGGCGCAACCATAACGCAACCATTTTGGAAGTCAACCGTTTTCGCCGATGATTTCAACTTCCGTGTGCAACTCAATCCCGCGCTCGCTTTTGGCCTTCGTTTGCAAAAACGCAATCAGTTCCAGCACGTCATGCGCCGTCGCGTGGCCGTCGTTCACCAGAAAATTTCCGTGCTCCAGTGAAATTTTTGCGCCGCCGACGCGCGTGCCTTTCAAGCCGAGTTCGTCAATCAATTTTCCCGCCGGCATCAGCGCCGGATTTTTAAACATGCAACCGGCGCTCGGCGCGGCGGGCTGCGAACTCCAGCGCTTTTCGTTGTAGGCCTTCATGCGCTTTTCAATCTCCGCGCGCGGCGCCAGCGTGCATTTAAAAACTGTGCCGAGGGCGATATGATTTTTCAACGTCACGCAGCAGCGATATTCCACCGCGATCTGGTGCGGCGCAAACTCGCAGACATCGCCGACTGAATTCATCACGCGCACCGATTCGACGGCGTCGAACGTCGTGCCGCCCATCGCGCCCGCATTCATGCGCAACGCGCCGCCGACGCTGCCGGGAATGCCTTCCAGAAATTCCACGCCGCTCAAGCCGTGGCGCTTCGCCTCGACGGCGACATTTTTTAATTTCGCGCCCGCACCGCACCGCAGCCGTTCACCGTCAATTTCAATCTTGCTAAAATTCGCGTGTGCCAGGCAGATGGCCACGCCGCGAAAACCACCGTCGCGCACGATCAAATTTGAGCCGCGGCCGAGAATAAAAAACTTCACCCCGCGTTCGCCGCAAAAATTCAGAATCGCCGCCAGCTCGGCCTCCGTCGCCGGTTCGACATAAACATCCGCCGGGCCGCCGACACACAACGTCGTGTGCTTCGCCAGCGGCTCGTTGCGGCGGAAGATCGTCGCGGGCGAAACCAGTTTGGCCAGTTCATCGGCCATGGTTGGAATTTTCAAAGTCATCAGGCGGCGGAAAGGTTGTGCTGCTCGATTTTTCCAGGCTGCGGAACATTTTGCTCCCGCGCCAAAACCGGCGTTTCCCCTTCATTGACAGGGCGTCCGGCGTTTTTGAAAACGGCTCGCAAAATATTTTCAGCGATCTGCCCCGCCGATTTGGGCGTGTGCCACTGAAGCAAGGCGGATTGCATTTTTGAACGGACGGAGTTGTCCTCCATGAGTTCGGCCAGAATCGCGGAGGCTTTTTCGGGCGTGGATTTTTTTTGTTCCAACAACCGCGCCGCGCCGCTCATCTCAAAAATCCGGGCGTTGAAAAACTGGTGGTTGTCCGCCGCCGCCGGAAAAGGCACCAGCAGCGACGGCAAGCGCATCGCGGCAATTTCCGCGAGCGAAGACGCACCCGCACGGCTGACCGCCACCGTCGCCGCGCCGAGCGCCAATTCCATTTCCGCGAGAAACGGTTTCACGACCGCTGTGATTCCACGCGTCGCGTAGGCGGCCTGAACTTTTTCAAAATCGTTCGCGCCGGTGAGATGCAGCCATTGCCAGTTTTTTTCCGCGAGCAACGGCAGCGCGGACAAAACCATTTCGTTGAGGCCGCTCGCGCCCTGGCTGCCGCCGACGACCAGAATTGTGGGGCGATTTGGTTCCAGACCCAGCGCCACGCGGCATTCAGAAATTTTGGCGGGGCGAGCGTCCTCGCGAGCCGGCTCGTCAGGAGCCTCGCCCCACCGAAATTGCGGGCGGACCGGCGTGCCGGTCACGGTAACCTTGCGGGCGTTCAGCCGCGCCGCCGTTTCGGGAAAGCCGACGAACGCCACGTTGACGAAGCGTGCCAGAAATTTGTTCGCACGGCCAGGAATGGTGTTGGACTCGTGCAGAAAAGTTTTTATGCCGGAAAATTTCGCGGCGAGAACCGGCGGCGCGCTGGTGAAGCCGCCCATCGCGAGCACGGCGACCGGCGGGCGTTGCTTGAAAATTTTCCGCGCGGCGCAGAATGAATTCCAGAAACTTTTTGCGAAGGAAAAATAATTTTTATTTTGCAGCGCGACGGCGGGCAGCGTGAAAATCTCCATGCCGGACGCGGATTTCACAGCCTGTTGATCCACGTCCTTCGGCGAAATCAGCAGGGCGACGTCGCAGCCGTGCTGCTTGAGCTGTTCCGCGACGGCGAGGCCGGGAAAGAGGTGGCCGCCCGTTCCGCCACAGGCGATGACGATGAACGGCGTTTTGGTTTTGGAAGCAGTCATGTGGCCTTGACGGCAAAGGGATTTCGATTTTCGTCGGCGACAAAATCTTTCGCGGAAACTTTCGCCGGATTCGCCTGCCGCGCGACGCTGAACAAAATGCCGACGCACGTCAGCATTACTACCATGCTCGAACCGCCGTAGCTGATGAACGGCAGCGCCAGTCCTTTGTTCGGCAGCGCGCTGGTGACGACTCCGATGTTGATGGCGGCCTGCAAACTGATGAGCAGCGTGATGCCGGTGGCGAGCAAAGTGCCGAACGCGTCGCGCGCGTGCAGCGCAATGTAAATGCCGCAGAGCGCGATGACGACGAACGCGAGGATGACCAGCAGCGTGGCGAGCAGACCCAGTTCTTCGCCGATAATGGAAAAAATAAAATCGGTGTGGTGCTCGGAAACCCAGCCGAGTTTTTGACGTCCGTTGCCCAGGCCAAGGCCGGTCCACCCGCCGGAGCCGAGCGCGATCATGGCTTGATAGGCCTGCATCCCCACGCCGGTTTTGGTTTCTTCCGGGTGCAGCCAGCTAAAGATGCGTTTCATGCGCATTGGATCGTGCAGGATTGAAACGCCAAAACCGACGGCGGCGAGCAGCCCCGGCGGAATGATGAATTTCCATTGCACACCGGCGAGCAGCAAAATCGCACCGCTGACGGCGGCGAGGAGAATCGTGGTTCCGCGATCCGGCTCAATGAAAATCAAACCCAGCATGACCGCGATGATGCCAGCGGGAAAAATGATTCCCCATTTGAAGGTTTGCATCCGGCGCTGAAACCGGTCGCCATACCAGGCGAGCGTGATGATGAGCGCGATTTTGGCAAACTCCGAGGGTTGCAGGCGGATTCCTCCCGGCAGGCTGAACCAACGGTGCGCACCATGGCTGATATTGATGAAACGCTCCGGCAAATGCGGCAGATGCGGAAATGGATATACCAAACCAAGCAGCAGCAGCGCGGAGGCGAAGAGAAAAAAGACAAATTCCCGCCGCTTGAACAACTGATAATCAAGCGACGCCGCCGTCACGCACAGGCCGAAACCAAACACGCACCAGATGAGCTGCATCATCAGATAATGCGCGCCGACCTGCGTCATGCTGGAGCTATAAAGCATCACCAGCCCCAGTGCGAGGAGGCTGGCGACGCAAAACGCCAGAGTTGTGACGGCGACTCTCATTTCATTTTTTTAAAAAATGCCAGCCGCGTTTTGGCGGCGGCTACTTCGTCGGCGCAGCCGGAACTGCCGACACCGGCAATACGGGCGGCGCGGGCGCGGCTTCAACTGGAGCCGGCGTGACCGGAGCCGCTTCCGCCTTGGACGGAATTTTTAATTTTTTGCCGACGGAAATTTTCGTCGTCGTCAAGCCGTTCGCCGCCTCGATGGCTTTGACGGTGGTTCTATGAGCCTTGGCAATCTTGGTCAGCGTGTCGCCGGATTTCACGGTGTAGCTCGCAGTGCCGGCATCGCCAACGGCAGCGGTGGTGGGCACCGCCGCGTCAGTCAATGATTTGCCACCGGCAGGAATGACGAGCTTCTGGCCGACTTTTAATTTGGTCGGCTGAACCGTCGGGTTCGCAGCTTCAAGCGCCTTGAGTGTCACGCCGTTTTTCTTGGCGATCTTCGCGAGTGAATCACGATTGACAACGACGTATTCGGAACCGGCGGCGGGAGTCACGGGTTCAGGCACCACGACCGGAGGATTGGTCGGCATCGGCACGACGACCGGATTCGTATACACCATCGGCAGCGGATTGATGCCCATGTCCGGCGGATTCGTTTCAGCGAACGGCGGCGGTTGAATTCCAGTATCCGGCGAGGTGCGTTTACAACCTTGGATGAGCATGGCGACGAGGCCGGTGACGCTCACGGCGAGCACGCAACCGACGGCGAACTTGAGGCGGAAGCGGCGCTGGCTTTGTTGCTCCAACAAGGAGCCTTTGGGAACGAACGGGTTTGATTTATTCATGGGTTTGGCGCGGTTGCGTCCTTTCTTCGAGGTGCGGTTTTGGTTTTTGATTTTTGCGCCGCGAAATCTTCCCTCGAAAAATTTCGCAACGCGTTAAAATATTTTTGCTCATCAATGGCGTGAAGTCGTCGCGGAAATGACAACTGGCAGAAAAACCGAATTCCCAGGACAATCCGCCAGCCGTCGCACGCCGGGCTGCTTCCGACAAAAAAATTAGCAACCGCGAACCGTGCGTGCAAGCAGCAAAGCGCGGTTGGACAATGTTTTTTTGATGATTCATGGTTTTCATTTCACCGCAGTTTCAAAGTCGCCAGCGCGACGACCGCGCACAGCACGCACAAAATGTAAAAGCGCATCACCACCTGCGACTCGTGCCAGCCCTTTTTTTCAAAATGATGGTGCAGCGGCGCCATCAGAAAAATCCGCCGGCCCGTGCCCGTTTTCAGCCGGGTGAACTTGAACCAGCCCTTCTGCAAAATCACCGACAACGCCTCCAGCACAAACATACCGCCCGCGATCACCAGCACCAACGGCTGATGAATCAGCACCGCCACGATGCCAAACGCGCCGCCCAGCGCAAGCGATCCCGTGTCGCCCATAAAAACCTGCGCCGGATGACAGTTGAACCACAAAAAACCCAGCCCCGCGCCGAGCAGCGCCGCGCAAAAAACCGTCAGTTCGCCCGCGCCCGGCACGAACGGAATCTGTAGATACGCCGCCGCCTTAAAATTGCCCGCCAGATAGGTGAAAAACAGAAACACAAAACCCACGATCAGCGTGCAGCCGATCGCCAGACCGTCGAGGCCGTCCGTCAGATTCACCGCGTTGGAACTGCCGACAATCGCCAGCATCACCACCAAAATTCCCGCCGCCACGCCAACGTGAACCGGGTATTTGTAGAACGGCAGCATCAAATCCGTGACCAGGTTGCTGTGGATGATATTTTTGCTGCCGAGCAAATGCAGTTCGCTCATTGCCGGCAAATTCCACAGATAAATTCCCACGAACGCCGCCAGCGAAAATTGCGTGATCAACTTCACCCTCGGCTGCGTGCCGCCGCCGCTCTGTTTCATAATTTTTGCGTAGTCGTCGTAAAATCCCAGTCCCGCCAAAACAAATACCGACAACATCGTCAACTCCACCTGCGCGTTCCATTGCGCCCACAACATCGTCGAAAAAATCAGCACTATCACGATCAAAACCCCGCCCATCGTCGGCGTGCCTTTTTTATTCACGCGAGTATTTGACAGGCCCGCCTCTTCGGCTTTGTCCGCATATTCCTGGCCGAATTTTAAATCTTTCAACCAGCGGATGATTTTCGGCCCCAGCCACCAGCTCAAAATCAAGGCCGTCACCGCCGCGCCCGCACAGCGCACCGTGATGTATTTGAACAGACGCAAAAACGACAGCCGGCTTTCCCATTCGGTGCCGTGCGCCCAGTCCAAAATGTATTGGCTCAAATAATACAGCATCTCAATTTTTCTCCGTCTTCAAAGTTTCCGCGATGCGTTCCAGCCGCGACGACCGCGACGCCTTCAGCAAAACCACATCGCCCGCCTTCAACATATTTTTTACCGCGCTCAACGCGCCTTCGACTTCGGCAAATTCAACCACCCGCGCCAGTCCCGCGTCGCGCGCCGCCTGCGCCATGACCGGTGCCATTTTTCCCACCGCGAACAACTGGCCAACGCCCAGTTCCGCCGCGCGCCGGCCGACTTCCGCGTGCGCCGCCGCGCTGTGCGCACCCAGCTCCGTCATGTCGCCCAGCACCGCCACGCGCCGGCCTTGCAACGGCAGATCGCACAATGTTTCCAAGGCGGCAATCATTGAATCCGCGTTTGCGTTGTAACAGTCGTCCAGCACGCGCACGCCGTTCGCCTCCCAAAATTGCATCCGCATTTTCGGTGGCTGGCAGTCGGCCAGGCCGCGCTGGATTTCAGCGCGGCCCAAGCCCAGTTCCCCACCTACTGCCGCTGCCAAAAGTGAATTCACCACTTGATGACGGCCCAGCAAATTGATCCGATACTCGCCGCCCAATTCCAGATTCGGAGCCTCGACACGGAACGTGACGCCATTTTTATCCAACCGGATTCCCTTCGCGCGCCAGTCATTTTTCTCGCCGAAACCGACGCGGACAACTTGCGCCTTCGTCCGCGCCGCGATTTTTTCCGACCATTCGCAGTCGCCGTTCAGAAATAATTTTCCATCCGGCGGCAGCAGTTCCGCGAGGGTGCCTTCTTCTTTGGCCACGCCCGCGACCTCGCCAAAAAATTCCAGATGTTCGCGCCCGATGTTCGTGATGATCCCAAACTTCGGCCGGATCATTTTCACCAGCGGCGCGAGTTCGCCAGGATGGTTCGTGCCTGCTTCCAGCACGGCGACCTGGTGCGTTTTATCCAATCGCAGCAAGGTCATCGGCACGCCGATGTCATTGTTAAAACTCGCCTCGCTTGCCAGCGTTGAAAATTTCTGGCGCAAAACTGACGCGAGCAGTTCCTTCGTCGTCGTCTTGCCGTTCGAGCCGCCGACTGCAACGACCGGCAGATCAAATCCGCCGCGATAAGCCGCCGCCAGTTTTCCCAGCGCAATGCGCGCATCGTCAACCGCCAGCACGGCGCAGTCCGGCAATGCCGCGGGAATTTTTTTCTTTTCCACGACGACCGCCGCCGCGCCTTTGGCCGCGACTTCATTGAGAAATTCGTGGCCGTCAAACTTGTCGCCTTTCAGCGCAAAATATAAATCGCCCGGCTGCGCCGTCCGCGAATCCGTGCTAACACGGTTGAATTCCAGACCGGGCGAACCTTGCAATAAAGTTCCCCCCGTCGCTGCCGCTGCAAATTTTAGATCGCGTGTTTCCACAAAAATTATTTCAGCAAAAAAGTCGCCGTCACGACCGCCGTGATGGTTTTCTGACGTGACGTGGTGTCGTTCTCACCCTGCCAACTGGTGGCGACACTGTGATGCGGCGTGATTTGAAAAATGCCCTGATCCGCACTTTGCAGCCGCGCGATGGAGCGTCCGCCTTGCGTGGCGATCTGCTCGGCGCGGGCGCGGGCATCCTTGGTCGCCTCGGCCAGCATCTCGATTTTTGTCTCCCCAGCCTTGGTGTAAATAAATTGCAGCGGCGCGACGGTAAAAATCACGCCCTGCTCGACGAGCGACGTGGTGTCGAGCTTGTCGAGGCGATTCACCTCGGCGGATTCCACCGACACCCCCTGGCTCAACCGGTATCCGGTCGTGCGCTGCGACACAAAACCGTCGGTGGTTTTTTTTGAGGCTTTCAATTCCTCAATGTTGATGGGCGTGAAAGCGAGATTCGTCACGCCCGCGTCGCGCAGGAATTTTTCCACAAGCGCGTGGTTTGCCTGAATTTTGTGCTGCGCATCGAGCAGCGTTTCCGCCTCGGACTGAAAGCCACCGGTCCAGACAGCGAGATCGGACTCAATGTTTTTTTGCACCGAGCCTTTGACGCTGACGAACTGGGAATTTTTAATTTTCACCCACGCGCTCGTGGCGAGCATCGCCGACAGCACGAGGCCGACGGCCAGAAAAAGGCCGGCAAGCATTCCGAAAAGTTGCGGACGCGATGAGTTCATGGGTTCTGGCTTCTATGATTTAAGTTTTCCACGACGAGCGGCGGCGCGTTCGTCATCAGTTTTGGATCCGGCGGGATGTTCAGATAACTCGCGCAGCGTTCGGCGATGTCACGGAAAACCGGGCCGCAGACTTTGCCGCCATAATAACCTTCCTTCGGCTCATCCATCACGACGGAGATGCACAACTCCGGATTGTCCGCCGGAAAAAATCCGAGGAACGACGCAATGTATTTGCCCGGCGCGTAGGCGCCGTTTTCAACTTTCTGCGCCGTGCCGGTCTTGCCCGCGACGACGTAATTTTTCAGCGCCGCCTCCGCCGCCGTGCCGTCCTTGGTCGCCACCGTTTTCAAGGCTTCAATCATCAGCTTGCTCGTCGCCTCGCTGACGACCTGGCGCACGCGTTCGGGCTGATAAGTTTGCACCACGCTGCCGTCGCGTTCCTGCAACCGGCTCACGATCATCGGGCGCATCAGCCAGCCGTCGTTCGCGATGGTCGCCATCGCCTGCAACATCTGCAACCGCGTCACCGCCACGCCGTGACCCATCGGGATTTGCACGATGGAAACCTTGCTCCACTGCTTCACCGGATACAAAAATCCACGCGCCTCGCCTGGCAGCGGAATGCCCGTGCGCTGGCCAAATCCATATTCCGACGCGTAATTGTAAAGGTTTTTTTCGCCGAGCTTGATGCCGATTTTAGCCGCGCCAATGTTGGATGATTTCGTGATAATCTCTTTGACTGTCAGCATTCCATAAGCTTCGTGGTCATGCAAAACTCGTCCGGCAAAAGCGAAATGGCCATGCTCGCAATCAAATTGATCCGTCAACTTCACCGTGCCGTTGTTCAAGGCGCCGGACACAACGACGATCTTGAACGTCGAACCCGGCTCCATGACGTCCGTGATGACGCGGTTGCGCGATTCCGGCGTGATGCTGCTTGATTTGTTCGGATCGTAGTTCGGCAGCGAAACCATCGCCAGAATCTCGCCCGTGCGCGGACGCATGACGATGCCGGTGATGCTCTTCGGCGTGTGCTTTTGCAACGCCTCCGCCAGCGCGGTCTCGACGATATGCTGCACCGCCGAATCAATCGTCAGCACCACGTTCAAGCCGTCGCGCGCATAGACATCTTCGTCGCGCCACGCCACCAGTTCACGCTGCGCCTTGTCGGTTTCCGTCACGCGCCAGCCGGCGACCCCGCTCAATGGTTTTTGCATCGCCAGCTCCACGCCATCGCACCCGACAATTTTTGAAATGAAATGACCGCCTACATTGGTCTCCTCGACCGCCGGAAAACCGATCACCTGCCCGGCCAGCAAGCCGTTGGGATAAACCCGCATCTGGTCGGCCTCGGAATAAACTGCGTGTCGGCGGAGGTTGCGGAAAAATTCCCGGTTCGTCCGTGAAAGTTTTTTTTCGTCCACGCCGAATGTGAGATTGGTCAGCGCCGCCGAAATCCGCTGCCAGGTTTCTTCGGGAACATTTTTGGCCAGTCGGACGTAATGCAGTTCGTTGGTGACAATTTCGCCGTTGCTATTTTTGAAAACGAAACTGCGCGGCGTCAGCTTCTGCGCAAGCGCGGCCTCGTTGAGTTGCAGCAACGGCGCGATGACATGGGCGACGGCGTCCGGCTGATTTCCGATGAGCGATGGATCGGCACAAACCGTTTTCACCGCCACGCTCGTGGCCAGAATGTTGCCATTCGCGTCGAGAATGTCGCCGCGCCGGGGTGCCTGCCGGAACTCGCGCTGCGTGTTGTGCTGCGCCTTCGTGCTCAACTCGTCATGCCGGAAAATCTGCAAATCCACCAGCCGGTAGCCCAGGCCGGCGAACGCTGCGCCAAGAATGGCGAGCAGCAATAACGCGCGTTTGATTTGCAGTTTGTTGGTCATCCTAAAAAACAGGCCAGCCGCCCGTGGCGATCGGTTCCTCAACCAACGGCGTCACGAACGGCGGCCAAAAATTTCCCGAAAACTATTTTCGTTATGGTGTCAGCCCAGCTACCGGCCGCTGCGTGAACTGGCGCGACACATTTTTATCTTTTGCCGGCGAAGGCGTTTCGTCCAGCCGCACCACCTGCAACGGCTGCGCGGGCGCCAGGCCCAGATTCAATTCTTTCGCGCGCTGATCCAGCATCACCGGTGAATGCAAAATCGTGATCTGGTCGCCCAGCCGCTTGTTGTCATTCCGCAACTGTTTGAGCTTCGCCTCACGCTGGCCGATCTGCTGGCCGAGCCGATAAATTTCGTTCTTCTGCCAGACGAAGCCGATGGCCGAACCGCCGATGAGCAGGCACAAAAAAGACGCCTTCAACGCCGGCCCAAACCGGATCGACGCCGCCTGATGTTTTCGATTTTTTGCCATGCTAATTTTTTTCCAAAACCCGCAACTGCGCGCTCCGGCTGCGTGGATTTTCGTTCAACTCCGCTTCGCCCGGCAAAATTGCCTTGCGCGAAACCCACTTCAACTCCGGCACGCGCGGCGACCGCAGTTCTGGCACGTCCACCTCGCCGGGGAATGTGTAATCGCGCGTCCGTTCCCGGCCAAATTCCTTCACCACGCGGTCTTCGAGCGAGTGAAACGTGATCACCGCCAGCCGTCCGCCGGGCCGTAAAATTTTCACCGCCGCGTCCAACCCGCGTTTCAGCGAACCGATCTCGTCGTTCACTGCAATCCGCAACGCCTGAAAAACTTTCGTGGCCGGATGCGATTTTTTCCCGCGCCTCGGCGCGAGCCGCTCGATCAAATCCGCCAGTTGCCGCGTCGTCTGGAATTTCCGCAGCGCGCGGTCATGAACAATCGCCCTGGCAAACCGCCGCGAATCACGTTCATCGCCAAATTCCCAAAAAATTTTCGCCAGCACTTCAGCTTCCAGATCATTCACCAGATTCGCCGCCGTCAGCTTTTGCCGGTCGTCCATCCGCATGTCCAGCGGCCCGTCGTTCTGAAAACTAAACCCGCGTTCCGCCGAATCCAGTTGCGGCGAACTCACGCCCAAGTCCAGCAGCACGCCGTCACAACTCGCCGCCGGAATCCAGCCGGCCATTTCCGAAAAATTTCCGCGCCGGATTTCAAAACGCCCGGCGAATTTTTCCGCCAGCCGTTTTTGGGCCGCTTCAACCGCGACGCCATCGCGATCGCACCCAGACAACCATCCAGTCGGCGAACTCGCGGCCAGCAATTGGGCCGCGTGACCAGCTCCACCGAGCGTCCCGTCGGCGTAACGTCCGTCCGCCCTCGGCTTCAGCGCGGCCAGCACCTCCGCCGCCATCACTGATTTGTGAATGAATTCTGGCACTGCGCATTTTTTAAAAAGATTTCATCAGCCGCTCGCCCATGAATTCCCAAGGCTGCTGCGCCGGCGTCAACATCGGGACTTCGGCGGGCGTCACTGTGCGCGAACGGACGGGAACCACTTCCACATCCGCGTCGGTCAGGTCGTTGTGAACGACTTTCACCGCATCCAGCGAAAGCTCGGTCTGCACCGTCGGCAGCACAATCGGCGCCGCCGGTGGCGCCGCGCGAAACGGATTCAACTTCGTCGTCCAGTTCGTCGCGCGCACGGGCGCG
>Ga0209746_1000814_pt1 | contig 15433 bp, 15 predicted proteins | sample BarGraNGADG00211_3_FD_184496 | JGI IMG/M metagenome (GOLD analysis project Ga0209746, IMG submission 184496) | Arctic peat soil microbial communities from Barrow, Alaska - Barrow Graham LP Ref core NGADG0011-211 (SPAdes) (version 2) | ecosystem: Environmental > Terrestrial > Soil > Wetlands >... | reverse complement strand
GTTCCTGTTTCGTGGTAGTCCCGGTTTCAGCGTGGTAGTCCCGGTTTCCGGACGGGACGCGGGGTTGGGTTTCGAGCCACTTCTGGATATCTGTGCGGTGTTCTTTGTAGTGGAAGTTGGTATTGGCGGCCACGCCGAGCCACAGCTGGCCCATTGGCCAGGTGTCACCGTAGACGGTTTGCAGTTGTTCCTCGTTCAGGCTTTCGGCGAGGGCCAGGGTATCCCAGTACGAGTGGCGGAATTCTTCCAGCACTTCAGCCAGCGGCTTATCCTTTACTTGGCCGTATGTTTCGGCGTTCATGCGCTCCACATCCCAGGGCAGCGGGATGGCGGGTTCTTCGCAGTGCAAGTGACTGCCAACCCAACTGATCATGCGCCGTTCCCAGGCTGAGATGTGGGCCAGTGCGTCCTTGACGCTCCATTCGTCGTCCACACCGGGAAGCAGCATTTGTGCGTGGGTCAGGCGGGATAGCGTTTCTTCCAGCCGTCCGCGTTCAGAGCGGATCTGGTCGAGGAGTTCAACCTTGGTGAGGTGCTCGATTTTATCGTTCATTTGGTGTAAGTTCCTGTTAATTCAGCATAACTGAGAATGTGACCTTGCATCCTGGCCGCCAATTCATTTTTGGAAGCCTTGTCTTCCGGCCCGAGCAGGATGTCCAGGGCATAGAGTTGAAAAACATAATGGTGTATGCCGGAGAGCGGGCAGGGAGCGCCGTAGGCCTGTTTGCCCCAACTGTTCTTGCCAAAGAGGACGGTCACATCGTTGAGTCGCACTCCAGGACGGATGAGGGCGTCAACAGTGCGGGTTTCTGCCGGGAGGTTATAGACGATCCAGTGTGTCCAAGTTCCAAGTGGCGCGTCGGGATCCTCCACGATGAGAACGTAGGATTTTGTCCCGGCAGGCGGCTCGCCCCAAGCCAGAGTGGGCGGAATGTTTTCCCCGTCGCAGGTGTAGCGCGCCGGGATGGGACCACCGTCGGCGAAGTCGGGACTGATGAGGACAAAACCAGCGTCGGGAGGTGGCATTTCGATGACGCTGGAGAAAGTCTCGCTGCGTATTGGGCCCAAAAGAATGAAGGCGGCCACCAGCAAGATGAGCATCACAGCGAGCGCGCCCATAATAATCAAGAAAATTATCTTTTTCATTTTTCTCGCTATTTTATTACAGCAGCCAGCAGTTTCTTGCCGAAAGCCGCTGGTTCGCTGCGCTCGATAACCAGTTCTTTCGCTTCGTGAAATTTCATAAAGTCGCACATGGCAGCGGCAACATCTTTGACGAGTTCCTCACCCAGTTTGACACCAGGTTCCAGGTACAGCGCGCGTAGGATCAGCGTGCCGGTTTTGCGTTCGAGTTTAGGGTCGAAGCGGCCCACCAGCCGGTCTTTGTGCAGGATGGGCAGGCAGAAATAGCCGTATACGCGTTTAGGCGCGGGAAGGTAGGCCTCAATGGACTTGCGGAAACCCCAGAACATCTCGTCACGCCGTGCGGCCCAAAACAGGTTGTCGAATGGACTGAGGAAGGTTGTCCGCTCGGCCTTGAGCGCTCCGTCGGCGGCTTGTTCCAGCAGCGGCAGGTTGTCACGATGGATGACCAGGTCGGCGATTTTACCGTCCGCCAGTTGACCTTTGACCGGAAGCAGAATCCCGTCTTTAACCAGCGCTACCACGATGGGGCGCGATTTGGTCACTTTCATCCAGGTGTAGTCCCCGGGGTGGCGCGGCAGGCATACACCCAGCGCTTTCGCTCCGCGCTCGACCCAGAACCGGTCGCGCTCTTCGACAGTTGGCTCGCACGTGTCCACCCATTTTGGCAGCACGCGTTCGGTCAAATCGTAAACGCGCTGAAATTTAACCCGGTTGGCGATCATCAGTTCACCAAAGGCATACAGGAATTCCAATGCGACTTTGGCCGGGCGCCAGTTCCACCATGTGCCGCCTTTGTGCCCGTCCGACTCGAAATTGCTGACCTTTAGCGCGCCCTCACGGCGGACCCGTTCCAGCACCTGCGGTACGGAATCCTTTTGAACAAGTTCATTCAACCAGCGGTTGTACCAGTTGGTGGGATGTTCGCGCAGGTTGCGCTGGTGCGGCATTTGATAGCGATATTCTACCAACGGGATGATGGCGGCGGCGTGCTCCCAGCCCTCGAAGAAACGACGCTCCGGCCCGAAGATGAGATCGTCGAACTCTGTCGGTTCGTAGGTCCCCATCCGACTCCACGGCACCAGGTACTGGCTGCGGCGCACCATGTGGAGCGTGTCAATCTGCACGCAGCCAATTTGGTTGAGGACCTGATAAAGGTTATCCGGCGTCGGCGTGGACTCGCAGCCGTTGGCGGTATGCAGGTTCTGGGCCCGGAGCGCAACGGCACGCAGCGCGGCAGCGGGGTAGATTGTCATTGTCCTCGGATGGAGATGCGCATCGGATGAAGTTCCGCCACCATCACGTTTTTCTTCACGCTCGGGTCATCGAACATGAAAGCATTGGCAGCTTCTTCGTTTTCGGCGCGAAAGACCACCAGTCCAAAAGTGTCGTCCGTGCATGGTCCGGCCAGAAGGACAATCCCAGTTTCGGCGGCTCTTTTGAGATAGGCAAAATGCTCATCCAGGATGGCTTCTTCTTCCGGGGTGGGGGCTTCAAAGAAGCCGTGGCGGTAGGGATGGATCATGTAAAGGTATTCGGGCATATTCAATCCGAGAACGACCCCGACCAGGTCTCGAAGAGGCGACCCTGGCGTTCATCGTCTTTATAGAAGGACAATTATGTCAGTACCTGGTAAGGAATAAACTTCTGCTTTTCCGGCTTGTTGATTGCCAGGTCATAGTAGGGTTGCCAGGTGCCGGAGTTGATGTACATCTGGTTGGTTGGACGAAGGGTGCCCGGGAAGGAATCCAGCGGGATAACTTCGTGATGGTGGCTGTGCCCGTAGACCACCAATTGTGCCTTGCGGACCAGGAAGGCTTCTGACGACAATGAGCATGCCACATTTCCTGCAAGAACAGTTCTCAGCACAGTTTATTATAGCCCGAATGTCTGCCAACCGGAGTCGGGTCTTCGGGAATTCCCGTGATAGAGGGAAAGATATGGGGGAGTTGGGCTGGCGAAGCCTTCCCAACTCTCCCTATTTTCTCTTTTACCCTGTCGCCACTACGATTCCCACGGAAACGCGGAGCTGGTATTTCGGGCTATCATTAATAACCCCCATTTCACCATGAAAAAACCCTGCCTTTTTGCACCAAATTAAGGTACTATTGCAATAAATATGGCTACTCCTGCGTTTTCCAACTCTTCCCGTTCAAACGAAGGCTCCCGCACCGGGCGCATTTTGCAAACCACCTTCAGTGTTGCCTTTCTATTAGCGACTCTGTTCACTGGTTTCTCCCCGAAAATGTTTTCGGGCAATTTTGGGACAATTATTTCCGGGATAATGGCTCCTCAGCTGGATGGCGGAGGGGCTGCCCCAACGACTCTGAAGCCGGTGCGTATCGGCATCGTATCCGGCCACTGGGCTAACGGTGGCGATCCGGGTGCGGTCTGCCCGGATGGCACAAATGAACATGATATCAACCTGACGATTGCCTCTCTCGTCCGGCAGAAACTCGAAGCGCGCGGCTATAATATTGACCTGCTTCAGGAATTCGACCCACGCCTGGACGGCTATCAGGCTGCCCTGCTGCTCTCCATCCACAACGATACTTGCGATGTCATTGATGCCGAGGCCACCGGTTTCAAATTGGCCTCCTCCACCTACAGCCGCGACAAGAACCTCAACGACCGCCTATCTGCCTGTCTGTATGATCGGTATGGTCGCACTACTGGTTTGCTGTACCGTTCGGGCAATATTACAGTTAACATGACCGATTATCATGCTTTCAGAGCCATTGATCCTTCTACTCCTGCCGCGATCATCGAAACCGGTTTCCTATACCTTGACCGCAGCCTCCTGGTGGATCACCCCGATGTGGTGGCCGACGGAATCGTGGCGGGTGTGCTCTGTTTTGTCCGGAGTGAAAGCGTCCAGCCTATACTTAACCCATGAAAACCGATTCTGAGTCCGCACAACAAGCGCTTCTGAACGCCCGGCGAGCCGTACAGCAGGGTGACCGTCAGGCCGCCCGCCGATGGGCTGATACGGCGGCTGCCCTGTGCCCGGACCTGGAAGAACCCTGGCTTATTCTGGCAGCAGTTGGCAGCCCGCGGGCCAGCGTGGCGTATCTCGAACGGGCGCTCCGAATCAATCCGCACAGTGAACACGCCCGCAAGGGGATGCACTGGGCAGTGGAGCGTCTGCGGAAGGAGACGGGACAGCCAAAAGGCGCAGGCATCCGGTCTGAAAGGCTGGGGCGGGGCGGGGTCTCTCGACCGGGTTCAGGTCTCGAACCGGCGACCCGACCCCGGTTCGAGAGGAAACTTCCGGCAACTTTAGCACAGTCTCCCCCTGCGTCCAGTTCCCAACTATTCAAATCCCTGGCGAAGTACCGCTGGTCGTTTCTGACTTTGCTTATATTGGCGGTCTGTGTGACGGCAGCCTGGGCACTCTGGCCTGGCAATGCCTCGCCTGTGCTGGCATTCCTGCATGTCCAGCGGAGTAGTCTCGGTTCTTGGACGGGGCAGTCTATGCCTCCAGACTTTGGCGCACCGATCAAGGTGGATAAGCCCACCTATACGCCTACTTTTACTCCCACCTTCACGCCAACCAACACCTTCACTCCGACGCCGACTTTTACTTTTACGCCCACGCCGACTGCAACTTTTCCGCCTACAGAAACGTTTACGCCCACCCTGAAACCTCTGCCGACCGATACGCCCCGGCCTTGGCCAACCGACCCGCCCCAGACCTGGCCAACCGACACCCCCTATCAATATCCCGATTACAACGATGAGCGCTGGATAGACGTGAACCTGTCCCAGCAGATGGTGTATGCCTACGAAGGCGATACCATCGTGGCGAGTTTTCTGGTCTCCACCGGGGTGCCGGCATTTCCAACTGTGACCGGCCAGTTTCATATCTATATAAAACTGGTTTCCACCCTCATGGCCGGGGATGGCTATTATCTGCCGGATGTACCTTATACGATGTACTTCTACAAAAGCTATGGGCTCCATGGCACATACTGGCATAATAATTTTGGACATCCCATGAGCCATGGCTGCGTAAATATGTACACCCCCGACGCCGAATGGCTGTTCTACTGGGCATCGGTAGGTACGCTGGTCAATATCCACTATTAAGTCTTGTTTAGAGAAAGGCACTTTGCTGGGCAGCGCTCCGTAATAGTACTGTTAATATGTCTAAGGGTATCCTCTCCAGACGCGATTTTCTGAAACTGGGCGGCGCCGCGTTGCTCAGTCTTTTGCTTTCCGAACTCCACCTCGATAAAGTCCGGGCTGCCCGGGCTCCCATGCAGGGACGGGTGGTCTACCGCAGCCTGATCATCCGCGCTGCTCCGGCCTTTAGTGGGGCGCGGGTGAATTCCTATCCACGTGATAGCATATTGGATATCACCGGGCAGGTATTTGGTGGTGCGGATGGCGATTACAACCGCATCTGGTACCGCCTCGGGAACGAAGGCTATGTCTACTCCGGCGGTGTCCAGCCGGTCAACACGGTGTTGAATCACCTCATCACCGAGATTCCCGAAACGGGCGTACTGGGTGAAATTACCATCCCTTATGCCGATTCGGTGTGGGCGATCAACCGCAGCCCGTATCCGGGTCCGCGGTTGTACTACGGGACCACACACTGGATCAAAGCCCAGGTTGTGGACCAGCGCGATGGCAGTCTGTGGTATAAGGCTTACGATAATCTATATAATTCTCATTACTACACCCGCTCGGAATGGATGCATGTCTTTTCGCCTGAAGAGATTGCCCCGCTTTCACCGCAGGTGCCGGATAATGAAAAACACATCGAAATTTATCTGGACCGTCAATTATTGCTGGCTTTCGAATGGAACCTGCCCGTCTATGCGGCGCGGGTAGCCACCGGCCAGAAGAATTATGAATCTCCCACCGGCTGGTTCCGCACATTCCACAAGCGTCCCACCTACCACATGACTGGCGGTGCAGACGTTGCGTCTGTATTCGATCTGCCCGGTGTGCCCTGGGATTCATATATTACCGATACCGGGGTTGCCATCCACGGCACTTATTGGCATAATGATTTTGGACACCCGCACAGTCATGGCTGTATCAATATGGCGCCGCAGGATGCAAAATGGATTTACCGCTGGACTCTCCCGACCGTCCCGCCGGGTGAACGCCTGATGCTCGAACCCGGTGTCGGGACCCGGGTCCTGATTGCGCAAAGTTAGCAATTTCTATCATCCAATGGAGATAATAAATCATGCCACGTCAACCCGTTTTTGCCGGTCTCGTTGTGGACGAGGCTGACCGCCCTGCAGGGACCGCTTTTGTCGGTGATGAGCCATGCTACGTGGTGGACGATGCCGGGTTTCGCCGCCACATCCCGTCCGAGCAGGTTGATCGCCAGGTGCTGGAGATGATGCGCAAGCAAATCAGCGGTAACGAAGATATGCTCAGTGAGCAGGCTGCCAAGATGCTGGGCACGGATGATATCTTCTCGAAGGCCATGCTGCATAACCAGTTGAAGAATATTGACCAGCAATTCGAGAACTTGCTGCAGATGGGCATTCCCGAAGAAAGCCGCGCTTTCATGGGAATGTCAGGCTTCAAGGTGGTGATCAACGTTCATGGCGAAGTGGTCCGCCTGGACCAACCCGCCGTTACGGATGAAAGTGGTGACGGGGAAGAATGAAACGATTAAGGCGGAGTCGAACTGCTTTTCCTGCGGCCAGCTCACAGGGCTTTCTTAAAGTCGACATTCTGATGCTCCATCCCCCTTGCCTCCATCCCCAAGGAACAGGAAAGATTGAATAAACAGGGATTTGCGAGCGAAGCTCGCAAATCCCTGTTTATTCGCATTCTCCCACAGCTGAAGGCGGCTTCAAGCCGCCATCGGCTGTTTCGGCGCCACGAGGCGCCGAAAGCAGCCCCAAGAGTGGGGCGGGGTTGGGGGTGGGGGTGGGGTTGAAGATTAGGACTTTAAGAACACCATGGGCTGGCTCATTTACCCGCTTGACTCCGGGCGAGGGGAATTGTATGATGAAGGCATGGGTGAACAACTGACTCCCGAAGAAAAACAAACCTTGCTCCGGCTGGCACGAGAGGCGCTCGAAACCGGCGTACGCGGAGCACCATTGCCGCCTCTTGACAAACCCTCCCTGACCCCGATCCTGCGCGCTGAGGGCGCCTCTTTCGTCACACTGACGGTGCGCGGCAACCTGCGCGGCTGCATCGGTGCTCTGGAACCGTATCAGCCGCTGGCTGAAGATGTGCGCGAACACGCCGTGGCTGCTGCGCTGGAGGATTATCGTTTTCCCACAGTGCAGGAAAGCGAACTGGCGGGTATTGAGATCGAGGTCTCGCGGCTGACGGTGCCGGTGCCGTTGGAATATACTGATGCCGATGATTTACTTGCCAAACTGCGCCCCGGCATGGATGGAGTTCTCCTGCGGGATGGATTCCGGAGGGCCACCTTCCTGCCGCAGGTGTGGCAGAAAATCCCCGATCCGGCCGAGTTTTTGGCGAACCTGTGCTACAAGATGGGTACCGCGCCCGACACCTGGAGGCGCAAGCATCTGGAAGTGTTGATCTATCAGGTGGAAGAATTCCACGAATAAAGACCTGTCAGGCCTAATCTCGCAACGGGCAAAATAGAAACGAAAAAGGAGTGCGGAGGCGCGAAGCGCCTCCGCACTCCTTTTTCGGACAGTTCTCACATCCCCGATTCGGGGAGGGGTCGGGGGTGGGGTTAAAAACTAATACTTTGAGAAGGCCCCGGCATATTTGAGCCGGGGCGGTTTCTTTACAGGTTCTGTGTTTCGATCTCCTGCCAGGTTTCCTCCGGCAGGCGCATGTACTTCGCCAGCAGGGGATGGACGCGCCGGATCTCCTCGGCCACCCGTTGCGCCACACGCCGCATCGAGAAGTGGGCGTTCGAGGCCGAGCGTAACTGGCAAAAGGCAAATGCTTCCCGTAAGTTCATTGTGAACAGGACGCGGCGGTTAAACCCGTTGGGAACAACGTAACTGGCGACGTGCGGATTCCAGTTTGCCAGGCTTTCGTAGGTTTCAGCAGCCGCATCCATGGCGGAGCGGTATGGGACCTCGAACCCGGCCTCCACGATCTGACGCGGGACCACATACCCGAGCCTGGTGGTCAGCGTTTGCGGCGTTTGCGTCATCATCCGGTGGCGCTTGAACTCAGCGTAAGCTCCCTGGTCGAAGATGAGTTCGAAAGTGTAAGTTGTGTGTTCCAGTTCGCGCAAAGGCGTATCGTGTTCGCCCAGGGGCCCGAGCAGGGACTCGGCCAGTTTATCGCGCTCAGACTCGGTGGCGGATCGTACCTTCTCCAATGCGCGGGGATAAGACATTTCCCCAAACCGGTAGTTTGCCGCCGCCAGGACTTTCATCTCGCCGTCGGGATCAAAGTCGATCAATTGACACCACTCGGATTTCGCCACAGAGTTCTTAGTATTTTTTTCTCTTTGCTTTCCGCGGGCTCCGTGGGATAACGCAGCCCTGGTCTCGGTCAAATAGGGCAGGGGAGTGGCGTACTTCACCAGGGTTGGAATCTCTGCCAGGGCCACCTCTTTAACTTGCTCGCCGGTCTCCCTTACCTCTGCCAAGGGATGCGAGAGCATTTTGCCAATGGCATGTTCCAGCACGCGCGCGTTGGCGGTCATGCCTAGGTTGGCAAGGCTTGCCGCCGGGAGCAGGAACCGGCACGAATCGACATACTGCGAGCGGACGCGCCGGTCATGAGCCTCATCAGATTCATCCGGGCCGGGAGGAAGAAGGTTCTTGATCAATGCTCTCACTGGCGCAAGGCTTTTCGCATAGGTGTCAAAGAGAAGGCGGCAGGCGCTGAGGTAATTCGTTTTTCTTGATGGATGCCCGTCAAGTTCTGAGGGGACAAAAAAGTCCTCCGGTCCCTCCTTTGGGTGGTATCGTTCTGACTCAATCTCTCCAATTTCGGGCAGTATGAGTTGGAAGAATAAATCCTTCGGTCCCCACCGTTGGTAGCGGGTCGATTTTTCAGTATAAGATGCCAGCCGGTTGGACTCGATGCACTCCACCGCCAGGCGTGAGACGTTCTCGATGGCGATGTGCAGGACGGCGTGTTCTGCCACCGAGGCATGCCCATAGCCGACCACCCATTTCTCGTGGAACTGGGCGCTTTGTTTGTCGGTCAACTCCGCCGCAATTTCGCGGAAGGATTCGGGCGAGCGTGAAGTCTTTGCAAAGGCGACCGCTATAGTTTCGGGGCTGAGTTCTTTGGGGGAAAGCAGGTAAACCTGACGTTTTGCCATGCTTCGTAATATAGACGAAAACCACTCGCAAGTCAACGGGCGTATTAGAGATAAAGGTTTATTGTCTTCTAGTGGTCGCCCTGCCGACCATATTTAGAATCCATCCGAAAATTATGCTCCAGGCGGCGAGAGCAATTTTAGGATAGATTCTTATTATTCCGCTCCCGCTGGTTGACAAGTACTTGTTTAGGGACAAAATTGTATTGACAAAATAGAACATTTGTTTTATTATAATTGCACAGCAAGGGACGTCCGTTGGGAATCTTTGCCGCTTTTTCTTCCCTACCTTAATAACCGCATATTCCAAATAAGGTCGCCATCCTATGCAGCCTGCATGATCGCTTCTCTTTCCGGGGCATCGTCCCCTGGCCGAGGCGGCTTCACTAACCGAGGCGGCTTCCAGCCGCCATTTGCGACATCGTCACCGAAGGGGAAGCACCCACGCGGGGCGGTTGCTTCGACGACATGAGTCGTCGAAGGTCCGTGCACGAGAGAATTGTTTGTTCCGCAAAAAAACAAAAACCGAATCCTCCTGCCACTATTGGGCATACTTAACAATGAAGATGTCCTCGAGTAAAAAAGAGGTTCCGGGGGGATTTGTTTGTTCCTCTTTTGTTCCGCGAAACAAACAACTAGCCGAGGCGGCGTTCGCGAAGCATCCCCGAAGCGAAACGTAGGGGACCAGCCGCCCTCGGCTGTTTCGGTGCCACGAGGCGCCGAAGCTGCCTCCTTCCCATCGTCCGGGTTCCGCTTTCGGTCTTCCATCGTCTATTGTCCGTTGTCCATCGTCTATTGTCCGTCGCCCATCGTCCATCGTCATCCTCCGTCCCCCGTCTTCCGTCTCTCCCGCCAATTCTCTCCAATTTTATAGTAGAATACGACATCCCCTTTGAGGAAAATCGAGGAAAAATGAAAAAATCTTCTTCCACTGTTCTCATCGTTGTAGGCATCCTGCTGGCGCTGTGTTGCTGCCTGATCGTCATTCTGAGCGGCATGTTATTTGCTATCTACAACTTCGGGAAGGCGCTTCCGACGATTGCCGCATATACACCTGATTTCCTGAATGATCCAACTCCCACTCCTTTTGAAATCACCCGCCAGCCGGTGGATGCGAACAACTCCAGCACCCTGCGCTTGCTCGAGCAGTCCATCGTTCCGGACCGGGACCTGGCTGTGCTTGCCTGCCGCCTCAAGGATATCTGTAATGTGCCTCCAACGGAGGCCCCGCCCCCCGCGCCGCTCGAGGCCGGCGCGCAGACTCAACTCTGGCTGTTAAATACGGATAGCAACGATTTTTCCAGAATCGATGTTACCCTTCAAGTTGTCACTCCGCATGCTTACTTCTGGGTGGAAGATGGTGTCAATTTCAACCAGAATGATGCGCAGGAATTGATAGACACCTTTGAAAACAGCATCTATCCCACTGACCGTGAGTTCTTCGGCTCCGAGTGGACTCCCGGTGTGGACGGCGACCCGCACCTTTACATCGTCTATGCTCGCAACCTGGGTGGCATGGTCGCCGGTTTCTATAACACTGGAGACGAATACCCACCCCTGATAAGCCAGTATTCCAATGCCCACGAATCTTTCTACATCGACTCGTCGCAGGTTTTGGCAGACAATTATACCTATGGCACACTTGCTCATGAATTCCAGCACATGATCCACTGGTACCAGGACAGGAATGAGAGTTCCTTCATGAACGAAGGCTTCTCTGAACTGGCTACCTTCCTCAATGGCTATGACACAGGCGGATTTGACTGGTACTACACTTCCAATCCTGATATGAATCTAACCGACTGGTTGGGAGGCTCAGAGGATAATAGCGCTCACTATGGTGCAAGTTTCCTTTTCGTTACGTATTTCCTCGACCGTTTTGGCAAGGAGGCCACCCAGGCACTTGTCCATGACCAGCAGAATGGCCTGGCGAGTGTGGATAACGTTTTACAACAGTTGAATATTACTGACCCTCTCACCAGCCAACCGGTCATCGCTGACGATTTCTTCCTGGACTGGACTCTCGCCAACTACATTCACGACCCCAGTGTTTCCGACGGGCGCTATACCTATCACAACTATCCGGATTCGCCCACCACGAATGATACTGAAGGCATGTCCACCTGCCCCCAGGCAAAGAGCACGCGCACTGTTAACCAATATGGTGTGGACTACATCCATTTCAACTGTTAGGGCAATTACACGATTGACTTCACCGGCTCCACTCTGACCGGTCTCCTGCCAGCCGATCCCCATGCGGGATCCTATGCGTTCTGGTCCAACAAAGGCGACGAATCCAATATGACCATTACCCGTCAATTTGACCTGACGGGGGTATCCGGGCCGGTCACATTCACCTATTGGACCTGGTACGACCTCGAAAAAGACTACGATTATGTCTTTCTGGAGGCGTCCACCGATGATGTATCCTGGAATATTCTCACCACCCCTTCCGGTACTGGCGAAAACCCCTCGGGTAGTTCTTACGGCTGGGGCTACAACGGTCAATCCAATGGCTGGATCCAGGAAACGGTGGACCTGTCTCAGTTTGCCGGTCAGGTCGTTTCGCTGCGCTTTGATTACATCACCGACGCCGCAGTCAACGGTGAAGGTTTCCAGGTGGATGACATTACCATCCCCGAAATCGGTTACAGCGAGGGTTTTGAATCCGGCGATGGCGGGTGGGAAGGGGCTGGCTTCGTCCGTATCCAGAACGTCCTGCCGCAAACTTTCCGCCTGGCGCTCATCACGCATGCCGGCAACGGAACAACCGTGGACATCATCCCCGTCAGGGCTGACCAGACGGCACAAATTCCCGTCCGTATTGGCAGCAATGATGTACAGGATGTTGTTTTGGTTGTGTCCGCGACGACGCGCTTCACGCGCGAGCAAACCGCGTACCAGTTTGAAATCCGATAAACTGTAAGGGCAGACACATAGGCCTGCCCTTACAAAACGATATAGGAGAAACCCATGTCTACTGCACCCAAGTCCGAGGTTCTGAACGTAACCAGTCTGGCAGGATACCAGACCGGGGCCGTCGTCTCCCGTCAAATTACCAAGGCCGAAGGCGGGAACGTCACCCTGTTTGCCTTTGATGAGGGACAGGAACTGAGCGAACATACTGCCCCGTTCGACGCCCTGGTCCACGTGCTGGAAGGGGAGGCGGAGATCAAAATCTCCGAAAAACCATTCCTGCTGAAGGCGGGCGAAGCCATCATCATGCCCGCCAATCAACCGCACGCAGTGAAGGCTGCAAAAAAATTCAAGATGCTATTGACGATGATCAAGGCGTAGCATTAAAGAAACCTGGTTTCTCCACGAAACCGGGTTTTTGTTTGGGCAACCAGGATACATGTCCGGGGCGAGAAGGCTAATGGGCACATTTCACTCCGCCCGATAAATTCCCAGGTATTTCCCAAAGAGCAGATATCCCAACACCACTCCCGCGCTCTCCAGGCTGACGTAGACTCCCACCACCAGCAGCGCCCTGCCCAGGTTGGGGGACATTCCCTCCGCCACCGCCTCGACCAGTACCAGCAGGAGACCCATTGCCACACCCGCCAGAATGACCAGGTTCCAGCGGTGCCTGCGCGGATTGAGCCAACCCAGAAGACGGCCCAGCGGCAGGAAGGCTGCGAGCTTCCCCATCCAGGTAAGGTAACCAGCCGCACGACCAAAACGTTGAAACACGGCCTGAAAAATCGCGGACGAGTCAGCGAAAATATCCTCGTAATTTGACTCTGCCGCCGGGAAGATGGCCGTGGCAACTGCCCAGACCGTTAAGAACAGTAGAGCCATCCCGGCCAGGGCAGAGAAGATCGCGCCCGGCACACCGGAATTGCGCCATGCCAGCGGAAAGAACGCCAGGATAAGAATTGCCAGCCCGGAAATGCTCACTGCCCGCCCCAGAGTAGGCCGCGCCGATGAGACCTCCGCACGCCGCGCCGCCCGCACGAAGATCCAGCCCGCAACCAGAGTGACGAGCACCATCCCGCCGAGCAGACTGGCTAGCGTCCATGCTGCAGGGGAAGCCCCACCCGTGACGATAGAACGCGCCAGCCCGATGGCATCCGCTGCCAGTGTTACGGTCACAGAGAGCAGCACGACCGTCCCTGTGCGTAGGGTCAGCAAGATTTGACCAGGTGCAGCCTCCTTCTGCGGATATGGGCGGAATGTGCGGATTAGTGTCAACAGGGCGGAGAGCAGGGCGAGTTGGATGCCGAACGAGCCAACCGCGTCATAGGGGTCCGAGGCAAATGGGTTGGCGGCTCCCAGCGAGGGGGCGTGTTTGCAGAAATCAAAGAAGATGTAAAAAAGGATTGATAGTCCGAAGACAAACAGGGCGAGGGCTTTAAGTTTTCGCATGGAGACAATTCTAATCCTGCAGGCTGTCATTACCTGCCAGAAGGTACCCAAAATAAATGTCCCCGGCACTTCCGAAGTGCCGGGGACTTATGTTAGATATGGATCGCGCTCCCCTCCGCGGCATGCGCGGCTTCCATCAGCACTTCGCTCAACGTCGGGTGGGCATGAACGTTGCGGGCGATTTCGGCCGTGGTCAGTTCCAGCATGTGCGCCAGGGTCAGCTCCGGCAGGAGTTCGGTCACTTCCGGGCCGACCAGCGTAGCACCCAGGATTTCGCCGTATTTCTCGTCCACCACCAGTTTGACCCAACCGGTGTAATCGCCCAGCCCGAGCGCCTTGCCGTTGGCCTGGAAGGGGAAACGCCCGATCTTCACGGTATAACCACGTTCCTTCGCCTGCGCCTCGGTCAGCCCGAAGGAGGCCACCTGCGGCTGGCAGTACGTCGCGCGCGGCATCATTTCATAATCCAGCGTAACCGTCTCGTGCCCGGCAATATTTTCGGCGCAGATAATGCCCATCGCCGAGCCGACGTGCGCCAGCATCAGTTTGCCGGTTACGTCGCCAATGGCCCAGATACCAGGGACGTTGGTCGCCATCTTTTCGTCAATTTCGACAAATCCGTGCTCACTGATTTTGACACCGGCTTCTTCCAGACCCAGTCCTTTGGAATTGGGGTGGAAACCGATTGCCACCAGCGCCTGTTCCGCTTCGAGCACTTTGGTAGCACCCTCAACCGATACCGTGACCTTGACGCCGGTCTTTGTTGCTTCGACTACCTCGACCTTGTGCCCAGCCAGCAGTTTCACCCCGCGCTTGGTAAATGCTTTAGAGACTTCGGCGGCGGCTTCCTCTTCCTCCAGCGGCAGGATGTGCGGAAGCATCTCCACCACTGTCACCTCCACACCGTAGGAACTCCACACGGTGGCGAACTCCATCCCGATGGCACCCGCCCCGATGATGACCGCGCTCTTGGGTAGTTTCTCCTGCAAAATCGCTTCCCAATAAGTGACGACTTTCTCGCCATCCACCTTCCAAGCTCCGGGTACTGCGGCTGAAGCGCCAGTTGCCACGATGATGTTTTTGGCGGTCAACTCAGTCAGTTTGCCGTCTTTATCGGTAACGGAAACAGCCCTGAGCGTTGTCGAAGCGCCTGTCGTCAGTTTCGCTGTTCCCATGAAAACGGAGATGTTGTTTTTCTTCATCAAAAAGCCAACGCCTTTGACCAGGCGATCCGACACCTGGCGCGAGCGTTTGACCGCTGCGGAATAGTCGAGTTTCAGGTTGTCGAACGAAAAGCCAAATTCCTTGCCGCGCTCGCGCAGGATATACGCGATTTCGGCGTTGCGCAGCAGCGCCTTCGAAGGGATGCAGCCAACGTTTAAACACACGCCACCCAGCCATTGCTTGTCCACGATGGCGGTCTTAAGTCCCAACTGCGCGGCGCGGATGGCAGACACATAACCACCCGGTCCCGCGCCGAACACGAGAACATCATAGGTTTCAGCCATAAGCACCTCCTAAATCTTAAAAGGGAACCAGTACCTTATTATAACAACTCATATGCCCGCAGCGATGTTGTACATTTTGGCCTGGTCTTTCCAGGTGCCATCCGAGTTAATGACGTAGAAGACAATATAACCGACCATCGAGCACCCGGAGGAAAAGGTTTCCATA
>Ga0209746_1000812_pt1 | contig 15466 bp, 9 predicted proteins | sample BarGraNGADG00211_3_FD_184496 | JGI IMG/M metagenome (GOLD analysis project Ga0209746, IMG submission 184496) | Arctic peat soil microbial communities from Barrow, Alaska - Barrow Graham LP Ref core NGADG0011-211 (SPAdes) (version 2) | ecosystem: Environmental > Terrestrial > Soil > Wetlands >... | reverse complement strand
CTTGTACCGGGTCGGCAAGAACGCGATCACCCGCCGGGACGGCAACAAGGATTTCCTGCCTTTCGTCGGCCGCCGGTTCACCCTCCTCTTCCAGCTGTTCGAGTATCATCCCAAGATCGCGGACGCCGTCCGGGCCCTCTTCACGGAGGAGCTCCGGCCTGGCGACAGCCTGGAGATCCAGACGCCGGTGCGCAACTACAAGCTCTCGGACCAGGCGTTCGCCGCCAAGCCGCCGAAAGTCCTGGCCGACTAAATGATCGATATCATCCGGAAGGACATCAACTCGGGGTCCATGGCCTACAACAGCCTCATGCGGGAGCTGAAGCGGCACATCCGGGCCATCGGCGGGTCGAATACCGGGGGGTCGGTCGACACCGATTCGGAAGGCGCCGACGTCGGTCTCGAGATGCTCCTGCCGCGCTACCGGGAGATCCTCCAGAAGCTCGACGTGCTGCGGCGCGTCGACAGCGGGCAGATGATCCAGTACGCCCGGACCCTGAAGGCCCAGATCGGCGAGAAGCTGGTCTTCTACGTCTACCAGCGCGAATTCCGGCCCGAGCTCAGCCCCCAGGCCATCGACGATATCGTGGGCAACAACCAGGAGAAGTTCAACGTCCTGGGCGACGTGCAGGAGATCTTCCAGACCTACCAGCAAAGCTTCGCCATGGACGTCCCGGCGATGAAGGAGGCGTTCGCCGATTCGTCGGCGAACTTCAACCTGCTCTTCATGAACAAGGACCCCGAGCGGATCGGCCGGGTGGTTATGCGGGAGCAGAACACAGACATCTTCCGCGCCTTCGCCGACATCGCCGCAGCGACGGGCGGAACGGTCGATACGTCGCAGAACCCCGCCGCGGCCTTCAAGAACGTCCTACGGGCGGCCGACGAATACTACCTCCTCTACTTCACCCCGACCGCGGAAGCCGCGGGCGGCGCGTTCCACCCGTTGAGCATCAGGGTAAAGGACAAGAATTACAAAGTCGTCCACCGGATGGGATATTTCGGTTCGTGAAATTCCTCGCCGACCTCCACCTCCACTCCCGGTTCTCGCGGGCCACGTCGCGCGAAATGACCTTCGACACCATGGCCGCCTGGGCCAAGGTCAAGGGGATCAACGTCCTGGCCTCGGCGGATTTCACCCACCCGGAGTGGTTCTTCCTGACCAAGGAGAAGCTCGAGCCCGCGGGCAACGGCTTCTTCCGGCTCAGGGCCCCGCAGAAGCCCGAGAACGGGCATTTGAAGTCCGTTCCGTTTTCGCGCGACGACGTCGCCTTCGTCCTGTCGACCGAGCTCAGCTTCATCTATTCCAAGCAGGGCAAGGTCCGCAAGGTCCATCTCCTCCTCCTGGCCCCCGACTTCGAGTCGGTGGAGAAGATCAACGGGCGGCTCCACGGGCTGGGCGCCAACCTGACGTCGGACGGCCGGCCCATCCTCGGCCTCGACGCCCGGATGTTCGTCAAGCTGGTCGCCGACATCTGCCCGCGCTGCGTCGTCATCCCCTCGCACATCTGGACCCCCTGGTTCTCGGTCTTCGGGGCCAACTCGGGCTTCGACTCCCTCGAGGAGTGCTTCGAGGAGATGACCCCGTTCCTGTTCGCCCTCGATACCGGCCTCTCGTCCGACCCGCCGATGAACTGGCGCCTCTCCGCGCTCGATAAGTACGCCCTCGTCTCGAACTCCGACGCCCATTCGCCGTCCAAGATTGGGCGCGAGGCGAATGCCGTCGAGGCGGAATTCGGCTACAAAGGCCTCATCGAGGCGATCCGGAGCAAGGATCCGGCCCGGTTCCTCTACACGGTCGAGTTCTTCCCCGAGGAAGGCAAGTACCACTACGACGGCCACCGCAAGTGCGGGGTGATGCTCTCGCCCCGGGAGTCGCTGGCCCACAACGACCTCTGCCCGGCCTGCGGCAAGAAGCTCACCATCGGGGTCGCCCACCGCGTGGAGGAGCTCGCCGACCGCAACGACATCCGGGATGCGGGCCTGCGCGTGCCGTTCAAGAGCCTCATCCCCTTGAACGAGATCATCGCCGAAGCCTGCGGGAAGACGGCTGAATGCCAGAGCGTCTGGGATACGTACTTCCGTTTCATCCACGAATTCGGGGACGAGCACCGGATCCTGACCGAGGTCTCCATCGGAGACCTCTGCGCCCTCGGCCCGGAGAAAGTCGGCCGAGGGGTCGAGCGGATGCGCAAGGGGCTGGTCAAGATCGAGCCCGGCCACGACGGCGAATACGGGATCATCCGCCTCTTCGAGCAGGACGAGGACAGGGCGGCGGCTGGGGCGGGCCAAATGTCGCTCTTTTGACAGGTGTCATTGCGGGCGACATGTCATGACCTTGCAGCGGCGGGGGGCCGGGTTTATAATAAAGGCATGAAACTACGACACGCTCTTTTGTTCATCATAATCCTCGTGGGCGTCTGCGCCCTCCTGCCCGCCCAGAAGAAGAAAACGGCCAAGGACCTGCCGCCCCAATACCAGAAATGGCTCGTGGAAGAGGTGGCCTACATCATCACCGCGAAGGAGCGGGACGTCTTCCTCCAGCTCGAATCCGACCGGGAGCGGAACATCTTCATCGAGGCCTTCTGGAAGCAGCGCAACCACGACCCGAATTCGACCGAGAACGCGTTCAAGATCGAGCATTACAAGCGGATCACCTACGCCAACCAGTGGTTAGGCAAGAACTCGCCGACGCCCGGCTGGCGGACCGACCGGGGCCGCATCTACATCATCCTCGGGCAGCCGAAAGAAATCCAGGCCTTCGAGAACTTATATGATCTCCGGCCGGTGATCACCTGGTTCTACGACGGCATGGCCGACTACGGCTTGCCCGGCTCGTTTTACCTCGTCTTCTGGAAGAAGGACATCGTCGACGACTACCGGCTCTATTCCCCGATCAACGACGGACCGCAGCAGCTGATGCAGCATTATGCTGGCGACATGGCCGACGCCACCACGGCCTACGAGGCGCTCATGAAAATCGAACCGGCCGTGGGCTCGGTCTCGCTCTCGCTGATCCCGGGCGAAACCCAGTTCTCCGCCGCGCCTTCGCTCGCTTCGGAAATCTTGATCAAGCAGAGCATCCCCGAGGCGCCCCACTACAAAATCAAGGACGAATACGCCGAAAAGCTCCTGAAGTACAAGAACATCATCGAGGTGGACTACACCGCGAACTACATCGACAACGAGGCCCTGATCAGCGTCTTCCAGGATCCCTCCGGGCTCTCCTTCGTCCACTACCTGATCGAGCCCAAGCGGCTGTCCTTCGAGCAGACGACGACCGGCTACCGGACTACCCTCGAGATCAACGGCCGCGTCACCGACCGCCAGAACAATTCCATCTACCAGTTCGATCGGACCATCCCCCTCGACTTGACCGAAGCCCAGATGGCCCAGATCAAGTCCAAGTTCTTCAGCCTCCAGGACCTGTTCCCCCTGACGCCGGGCCAATACAAGGTTAATCTCCTTCTGAAAAACCGGCTCTCCCGGGAGTTCACCTCGGTCGAAGCCGACATCCTCGTGCCCGACCCTGCGGTCTTCTCGATGAGCCCGCCCGTCCTGGCCTACAAGACGGACCGGGAGTCGCGATTCAAGGGCCAGAACAAATCCTTCCTCCTGGGCGGCGTCCAGTTCGTCCCCTCGCCCCGGAACGCCTTCGCTGCGGACGATGGACTGTCGCTCTACTTCCAGCTCCACGGCCTTCCAGCCGAGCTCCGGACCGGGGGATCGGTCCAGTACACGATCCAGCGGCAAACCGAGACCATGAAGCTCCCCGAAACGGTGAAGGTCGTCACCCGGAGCCTCCGGGAGATCGCCGACCCGGGCAACATCTTCGAGCAGTTCCCCCTGGCGGGGATGACTCCCTCGCACTATACCCTCAACGTGGCCGTCCTAGACGCCTCGAAGGCGGAAAAGCTCAAGACCAAGGTCGATTTCGACATCCGGGGCGCGACTTCGCTCAACCGGGCCTGGGTCCTCTCCCTGCCCCAGCCGGCGTCGACCGACCCCTCCTTCGCCAACATCGTCGGCTCGCAGCTCCTCGCCAAGAAGGACCTGGCCAAAGCCCGGCCGCTTCTCGAATCGGCATACACCCGCGATCCCGGGTCACCGAAGTACGCCCTCGACTACGTCCTGGCCCTGCTCGAGGCCAAGGACTATCGGGCCGTGATCGAGGTCGCGAAGCCCTTCTTGGCCGACGAGCGGCGATACGACTTCCTCCAGCCCGCCGGCGCGGCCCGGCAGGAGCTCGGGGCCTACGCCGAGGCGATCGCCCACTACAAGGACTACCTCTCCCATTTCGGGACGAACATCGGCATCCTGAACTCCATCGTGGACTGCTACGTCAAGCTGGGCAGCGCCGCCGAGGCGCTGGCCGCCTGGGAGCGGTCGCTCCAGCTCGAGCCGAACCAACCCGCCCTCCGCGAGAAGGTGAAGGCCCTGAAAGACAAAAAATGAAGCGGGCGGGCGCGATCGTCCTCGCGGCGGCCCTGGCGCTCGCCGCGGGCGGGTGCGCCCTGAGCCGCCTCTAACGGGCCCTCGACCCCGACAGCCGCGAGTTCCTCTCGAAGGTTCGCTACCTCATCGCCCGGCCGGAGCGGGTCGCATTTCTCCAGGTCCCGGCCGACGAGCGCCCGGCCTTCATCGAGGAGTTCTGGAAGAAACGCGATCCGAACCCCGAGACCGCGGAAAACGAATTCAAGATCGAATATTTCCGGCGGATCGATATGGCCAACCATCTCTTCACCGGCGGCCAGGAGCCGGGATGGCTCCAGGACCGGGGCCGGATGTATATCCTCCTGGGGCCGCCGTCCGACCGCCTGACCTATCCCCGCGGCGTCACGTTCTACGGCCAGCCGATGGAGTTCTGGTACTACGGCTTTTTCGAGCTCGTCTTCATCGACGACAATTGGACCGGGATCTATCGCCTGGATCCCTCCTCGGCCGAACAGATCGGGAACATCATGCGCGCCCAGCTCGAGTGGAAGCCCCAGGTGGAGGACGTGCCCACGGCCCTGGACAGCCTGGAATGCGAGCTTGCGGTCGAAAGCCGGGGCGGGGGCAAGGTCGCGGCCAAAATCCTCATCCCCTACAAGGCGATCTGGATGAAGGTGGGCACCGGGGCCGGAGCGGAGGCCTTCCGGACGACCCTGACCCTGGAACTCCAGGCGCTCGACAGCGCCGGGGAAAAAGCCTGGGAGATCAAGAAGGAATACCCGCTCTCCTTCACCAAGGATGAGTTCGACAAGGTCCTCAGCCAGACCTTTATGATCGAAGTCGAGGCGGGGCCGCTCAAACCCGGCGCCTACGTCCTGAACCTGACCCTGGCCAACACGCTCGACGGCGGAAAGGTCCACCGCAAGGCCAAGGTCACGGTCGAGGCGGGGACCTGACCGTCCATTCGATTTCCCGTTCGCCGAAAAAAATGTTACAATAATTGTTCCGGAAACGGCCTCCTCCCCTGGACGGAGCCGCCGGAATTGGCATGATTATTGCATTTATATGACGTGGAGGACATCATGAGAACCCGCGCTTTCAAAACCATAGGGCTCCTCGTCCTGGCGGGCCTCGTCGCCGCCGGGCTCGGCTTCGCCCAGGCCGGACGGGGCGTCGGCCGCATCGGGGGCGCCGTGATCGACGTCGACGGCAATCTGATGGAAAACGTCAAGGTGACGATCGTCTTTTCCCAGAACGACAAGATGAAATTCGAGCAGACGAGCGGCAAGAAGGGCGAATGGTCGTTCATCGGACTGGGCACCGGCAACTGGGACCTGACCGCCGTTGCGCCCGGCTACATGCCCCAGACCAAGTCCCTCTACGTCAGCCAGCTCGGGGTCAATCCCAGAGTGACGGTCACGATGCAGAAGATCCCCAAGGCGGGCAGCGGCATCGTCGCCGACGAGACCACCTTCGCCCTCCTCGAAAAAGGCAACCAGCTGTTCAAGGAAGCCAAGTATGACGAGGCCCTCGTCCAGTTCCAGCAGTTCCTCGAGAAGAACCCCAATCTCTACCAGATCCAGGTCTCGATCGGCGACTGCTACCGGGAGAAGGGCGAGTTCGACAAGGCCATCGAAAACTACAACAAGGTCCTCGAGCTGGCGAAGTCCGACGTCACCCTCGGCAAGGAGATGTCGGCCAAAGCCCTCTCCGGGATCGGCAATTGCTACCTCAAGCAGGGCAAGCTCCCCGAGGCCCAGAATTTCTTCAAGCAGTCGATCGAGAACTCGCCCAAGGACGAGATCCTGGCCTACAACGTCGGCGAGATCTATTTCTCGAACCAGGGCTACGACGACGCCGTCCGCTATTTCGAAATAGCCACCCAGATCCGGCCAGAATGGCCCGATCCCTACATCAAGCTGGGTTATGTTTATCTGAACAAGACGGAGAACGCCAAGGCCATCGAGAGTTTCGAGAAGTTTCTGAAGCTCGAGCCCGAGGGCGAACGGGCGGCCCTGGTCCGGAACATCCTGAACGCCATCAAGAAGTAACGAGGCCGGGGCCCGGGGGAGGGACATCTTTTTCGGGAAGGGTCGTCCATGTCCAAGAAGAAACGCTCCCGCAGCAAAAAGCCGGCCGCCAAGGCCAAATCCGCCGATCCGCGTCCGGAGGCGCCGGGTGCGGCGCGAGCCCCTGTCGCTCGAAGCGGCGGGGACCAGCGGTTTGTGGGTGAGCCGCGTCGCGGTTTCCGGAAGTTCCTGCCGGCCGTCCTTGCCCTGGCCGTTGTCCTCGTGGGAGCCGGGCTTTACATCGTTCTCAAGCCCGCCGCCGTGCCGATCGTCCGGGACGACAAGCTCAACGTCCTCCTGATCACCCTGGACACCACGCGGGCCGACCGCCTGGGCGCCTACGGCTACGCCAAGGCCAAGACGCCGAATCTCGACTCCATCGCCCGCAACGGCGTCCGCTTCGCCAACGCCTATGCCCAGGTGCCGCTGACCCTGCCCTCGCACAGCTCGCTCATGACCGGGACCTATCCCCTGATCCACGGCGTCCACAACAACGGGTCCTACGTCCTCCCGCCCGGCGCGGCCACCCTGGCCAAGATCCTCAAGGACAAGGGCCTGAAAACGGCCGCCTTCGTCGCCTCGTTTTCGGTGGATTCCCGGTTCGGCCTTGACAAAGGGTTCGACGTCTACGACGACAATTTCCAGGAAGGCACGCCCTTCAAAGCGGTGAACGCCGAGCGGAAGGCCGAACAGGTCTACAACGTCTTCGTTCCCTGGTTTGACAAGCTCAAGGACGAGCAGTTCTTCTGCTGGATCCATCTCTTCGATCCGCACCTCCCCTACAGCCCGCCGTCCCCCTACCGCGAACAGTTCGCCGACCGGCTGTACGACGGCGAGGTGGCCTACATGGACTACATCGTCGGCCAGGTCATGCGGAAACTCATGGACAAGAATCTCCTCGGCAAAACGCTCATCGTCGTGGCCGGCGACCACGGCGAGTCGTTCGGGGAGAAGGGCGAATCCGGCCACGGCGTCTTCCTCTACGACAACGTCCTGCGCGTGCCGCTGATGCTCTACGCCGAAAACCACCTTCCGCCCGGAAAGGTCGTGACGCCGCGGGTCCGGCTGATCGACGTGATGCCGACCGTCCTCGACCTGATGAACCTCCCGAAGCCGGACGCCGTTCAGGGCCGGAGCCTCCTGCCGTACATCCAGCGGAAGGAGAAGGCCGACCTCGACGCCTACATCGAAACGTCCTATCCGAAGGAGAACTTCGGCTGGGCGCCGCTCGTGGGCCTCATCTCCGGCGCCTGGAAATACATCCGCGCCCCGAAGGAGGAGCTCTACGACTTGAAGGCCGACCCGGGCGAGGACCGGAACGCCTTCGCCTCCGCCGGCCGGACCGCGGCCGATCTGAAGAAGCGGCTCGACGAGCTCATCCGGACGGCCGTCGTGCCCGGCGTATCGGCCAGGCAGGCCCTGACCGCGGAGGAAGCCGCCCGCCTCCGGTCGCTCGGCTACGTGGATTACTCCGACCCGACCGCCCGCGGCGCGGCGGCCGACCCCAAGGACAAGGTCGGAGAGCTGAAGATGATTCAGGACGCCGAACTGTTCGAGTTCGAGGGCAACTTCCAGGCGGCCGCCGACCTCCAAGAGAAGATGCTCGCCCTCCGTCCCGGCGCCGCTTCGAGCTACATCGGCCTAGCCCTCGCCCGGGCCCGTCTAAAGGACTTCGACGCGGCCGTCGCCGTGCTGAAACGGGGGATCGAAAAGATCCCGAACTCGGAGCTCCTCGTGACCCGCCTGGGCTACACCTACCTCGTGATGGGGCGCCTTCCGGACGCCATGGCGGAGATGGAAAAGGTCCTCGAGCTCAATCCCCGGTCCGTCGACGGCCTCACGGCCATGTCGGTCCTCCTCGACGGCACGGGCCGCAAGGACGAGGCCCGGGCCTATTTCAAAAAAGCGCTGGCCGTCGAGCCCGAGAACAAGTTCCTCCGAACGAGCTACGGCCAGAACCTGGCCTCCGCCGGCCGGGTGGCCGAAGCGATCGACGTCTTCACCAAGCTGACCCAGGACTTCCCGCTCGACGCCCAGGCCTGGCAGTTTCTCGGCGTCACGTACGCCATGGTCCGGGACTTCGACAAGGCGATCGACAACCTCAAGCAGGTCCTCTACATCAAGCCCGTGCCGCAGACGTACTACTACCTGGCCATGGCCTATAAGGAAAAAGGCGACCTCGCCGAGGCCGTCCGCTACCTCGAGCGCTACCTCGACGATCCGAAGGACGAGCCGCCGCAGCGCGTGCAGAACGCGCGGGCCGGCCTCGAAGCCTTGCGGAAGGCCATCAACAAGTAATCAAAAAAAAAGGCCCGACCCCCCTGCGGGGGCCGGGCCTTTCTGTATCTCTCTGCGATACCTGCTGCTACGCTACGTAAAAATCCTTGCGGATTCCTTCCTTAGAAGGACACCCGGGCGCCCATGCGCCAAGACCAGGAGCCGTTCTTGCCGGTCCACCACTTGTAGACCAGGTTCAACGGGTTGGTCGTGACGTTGTTGGCGACGAGCGTGTGCCAGTCGACGTAGTTGGTCTTCTGGGCGAGGAGCTGATCGTCCGTCATCCGGAGCATGTCTTGGTTGTACTGCATGGAGTAGGAGGTCACGGTGGAGGTGTTGGTGAAGTTGGAGATGGTGGCGTTGAGGTTGATCGTGTACTTCTTGGCGATGCGGAGATTGTACTCGAGGTAGAGGTCGGCGGTGAACAGGAAGGGCAGACGTTCGTTCAAGTTGTTGTAGCCGTCCGGGTAGATCTGCATGTCGTTGAAGTTCAGGACCGTGGTCAGCGGGAGGCCGCTGCGCCCGTAGGCGACCGTCCCGACGGTCAGGCCGAACGGGAAGGCGTAGGAGCCGTAGAGCTTGAAGTAGTGGGTCCGGTCGGACGGGAGGATGTTGTCCAACGGACGGCCGTGGATGTCGTACCGTTCGAAGTACATGTCCCAATACCGTTCGACGTTCGGTGAATTGCGACCGGCTTCGTCCGAGGACGACAGCCCGCCGTAGTTCCCCTTCATCTGGCTCCAGGTGTAGTTAATCCCGCCCTGCCAGTTGTCGGCGAACCGTTTTTCGAGGGCCAGGTTCAAGCCGAGGTAGTCTCTCTTCGCCTTGGGGGCCGGCCAGAACTTGTCGTCGAAACGGCCGCCCTGGGAGGTGGGAAGCGTCCAGCCTTCGCCGGGGTTGGCGATGTAGTACTGTTCGCTGAAGTTGCCCTGCGCGTCCTGCACCATAACGCCCACGTCTTCGATCGTCCGGATGAGATGCTTGAAAACGAACCGGGCGCTGAAGGACAGTTCTTCGCTGATCTTCTTCTCGGCGCCGAACGAATACTCATCCTGCGACACAGGCTTCAGGTTGGTGTCCGTGGTGTCCCACGAAACCGTCCGCCAGTTGCGGGAGAACATGTACGTGCCGCCCGCGGCCTGGTCGGCCTTGTTGCTGATGTCGCCGCTGGCCGCGATCTTGGTGAAGTCGTAGTTGTCGAACGTGTAGTAGCTCGTCCACCACTTGAATCCGCCGTACGAGCCTTCGGCCATGTACAGCTTCATGACGTCGTAGTACCGGCCGTAGCTGGCGAAGACCTTCAGGCTGGAGTCGCCGAACACGTCATAGACGGCGCCCAACCGGGGCGCAAGCTTCTTGTCGAAGCCGAACTGGATGGGTTTGTAGTTCGCGTACAGGGGGTCGTTCGTGGCGATGGAGGGGATGTATTCGTTTTCCGTCCGGACGCCCAAGTTCATGGTCAGCTTCTGGCCGATCGTCCAGGAATCCTGGAGGTAGATCGCCCAGTTGTTGCTGGCGACGTTGAAGTTCGAGCCGTAAGGTGACTGGAAGTCGTTCCGGATCTGGTAGTTGCCGTACTTGCCCATGACGACGGTGCCGTCGACGTTGACGAACGGCGTGCCCCACACCAACGTGACCAGGGGGGCCACCGGGCCGGAATTGACGTCTTCATGCAGGCGGATGTACTGAACGCCGGCCTTCCAGGCGTGCTCGCCGGCCAGGGTGAGGTAGTAGGTGAGGTCGAGGTTGCCGCTCATCCGGCTGTTGATGTACCTCGAGGTGACCGTCGTCCCGGCGCCGTTATTCCAGCCACTGGCGTGCCTGAGGGTGTCGGGGATCTCCGGATACGTCGTCGTCGACAGATTCGAGCCGGTGAAGACATACTGCGTGCCGGGGACGAACAGCTGCTGGTTGTTCTGGTTGTTGTAGAAGTAGCCGCCGCGCAGGCTCACCAGGAAGTTGTTGCTGACGGTGTAGTCGATGTTGGCGGCGCCGGACCAGTTGGGATAGTCAAATCCCGGCTGTTGGCCGGCCGTCAGAAGCGCCGCGCCCGTCGAGGGGTTGATGGGGTTCCAATCGGGACGATAGGAGTAGTACTTGGTCGAGGTCCCGGTATAGCCGGGGATGCTGCCCCGGTAATCGTAAAAGTTGCTGACCGCGCTGACCGAAATCCGCATGCCGGCGATCGGCGCCGCGGTCAACTTGCCCTGCCAGTACCAGTAGTAGAGCTTCTGATAAAAGTTGTAGGTCGTACGGCCCTGCTGCGGGTCATAGGCGAGCTGGCCCGGGAGCTTGGCTTTCGTCAGATCGACGGGGTCGCTCGAGAACCACCGGTCGGCATAAGTGCGCGCAAAGGTGGGGTTGAACGAGCCGAAGAACCACAGTTTGTCCTTGATGATGTAGCCGCTCAGGTTGAAGACGCCTTCCCATCTCTGGTAGTCGTCCCGGTTCTTGCCGCCGTTGAAATACATGTCGTCGGTGTTGACGTATTCGTACTGCCCGACGGTGATGGGGTTGACATAATAGGGGTACAGGCGCAGAGTGTCGCGGCCCTTCCCCTGCATCCAGAGCTGCTGGTTGTTGAAGTAGCCGAAGGCGTCGGCGTGGAACTCGTTGCCGCCGGAGCGGCTGATGACGTTGATCACACCGCCCATGGAGCCGCCGAACTCGGCGCTGTAGCCGGAAGCCGAAACCTTGACCTCTTCCAGCTGTTCCATGACGATGCTCTGGGCCTGTAACCCGAGCCGCATGTTGTTGATGTTCGTCCCGTCGACGTAGAACTGGTTCTCCGTCCCGGAAGCGCCGTCGACCGACAGGCCGCCCTGAGTGTTGTTTTCATACTGGACGCCGGGCACCGTGGCCAGCAATCCGGTGAAGTCGCGGTTGCGGGGCAACTGCATGAACACTTCCTTGTTCATCGTGCTGCCCTTGGTCGTGCTCTTGACGTCGATCAGGGGGCTCTGGCCGACGACCGTGACCTCTTCATTCAGGGCGCTCTGTTCGAGCGTGATGTTCAGGGTCAGGGTCTGTTCCGTCTGGAGGATGATTTCCCGGCGGGTGGTCGTCTTGAAGCCGGGGAGCGTGAACCGGATCGAATACGTTCCCGCGGGGAGCGAGAACAGCCGGTAGACGCCCTGCTCATCAGAAACCGCCGTCGCCGTGCCCACCAGCTTAGGACTGTCCGCCACGACCGAAACGCCGGGCAGGGGGCCGCCGTCCTTGTCCGCGGCCTTCCCGGTGATCTTACCGGTCGGGACCTGGGCAAAAACGCTGGTGACGAGCAGCACGATGGCAAGCATTGCAAAAATGCTCTTCACTAATCTTCTCATGTTCTTGCGTATTTCTCCTTTTTCCTCAAATCCACCTCGGGAGGTCGATTCAGGATGATTTGCCGTCGCGTCCGGCCTTTCCGCCGTACGCCGCGACTTGTGAACCCGGGAGTGGAGACGCGTCTCCGCTCCCAACTCGCGGACCGAAAGTCGTCCAAGAAGTGATTCTCACCTCCTCACTTGGGCATAGAATAAATAATTGCGAACCCTTAATTGAATAATAAACGCACAAGTTTCTCATAACTTCAACCTATCTATAAGCAAAAAACATGCCATCTCAAAAATCAGTATAACTTGTTCATTATATTTATATTATAGTGAAATATCAGGCCCCCGATATTCAATAATTTGGATTTTATTCAATAAATTGAATAAAGGGCGTTTCCTTGACATTATTTCAGCGGGCTCTTATATTTAATGTCCGGTAATAAAGGAGCCTCGAGATGGAAATCGAAATGAAAATCAAAGGCCTGGTGATGGACCCCATCTCGAAGATGCCCATCGTCCTCCTCGAAGACCGCCGCGGCGAGAAAGTCCTCCCCATCTGGATCGGCGTCTTCGAAGCCAACGCCATCGCCCTGACGATCGAGAACATCCCCACGCCCCGGCCGATGACCCACGACCTCCTCAAGAATATCCTCGCCCACCTGAACATCGTGGTCGACCGGATCGTCATCAACGATGTCCGCAACAACACCTTCTTCGCCTCGATCCACTGCCGCCACGCGGGCGGCGAGATGGTGGTCGATTCCCGCCCGTCCGACGCGATCGCCCTCGCCCTCCGGGTGAACTCCCCGATCTACGTGGAGCACGAGGTCGTCGAGAAGGCCCACGGCCTCAAGCTCGACGACAACTCCGAAGCGGGCGAGAGCCTGCGCAAGTGGCTCGAAACCCTCCAGCCGGAGGATTTCGGAAAATACAAAATGTGACGCTTGAGGGCGAGACGCCCTCAAGCGTCACGTCCTGATCGTCAGCAGCAGATACGTCCCGCCCAGGCCGAAGATCATGTTCGGACCCCAGGCCGCCAGGAAAACGCTCAGGAACCCGACTTTCCCCAGGCTTATGAAGATCCCGATCGAGACCCAATAGATCATGGCGATCGCGATCGCGATCCCAATCCCGACCAGCGTCCCCCGCTTCCCCATGGAAAAGGCGAACGGCAGGCCGAGAAAGGTCATGATCAGCGCCGTGAACGGGAAGGCCGCCTTCGCCGCGAGGCTCACCCGGTCGCGCAGCGTCTCGTAGCCCAGGGCCTGGACATCTCCGATGTAGCGCCGCAACTCGGAGGCGTTCATCTGGTCCGGCGCCTTCCATTCGCGGAGGAACAGGGACTTCTCTTCGTCCAGGGGAACGTCGAGCGTCTTGCGATAGATGTACTGGCCGTTCGGACCGAGCTCCCGGATCCAGCCGTCCTCGAAGTGGAAGCCGGCCGTGTCGAGCGTCGCCCGCTCGGCGTAGCCGCGCCGAGTGAGCGACCACGACGCGAGGTCGAGGTCGTAGATCGCAAGCATGTTGAACCGGGAGGTCTTGGGATCGAAATAGCTGTAGTGATAGAACCGGTCCGCGGTCTTGTTGGCCACCCAGCGCCGGTTTTCGAAGCTGTAGCTCTGGGGCGAGAGGTCGATGATCCGGTTCCAGGTCTCCTCGGCGAGCTTGTTCGCCCGGGGATAGACCTTTTCCTGCATGGCGAACGACAGGCCGCCGACGATGACCGACATGACGACGATCGGCAGGAGGGCCCGGTAGATGCTGATGCCGTTGGCCTTCATGGCCGTGATCTCGTTGGTTTTGGTCAGCAGGCCGATCGTCAGCAGGGCGGACATCAGGGCCGTCACGGGAAGCCCGAAATGGACGAACTCGGGCACCCGGTAGGCGATGTACAGAAGGAGCATGGAAAACGGCTTCCCATGCTCGTTGAACGTCCCTATTTTATCGAAGAAGGTGACGATGACCGCGATGGCCACGCAGCTCGATAGTGCGAGGCCCGCGATGAAGAGATATTTGCGGATGATGTAGCGGTCGAGGATGTTCGGGAAGCGGAGCGACGGGCGGAACCGGCGCCGGCGCGCGGCCGGACGGGCGTCCGCGTCCGCAGCCGCGTGAGGCCGGCGGCGGAACAGGGAAAGGAGGGGCGACTCCTTCGCCGAGGCGATGAACAGCACGACGCTCGCCGCCCCGAGGACGATGTTTGGCCCCCAGATGCCCAGGAACGGCGGAAGGACGCCGTTCATGGCCAGCTGCTCTCCGGCCGTGATCCCGACGTAATACGCCAGGATGATGATGAGGCTGAGCGTGAAGCCGCTCGTCCGCCCGCCCTTCCTGGTCGAGCTGCCGAGCGGCAGGCCGAGGAAGACGAAGATCCAGCAGACGAACGGCAGGGCGAAGCGCTTGTGGATCTCGACGCCGTAAGATCGGCGGTCGTGTTCGGCCTGGAGCATGGCGAAGTCGTTCTTGGTCCGGTCCAGGCTGCGGCCGTCGAGGGCGGCCTTCTCCGCGGCGAGCGCCGCCCTCCGGGTCCGGACTTCGGCCGCGCCTTCGAAGAGTTCGACGATGTTCTTCTCCCGGACGCGCTTCTCCGCCGTGGCCGACGGGAACAGGCTCCGGACGTCGATCTCCTCCTCGACGTGGGCGCTCGATTGCACCTGGTAAGACGTGTCCGGCTCGGTGAGGGTGACGGCGTGCTGAACCGCGTCCCAAAGCTCGAGAACGGCCTTCTTGGCGTCGGGATAGACGTGCAGCCGGGCCCGCTTGGCCAGCAGGATGCGCGGCTTCTCGGGCTCGGCGTTGAAGGCGATGAAGACGTTCTGCCAGGTCCGGTCCTTGGCGATGTTCTGGATGTAGAGCACCACGTTGGTGATCGACTCGTTGAACTCGCGCGGGTTGAACTGGAGCTCGGCCCGGTTCAGGACGACCTCGGTGAAGGTCTGGGTCCACTTGAAGTTGAAGTGGGGGGTCAGGACCATGGTCAGGAGCGAGGCCGCGAGCCAGCCGCCGAGGGCGAAGGTGAAGAGCGGCCGGAGGACGCGGCGCGGGCTGATCCCGAGCGTCCGGAGGGCCATGACTTCGGAGTCCGAGGACATCCGGCTCAGGCCGGCCAGGATCCCCATCAGGACGCCCATCGGGATGGTGAAGGCCAGGATGGCCGGGATGAGGTAGGCCAGGAGCTTGAGCGTATCGGCCAGGGTCACGCCCCGGGCGATGAACAGGTCCGGGAACTGGAGGAGCTGGTTCATCAGAAGGACGAAGCTGTAGATCAGGAGGCCCAGGACGAACGGCGGGGCGACCTCCTTGAGGACGTAGCGGTCGATGATTTTGAACATTCGGGCCCATTGTAGCCGTTTTCTAGGAAAATTGGGA
>Ga0209746_1000810_pt1 | contig 15500 bp, 9 predicted proteins | sample BarGraNGADG00211_3_FD_184496 | JGI IMG/M metagenome (GOLD analysis project Ga0209746, IMG submission 184496) | Arctic peat soil microbial communities from Barrow, Alaska - Barrow Graham LP Ref core NGADG0011-211 (SPAdes) (version 2) | ecosystem: Environmental > Terrestrial > Soil > Wetlands >... | reverse complement strand
GGTTCAACAAAAAAATCGTGAACCAAATCCTTCAATTCTTCTGAAATAGTAGCCGAAAACATCAGATTCTGACGTTTTGCCGGCAACAAATCGATAATGCGAACCAATTGCGGCCGAAAACCGAGATTCAACATTTCATCTACTTCGTCAATCACAAATCGTTTGATTGACTTCAATTTAAGTGTTCCGTTCAAAGCAAAATCCAACAAACGGCCGGGAGTTGCCACCAACACATCAACACCCGCCGCCAACAATGGAGTTTGCCGAATCATATTCACACCTCCATACACTCCCACAACCCGAATATTCATATATGTAGTCAGTTTTTCAACTTGTCCAACTACTTGAATTACAAGCTCTCGAGTCGGAACAACCACTAATATTTGAGGATGTTTTTCTTTCGTATATTTCCATAGTCGAATACAAGGCAGCAGATAAGCAATCGTTTTTCCTGTTCCCGTTTGTGCAATTCCAACCACATCACGTCCGGACATAACAACCGGATAGGCTTTTTCCTGAATAGTCGTTGGTTGAGAAATTCCTAAATCGGTAAGAGCATTGAGTAGCGGAGAATTGATATTAAAGTCGGTAAAGTTCATCTGTTTTTTTGTATAAAGCGGCACAAAGGTACTCATATTCCGTCAATATACATAGAAATGATAAACTGTAAACTATGAATTGTTTATGGTGCCAATCTGGAAATCATCCATCCGCCACTTTCATAAGTGAAAAGTAAACGGTCGTGCAGGCGGTTTGGGCGACATTGCCAAAACTCAAAAGTTTCCGGCTTGACCAAATATCCTCCCCAATGTGGAGGTTTGGGAATAGAATCACCAAATTTTTGAAAGTAATATTGAAATTGCTTTTCCAAAAAATCTTTTGAACGAATTATTTGACTTTGTGGTGAAGCCCACGCACCCAGTTGGTTATCAACCGGACGAGTCTTAAAATAGGATGTTGAGATCGTTTCGCTGATTTTTTCAACAGTACCAGTCACCCGAACCTGTCGTTCCAAAGCCGGCCAAAAAAACAACAAAGAAACCCATTTATTTTGAGCCATTTGTTGCGCTTTGTGTCCTTCGTAATTGGTATAAAAAACAAAACCTTTCGCTGATAATTCTTTTAGTAAAACCATTCTCGAATGAGGTTGGTAAAATTCATCAACCGTTGAAAGAACCATTGCAGTTGGTTCTAATTGATCGCTTTCAATGGCCGCTTGTAGCCATATATCGAACTGATCGAAGGGATCTGGAAGAACATTTTGTTCGTCCAAAGTAGAAAAAATGTATTGTTTACGAATGTCGTGAAGCATAATTTTGATTTACTATTTTTTCATTTACAATTTCTTACCGAATTAAACAATTCTGGAATCAATTGGTTTATTTTCAAAATAAAATTCTAATCAAAATGCGTCATTTTATTTACTATTTATCAATTATCGTACAGATAAGTTTCAAGTTGTAATTCAATTAAAATTCAATCACTTTTTGATGCACTTTCAAACTGTTTTAACTAATTTTTCAAAAAGAAACAAGTACCTTTGAGGCACGAAATTAAAAATCATTTTCATCATGAAAGACTTGCTGCAAGCTCGCCACATAGGCATTTCAGAACAAGACGAAGCACTTATGCTTCAAACCGTTGGTGTAAACAATCTCGATGAGTTGATTGCTCAAACTATCCCAAACTCTATTCGATTAAACGAAGCAATTGAACTGCCGGAAGCGCTTACCGAGCGACAATATGCCGAACATATTGCAGAAATTACCTCTAAAAATAAACTTTTCACTTCTTATATCGGACAAGGTTGGTACGATACCATCACTCCGGCCGTTATTCAACGGAATATATTTGAAAATCCATCGTGGTACACATCTTACACACCGTATCAAGCCGAAATTTCACAAGGAAGACTGGAGGCACTGCTGAATTTCCAGACAGCTGTTTGTGATTTCACGAGGATGCCGCTTGCGAATGCTTCGTTGCTCGACGAAGCCACTGCTGCAGCCGAAGCTGCCACCATGATGATGAATCTTCGCAGCAGAGAACAAATAAAAAATGAAGCTAATATTCTTTTTGTAGATCAATCCACTTTTCCATCCATTTTAGCAGTTCTGCACACACGCACCGAAGCACAGGGAATTCAAATGGAGATTGAGGATTATTCAACTTATAAATTTACAACTAAAAATTTTGGAGCCATTGTTCAATATCCGAATGCAAACGGAAATATCGAAGATTACGCTGAGTTTGTAAACGAAGCACATGCCGTTGGAGCAAAAGTGGCTGTGGCAGCTGATATTTTAAGTTTGGCTTTGTTGACACCTCCGGGAGAATGGGGCGCCGATATTGTTTTCGGTTCTACCCAACGTTGGGGAATTCCTATGGGATTTGGTGGTCCTTCGGCTGCATATTTTGCCACGCGCGACGAATTTAAACGCGACATGCCCGGAAGAATTATCGGTATCAGCAAGGATGCAAACGGCAAACCTGCTTTGCGCATGGCGTTGCAAACCCGCGAACAACATATCAAACGTGAAAAAGCAACGTCGAATATTTGTACTGCACAAGCATTGCTGGCTTCCATGGCCGGATTCTACACGGTTTATCACGGTGCTGAAGGCATCAAAACCATTGCTCAACGCATTCATGGAATTGCCACCTATATCAACGAAATTCTTCCGGTTTACGGTTTCTCTCAGGAAAATGAAAACTTCTTCGATACGCTGAAAATTACTTTACCGTTAGAAGTTTCGGTTGAAACAATTAAATCTATTGCGTTAGAATATGAAGTAAATTTCCATTATTTTGAAACAGGCGAAATCGGTGTCAGTTTCGACGAAACGACCGATGTTGATGACGTGAATACATTGATTGAAATGCTGGCTGCGGCGGTTGATAATGCTCCGGTTTATGCGGATGAAGATGATTTTGAAACATTGACCTCGCTGGACGAAACACTGGAAAGAACTTCGGGTTACCTGACTCATAAAGTTTTCAAAAGTTATCACAGCGAAACGGAAATGATGCGTTATATAAAGAAACTGGAACGCCGCGATATTTCGTTGACCCATTCGATGATTTCATTGGGTTCATGCACCATGAAGCTGAATGCAGCTTCGGAAATGTTGCCAATGAGTCGTGCCGAATTCGGTGGAATTCACCCGCTTGCACCAGCCGATCAAACCGAAGGCTATAACGAGATGATTTCGGAACTGGAAAAATACCTGACGGCTATTACAGGATTTGCAGCCTGCAGTTTACAACCAAACTCAGGCGCAGCAGGCGAATATGCCGGATTGATGACCATTCGTGAATACTTCAAATCGAAAGGTGAAACATTCAAAAATACGTTATTGATTCCGGCTTCGGCACACGGAACGAATCCGGCAAGTGCAGTTCAAGCCGGATTTAATATCGTGGTGGTGAAATGCGATGAAGGTGGAAATACCGACCTGACCGATTGGAACGAAAAAGCGGAAGCGAACAAAGATAAATTAGCCGGTTGTATGATTACATATCCTTCCACACACGGAATTTTTGAAGCACATATCAAGGAAATGTGTGAAACCATTCACCAAAATGGCGGACAAGTTTACATGGACGGAGCCAATATGAACGCTCAGGTTGGATTGACCAATCCCGGAACAATTGGTGCCGATGTTTGCCACTTGAATCTGCACAAAACTTTTGCCATTCCGCATGGTGGTGGCGGTCCGGGTGTAGGACCAATTTGTGTGGCAGCACATTTGGCAGCATTTCTTCCAAGCAAAACCTTTGGACAAAATACTGTTTCGGCAGCGCCTTACGGCAGCGCCAGCATTTTGCCCATTACGTACGGATATATTCGCATGTTGGGTGAAGAAGGTTTGACACGTGCCACGAAAATTGCTATTTTAAATGCCAATTATCTGGCTGCACGCCTGAAAGACAGTTACGGTGTGTTGTATACCGGCGAAAATGGACGGGTTGGTCATGAATTGATTCTGGAAGCACGTAACTTCAAAGCTACTTCGGGCATTACCGAAACCGATATTTCCAAACGATTAATGGATTATGGTTTCCACGCTCCTACCCTTTCGTTTCCGGTACACGGAACGTTGATGATAGAACCGACTGAAAGCGAATCATTGGCCGAACTTGACAGTTTTGCTGAAGCAATGTTACAGATTTATGCCGAAATAAAAGAAGTGGAAAACGGAACGACTGATGTCACCGACAATGTATTGCTGAACGCTCCACATCCGGAATATTCGATTGTTTCCGACGAATGGAACCACCCTTACAGCCGCACGAAAGCTGCTTATCCAACCGCTTGGGTAGCCGAGAATAAATTCTGGGTAAACGTGGCACGAGTTGATAATGCGTTTGGTGACCGGAATTTGGTGTGTAGTTGTCAGACAATGCCCCTAACCCCTAAAGTGGAATAAGATAAGAAAACCCACTTTGTTAAAGGACAAAACGAAGTTTTAACTTAACAACACCTTATAAACCAAACATAGCATTTTTATTTTTCAGCTAACAATTTTTCTATATCGTCGGTAATTTCTTCTGGTTTCACGTTGGGAGCGAAACGTTTTATCGGATTTCCTTTTCGGTCGAGCAGGAATTTAGTAAAATTCCATTTAATTTCGTTTGTAAGAGTTCCGGGAAGTGCGTTTTTGAGGTATTTGTAAAGTGGATGAGCATTTTCACCGTTAACGTCAATTTTCGAAAACATAGGAAAGTTTACGTCATAAGTCAATGAGCAAAATTTAGCTATTTCTTGAGCATTACCGGGTTCCTGACTTGCAAACTGATTGCATGGAAAGCCGAGAATTACCAACCCTTTTGAGTTAAACTTTTTGTAAAGATTTTCCAACCCTTCGTATTGTGGGGTGAAGCCACATTTGCTGGCAACATTTACTATCAAAACTACTTTCCCTTCGTAGTCCTTCATTTTTATTTCTTTTCCCTGTAATGATTTGACTTTGAATTGGTAAAAATTCTGACCTGCTATCTTTTCTTGTCCGTTGGAAGTGAAAATGGAGAAAAAAGAAAGGAATAAAGTCGCGATATTTAATTTCATATTGTTGATTGTTTTTAATTGATTAGACATGAAAAACAATTTGTGTAAAGTTTTGTTCGTTATTTAGTACGTATAAAGAATTTTCTACTTTTATAACCAAATCTTTGTAACGAAAGTACCAAAAATCAACGTCAACTTATTTTATCCGAACTTACAACAATCATAATTGCTTAATTTGTCCGTGAAATTTTAAAATATTCAAATATAACAGCAAAACCACAAAATGTATTCGGAATTCCATCTTTTGCTGTAACTTTGTACCAAAATTCTACAATTAAATATGCAGAGAAAAAACACTATTCAACTTCAGGTTGTCAAAGAGTTTGTTTTGAAATGGTGGGGAAAGTTTCTAACTCTACTACCATTCGTTTGGAAGTTTATCAAAGTTTGGTGGACAAAATTTATCAATTGGAGAAAAGCACGTCTGGTGCGCTATCGTGGGCTTGTTTGGTATCGTAAAATTGCCAATATTTTTATTACTTCTATTGTTTTATTCCTACTTTATTTATTTATTGTTGATATTAATTTCTTGTGGTTATTCGGCAAATCACCCGGTTTACGGAATATCAGCAATCCAAATCAAAGCACTGCTTCCATCATTTATACTTCTGATGGGAAAGTATTAGGGAAGTATTTCCGCGAAAACAGAACTCCGGTAGTATATGATGAGATTTCTCCAAAACTGATTAAAACGCTGATTTCGACAGAGGACGAACGCTTTTACCAACATTTCGGCATCGATTTTCAAGGCGTTTTTGCTGCTCTGAAAGATATGGCTAAAGGCAAAAGTCGTGGCGCAAGTACCATCACTCAGCAGTTGGTAAAAAATATGTTTAAAACCCGCAATCAGTATTCTACGGGCTTATTTGGCTACATTCCGGGGTTGAAACTGATTATCAGCAAAACCAAGGAATGGACTACGGCCGTTAAAATCGAAATTTCTTACAGCAAAAAGGACATTCTTACCATGTATTTCAATACCGTTGATTTTGGAAGTAATGCTTTTGGTATACATACTGCTGCCAAAACATTTTTCAATACCGCTCCGTCAAAACTGAATTACGAACAATCAGCTACTTTGGTTGGACTTTTGAAAGCAACAACCACTTATAGTCCCATTACACACCCAAAACGTTCGATGGAACGTCGTAATGTGGTTTTAGATAATCTGGTAAAGCAAAAAGTAATTACCCAACACGAATGCGATTCGTTGAAACTAATTCCTATTCAGTTAAATTACAATGTTGAACAAACCTACGATGGTGACGCACTTTACTTCCGCACTTATCTTGAAAAATACTTACAGGATTGGGAAGATGAAAACGGATACGATATTTTTTCGGATGGATTGAAAATTTATGTAACAATCGATTCGCGCATGCAAAAATATGCCGAAGAAGCCGTAAATAAACAAATGCGGGCTATTCAGCGTAAGTTTTGGGATCACTGGCGCGGCCAGAATCCCTGGCAGGACGAGAACCATAAAGATATAGTCAATTTCGTGGAAGATATTGCCCGCAAAACGAAGGCATATTCCATTTTATCAGCCCGATACAACAATAATCCCGATTCAATTAATAAATATCTGAATCTACCACATCCCACCAAAGTTTTCGATTATGATTTGGGTGAGAAAGAAGTGACCATGAGTATTATGGACTCTATTCGCTATATGAATCACTTCATGCACAGCAGTTTCGTGGCAATGGAACCCGGGACAGGAAATGTAAAAGCATGGGTGGGCGATATTGATTTCAAATTCTGGCAATACGATAAAGTGGCTCAATCCAAACGCCAACCGGGTTCCACATTTAAGATTTTTGTTTATACAGCTGCCATGATGCATGGTATGTCGCCTTGTGACATGATGGTCGACAAGCAAGTAACTTGGAAATATACCGAAAACGGTCAAACAAAAAACTGGACACCACACAATGCAAACGGTTATTCTTTAGGTTATCCTGTTTCATTGAAGAATGCTTTTGCTCAATCCATTAATACCATAGCTGTGCAAATTGCTCAGCAAGTGGGAATTCCCGATATAATCAAATATGCCTATTTATTAGGGATTAAAACCAAGTTGGAAAACCAACCATCAATTTGTCTCGGATCTTCAGATGTTTCGCTACTGGAACTCGTAAATTCGTTCGGAACCGTCGTTAACGAAGGGATAAATCATGATCCAATTTTGATTACCCGCATCGAAGATAAAGATGGGAATGTGATTTATGAACCCAATACCGAACAACACAGGGCAATTCCTTACGAAGATGCATGGTTGATGACAGAATTACTTAAAGGCGGAATGACAGAGCCGGGTGGAACTTCACAAGCATTATGGGGTTGGAATTTATTTCATTACGATACTGATTTTGGTGGAAAAACCGGAACTTCATCCAACCATTCCGATGCATGGTTTGTGGGCGTTACATCCAAATTAGTTGGCGGTGCCTGGGTTGGCGGCGAACATCGAAGCGTTCACTTCCGAACCGGTGAATTGGGTCAGGGAAGCCGAACCGCTTTACCAATATTTGCACTTTTCATGGAAAAAGTTCTGGCAGATAAATCGTTGACACAGTATCGTGGCAAATTTCCAACCAAACCGAAGGAAAAAATATCGCGCAATTACGGTTGTCATACCGTTTTACCGCCCGATTCAATAGCTTCGGACTCGTCAATACTGGAAGAAGCTGATACTCCTGATGATATTCCTATTCCAACCGAAGAAACACCGAAAGAATAATATCCAATACAAAACAAATCCGGCTGAACCTCAGTAAGAAGTTCAGCCGGATTTGTTTATTTTTGAAACAGATTTTAAATTAAGGGCTTTGCATCACCATATAAGTCATAGATTTTTGCACGTGCAATCTTCTAAATCAATGATCGTTCAACGGCATTCCTCTTCGTTGAAATTCAGTCCAATTGAGATATTCAGCTGCTTTTCGTTTTTCCTCCATGCTAATACAATCTTTAACAGGGCATACAATTTTACACAAATTACAGCCTACGCATTCTTCTTCTTTAACCGTATAAGTATTGTATGGATTTCCCCTTTCAATTGAAATGGCTTGATGCGAAGTATCTTCGCAGGCAATGTGGCATAAACCGCAACGAATACAAGCTTCTTGATTAATTTTTGCCACAATATGATAATTAATATCCAGCTCTTCCCATTTTGTCATTTTTGGAATGGATAATCCAACGAAATCATCAATTGTCGCGAATCCTTTTTCGTCCATCCAATTATTCAAACCATCACACAAATCGGTAATAATTTTAAATCCATTTATCATGGCTGCGGTGCAAATTTGAACATTTTGAGCACCCAATAAAATAAATTCTGCTGCATCACGCCAGGTACTTATTCCACCAATTCCGGAAATGGGAGTGTTGCTAAAAATTTCATTTTGCGAAAGTGATGTGAGCATTTTTAAAGCAATAGGCTTAATTGCCGGACCACAATATCCACCAAAGACTGACTGTCCACCCACATTTGGATTTGGTACAAGTGTATCCAAATCAATTCCGGTAACCGACTGGATTGTGTTGATTAAAGATAAACCGTTCGAACCGGCTTCTACCACTGCTTTAGCAGTAGGAACTACCGAATGTACGTTGGGAGTAAGTTTTGTGATTACGGGAATTCGAGCAACTTCCATCACCCATTCCACTACCATTCTGGCAATTTCAGGATCTTGCCCAACTGAAGCACCCATGCCTCTTTCAACCATTCCGTGAGGACATCCGAAATTTAATTCAATTCCGTGTGCACCTGTATCTTGTGTTTTTTTTACTAACTCTTGCCAGCTTTTTTTGTCATTATCGGCCATCAATGAAACCACCATTGCACGATCAGGAAACTCTTTTAAAACTTCCACAATTTCTTTCAGATTAATATCTAATGGTCTGTCAGAGATTAATTCTATATTATTAAATCCAATTGCTTTCCTTCCGTAATAATCTATTGAAGAATATCTGGATGAAACATTTTTCACCTGAGTTCCCAGCGTTTTCCAAACCACTCCACCCCATCCGGCTTCGAAAGCACGCATGACGTTTATTTTTTTGTCGGTGGGCGGTGCGGATGCTAACCAAAAGGGATTTGGTGATTTTATTCCAAGAAAAGTTGATTGAAGGTTAGCCATAATATCGAAGTATTTATTATAAAATAATATGCATTAGTTAATTGATAAACAGCAACTAATGCTGTCTTTTTCTGTCATTCTTTTATATAGAAAATTCAATAAAAACATTATGACAACCCGAGATACTCCAAAATTCCTTTTGCAGCATTTTTTCCTTCCTGAACTGCATGTACCACTTCTTTGCCACCATTTACAGCATCGCCACCGGCAAAAACACCTTTCAGAAAGGTCTCAGAATTTTCATTTACCAAAATTCTTCCATTTTGATGTTTTATTGCTGATTTGGCAATTAGTTTTTCAAATGGAGTTTGTCCTGTAGCTTTAATAACCATATCTACATCAATCGTAAATGTCTCGCCCGTATTCACAGGAGCACGTCTCCCTGAAGCATCTGGTTCGCCTAAACTCATTTTGTTACAAACCATTTTTTTTACTTTACCGTTTTCGCCAATAATTTCTTTTGGACTTGCCAACCAAATACAGTTACATCCATCTTGTTTCACTAAATCAAACTCAACTTGCGTACAGGGTTTTTCGTTTTCGGTTCTTCGGTAAATCATTGTAACTTCTTTTGCTCCAAGCCGTTTCGATTGCGTTGCTGCATCTATTGCAGTCATTCCCATACCTATCACAGCCACTTTATCGCCAACATTTATTTTGGAATAATCATTGGTTCTTACATCGTAAACAAATGAAATAGCATCAACTACTCCATTCAATTCTTCACCGGGTATTCCCAACAAACGAGCTACTCCAACTCCAACTCCAAAAAATACAGCATCATATTGTTGTTGAAGTTCTGTTAATGAAATGTCCATTCCTAATTCGGTTTTATACCGAATATCAATGCCACCAATAGAAGTAATGTAATCTACTTCATCTTCACAAAACTTGGTTGTAAGTTTGTATGCAGCCACACCATAAGTGAGCAATCCGCCACCTTTTTCTTCTTTTTCGAAAATAGTAACATCAATGCCTTCTAATGATAATGCGTGAGCACAAGCCAATCCAGCAGGACCGGCACCAACTACAGCTACTTTTTTCCCAATAGAATTTTTTCGTTCAAATAACTTCCATCGTCCTGTCAGTGCTTTATCTGTTGAATAGCGTTGAAGTTTTGCTATTGAAATCGGTTTTTCTTCCAATAAATTGTAAACACATGCTCCTTCACATAGCTTTTCCACCGGACAAACTTTAGAACATCCGCCACCAATAATATTAGATTTAAGGATCGTTTTTGCTGATCCTTTGATATTTCCTGATGCAATTTGTTTGATAAATAATGGAACATCAATACTTGTCGGACATAATTTGGTGCAAGGTGCATCGTAGCAATTGATACATCGGTTTGCCTCAATCAATGCACCTTCATCGTGCTCAAAGGGCGGACGTATGTCTGAAAAATTATTTTCAAACTCTTGTTTCGATAACCGATTATTTTGAATAGACATTATATATTATTTGAGGTGATTTTTGTGTAGAAATTTTAGCCAGTGAAATAGATTCTTTTTTAAATCTCTGTCATTTTTCCATACGTTTCAGGTCTTCTGTCCCTGTAGAATTGCCAGGTATTTCTTACTGTATCAATCATTTCCAAATCAAAATCGGCAATTAGCAATTCGTCTTTATCTTCCGAAGCGCAAGCAAAAATTTGTCCTCTTGGATCTACAAAATAGGAAGTGCCATAAAAACGCCCTACATTCCAGGGTTTTTCTTCACCAACCCGATTGATACAACCCATAAAATATCCGTTGGCTGCTGCATGTGCAGGCTGTTCCAATTTCCATAAATATTGTGATAAACCTGCTGATGTGGCTGATGGATTATACACTATTTCTGCACCATTTAAACCCAAACATCTTGCTCCTTCAGGGAAATGTCTGTCGTAACAAATATACACGCCAATTTTTGCATACTTTGTCTGAAAAACCGGGTAACCAAGATTTCCGGGTTTAAAAAAGAATTTTTCCCAAAAACCGTTGGTATGAGGAATGTGATTTTTGCGGTATTTGCCAAGGTAAGTTCCGTCAGCATCAATCACTGCAGCTGTATTGTACAAAACACCGGCCTGTTCGCGTTCAAAAATTGGAACAATGATGACCATACTGTATTTTTTAGCATAAGTGGCCAACAGGTCGGTTGTTGGTCCAGGAACACTTTGTGCTGATACATACCATTTTGCATCTTGTCCCGGACAAAAATAAGGCGTACTGAATATTTCTTGAAGACATAAAATTTGAACTCCTTTTTTCCCTGCTTCTTCAATAAAAGGAATATGTTTTTGCACCATTGCGTTACAAATTTCCTGAATAGTTCCTTCGCCTTCGGTCATAGGCAAACTCATTTGAATCAGACCTGATTTGATAATTCTTGACATAATATTATAGTTATTAGTTAGTTAATTAACTCGTTTTTAATTACAATTTTAAACTGATTTTTTTTGATTTGAACCCGGAAAGTTTAAATTACAGAAGATAATTTATTTCGCTTTACAAATTTCCCATAGCCTTTTTCAACGAAAACTTTATTATCATCAACGGCCACTTTACCTCTTAAAATGATAGTTTTGCATCTTCCGGTAACTTCGGTGCCTTCCCATGCTGAATAATCCACATTCATGTGGTGTGTTTTAGCAGAGATGACATGTTTTTCGTTCTGGTCGAAAATAACTAAATCGGCATCTGAGCCAACTGCAATACAGCCTTTTTGAGGAAAAACTCCAAATATTTTAGCAACATTGGTTGAGCTGATTTCCACAAATTTATTCAAACTTATTTTTTCTTTACAAACGCCTTCCGAATACAACAATTCCATGCGATGTTCGATGCCGGGTTGACCATTTGGGATTTTAGTAAAATCATTTTCGCCCTTCTTTTTTTGTTCCCACATAAATGGACAGTGATCAGTAGCAATAGTTTGAATCAGGTTTTGATTAATTCCGGCCCATAATCCTGCCTGATTTCTTTTTTCACGCAGTGGTGGACTCATCACCCATTTAGCCGCTTCAAAACCTCTTTCGTAAAGCGATGCATCGAGCGTTAAGTATTGAATGCAAGTTTCTACAAAGACTTTTTGGTTTCGTTTGGCAACTTCTCTGATTTTATTCAACGCACTTTCGCAAGTCAAGTGAACTACATATGCCGGAACGCCTGTGTGGTAAGCCATATCGGCAAATCGTCCGGTAGCTTCCGATTCTGTAATTTCGGGTTGTGACAAATAATGATACAAAGGCGAAAGATTTCCTTCCGATTTGTTTTTGGCAACAAGATAGTCAATAATATCGCCATTGGTAGCATGTACACTGACCATTCCGCCGTGCTTTTTCACTTCGTCCATCAAGCCAATCATTTGGCGGTCATCAATCATCAACGAACCTTTATATGCCATAAATGTTTTGAAAGATGTAATGCCTTCTTTCTCAATCATATCTTTAATTTCAGCTTTTGTGTTTTCGTTGAAATCGGTTACTGCCATGTGAAATGCATAATCCGAAAGTGCATTCCCGTCGGAGCGACCCTGCCATTCAGCAAGAGCCGCGTGTAATGAATTTCCCTGCGATTGAATTACAAAATCGATGACCAGAGTCGTTCCGCCCATCAAAGCGGCACGTGTTCCGGTTTCATAATTATCGCTCGAAAAAGTGCCCATAAATGGCATTTCTAAATGTACGTGAGGGTCAATTCCACCGGGAATAACTAATTTGTTTTTCGCATCAATTACTTGATCTGCTTTCATATCAAGATTCTTACCGATGGTAGTTATTTTATCGGCTTCAATGAATATATCTGCAACATAATCGTCGGATGCAGTTACAATTCTTCCGTTTTTAATAAGTAGTGACATAGGAAATAATTTTAATTAGATTATTTTTTTCTAAACTACATAATTCCAGTTGTTCTCCGTGTATTTTTAATTAATGAATAAGTATAAACTCTTCGTTGATAAGTCTATAAGTTTATTAATTTACATACTCATCGGCAATAGCAATTCCTTGAGAAATAATGTCTAATCCCTCGTCAATTTGTTATTTAGTGATGCAAAGTGGCGGTGCAATAAAAATATAGTTCCAACGCACAAAAGTGTACATACCCAACTCTTTAATTTTGGCTGCAACTTTGTTCATAATGGCCATTTCGTCCGGTTTGGCATTGAACTGAGCCATCGGTTCTTTGGTAATTCTGTTTTTTACTAATTCAATACAACCTAATAACCCGGTGTTTCTAAAATCGCCAATAGAAGGATGTTTTGCCATCATTTCTACCATGCGTTCTTCCACATATTTGCCCATTGCTGCTGCATTGGCAATCAAATTATCGTCTTCATAAATGTTTATTACCGCCAAAGCAGCTGCACAACCTACTGCATGTGCCGAATAAGTTAATCCTAACATCAAGGGTTTATCATCGTAGGCTGCAGCAATTTTATCGCTAACAATTACAGCTCCAAATGGAATATAACCTGATGTTATACCTTTTGCGGTGGCAATAATATCCGGAATAACACCATGGTTTTGAATACCAAACCATTTACCGGTTCGGCCAAAGCCACTCATTACTTCATCGATAACCAACAAGATGCCATGTTTATCGCAAATAGCTCTTAATTTTTTGAAATATTCTGGTGGATATTTAATACAACCGCTGCTTCCGCTTTCACCTTCCATCAATAGGGCAGCCACATTTCCGGGTCCTTCAAATTCAACAATACGTTCAACATGATCCACACATTCATATTTACATTTTCCGAAGGTTTGTCCAAACGGACAACGGTAGCAAAATGGATCTTCAACATGTACAAAATTAGGAGCTTGCTGACTATCAGCGGGTAATTTACGAGGATCGCCTCCGGCAGATAACGCACCATAACTAGCTCCGTGATACGCTCTATATTTTGCAATGATTTTATGACGACCCGTATATAATCGTGCTAATTTTATAGCATTATCAATAGAAGTGGCACCACAAACAGTGAACAAGGCTTTGTTCATACCTTCAGGAGTTATTGATGCTAATTTTTTGCCTAACTCCCCTCTGATTTTGGTGGCGCAACTTGGTGTGGCATAACTTATTTCATGCATTTGTTTCATAACGGCATCAGTAACCCGCTGATCGCCATGACCAATATTTACGTTCATCAATCCGCTGGAAAAATCGATATACCGTTTTCCATCGTAATCATACAAATAAACACCTTTCCCGTATTTTACGGCAATAGGTGCAATTCCTTTTTGTTTGCTCCAGGAAAACAAGGTATAATCCATGTTGTCCTTAATAATTTCTTCTGATTCTGACATAATATTTTAAATTTAAGATCTTGAATAATTGAACTTTAACGCAATATTTTCAACTCATCCAGTTGGTTTTGGCTTCGGCATTCCATTTGGTAGTGGTTTTCTTCAGTTTTGTCCAAAATCCGATAGAACTTTTACCGGTTAAATCACCAACTCCAAATTTTGAGTCATTCCAACCACCAAATGAGAAAGGTTCTCGCGGAACAGGTACGCCAATGTTCACTCCTATCATACCGGCACTTGCGCGATTGATAATATAACGTGCCATGCCGCCATCTTGCGTAAATACGGCAGCTGCATTTCCATACGGATTTGCATTTTCAATTGCCAATGCTTCATCCACGTCTTTGGCTCGAATAATTGAAATTACCGGTCCAAAAATTTCTTCTTTTGCTACGCTCATGTCACGAGTTACAAAATCAATAACTGTGGCTCCCACATAAAAACCACCTTCTTTTCCTTTAACGATAGTATTTCTACCATCAACCAATATTTTGGCTCCTTGTTTTTCTGCTTCCGTAATATAGTTTTCAATGCGCTGTTGTGCTGCTTTGGATATTACTGCTCCGAGATTTTCTCCCGGCACAATTTTCTTCGCTTCAACACATATTTGGTCAATAATACCATCAGCTTTGCCAACCGCAATCATAACCGAAGCAGCCATACAGCGTTGTCCGGCACAACCCGACATGGAAGCGGTAACATTGGTAGCTGTCATACTTGGATGAGCATCGGGTAAAACCAATAAGTGATTTTTGGCACCACCCAATGCCAATACGCGTTTAAGACTTGCCGAAGCACGAATATATACTAATTTGGCCACTTTCGTAGAACCTACAAACGAAACTGCATCAATTCCCGGATGATCGCAAATGGCTTCCACCATCTCTTTGTCACCATTCACTATATTGAATACGCCATCAGGAAGCCCCGCCTCTTTCAGTAATTCAGCTATGCGGATAGCACTTAACGGCACTGATTCCGACGGTTTTAG
>Ga0209746_1000809_pt1 | contig 15509 bp, 12 predicted proteins | sample BarGraNGADG00211_3_FD_184496 | JGI IMG/M metagenome (GOLD analysis project Ga0209746, IMG submission 184496) | Arctic peat soil microbial communities from Barrow, Alaska - Barrow Graham LP Ref core NGADG0011-211 (SPAdes) (version 2) | ecosystem: Environmental > Terrestrial > Soil > Wetlands >... | reverse complement strand
CTGCATCTGTCCCAACACCTTGCCTGCCAATTCAACCTGACCATCAAGCGGTTTCTGTAAAGCAGCCAAAGTGCGTAAGAGGGTCGTCTTGCCAGCGCCATTAGGTCCGATCAGGCAGACCAGTTCCCCTTCGTTCAGGCTTAATTCAAGCCAACTGGCAACAAGTCGATTTTTCTGACCACTCAGGCGATACCCAATACTTAGGTTGCTGGTTGTGAGCACTTTAGTTTTCATACACTCACTCCGGATACTGCTTTTCGCCTCAGGATAATCCATAACACGAATGGAGCTCCAAACAGTGAAGTAATAACGTTAATTGGCAGGATAAAGTCAGTACCTGGTAATTGGGTCAGTACATCCGCAAGCAATGCGGCAGTCGCGCCTAAAATCAGCACGGCTGGCAGTAAGAATTTATGGTTTGAAGTGCGCAGCAGATTTCGCGCAATATGTGGAATTGCCACACCCAAAAAACCAATCGGACCGCAAAAGGCAGTAGCGGTTCCAGCCAGAATGGAAGCCCCAAGTAGGATTAAAAAGCGAATCCTGCCGATGTTCAAGCCAAGCGACCTGGCATAATCTTCGCCAAGCAAAAGAGCGTTGAGGCTCTTGCCAAGTAAACTGCTTATGGCTATACCCACCAGCATTACCGGAGCCATCACTTTGAGTTGGTTCCAGGTAACACCTCCAAAAGACCCGTAAGTCCAGATCATATAAGCTTGGATTCTCTCAGGAATGCTAAAGTAGATCAGTAAACTCACCAGGGCTGAAGTGGCGGAGCCAAACATCAAACCCAGGATTAACATGGTGTTTGATGATTTCACGCTTCTGGAAACCAGCAGCACCAGCGCGAATACCAGACCTGCTCCCAGAATGGCTGCTGCTGCAACCCCTAAATCGCCCAGGGTATTGATTTGCGTTAAAAACAGCGAGCCAGCCGCCCCCAAGCTGAGGATGGCCAACGCTACGCCAAGCGAGGCCCCCGAGTTGATGCCCATGATAAATGGATCTGCAAGTGGGTTGCGAAAAAAGGTTTGCATTAACAACCCTGCAATGGCCAATCCGGAACCAACCAACACGGCCGTAATGGCTTTGGTCAGGCGAATGTTGAGCACAATCTCATGCCAGATGGGTTTATCTGTCTGGACGCCGCTAAGAATGCGGAGGATGTAGCTGGCCGGAATTTTCAGGCTGCCATAACTCAGGTCAAGAATGAATACCAAGACAAAGACAAACAAAAAGATAGCCATCCATACCAAAAAGAGTCTGGGTTTGACTTCCCGCACGGTGTCCGCTCTGACGTTTACTTGATTGGATGGCATATTCATGGTTGCTAGTTGACTCTTGAATAGTAGAACAGTTGATAGTCAGGCAGCAAATCAGGATAGAAGATCTTAACCAGGTCTTTGAGAACGATATCTGGGTTAGCTACCCCACCCTCGTAAAAATCAGTGCCCCCATTTGGATTCATGCGCGCATTATTGTTGTAAACTTTTCCCTCAACGACTGCCTTAAACTCGCCATACCGCGCATCTTCAGCAACCAAGCCTTTGATATCTGCGGCAAAGCCCACATTTAGCCAAAAATCAGCATCCTTCGCCTTTTCGTAGACCACTTCGAAGGCCAAGGGTGAGGCACCCGCACCTCCAACACTATCCGCGAAAAGGTAATTTGCACCAGCATCATTAAGCAATTCTGCTACGTAACTTTCATTACCTGGCATATACCAACTTCCCTGGTAGGCAGTATTAACTAAAACGCTGGTCTTTTCGCTCATGCCAGCAGCAAATTTTTTAATTTCCTCGTAACGTACAACCAATTGGTCAAAAAGCAGGCTTGCTTCAACTTCTTTGTTGTAGAAAGCTGCTACAAACTTACCCCATTCTGCCCTACCAAGAGGTGAGTTTTCAAGATAATCCGCGTTAAGAACCAGAGTCTGCTTTGATTCCTTTAATTTCGCGTCCTCAAAGATTGGTGCATTCATGTAAGGTGACATCAAAAGGTCCGGAGCCAGTTCAATAACCTTTTCAAGGCTCAAAAGCGATCCAGCTCCATCACCTCCTACTACAGCAACCTTACCAGCGTCCACGGCTTTTCGAATAGTTTCGTTGTATGTATAGGTATCGTCATCAATGCCCACCACCGTGCCTAACTCATTAATTTGTTCAAGCATTGGGTAATACGTGGAAGAAAGCGTGATGATTTTCTCGATTGGAGTTTGGATGACAACCGCATCTTTCTCGCTAATTGTCGGATTAGTGCCCTTGGGAACCAAGGCATACTGTACTGTTGCGGGATTATCTTGCGTTTTCACGCCAAGCAGTTTGTAACCTTCTTTATATTCAAGGGTGAAATTCTTGGCATATTTGATTTCAACCTTTTCGATAACATCCGCCGTAGGGGCAGCAAGTGTGGATGCAACCGTTGCTTCGGTGGTCACGGTTGCAGCTTCCGCCTGGGTAATAGCAGTAACAGGTGAATTCTGAACTGCCATTGGGGTAACAATCTGACAACTACTAAGGATTAGGATTGAAAGGATTAATAAAGCGGAAAAAGATTTTTTCATGGTTTCCTCGCCATTAAAAAATCAAACCCAACCTATCTCAGATTGGGTTTAAGGAGTAAAGCCTTTTTATGGCCGCCTCCTTATCCGAGAAGGTTATGGATTTGTTCCTGAGGCAGACTTCCTGACTATTAAGCGCTTGTAAAAAGGCTCAAATTACAGTTGCGGTACAGTGTTGGACTTTCACCAACTTCCGTCTTTACTCCCTGGCTTCCGGGCATCGGGTTACCTCAGGTTTTGTTTTAAATGTGCTCTCTTAAGATACCATTTTCCAGTTCCTCCGTCAATTTAAACGGGGAAATTTGCTTGTACGTTGCTTTCCATTATGCGATTTAAGCGTAAACTTGTGCTATGCCAAAGGCCAGTTTACGCTCGTTGCCAGAAAATGATCTGGCCGCTTTTCAATCGCTGCAGACCGGCAACGATTGCGGCTTGCACGCCCTCAATGCGGCCATTCGCCTGCTATATAATGTAGATATTCCTCCGAGCAGTCTGATTGAAGAGACTAACCATCTATGGTGGCGCGGTCGATTCTTCCGTGTTTTCCCATCCTGGGCGAGCACACCCCAACAACTGGCCCGCCTGGCAAATTACCTGGCCAGACGTGAAAATCTGCCAATCAGCGCCCAGGTGCTGCACCTTTCAACCCAAGTTCTGCAAAACCTGATCGTTGATCCTAGCCTGGCCTGTGTGGTAACCATCTACTGGCTGCCAAGTTATGTCCCTTCCATCTACCACTGGAACAGTCCACGAAACGTCAATGAACATCATGGGTTGGAAGGCCACACCATGCTCCTGGCTGCTTACGACCCCTCTCACTTTAATGGGGAAGTCAATACGCCCTGTGGTTTCATCAACTCCTGGGTTGACCGCAGCTCAGGTTTATTCTGGATGGAGCAAGAAGCCTTCGAAAAATCCTGGGGCTTTTCCCTGCCAATAATTGGCAAACATGCTGCGGTCATCATTTCACGCAACTATTAATTCGATAAATTTTTAAATAATTGGGAAGCTGGTTTCAGGGTTCTCACGCAAAATTTCAAGGGCCACTTGCCCGCGAGTGAGCTCCTGAATTTCACGATCAAACGCCTCCAATTTAGCCTTCTGCAGCCTTATACTCAGCGTGACTTCCTCGGCAAAACTTTTCTCGAGTTCAGCCCCCTCATAGGTGCTTATCAACTTGAGGATCTGATCAAAAAAGTTATAGGGCGTTTGTAAACGCAAATCCAAGGTATGCACCAGCCTTGCCATTTTAGTATTTTGCAGAACGGTTTTGACTGCCTCCGTATAGGCTCTTACCAGGCCGCCTGTGCCCAATTTGGTGCCACCAAAATAGCGTGTTACTACTACTGCCACATTGCCGAACCCACTGCCTTGCAGCACGCGCAGAGCAGGTTGCCCAGCCGTACCCGTGGGTTCTCCGGCGTCGCTGGCATGTGAAATCACCGAACGGCCATGCCCGATGATAAAGGCCGACACATGATGGCTTGCGTCTGGATAGTTCTGACTGATTTCCTTGATAAAAGTGCGGGCCTCTTCGACTGAATTTACTGGAGCCAGCGAAGCAATGAAACGCGAATTCTCAACCTCGATTTCAGCGCGAGCCCTTCCCGCAGGAACAAACCTCTCCTCGCATGCCTGGGTATCTATTTTTCCCGTCATGCAGCAATCATAAACTATAATCAGCGCCATGCAGCCCTTTCTGGATAGCATCACGCAATCACCCATACTGCTTTACTACGCTGTTTTAAATCTACTGGTGGCCTTGCTTTACCTCGTTGACAAGATCAAAGCCATTGGCCGCCGCTGGCGTATCCCCGAAAAGATGCTGCTCTTCCCTGCCATCTTCGGCGGTGCATTTGGTGGACTGGTTGGCATGTTGGTTTTCAGGCATAAGACCCGGCATTCCAATTTTTGGGCAATTAACGGCATCTTTGCGGCCCTTCACCTGGTTATCCTTTATTTACTCACCAAAAATCGCCTGATTCCCCTGCTTCCTTTTTAGGAAAACAATTTTCATGCGCACACATCTACGGTCTATCGTATATAATTCTTTAATTAATTAAAATCATCTTGATTGAGAGTTATGGTTGAAGTAGAGCAAATCTATGAGATAAGGCCGCGAATCGCGGATGAGTTTCAGGTCGGTTCTTTTGAACCTCGGACTGAGGCCATGCAACGCGCGTTGGCATGGGGCAAAAAGATCCATGCCGGCCAATTGCGGCTTTCGGGTGAACCTTACTTAGAAACTCACTGTGGTTGGGTGGCCGCTTTTGTAGACAAGTTAGTCAACATCGAATCCTGGACTATTGCCGCCCTTTTGCACGACGCCATCGAAGACCGCGGCGGCACTTTGGAAGAAATCCGCGATCTTTTCCCCGGACAGTTAGGACTTGAGGTTTCGCATATCATCGACGGCGTCACCAAGATGTCCAATCCTCGGGATGGCAGCAACCGCGAGATCGAAACCTTGCGTAAAATTGCCATGTTCCGCGACCCGGCTGTCTTTATAGTCAAGTTGGCGGACAAATCGCATAACCTCATGACCCTGCAGCACATGTCGGTTGGCAAGCAGTGGCAAAAAGCCACTGAAGCTATCCGTGCATACGGCAAACTGGCCGGCATTCTGAATTGTTACCGCTGGCGGCGTTGGATTGAGGATATGGCCTTTCCATACGCCGAACCCCAGGCTTACTCCAGGGTACGCTCCCAAATTGATAGCGACCCGCGCCTGAATGTCGATTTCATTCGCTACTACTTAGGCGAGCTCGGTAAGGTAATGCAGAAGGAATCCATTGACGGCCAGGTGCGCGTTGTAGTCAACGGTTATTGGCAATCCTGGGACAAGCTGCAACGCATGGCCCGAGCCCGACGCACATCCCTTGAAAATTTCTCCGCCCTTAACGACCTGGTGAGTTTCCGCATGCTCGTGCGTTCCCAGGATCTGGCCAAGTGCTACCAATTGCTCTCTCGCGTCAACCAATATTTTGGTAAAAATATCGATCAGGACCGCTTCGACGACTACATCGCAGACCCCCAAAACGGGTATCGTGCCATTCAGGTCACCAGTTGGATTCCGGGCGCCGGTGCCATCGAAGTTGCCATCACGACTGAGGAATTCGAAGGTGAAAACACCTGGGGCGTCATTTACTGCATCAATAATCAAAAACCCATCACGCAATACAGGCCTATCCAGGTGCTAACGCCTTACGGAGGCACACGCTTCCTCCCCGAAGGCAGCACTGTCCTTGACGGTGTGGCCGCGGTGCAGGAGTTTTATCTCGACAAGATACATTCTGTGCTCGTGAATGGCGTCGAACGCAACCTCTATGATCCGCTTGAACCAGGCGACGTCATTGAAGTCATCACTACAGGCAATCACATTACCCCGATTCCGGATTGGTTGAACCACAGCAACAGCATTACCGCCCGGCGATTACTGACCGTCCTTGCCATGGTTGGCCTCAAAAAAGCCAGCCGCGCTGGTCGAACGATCATTCACCCCATCCTTGCCAAACGCGGCTTGCTCGATCTGGAAGATGTCCAATCGCTCGAGCCTGGCCGTATCGAATCCTTGCTGGGCTTGCTGGCTTGTGCCAACCTGGATGACCTTTATGCTGCGGTTGGTGACGACTCCATTTACATCAACGAGTTGGAAAATGCCCTTGACCTCGTGGGCATCTCCCAGACCTCGCTGGGATGGACTACGGTGGAAGTAGAGGGCTCGGTGGACTCAAACCGACCCGGTGCCCTGGCTTATTTTGCCAGCCTTGTTGGTGACGCGGGTGCCAATATCATCCGTACCGTTAATACAACTTCCGCCAATGGGCATTTTTCTCTACGCATGGTCTTGAACGGTTTGAATGCAGACCAAAAAGCAAAGCTATGCGAATTATTTGATAAGAGCCGCTTTCCTCTCATCAAAATCGAGATCGTTTAATCCCAGTCTTATTTAATTGAAAATTTATTGAATATAAATACGCGGTAAACGCTCTGCCAACCCGCAGGTTACTTCGTAGTTGATCGTCTTCCAACGTTTGGCCACTTCGTCCACGGTGATGGCTTGCTTCCCCTGGCTGCCAATCAGTACAACCTCATCCCCAACTTTGGCACCTTTTACGCGGTCGAGCTGCAGCATGCATTGGTCCATACATACCCTTCCAACCACATTGACTCGCTTGCCCCCAACCAGCACCTGCTGGTGGTTAACCCTGCGGAATCCGTCACCATATCCGATAGGGATCACGCCGATGGTTTCGTTTTTAATTGTGGTATAGATCGAGCCGTAGCTGATGCCTTGTCCCGGTGGAAATTTATGAATTTGAATAATGCGTGCCTTCCAAGAAAGCGCTTGCTTGAAGGCTTTATCCAGCTGCATAGTCACAGCTGGCGCCATGCCATAAAGTACGTCGCCTGGTCTAACCAGGTTGTACCAGGATTTCGGAAAATTGAAGATCGCGGCCGAATTGGCGGCGTGCACAGTGGTCGGCTTTAGCCCTTCAGCATCCAGTTCTGCCAGCACCTGCTCAAACCGGGCAATCTGTCTCGGTGTGGATGGGTTTTCAGGTTCATCTGCGCAGGCGAAATGAGTGAAGATGCCATCCACACTGATGGGACTATCTTTCAGGGTCTTTAGGAAAGGTTTTACATCCTCAGGTTCCATCCCCAGCCGTCCCATGCCCGTTTCAACTTTCACGTGGGCATGCAATGTGCCCCCAAGCATTTTGGCGTATTCGATGTATTGCCTGGTCAGGCTTTCATCAATGAGGGAAACAGTTATGTTTTGTTCAATAGCTTCTGGAATTTTAGCCGGCGGCATGTAACCCAACACCAGGATCTTTGCTGAAATGCCTGCCCGGCGCAGAGCCAGGGCTTCTTCGGTTCGGGCAACCCCCAACCAGGTGGCACCGCCCGCAATCGCGGCTTGGGCACAAGGTCTTGCACCGTGCCCATAAGCATTCGCTTTAATCACAGCCATCACTTCCGTCCCGGTCATTTGCTTGATCAGGGCAGTGTTGTCATGAATGGCGTTCAGGTCAATTTCTAACCAGGTGGAATAACTGTTTATTTCCATGTTTTACAAACCTGCAAGAATTATACCTTGCGGGTCATGAGTTCATTTTAAGGATTAAGCGGTACCAATTTGCCGATTAGCACAAAGCGGGAATCCTCGGTGGCGTAATCGCAATTGAAAAATGAAACGATTTTATCTTCTTCTGAAAGCACAACTTCACTTTGGAAGCTGCTTAATCGTCTTGCCTCACTGATGTATTGTTTCTTGGCTTCCTGGGTGTCAAAGTTAAAGTAAATTTGGTCAATTTTCTGTGGATTCGTCAGGTACCCTGCTAAAATATCCACCCGAAAATACTGACCCTTTGTCAGCAGGTAAATAGCTTTGTGGTTTTTGTAGTAGTTAGGGTCTTTATAGTTTTCAAGGTCATTGAACATCGAGCCATCATTCATGTTGTGCCCAAAAATAAGGGTGTGCTCGTCGCTGAAATCGCGATTATTGCGGTAATCGACGAAAATAGAGCCTAATTTATTGACTTCATTGCTGACCAAATGGTTTAGATAGTAAGCGTTATCCCTGCCCTGGACGAGTGGATAACTGATCTTGGTATTCTCACTCAGAATCCAACCTACCGCATCGGGGTTTATTCCGATAAGACGGTCAAAATCGATTTTCAGCACCTTACGGATGCGCTCGTAGTCCAACTTTTCTGCAGAAGGGGTTGCCATACCTGCAGTGCTGCCCGATCCGGAGGTTTGCCAGGATTGGTTGACTGATTGCGTGGCCGTAAATGCTCTCTGGATCTCGTTGACAGTCTCGGCAACAGAGTTTTTACTTTCAGGGCTCTCAGATTCCATAATGACGGTGTTGGCAATGGAGGCATAAGCGTTCTTGCCTTGCTTGTAGACCTGGTATTCCCTGTAAAACAAGAAGCCGCTGACCATGGCCATCATCAAAAAAAGGAAACTAAACCCTCGCAGAAGCACCGTTTTGGTTGAGGAATTAGAATTTTTCGTTGTTAAAGACGGCTTTTTAATCATTATCTTCCAGCACCCTTAGCGGCCTCACCTGGTAAGTTTTCACTGCCGCTATTTTATCGCATTAACCATACTGTTATTTCAGGCTCACCCCAGTTTCCCAGCCATCCAGCGTTGTGATAAACTCGAAGTGTTAAACCAAATTTATCCCTAAAAACGCACTTCCGAGGTGACCATTGACCAATATCAAAACTTCCTATTTGGATGCGTTAAAAGACAGAATTCTTGTCTTTGATGGCGCCATGGGCACTTCACTACAACTAATGAAACTTGGTCCAACCGAATTTGGCAGCCCAGACCTCGTCGGCTGCAATGACGTTTTGGTTCTCAATTTCCCCAGCGCTGTTGAGCAAGTTCATCGATCTTTCATGCAAGCTGGTGCAGACGTCCTGGAGACGGACACTTTCCGCGCCAATCGCCTCACCCTGACAGATTACCACCTTGAAGACCGTACAATTGAACTAAACCAGGCTGCCGCCAGGTTAGCTCGCCGGGTGGCCGATGAATATTCCACCGCTGACCGGCCGCGCTTTGTAGCCGGATCTATTGGTCCATCAGGCAAGTTAATTTCCACAGATGACCCCCAGATGTCCAACATCAGCTTCGATGAGTTAGCTGAGATCTTCCGCGAGCAAGCCCGCGGCCTTATCCAGGGAGGTGTGGACCTCCTGCTCATCGAAACCTCGCAGGATATCCTTGAAGTAAAAGCTGTTATTGAAGGTATTCATCGCGCCTTCAAAGATGAAGACACAATCCTACCAATCCAGGCACAGGTAACTCTTGACTTAACTGGCAAGATGTTGCTTGGCACCGACATCAGCGCAGCGCTTTCCATACTTGAAGGCATCGGCGTCAGCGTCATCGGTATGAATTGCTCCACAGGTCCTGACCAAATGCGCCCTTCAGTGGAATACCTAGCCGAGCACTCCAGTCTGCCCATTTCCTGCATTCCCAATGCCGGCCTGCCCATGAACGTTAACGGCGAAGCGGTCTACCCAATGGAAGCGGGACCCTTCTCCGATGTGCTGGCAGATTACGTCAAGACCTATGGCGTGCGCGTGGTCGGTGGCTGCTGCGGTACGAGCCCGGAACATATCCAGGCTCTGGTAAACAAAATCCAAGGTCTTCAGCCAACCCCACGCCAGGTCGAGCCAATCCCGTCGCTGGCTTCCTCCACTCAGGCGGTTGCCCTTGAACAAATTCCTGTGCCTTTTATTATTGGTGAGCGCCTGAATGCCCATGGCTCACGCAATTTCAAAAAGATGCTCATGGCTGAGGATTATGAGGCTATGGTTCAATTAGCGCGCGAACAGGTGGATAACGGCGCGCATGGTCTGGATATCAGCGTAGCTGTGACCGAACGCTCCGATGAGAAAGACATGATGCTGCGCCTGGTCAAACACCTGACCCTGGAAGTTCCTGTGCCGCTCATCCTTGACTCTACAGAACCGGACGTCATCGAAGCAGCATTGCAGATTATCCCCGGCCGCTCGATGATCAATTCCACCCATTTTGAATCGGGCGAAGCCAAAAGCCGCCGCATCTTCAGGATGGCCAAGGACTATTCGGCCGCTGTACTCTGCCTGACGATCGACGAAAAAGGCATGGCCAAAACTGCCGAACGCAAACTCGAAATTGCCAAAAGATTGCATGATATGGCTGTCAAGGAGTTCGGTTTACGGCCGGAAGACCTTGTATTTGACGATCTCACCTTTACCTTGGCCACTGGCGAAGCTGAATATGCTGATTCAGCCATTGAAACGCTCAAAGGGCTTACCCTGATCAAGCAGAATTTGCCGGGGGTGCATACCTCGCTCGGGGTCAGTAATGTTTCCTTCGGCCTTTCACCAGCTGCCCGCAAAGTCGTCAACAGCATCTTCCTCCACCACTGCACCCAGGCCGGCCTGGATATGGCCATCGTCAACGCCGCCCAAATCAAACCCTACGGGGAAATCCCGCAGGAACAAAGAGATCTGGTGGAAGCCCTTATTTTCAACAAGCATGACCACGCTCTCGCAGAACTGATTACTTATTATGATGCCCATGCCGCCCAGGATGATAGTGCGGACGCCAAGGCCGATCCATTTGAAGGGCTTGGGGCGGATGAACGCCTCAAAAAGCGCGTACTCACCCGCCACAAGCAAGGTGTTGAAGCCGACATTGATGAATTGCTGGCCCTTGAACCCGAAAAGCCTGTAGGTGAAAAGGCAGTGGCTATTCTCAATACTGTCCTGCTTCCCGCCATGAAAGAAGTGGGCGATCGCTTTGGTGCAGGGGAGTTGATTCTTCCCTTTGTCCTCCAGAGCGCGGAGGTGATGAAAAAATCAGTCGGCTATCTTGAAAACTTCCTCGATAAAGCCAACGGCACATCCAAAGGCAAACTGGTACTGGCCACGGTTTATGGTGATGTGCATGATATTGGTAAGAACCTGGTCAGGACAATCCTAAGCAACAACGGCTATGAGGTGGTGGACCTTGGCAAGCAAGTTCCCGCCGAAGAAATCATCAAAACTGCTATCGACCAAAAGGCCGATGCCATCGGCCTTTCCGCGTTGCTGGTTTCCACCAGCAAGCAAATGCCCTTCATTATCAACGAACTGCAACGCCGCAAACTCAAGATCCCGGTTCTTATCGGTGGAGCTGCCATTAACCCGCGCTTCGGCTGGCGTATCCTGCAGACTGAAGACGGTGAGTTTTATGAACCGGGAGTTTTCTACTGCAAGGATGCTTTCGAAGGCCTCTCGGTGATGGACCAGCTCAGTCGGCCAGAATCACGTACGGTGCTGCTTGCTGACACTCGCAGAAAAGCTGAACACGAACTGGGTGTGGCCGCTCAGGCAGCCAAACGCCCAAGCACAAGTCGGCAAAGCACAATTAAACCTGCTGACTTTATTCCCGAAGTCAAGACCTGGGGTCCCCGTGTTGTCAAAGACATTCCGTTGCAAGCAGTCTCGCCACACCTGAACCTCAACGAGCTTTACCGCCTCTCATGGGGTGCAAAAAATACCCACGGGCAGGTTTGGGTGGACCTGCATAAGGAATTTGATATCCGGCGCGACCGCATGCTTGCCCAGGCCCAAAAAGAGGGTTGGTTAAAACCTCAAGCCGTTTATGGCTACTGGCCGGTGCTGGCTGATGGCGAAGAATTAATTGTTTTTGACCCGCAGACCCTTATAAGTCAAAACCCAAAAGAGCTGACCCGCCTTTCCCTGCCTCGTCAAGCCAGTGGGGAAAACCTGTCCCTGGCAGATTATTTCCTGGAGCTGGGCTCGGAGCATTTCGATGTGCTGCCTTTACAGGTGGTCACCGTTTCGGATGTTGCCGCCAAACGCATCGCTGAGCTTGAAGCTAAAAATGACTATTCGGAGTCTTACTTTACACACGGGCTTGCTGTTCAGATGGCAGAAGCCACGGCTGATTACCTGCACAACCATATCCGCAGGGAACTTGGCCTGCAACCCAATCAAGGTTTGCGTTATTCCTGGGGATATCCTTCCATACCGGATCTACAGGATCATGCCAAGGTTTTCCAACTTTTGCCTGCGGCAGAAGCCCTGGGGATGCATCTGACGAGCGCATTCCAATTGGTTCCGGAACAGTCCACCGCTGCCATGGTTCTCCACCATCCTGAAGCCCGTTATTTCAACGTCGGCATCAGCCGGGTGGACCAACTTTTGAGCTGACGGAACCATTCATCAGGTTGGGACGTCTTTCTAAAGAGCCTGCAAAATCAGGCCTATTAAACGTGTAGAATTAACGTAGAGGTGCATTATGAAAAAGATATCTCCACTTCTCATGCTTGCCTTGGCTGCATTGCTTGTGTTTTCTGCCTGTGTCCCGGTACCAACAGTTTCGAACGATAGCATCATGACCATGGTTGTCATGACCCTGACGGCAGCTGCCAGCCAGGCATCGACCGAAACCGCGACCCCCCAACCCAGTGAAACCCCTATACCTACCCCTACAGTTGAGCCAACCAAGGAAAGTATAGCAATCGGACCAGCCAATTTCCCCGAGGATGTTGATCCACTCACTGGTGAAAAGGTGGAAAACCCTGCCATCCTTAACCGCCGCCCAGTCCTGATTAAAGTCTCCAACTTCCCAGCATCTGGCCGTCCACACGTGGGGCTTTCTTCCGCGGATATCGTATTTGCTTACGCCATGCCCGGTATGATGAGCCGCTATATTGGTCTCTACTATGGTAAGGATGCCAGCCAAATTGGACCGGTGCGTTCGACTCGCCTCATCGACCCTGAGATTGTGCAGCTTTATCAGGGCGTCCTTGGCACCAGTGGCGGCGATTATGTAAATGTCCTCCCCAAACTCTACCAGATGCTCGGAAATCGTTATGTCTTTGAAGGCCTCTGCCCTGGGATTTGTGATGATGGCCACCATTGGGTCACAACCGTCTTCGGCGATTCGGCTGCCATTACAAAATTCAGAGTGGCCAATGGTGAAGCCCCCCAAAAATACGACTTGACTGGCATACTCTTTAACAAAGCGGCCCCTGCTGACGGTACCGACACGCCCAAGCTTAGCTTTAATTTCAGCTCGTCCGATAAAAGCGACTGGACCTATGACCAGGCAACAGGTAAATACCTGCGCTGGATTGACAACGCCCCCAACTACGACGAGATGATTCCACTCACGGATCGCCTGACTGAAAAACAGCTGGCTTTTTCCAATGTCATCATCCTCCAAGCCAGCTATGGCTGGTATGACATTAATCTCTTCACCACCGATGTGCTTGGGAATACCGAAGGCCTTAAAGCCACATACCTGCGCGACGGAAAACTCTACGAAGGCACCTGGAAAGTCACAGATCCTTACAAACCGATCCAGTTTTTCGACAACCATGGAAATCTGTTCCCACTGAAGCCTGGAAATACCTGGATTAACATCACTGGGACGAACACTGAATACACCATGAATAATGGAGTTCCGGTTATCAATTTCGTAGAGCCAAGTTATTAAGCTTAATTATGCGGACTCTCGTCCTCTCGGACATCCACGCTAATCTGACTGCGCTGGAAGCAGTCATCATGGACGCGGCAAATTTTGACCGCGTCTTTTGTCTTGGTGATGTAGTCGGTTATGGTCCAGACCCCAACGAATGTATAGACCTTCTGCGTACATTGCCCCAACTACAGGTGGTCATGGGCAATCACGACGCCGCCCTGAGCGGCATCATCGAAGTTGGCAACTTCAATTACGATGCCCAACAAGCCCTAACCGTGCAAGCTTCGATCCTCTCTGCTGGCAGTATGGACTGGCTGGAATTGCTTAATCTTGAAAAAGATGTTGCCGGAATCCATATGGCACATGGCAGCCCTCGCAACCCCATCTGGGAGTACCTTTCCAGCAATTTCATTGCCCTTGAAAATTTTTCTGCTTTTACTCAGCAAGTCTGCATGGTCGGCCACACCCATGTCCCCTCCATTTTTGAGCTCAGCAAGCCTCGGAAAATTCGGCTTTTGCTTCCAGAACAAGGCGATTTGTGGCGCTCGGAAAAACGTTTCATTCTTAATCCGGGTTCGGTTGGCCAACCACGTGACGGCAACCCTAAAGCTGCCTATGTCATTTTTGACGATGCAGATGAAACCTGGCAATTTCGACGCGTCGCCTACAACGTGCCCGAAGTCCAGGCGCGCATGCGCACCCTTGGCCTTCCGATAAGGCATATTGAGCGTTTGGAACGAGGCGTCTAGCCTTAAAGGAACTATTGCGATTATTTTTCGTTATGATTTTGTAAGTGGTTCTCAAAACGGACAGGAGAAAAATGAAGAATAAATTGGTCTTAGTTTTTTTTGCCTTGATTTTCACGCTTAGTGCGTGTGCCAAGTCCCCAACCCCCAACCAGGTATCACCATCACCAATGCAACCCCAGGCTTCTGCGGATTATGGAAAATCTATGTCCAATTCTGCCTCGGAATCATTGGCGCCTCAAGCCTCAGGTTCAGGCGCACCTGCAGTCACGGAACGTATGGTAATCCGTACAGCTTCGATGAAAGTTTCCGTTGCGGATCCCGCCCAAGCCATGCAAGCCGTCCAAGCTTTGGCCAATACCTTTGGCGGATATGTAGTCAACTCTGAAGTTGGCAACAACAGCGACAGTGCTGGCGTTATCTATACCACCAGCTCCATCACAATCCGTGTACCGGCAGAAAAACTCGACGAAGCCATGGCCAAGATTCGGGAACTGGCAGCCGATGCCAAAACCGGGGTCATTTCTGAAAGCGTTTCCGGTCAGGATGTAACTTCTGAATATGTCGACTTTGAATCACGCTTAACCAACCTGAAAGCTGCCGAAAAACAATTGAAGGCACTGCTTGATAAAGCCACCGACCTGCAGTACACCGTTGAGATCTTCAAACAGCTTACCGAAATCCGTGGCCAGATTGAAGTGCTGCAAGGTCAGATGAAATACTTAAAAGAATCTTCTCAACTCTCCGCGGTTTCGGTTTGGTTTGTCGCAGAAGCTTCTCTCAAGCCAATTGAGATTGGTGGTTGGAAACCTGAAGGCTCTGCCCGCGAAGCGCTGCAAGCCCTCATCAATGCAGCCCAGGGCTTGGGTACCTTCCTGATTTGGTTTGCCATCGCCTGGCTGCCTTTCCTGATCCCGTTGGGTCTGATTAGTTACTGCGTCATCAAAGCCATCCTAAAAGCAAGGGCCAAACGCCGGGCTGAACAACAAAAAGTCTTTTACTACGCGCAACCTGTGCAGCCTTACACAGGTAACCAAACTTCTGCCCCTGAGGAACCAGTACAAAAGTAACTAATACTAACCTTGCAAAAAGACCACCTTATGGTGGTCTTTTTGGTTAATCCTTCAATTTCAAAATGAATTGGGCTTCCCCGTCTATTCTTGCTATGAAGGAATACACATTTTCTGAAGAGGTGGGTT
>Ga0209746_1000808_pt1 | contig 15525 bp, 11 predicted proteins | sample BarGraNGADG00211_3_FD_184496 | JGI IMG/M metagenome (GOLD analysis project Ga0209746, IMG submission 184496) | Arctic peat soil microbial communities from Barrow, Alaska - Barrow Graham LP Ref core NGADG0011-211 (SPAdes) (version 2) | ecosystem: Environmental > Terrestrial > Soil > Wetlands >... | reverse complement strand
GAACAGTCCGTTGCTCACGGCGGTGGCGGAGTTGGTGAGCAGGCTGCCTTGCGGCGCTCCGGAGTTGAGCGCGTCGTAAATCGCGAATCGTAAATCGTAAATCCCCGTCGCCGGACTTGCGCCGTCATTGAGCCGGCCTTGATAGGTGAACGCCGTGCCTTGCGCGTGGGCGGTGGCGAGTTGAGAGACGAGGGTTAAAAGCAGCAGCCAAAGCGCTGCAGCTTGAAGCAGATATTTCATAAGTTTGGAAGCTGTTTGGAATTTGAACGATTAACGCCCGAAGTTTCTTCCAAAACCTCCGCCCGTCAAGAGAAATTAGCCGTCCCGGACGACCGGGACGGCTTGGTATTTTTACGAACGTCTTTTTCCTCAATGCACCAGCCGCGACAGCATCGCGTAGATGATGAGCGCGAGCAGCACCAGGCCGAGGCCGAAGAAGAAATAGCCGAACGACTTCGCGATGTTTTTCCAGCGGAACCATTCGTCGCGCACGCGGAATTCGTCCAGCTTGCCGGTCGCCACGAGGCGGTCATACCAGCGTTTGCGTTCGTGCAGCATTTCCGTTTTGGAAACGCGGCCGGAGAAGATGACGGTGTCCATCGGGAATTTTTCAATGCGGAAATGCGTGTTGAAAAAGTGGATGGAGAAAATAAATCCCGCCGCCAGCAACGCCTCGTCCGAGTGCAAAATGAGCGCGATATTGATGATCCAGCCGGGCAGGAAGCGCGTGAAAAATTCCGGGAACCACATGATGAGTCCGGACGCGCCGATGATGGCCACGCCCCAGAACACGGCGAAGTAATCGAACTTCTCCCAATACGTCCAGCGGTCGAACTGCGGCTTCGGGCCTTTGCCGAAAAACCATTTGTTGTGCGCCACGAAATCGCGCCAGTCTTGCAGCGTCGGCACCATCGAGTCCGGCCCGAACAGCACGGAGAAGAGGCGTTTCACTTCAAACTTGCCGCTTTCAGGATTGCGCAGGTTGCCCCGGCCCTGCCACGCTTTGCCGGCCAGCGAACTCAAGTGCAGCGTAAAATACAGGAACGTGATGAGCGCGCCAAAACGGTGCAGCATCCGCGCGGTTTCCGGCCCGCCGATGAAGGTGAATAAAATTTTCGCCCAGTCGGTGTAATAAAATTTCAGCGGCATGCCGGTGATGACCAGCAGCAGAAAACTCGTCACGACGAGGAAATGCAGGAACCGCTCGAACGGCGCAAACCGCGTGAACCATTCGTCGCCGACCTGCGTCGAGAATTTCGCTTCGCGGAACGTTTTTGTGTCGTTCAGATACAGATAAACCGCGCGCACCAGCCACGCGAGGGTATGAACGCCGAAGAAACTGAACGTGCCGATGAGCAGTCCGGTCATGGCGAGAAAAACCAGATGCAGCAGCGGATAATTCTTTTTGTCGAGCGGATTGGCGTGCGGCCGGTATTCCGTGAAGCCAATCGTGGCACCCGCATGACATTTCTGGCAGGTCGCGAGAATATTCGTCTGGGACAAATGCGAGGCCGGGTTGGCGGCGGGCAGCACGTCGTGGAAACCGTGGCAGTCGTAGCACGCGGCGACTTCCGGCGCGGCATTCGGTTTGCCGAGCAGCATCGCCTTGCCGTGATACGTTTCGCGATAATGTTCCAGCCGGTCCACATGACATTTGCCGCAGCGCACATCGCTGATGGCTTTGAAATTATTGCCCGTCGGATTCACAATTTCGTGCGCGCTATGGCAATCAATGCAGACCGGCCCGCGCTGGTCGCCTTTCGCGAGCAACTGGCCGTGAATACTTTGGTTGTAAGTTTCTTCAATGCCGACGTGACACTTGCCGCAAGTCCGGGCGACGTTCGCGTGGTTGATGGGCGAATCGCGGTCCACCGAGCGCTTGATGCCGTGCGCGCCGTGACAGTCGTTGCACGACGGCGCGACGATCAAACCCATCTTGAGCAATGCGCGACCGTGGATGCTGTCCATGTATTGCGACGCCGCTTCGGGAAATTCAATCTGATATTCCTTGGTGAGATTCGTGTTGCTGTGGCACTTCGCGCAGGTCTGCGGCAGATTTAATTTGAAGACCGGCGACACCACATTTTTCACCGGCAAAATTTCGTGCCCGCCGTGGCAGTCCCAACACTGCGCCGCGCCGGACGCGCCCATTTTATGGCTCATGCCATGAATGCTGCCGGCGTAATCTTTGCCCTCTTTTTCGTGACAACTGGCGCAATTCGGCGGCGGAACATTTTTGTCATGCACCAACTCCTTGATGCCGTCGTGACAGTCAATGCAGTCGAGCGCGCTATGGACGGATTTCTTGAAACCGTTCGTCGGGAAAAGTGCTAGCGCAACCTTCTCGCCATTCACGATCCGCGTGTTCTTCGGGTCGGTGTGACAATCGAGGCAATCCGCGCTGGAAAATTTTTCAACCGCGTTCGTCGCCGCAAAACCTGGCGTGGCCGCGAAGAAGACCACCAACAAAACCAACGCGAGCAAGCGAAAATTATTTTGCCAGCGGCTGAAGTTCATACGCCAATAAAATCGGAAGAATCAGGAGAATCCGCTCACCGATGATTGCGCATTGCTTGGCATTTTTTGACTGGTCGGAAAACCGTCCGCCGTCGGAACCCACGCCATTCCTGGCTCGGGCCGGAATCCGCCCGCATTTGCGCCAGCGCCGAAACGCGCGGAACCGGCTGTAACCATATCTGGGGACATACGGGGAACAGGAATTGGTATAAGCTGACTTCAGTTGAACGACGCAACGGTTCAACAAGAAATTTTAAAGTGTGTTGTGAAAGAGGCCGGAGTAGTGTCCGGCCTCTTTTCTTTTTTGAAATCAACCCAAACGCACCGGCAACCGGCGGTTGCCCCAGTGGCCGGGTTGTTCCGCGAAGTGCCCGGCAATTTCGAAACCGCAGTGGGCGCAGCAATTTTTTTTTAGTTGCCACTCGCCGAGTTCATACCCGTCCCGTTCGATCAACCGCCGACCGCAGCCGGGACACCAGGTGCTGCTGCCATCGGGGTCGTGGACGTTGCCGGTATAGACGTAACGCAAGCCTTGCGCGCGGGCGATGGCGCGCGCCCGAGTGAGGGTCGCGGGCGGCGTGCCGGGTTTGTCGAGCATCTTGTAATCGGGGTGGAACGCGGTGAAATGCCAGGGCACGTCCGGGCCGAGGTTGGCCGCAAACCAGTCGGCGGCCTGCGCCAGTTCCCGCTCGCTGTCATTCTCGCCGGGGATCAACAGCGTGGTCACCTCGAACCAAACCGGGGTCTCGTGCCGCAGATATTTCAACGTGTCGAGCACGGGCGCCAGTTCACCGTAGCAATGGCGGTGATAAAACTCCTCGGAGAATCCTTTCAGATCCACATTGGCCGCGTCCATGTGCCGGTAAAATTCCGGCCGCGACTCAGCGGTCATATAACCGGCGGTGACGGCGACGGCCGCGACCCCGGCGGCACGACAGGCGTCGGCCACATCCATGGCATATTCGGCAAAAATCACCGGGTCGTTGTAGGTGAAGGCGACCGACCGGCAACCCAGCTTTTGCGCGGCGGCCGCGATGGTTTCCGGCGAAGCCTGATCGGCCAGCCGGTCAAATTCGCGCGCCTTGCTGATGTCCCAGTTCTGACAGAAACGGCAGCCGAGGTTGCAACCCGCCGTGCCGAAGGAGAGCACGCTGGTGCCCGGATAAAAATGGTTCAGCGGTTTCTTCTCGATGGGATCAACACAGAATCCGCTGCTGCGACCGTAAGTGGTCAATACCATCCGCCCGCCGACGTTCTGCCGCACGAAACAAAATCCGCGCTGGCCCGCCTGAAGTTTGCACAGACGCGGACAGGCGCGGCATTCGATCCGTCCATCTGGAAGGGGCGTCCACCAACGGGCCGGATGATTGGATTGTGTGACGGGGATGACCATAAATGTTATCAGTCGGGTTCTGCGAAATGATCTGCTTGAAAGCGTTGAATCGTGATGGGTTCGTCCGGGCTGATCCATCCTTTCTTTCGCGCGAGGCCCAACTGCTCATCCGGCGTCCTGATCTCTTTGATGCCCGGAAGCAACAGACCACGGCGACCATCGTTGGCGGAAACAATCACGCCGTAACGCCGGGGATCCAGTTGATCCTCCGACGCAACGTCCTCCCGCGAGTGAAGCACGCTGACTTCAAAACGCAGCCCGGCAAGTTCCTCAACCGTGACGGGAGAAAAGCGATTGTCCTGCAACGCCGCCAACCGGGCATTGCGCCAGGTTTCGGCGACGATATTCGGACAGACCGGCACAAACGTTCCCATGCAACCCCGCAACGGTCCGCCCCGCTGACGAATGGTCACAAAAACTCCGCGTTGCGTGCCGAGATATTCGCCGGTTGGTGACGGCGGCAGTTCCGAACTGCCGCGCAAAGCCGCAACCACAGAACGTCGCGCCAGACCGGGAAGCAAGGTTCCATCGTTTTTCTTCACGAAGGGCTTCGTCGTTTCTGTTCCCGATGAATGTAATTTTTCCGCGAACAGAATGGCCACGCCGTAACCCACGCCAAACGGTCCTTCGTAATTGAGCACTTGGTGTCCGGTGGTTTGCCAGTTCACGGCCGAGGCCGCAATCAAGGTGGAATCCACCGCGTCTTCCGCCGCCAACTCGCGCAGTTCCGGAGCCATGTTTTCGATCTTCCGGTAGTCGCCGGCGCGGACCAAATGGATGAAGGTCTCGTCGAATTGATGGGCCTGCGGATGAAAGCCACACGGGGCGTTCGCTGTCAGACGATGGCTCATGTCGCCGCTCGCGACGATGGCGACGCGACGAGGCAACGCGTGCGCGGCGGCAGCGATGGCCTCGCCCAAGGCGGCCAGCCCATCATCCCCCGGATAATTGAGGCTGAGAATGACCGTTGGCCCGGCCCAACCGGCCTCGGCAAGAAACCAAAGCGGCACCAGCGCGCCGTGATCGAGCGGGCAATGGTGAATCGCCCACGTTTCCAAATCGCGGGCATGCACTTCCGCCGCGATGGCCTGGGCCAGCGGCTGGTCAAGGGGCAGGCTCACCTCTACTTGAGGCGCATTGAACTGTGCGAATGAACCCTGCTGCGGATCATCCGCCCAGATACCGAAGGCGCGCGGCTGGCGCGGCGAGTGCGGCGAAATCAACACCAGGGTTTCCGGGCGATGGCCCACCACGCACGTTGCCGCCGCGCGCATGGCCCGGCAACTGGCGGCGGCCGCGCCCCCTCTTTCTCCACCCACTCCCGGCACGAGAATCGGCGCGTGGGGCATCAACACGGCGCAAACCACGCCCGTGTCGCGACATTTGTCGGCTGAATGGGCGGTCTGCTTTTCAGCCGTCGGACGGGATAGGATGTTCGTTTTCATCTTCATCACCTCAACCTCATGTTTCATGAGACATACCAAATCCCCTGCCCTTCACCCCGCCTTCTGCCCGGCGGGATGAAGGCACTCAACTTTGCGAACTTTCCGTTGAAAAATCGCGCGCGTTTCAGCCGGCGAAGCCAAACCGATAATGCTCTTCTTCCTTCGAGATGCCGAGCGAAGAGCAAATGGATGTCCGTGGTGGCGACGACCAGCGTGTCTGGGTGCTCTTCGATATTGAGGATGCGATGGAGCGGATGCTGGGCACGCTCACCCTGCTCGTGCTGACGGGCCAGATTGAGAACCTCCTGCTTGTGCGTCTTGATGAAATCCCCGCTCATCGTGACGAGTCCAGCCGGATAATTGTCCCGGATTCGCTGGCAGGCCTGGCAGATTACCTGGTGCGAATCCACCGGCCAGAACTCCAGCCATTGCCAGCGCCCATCCTTGAAGACGGCGTTGCACACCGGGCAGACGCTTGGCTCCGCTGGTTTGCAGGTTGCCTTGTAAGGGTCATGGATCCGCTCGTGAATGAGGCGGTCCTTCCGGGATTCGGTGAAGAACGTGGTCATAGAACCTCCCTTTCCAGGCGCCTCCGCGCCTTTACGCAAGCCGACGAACTCACTGTGAATTGCCCTTCGCATAAGCTGCCTTTCTTCTCGATGACACACTAAACCCAAAAAACGAATTTGTCATCTGCAAGATGACATCGCCGGAATTGGCCACCGGCGAAAACCGGCCGGTGCTCGGGGTGGGCGGCAGCACCGGTTATTCCGACGGGAGCGACCCAGTCAGCCACAGGGCGATGTCTTCCGCGACGGCACGGAGCGGATGAAATTGTTGGTGGCCGCATTGGGAGTCAGCTCTGCCAACAGGTAGGCTGCCCCCAACCCCAGCCATAACGCTTGGCTGGGAACCAGATTTTCTTTTCATTAAGTGGCATAATTCTATCTCCAAAAAAATCATCACGGCGCGGCGACGGCGCGGAAAAATTGCCGGGGCGAACCGATAGTGTTGGTGAAATCAAACGTGCCGCTGGTCGAGGTAATGTTGGTGTAGATGGAAGTCCAACTAGTCAAGTTGGTGGACATCTGGATAACGCATTCGCGGTTCGCGCCCGTGGACAGGTGCAATTGAAACGCGCCGGCATTGGCTGAAGCCACCGAGGCCAGCCAGATGGGCGGATTCAGCGCCTGCTTCAAGTTGAGCCGGCCACCCGTCACGCATTTCCCGGTCAGCGACGGCAACGGGTCCGTCGCGTTCAACAACCGCTGGATGATCTGCTGATAATTTTCCGTCGGATACTTCGTCAGCATCAGCGCCAGCGCACCGGAGACGCAGGGCGCGGCGAACGAAGTGCCGGCAATGTTGATGCCCAAACCGCTCGGCGGATAGTAATACGAATCCGATGCGGCATAAGTGGTATAAAGCTGATCGCCCGGTGCGGCGAGATCCACATGGGTTGCGCCGTAATTGGACAGGCTCCACAGGATATCGTTTCTAGTTGTGGCCGCCACGGAGACGATGTTATCAATGCCGTAACAGGTCGGATAACTAGGAGTAACCTCCACGTTGTAACCATTGTTGCCGGCAGAAGCCACCCAGATGATGCCCGCATCCCGCGCCGCGACGATGGCATTGGAAAGTGCCAGCGAAGCGGCCGGACTGTCAAAACTGGCATTGATGATCTTCGCGCCGTTCGTCCGCGCATAATCAATGCAGGCGATCACCGTCGAGTCGCTGCCGGTGCCATTGTTCAAACATTTGCAGGCCATCATCTGCACCCGCCACGCCACGCCCGTCACGCCTTTGCCATTGTTGCCCACGGCACCCAATATTCCGGCGACCATGGTTCCATGACTGCCGCCGTCATCACTCGGATCGTTTGTGCCGGTGAAGGCATTGAAACCATGTCCGCCATCGTGGGGATTCACCCACATGTTCGAGGCCAAATCTTCATGCGTGGCCCGGATGCCGGAATCCAGCACCGCCACCACGATGTTGCTCGCCGAGGTCAGCACATCCCACGCTTCCGGCGCAGCAATGTCCGCGTGGGGTGTGCCGCCGTTCTGACCGTAATTGTTCAAGCCCCACAACGTCCCGTCCAGATACTTGGGATCATTCGGCGTGGTCGCATCCGCATAGACGAGATAATCCGGCTCGGCAAATTCCACCAGCCCGCTCTGCTGGTATTTGGCAATGAGCGTCGGCACCGTTTCGCCCGCTGGCAAGGTGATGACTTGTGAACCACCCACCGCCGGAAATGCCTGCGCCACCCTGGCTCCGTGCGCGGCATGAAACGTTGTGAGCGCGGCGCGACTGATGCCGGCCTTGGGTTGGATGAGGATTTGATCCGTCCGATACTCCAAAGTGGCCGCTCCAAATACCGCCGGCATGTTCAACAGCCAGAGACAAAGGATGCCGAACATGATCAACGCTGTTGGTCTATTCATAGGATTATTCTTTCAGTTGACGTCGTTCTTAAATCAAATCCGTCTGCTTCTCCGGCTTGGCTTCACGTTGCGCTTTGGGTGATTCAATTTGGCTGTCCTCCACGAGTTTGATTTCTTTTTCGGTCAAACCATAAAGGTCATAGACCAGCGCGTCAATTTCCTGATCGGTGGCGGTGACGGCGTTTTGCAACACGGCCTTTTCTGAATCCGACTTGGCCGCACGCAGCTTGGGCATCAAGCTAGTGCCTTGCGCAATGGTTGGATTCTGCCGCCGAATTGCTGCTGGCCTTCATGCTCCAAACGCTCGAAATTCTTGTAGGCAAAAATCGGCGCGACCACCTCGCCGTCACCATACGCATCTTTGAACACGCCGCCCAGCCCGGCGATGAGCCGGTCATAATCTCCCAACTCCTGGCGCAGTTTGGTTTCCGAACGCGTTTTCCAATAGCAGCCTTCATCCCAGACTTTCATCCGCGCGCCCGCCTCACGCCACAAATCCAGCAGTTGGATGACCCGCAAATGGCACGCGCGGAAATGTTCCCAGCCATGCTCACCCGCGTATTGGGTTTTGCAAAATGTGGCCAGCTTCCAATCCGAGCGTTTCGAATAGCGCGTCTGCCATTCGGGCTGCCCTTTTTTGGGCGACAGGATGCGCCGGTGTTGCAGGATGCCAAACACCGCCGTCTCACAGCCTTCGCCCGGCCACACTTCCAAAAGCCAGCCGTGCGTGCCCCTCCCGCCGCCGTGCAAACGCCGCTCGCGTCCGGGCACACTGTCGAAAAACGGCGGCGCGTCGGCATCGGTTTCTGTGGAATGGAGAACCTTGCCGACGTGGGCGCAACCGTTCTTGCGCGCCAGCCGTTGGGTGCGGCGCAAAAGGTTTTTAAGCCACGCGATCTTTGTGCCGCGTTTCACCGACAGCGTGTAATGGATGGTCAGGCCCATGATTATTGCGCGCCCTCCACCAGTTTGATTTCGGCGGCGGTCAGGCCGTAAAGTTCATAGACCAGTGCGTCTATTTGCTGGTCGGTGGCGGTGACGGCGTTTTGCAATGTGGCCTTTTCCCGCTCCGCCGTGGCCGCGCGCAGCTTGGGCATCAAGCCCAGCAGCTTGTCCACCAGCAGCACCAGCTTGTCATGACGGGATTTGTCGTTTTTATTTTCAAGGTTCGGAAATGGAATTGGCAGACCACGAAGCTCGGCCAATGTTGTTTGGCGAAAATCATCCTTCGTCGCAATGGCAGAAGTGTTGACGTAAAGATACGACAGCAGACGGCTATTGAGAATTCCGAGAACAAATTTTGCGCTCAACTTTGGAACAGTCAGCACAAATGGATTGATGTCTTTCTTGAAAACCATCTGCTCGGCACAATAACACGCATCAAGTCGGTCTTGGCGATTGATGATTCGTCGAATTAATATTTTCGGCTCGGCTTCGTAAAATTGTTTCAGTGAATGGTTGTCGCGCATATACGCGAAGCTTTTCTCCTCAACAGCAAAGTCATATCGGTAAGCTTGCGCCTGTTCTCCAAACGGATACCACTCGGATGACTTCGCCGAGCCGCCGCGTTGAAATCTGTCTGCGGCCAAACCTTGCGTGGATTTGGTGAATTCGCCTAGTTGCTTAAAACCCGCGTTGCTCAAAGCGCGGATAAGAATTTTTTGCGCCTGTGGATTTAGAACGAGCCGAAACGCCGGAGCGGTGACGAGACTGGTTGCTACCGTCACTGGCGAAGCGTCTTTCAAAGAATCTATCTTGGTTTTTTTTGAGTAACGATAGATGCGGTATTCAGGTGTTGGCTGGCCGCACAAAATATAAACGCCGGTGTCAACGTAAGCATCGGCAAATGTGTTAAACGGAAGATTGATGACTTCTCGAACGCCATACTTGGTGAACATTTGTTCGCGCAGGCTGGAAAAGTTTTCACCAGTTTCCCATGTGATTGAGGAAATGTAACCGACAAGTCCGGTTCGCTTGATTAGCTTCAAGGCTCGCAAAATGAAGATGACGCCGGTGTCAAATTTCCTTTCGAGTTGTGGATACGCGGTCGAATAATAACCACGTTCGTCATCCGCCATTGTTTCAATCGGAATGTAAGGCGGATTGCCGACAACCACGTCGAAGCCGCCAGCTTTGATGATGGCCGGGAAATTGATGTTCCAATCCTGCGCGTTCACCCGCACGAGGTCTTCGGCCATCATTGAGAAATCCGAGCCGATGAGGGAGTTGAAACATTTGATGTTGTGCTCCAGCGGCGGCAGGAGCGCGTCATCATCGTCGGGCAGGAGTTCGCGCTGGCGCTGGAGCGTGTTGCGGTTCTCGTTCTCCAGCATCTTCAGATAAAGCGAGAGTTGCGTGACTTCCACCGCACCGGGGTCAAGGTCAACGCCAAACACATTGCTCGTGAGAATCTGGCGTTTGAGCGACATCGTGAGGTGAACGTCGCCGGTCTTTTCATCCAGCCAGCACCATTTCTTTTTGCGGTCATCGGGGCGGTCAGTGAACCATTGCTGCCAGTGTTCGCACACAGCCTCGAAGACGCGAATGAGAAAGCTGCCCGAACCACACGCGGGATCGAGAAAATGAAATTTCAAAGTGGTTTCCGGCTTCGCGTCGCGCAGAATTTTTTCGACGGTTTGTGCCACGATGTATTCGACAATATAACGCGGCGTGTAATAGACGCCACCGGCTTTGCGGACTTCGGGCTTTTCCTCAATCGTCACGCCGCGTCCCTGTGGGCGGACGACTTTGCCGAGGAAGCGTTCGTAAATCGTGCCGAGAATTTCGACCGGGATATAATTGAATAGATAAGGCGACTCGTCGTCGCTCAAATCCGCCACAAACCCGGCGAGCCATTCATCGCTGACAATCAATTCCTCGCTTAAATGCGGCTTGAAAAGATTGCCATTGAAATAGGGAACATGCGTTGGCGGGCGGCGATCCAGCGCGCGGAAGTGCCGGACAATGGCACGCCAGAGGGAGTCCTTGGGCGCACGGATGCCGCTATAACCATAGTCGGCGGGAGGTTCATCGCGAAGTTCAAGAGGCTTTTGATGAGCGCGACGGCCTTCTTCCTTGTCGTAATTGCGCCGCCATGTCTCCACGATGGAAACAAGAAGGACTCCAGTATCAATATCGCGGTCTTCGCAGATGCGGAGAAACAGGATTCGGTCGAGAATGTGCTGGACGGTTTCGTTGAGTTTATTGCCTTCAAGCAAATCTTCACGGTCGTTGTTCTTAAGCAGGTCGCCTGCAAGTTCACGACGGGCTTCGTCGAGCAGATTAAGAAACTCGACATCCAGCGAGCGGGAACGGTCGGGTTTGATGAGCCATTGCTGGCGGGCTTTGCCTTTGCCCGCAGGAGTTTTTGGCAACGATTCAAGCAACTGGTCAATGCTGCCAGTGGCGATTTTGTCGCGGGCGAGCAAATTCCAAATTTCCTGCGCGACGAGCGGAAGTTCCCGAAAGTGCCACGTTTTCCAAAGGCCAACATCCGGCTCATCCGCGTGCGGTTTGCCACCGACGATGTAAATTTTGAATTCCTCAAAGTCAGTCAGGACGGCCAGCGGAAGATTTTTGTTCCAGGCGTAGCGTTTGGTTTGGAAAGCGTAACGCGAGTGAAGTTCCTCGGCGGGTTTCTTGGCTTCGCAAACAAAACGGTCGTGTCCATCAGTTCGGAAAAGATAATCGGCGCGCTTTTGTCGCCCGCCAATTTCCGTGCGACTCTCAATTTCGACTTCGCGTTTGGGTTGAATCAATCCGGCGCTGTTTTCCAAATCCCAGCCGAGCGCACGGAAAAACGGATTGAGAAAATCATCACGAAGTTGCGCCTCCACATAACGGGAACTTTTGAATTCGCCCAGACCGCGCTCGAAAATGCCGACCAAACGATTCAGTTCCTTTTCAAAGGATTCAAAGCTGGCGGCGTTCGGCATGGGGAGTAATTAAACTGAAAATTGGGCAGGCAGCAATTCAGATAACAAAAAAAGCGGCCGCCGTTGCCGGAGGCCGCTGAAACTTTAATGGGCGATGAGGACATTACCACCGTCGCCCGCGGCGTTTTCCACCTGAGACAGGATTCATTTCCCACGTTTGCCGCCAATCCTGTCTCGCGATGTCCTCTCCGCTACCTCTATCCGGCGGCAAAATCATTTCACACTTTCGGCGGCGGCGCTGCCGGCGCGGGCGCAGGTTTGGCGGCGGCGGGGCCGTGGCCGGCATCCACGATGTTGCGGGCGCGTTTCCACGCTTCAATAAACCGTCTGCCCGCGTCCGTGCCGTTGAACTGCAAACTGAGATCGTCGAGGTCGCTCAATTGAACCATCAAATCGGCGGTGTCGGTCTCCACTTCCTTGAGCAGGGTGCTGCGGTTGACGATCTGCCCGCGGGGCGTGTTCATCACGGCCTGATAACCGGTGATGGCGGCGGACAGATTGCGCGGGCGGCGGGACGGAGCGTCAGTGGAAATGGACAGCGCGCCGATGGTTGGATGCAAAATGTCAGCAACCCAAATCGGCAGGTCAAACCACTCGGACATTGAGAACGAACCCGGTGTCATTTTGCAAAAGTCTCCGGGCAAAGTGTTGGGCGGTGCGGGCAGATTGTCCATGACTATTTCACCAGTTCTTTGGTCGGCGCGGGCCGTGAAGGTCCTTGCGGACGGCCAGTCTTTGCACCCGGCCATCATTGTTCCTCACGCAAAAGCCGGAACGAGAAAATCGTTCCGGCGGTTTTTATGCGCAGGACTACGGTGGTTGAAAACCGGCTACGGTCCGCCCGTGTGGCAATCAGAGCAGGATAGGTCATAGTCTCCACCCGTATGTTTGAACGGCTGGCCGCCGGGCGTCATTTGCTGCAAATCCGCGCCGCTGCCTTGCGCGAGGATGGTGTGGCAGGCGTTGCAGTCGTTGGCTTTAATGGTTCGCTGGCCGTCCTCAGCCTTGTGATTGCCATCGTGACAACGGAAACAGCCGGGCCAGATCATGTGGCCGATGTTGTCCGGATAAACGCTCCAGTTGGCCTTCATTTGGGGGAAGAAATTGTCCCGGTAAATCTGCTGCACCACCGGGATGACCTGCCGGATGCGCGGGTCGCTGGGATAACGTTGCGTCAGCAAGGTGGCAATGCCGTCCCTGGCCTCCTCGTCAGTTTTGAAACTACGGGTCAGGACATAAACCGCGTTGGTTTTGATCCAGGGAATGGTGCGGTCAATCTGGTCGAGCTCCATGGCGAGGTTGATGGCCTTGTCTGGCGACACATAGCGATGGGACGGGCGATTGTGGCAATCCATGCAGTCCATCTTGCGGATTTCCATTTTGGAAATGTCATTGGTGAATTTTGGCGTGCGATAAACCGTGACCGCGCCCTGCGAATCGGTGATCCGCGCCCAGGGAATCTTCTGCCGGGCGGCGTCGGTGGCGATGTATTCCACCTGATTGCCGGTCATCATGTGCCAGTGAATGCCCTCCACCGGCCCGTGAGACGGATCATTGCCGCCGATTTTGATGGAGAGCCGGATGGAATACGGCGAGTTGGAGGCGTCGCCTTGGAAATAGTTATAGGTCCGGTCGAGGTTGCCGGAGAATTTCTGCGGCCAGTGACATTGCTCGCAGGTTTCCCGGGCGGGACGCAGGTTTTTGATGGGTGTGGTTATGGGGCGCGGATACTTGTTGAACAGGACGGAATAGACCTGATAGGAGCCTGAAAGTTTTGAACGGACAAACCAGTTCACCCCCGGCCCCACATGACACGCCGCACAGGCCACGCGCGCGTGCGGCCCGTGATCGTGGGTCGTCAGTTCGGGTTTCATGACGCCGTGGCAGGTCTCGCCGCAAAACTGCACCGACTCCGTGAAATTAAAGGAGTTGTAGCTGCCCACCGCCGCAAGCATGATGAAAAGCAGGCTGCCGATGACGAAGGCGACCAGGATGCGCCGGTCGCGCGGGCGGGAAAGATCGATTTGCACCGCTGAAACCATGGAAGCGCTGCCCACGCGCTTATGCCGCGTGCGCAGCACACCGATCAAAGTCAAAATGAAACCGAAAACGAGAAACGCCGGCGTTACCATCCAGGTCAGGATGCTGATGTAAGGGTTGGAAAAGTGCGCGACGGCATCCAGCATGAGCAACATGAAGAACGAGAACAGGCCGCCGATCACAACGACCAGCCCGGTCAAACTTATCCAATTTTGCAGCAGGGACGGACGGTGAGGCGGCTTCCCCGCGTTCTCGGTATTCATATATCGGTCAAGTTGCTATCGTCGGAATTTACCCGGCTTTGCGTTGGTCAGTTTTCCCGCAGGCAAATAATCCCGCTCCCGGCGGCGCAGGCGTTTTCCGCCCGGCACCGCCGGATTTGTTTCGGCTCTTGCTGAAGCAACCAACCCTGCCGCCGCGCTTCACGGCCGGGCCATTCACCCGGCCAGAACTGCCGGGGTCACTTACTTCTTAAACGTCCGCAGATACGCGACCAGTCCATTGATGTCGCCGTCTGACAGGCCTTCCGCCGGCTTCATCAGGGTCTTGTCATCCTTGTCCTTCAACCCGTCTTTGATCGCCTTGAACGCGGCATCGTCCTTCAATTCTGCCTGGACTTTGGCATCCGTGAAGTCTTTGGCGCCAAGTTTCTGGCCCATTTTGGTGTCACCTTTGCCCTCCGCGCCGTGGCACTTGGCGCAACTATTGGCGTAGGTGGTTTTGGCGTCTTCCGCGCGAGCGGACAGTGCGGCAACAGTCATTGCCGCGATGCCGAGAACGAGTAGTTTTTTCATAAGCTTATTTCTTGTTTAGTTAACCAACCAACTCCGGTTATTGCCCATCATCTGGAACCCCGAAATTCTTGCGGAATTCCGTTCTTCATTCAAGCACATTCCAGCGAAGTGACAGAAACCGGCTCCCACAAGCGAAGGAAAGGCGCACGGCACGCAGGCCGGACGACCGGATGCCAAAGCAAACCTTTTCCGCCCGGCCTAGGTTGTGGAACTGTTCGGCGGCACATGTTCGCTGGGTTGCAATTGCTCGGACAAAAACAGTTTCACCAGCACCGTCAGAATGATGAACGGCAGACACATAATGATGGCGCTGATGAGCCAGCCTTCCTGTCCGGCAAATTCCATCTTGTAACTCATCACGCCGCGGAAGCTCTTGGAGAAAAACTGGCCGCCCATGACGACATTCCAACGCATCATCAGCACACCAAACAGGATCATCGCTCCACTGCAGAAAATCATGGTCCGCCGAATGGCCTCCGGCACGCGCCGGCGCAAAAGCTGGAGTGATCCCAGCATCAGCAACGGCAGCAGCGTCCCGATGCCAACCTGTCCGATATTCAGCGTGTAAAAGAGTTTCTCGTGAATCATGGTCTGCAACACGGCGAACCCCTCCTCCGCCGCGTAACCGCGATGGAGCACGTCCAACCCTTCAACGACGGCATCCACCACCAGCGCGTAGAAAAGAAACATCGCCATGGCGTCCAGGCAGCGCATATCCAAAGTCTTGCGGCGAATCCAACTCAGAACGATGTAATTGAAAACGCACAGCGCGATGCCCGACACGATGGCTGACAAAATAAACATGATTGGCATCAGCACGTTGCCCCACCAGGGATTGGCCTTGATGGAGCCGAAAATAAAACCGACATAGCCGTGCAACAAAAAGGCGGACGGAATTCCGACAATCGAAAGAATCCACTCCATCTTCATGTCCAGCCGCACACTTTTTTC
>Ga0209746_1000807_pt1 | contig 15527 bp, 16 predicted proteins | sample BarGraNGADG00211_3_FD_184496 | JGI IMG/M metagenome (GOLD analysis project Ga0209746, IMG submission 184496) | Arctic peat soil microbial communities from Barrow, Alaska - Barrow Graham LP Ref core NGADG0011-211 (SPAdes) (version 2) | ecosystem: Environmental > Terrestrial > Soil > Wetlands >... | reverse complement strand
CCACATCATCGTTGTTGTGGTATCTCCGACTACGCTTCCGCTGCCTCCTCCATTACTGGCTGCCACTATTGCTGCAATATAGCCGATATGAACTCTCTTCTTAAATACGACAAGTGCAATGGCCCCTCCTATAAGAGCAGCAGCAATATTGTCAAGGAATGATGATAATACAAAAACGAAAACCAGGAGGAGAAACGGACCTTTCCAGTCATTCGGGAGAAATCTTGGCAGTACATCCGGAACACCTGATTCCTCAAATATTTTTGATAAAATGGCGAAACCCAGTAAAAGACCAAGAAGATTTAGAATAATTCCCCATTCTCCCTGCCGTAAACCTTTATCCATTATCTGTTCACCCATCGGAGTTGTTCCGAACAGATGCTCCATAAAGTGAAATCCCGGATCAAAAACAAGTTTGAAAATCAATAGAACCGTGAGTCCGGTAACTGCTACCCAGAACGTCTGCTTATGAAAAAGCGCAACTCCGAGAAGGATAACTCCGAAAATGATAAATTCGAGCCTTACAGGTCCTAAAGAAGGGACAGTTCCGCCTGCAGCGAAAATACACAAAGGTGAAAACAATAATAAGGTTAACATGAACAGTTTCTTGCTGTTCCCCGGAGAAAGTGATTTTAAATAATTTTTCATTTATTCAATACTATATAATTAATTATCCTGAAAATTAAGGGAATGAAGATAAAACATTTTTGCAATTTTTGGGAAACTTTAACAATCTTGTCTGTCCACTAGTCGGGGGTCTTGTTTGTAGCCATCACCATTTTTACTTTTAATCGTGTGCCAATCTCAAGAAGATCAGCAAGATCCTGGACAGTAAGTGTATATTCAAGTCTGAGAATAATGGTTGGTTCCTGAAGAGTACTTATCCTGGCTTTTAAAAGTGGTTCAATATCGTCAAAGTTAATCTGATGGCTGTCGATGTAGTATTTTTTATCTTTGGTGACTGAAATTGATATCTGTTGCTTACTAAGATTCTGGGCTGATCTTGAGTTAGGTAATAATAACTTGATTACATTGGGGTTAGCCAGGGATGAAACGATCAGAAAGAATAAAAGCAGGAAAAACATAATATCATTAAGAGACGAAGTGCTTACCTCAGCCTTAAATTGTCTTTTTCTTTTAATAATCATTTTACAATACTTTTACAACTTCATTTACCTGCCTTTGCATATCTATCGAATAACGGTCTATCATCATCTGTAAATAATGATAACAGCTATAGGCTATCACTCCTACAATTAATCCCGTACCACTGCAGATCATCTTCTGGTACAATCCGCCGGCTATGATTCCTATACTTATATTATCGGCCAGTGATATATTATAAAAGATCTTAATTACTCCGGCTATAGTCCCAATGAAGCCAAGCATAGGGGCTATACCTGCAATAATACCAAGATACCCTGTGTTTTTTTCCATTTCAGAAATTTCGATGTTGGCAGTAGCTTCCATATAATTTTCAATATCCTTCGGCGTTTTTCCCGACTGGTTGAGCCCACTCTCAAGGATTCTTCCCAGTGATGTATTATCATTCCTGATGTGCACCAGCGCTTCTTCAGATCTTTTGTTTCTAATCTCCCCTATAATATTATAAATAAGGTCTTTATCGACAACCGCACTTTTTCTGATATAGAGAAATCTCTCTATAAAAAGATAGATACTAAATATCGATAGTAGAATGATTGGGATCATTATAAATCCACCCTTCATGAGCAGTTCAGCCACATTATTAACTGAATTTGTGTCTTTTAAATGTGGTTGATCAATCGCCAGTAAAATGTAATTGTAAAGCATTTTTATCCTTTTATTTAGCTATCAAAGTTATTAATTGTTCAATGTTCTTAAAGAACGATAATTTATTACAAACAAATGTACAAACTCTTTAGGAAAAACCTGAGGTAACAATTAAATTTGGATTTTTTACAGGATAAGAGTAAATTCCGATCTTGATTCATTAGCCAAATTTGGTGAGAGCGATAATTTTTCTATTAAGATTACGTTTTGATTAATATAAATAATAAAACAATCCAGTATGACTGCACTCCTTTTAGATATTGCACAGAATTTTGATACTCTGAATAATACTGTTGCGGCTGCTCCGGCACTTCCTGTACAACAGGCACCCGAAGCAATTAAACTGATAGATATCATTATGAAAGGTGGTATTATTATGATACCTATTGCTTTACTTTCCATAATCGCTGTTTATGTTTTTATAGAGCGTTATTTAACTATCAGACGGCATATAAGTTCAGATGTAGACTTTATGAACAGAATACATGAATATATTCTGAATGGAAGAACCGATTCAGCGCTGACACTATGTCGTAATACGGCAAAACCAATCGCCAGGATGATAGAGAAAGGGATTTCCCGACTTGGCAAGCCTATCAAAGAAATTGAAGAGGCCATTGAGATTGCTGGTAAGTTTGAAGTTTATGATCTTGAAAAAAACATTCAGATCCTTGCTGTCATTGCCGGTATCGCGCCTATGTTTGGTTTTCTGGGAACAATAATCGGTGTAATTAAAATATTTTTCAATATCTCAATGACAAGTGACGTTAGTATAGGCAGTGTTTCTGCCGGACTCTATGTTAAAATGATTACCAGTGCTGCAGGACTAATCGTTGGTATTGTTGCCTATATCGGCTATCACTGGCTAAATTTAATATTAAACAAAGCTATCCACCAGCTTGAATGGAATGCAATGAATTTCATTGACCTTTTAAAAAGCCCGTCAAAATGATAGACCTTCGTAAGAAAAAAGACTTTACTGCTGAAGTATTCACTTCGTCTATGAACGACATCATGTTCTTTCTTATGCTGTTCTTCATCATCACATCCACACTGCTCAATCCCAGCATGATAAAAGTTTCATTACCCAATTCGCGGAGCAGCCAGACACTTCAGAAGAAGGAGATCAACCTGACTATGACCAAAGAGAAGATTTATTTCGTTAACAATGCCCAGGTTCCTTTTGATGTGCTTGAATCGCAACTTAAAAAAGAACTTACGAAATCTCCCGATGCTTTCATAATGTTACGTTTTGATAATACACTCCCTATTCAGGATTTAGTGAATGTACTTTCTATAGGAAACAGGTTAAACTCAAAAATGATAATTGCCACGGCAAAGTTAAAATAGACTCATTTCTGAGGCTGCATAAGCATTTCTTTCTTTTCCTGATAAAGTTTCATGCCCTCCAGAATTATCTCATAGGCTTTTTCCTTGTTCATAAATTGCTCAACGATTACGTTTTTGTGTTCCAGCATTTTATAATCATTCAAAGTTAAGAATAAAGCGTATTCCATGAATTTATTTTTTATTTTTGAGAAAACCTTTTCCATGAGAATACCCGAACTTGCCGATATTCAGGCTGCTCATTCAAGGATTAAGCCATTCATCCATCACACTCCGGTTATGAAGTCTCAGAAATTAAATGAACTTTTTAACTGTGAACTCTTTTTTAAATGTGAAAATTTTCAAAAGGTCGGCGCATTTAAATTCAGAGGAGCTACCAATGCTGTCCTCCTGATGTCTGATGAGGAAAAACTTAAAGGTGTCGTTACGCATTCATCAGGGAATCATGCAGCCGCTCTGGCGCTGGCTGCCCGTATGAACGGAATAAAGGCAAATATTGTGATGCCCGGAAATGCCCCGGTTGTTAAAAAAAACGCAGTAGCCGGCTATGGTGCTGAAATAACATTCTGTAAACCTACTTTGCAAGCCCGTGAGGAAACAACCCGCCTGATAATGGAAAGAACAGGAGCTACTCTGATTCATCCTTATGATAATTTCAATATTATATGTGGACAGGGAACTGCTGCACTGGAACTTCTGCAGGAAAAAGGTGATCTTGAAATAGTAATTGCCCCGGTCGGAGGGGGTGGACTGATGAGCGGTACTTCAACTTATGTAAAAGGGATTAATAAAAATATTCAGGTTTTTGGCGCTGAACCGCTGAATGCAAATGATGCATTTATCTCATTCACCTCAGGAGTACTGACCCCATCTGTAAATCCAATAACATGTGCCGATGGACTACTGACATCGCTGAGTGAACTCACATTTTCAATTATCAGGAAAAACGTTGATAGAATTCTTACTGCAAGAGAAGATTCAATAATTGAATGTATGCTTCTTGTATGGGAAAGGATGAAGATAATTATTGAGCCATCATCCGCAACAGTCCTGGCTGTTGTAAAAGAAAACCCCGGCATGTTCAACGGTAAAAAAATCGGCTTGATTATCTCAGGTGGAAATGTGGATTTCAGAAAACTCCCGTTTTAACTTTTCTTTCTGAAATATGCGACAATCGGATAATGATCGGAATATTTTGCTTTGATTATCTCGAAATAGCTGTTTATAAGAGCGTCATCGTACAGGATATAGTCTATTCTGTTTGGAGGGTAGTTCCCTTTATATGTGAATCCGGCACCGTATCCCGAATTTACGAAGGAATCATTAAGTCCTTTACGTATTTTTGTGTAAGCATAAGATACCGGTGTGTCATTAAAGTCACCAAGAACAATAACCGGAAATGGAGATTTGTTGATATTATCTTTTACTACCTGTGCCTGGAGAGCCCTCTTTACAAATCCCTTCTTCAGACTGGTGGATAAACTTTTTACCTCGTTCATAGTCTCTTTATCATCAGAGGCAGTCAACTCCTCAATAAAGGAACGTTCCATTCTCATTAACCTGAATGACTGAAGATGGTTATTATAAATCCTGAAGGTATCATTCTGTATCAGGACATCAGTATATATTGAAAGGCTCGAAGAACCCGGATGAATTATTTCTCCTTTCCTCACAATTGGAAACCTGCTTAATGTGATAATCCCATAGAGACTGTTTTTACCGCTTCCTATAATTTTCAGATGAGAATAGTATTCTCCTCCAAGAGCTGCCAGCATAAGAGTTTCTTCCATCTTAGGATTTCCCAATAAGAAAAACTCCTGCAGACATATTATATCAGGTTTCTGAGATTTCAGAAACTGTATTATTTTTTTTTCGGAAGTGATGCCATGGTTATTCTCAAAATGATTAAACAGGCGCACATTATAGCTTAAAACTTTAAATGTGTTGGATTTATCTCCTGAACGTTTGGAAAGTTTTATGTAATTCGAAAAGTGAGTAAATCCAATTGCAATCACAACTACCGATATAAAAGCTTCAAATCTTAATAGCATTGCCCAGATAATTACCAGTATAATATTTATAAACAGCAGATAAGGATAGGCAAGACCAAAAAAAGCAGGAAGTGCAAAATCTCCCGGACTGACAATTACTGCCAGATATGATAAAAGAAGTGTAAAAGCAAAGACTGCATTTACGACTAGTAGAATTTTATATAGGATCTTTCTCAATTACAACAATTTGTGATTACAAAATTACCAGAATTCAATGGAAATGCCATTGCAGAATTCTATTTTTTGACAAGGGTGGGAAAAGGTTATTCAAATGGATCTGATTCTGAGATCAATTTTTTTTCTGGCTTTCCTTAAAAAGAGTTTCCTTTTCCTCTCTTGTCAGACTATCATATCCACCTTTGGATATTTTATCTAATATTTTGTTCACCAGCTTCTGGTGCTCCGCTTTATTCTTGTTATATTCATATTCTGTGGCAACTTTTTTATGAGTGACTTTGAGAATTCTCCTTGGTTTAAACATACGCACAAAAAAATCTATTATCCGGTTGAAGCCTTTTCCAATATCATGTCCCTGCCTTAGATTTATTGTATAGAAATAACCGAAAAAAGCTCCTCCAATATGGGCAAGCTTCCCTCCTGAATTTATAGAAAAGTCCATAATTGACGTAAGAACAAATATTCCCATAGCCATGTATTTTATCTTTATTCTTCCGAATAAAAAGAGCTGAACTGTGTAATCCGGTACATAAGCGGCAATTGCAATTACTATTGCCATAACAGATGCGGAAGCTCCTATTGCAGCAGAGTCAGCTAAAACACCTTTAAAAGCAGGAAAAATATTGAATGAGAGAATGTAAACCAATGCGCCACAGATGCCTCCAAGCAAATATACAGCGACAAGCTTCCTCTCGTCGAGATACTCAAGGAAGATCCTTCCAAACCAGTACAGCCATAACATATTGAACAGAATATGCCAGATATCTTTATGTGTGAACATGTATGTAATTAATGTCCATGGTCTTACAAGTAAGGTATTTAAAGAAGCGGGAACGGAAAAAAGATCGAGAGCTTTCCCTGAGATTTCCGGATTATTAAGAAGGAAACCAATTATGGCAACAATAGTAATCAGAATAAATACTGCTATATTGATATAAATAAGCCTGGTAAGGTTACTTCCATTTCTGAAAGTCAATTTTATGTCGTCAAAGATTCCCATCAAAATAAAGTATTTGTTGTTTTTCTCCAGTACCTGATAAGGAGATAGCCGAATAACATACCTCCCAGATGAGCGGCATGTGCAATATTGCTTCCCGGCTGTGTAACTGCAAGATAGAGCTCTAACGCGCCATAGCCCATCACCAGATACTTAGCCTTGATTGGTATTGGAGGAATAAGAAGCATAAGCTGAGTGTTAGGGAAAAGAACTCCGAAAGCAAGAAGAACACCAAAAATCGCACCTGAAGCACCAACTGTTGGTGTATTAAGAAGTAATTGAAGGCTTTGCATATCAGGATCTGTAAATACCTTTCCCTGGTGAAAATATGTTGTTCCTTCAGTTAGTACAGCCTGGATGTTTTCAGGACTCAGGCTATTGATCAGATGATTATACTGTAAAAATATCACAGATTCATGCGTAAACGCTGCACCGAGACCGCAAACCATATAGAATATGAAAAACCGCTTTGGACCCCATACATTTTCCAGCACTGGTCCAAATATAAACAGGGCATACATGTTGAAAAAAATATGCCAGATACCTCCATGCATAAACATATGAGTGACTATCTGCACAGGCTTGAACTGTTCTGATTTGGGGAAATAGAGTCCAAGTAAACTATTAAGATCAATGCCAAAAACGCTGTTAGCTGCATAATAAGCTAAAATCATTATTACATTGATCATTATGATATTCTTCACTACCGGGGGTAAATCCAGAATGCCTCTGCCGTATCCGTTCATCTATTATTTATTTTTATATTTAGAAGTCCTCAATTGTCGGGCCAAACCTGATTCCCCTTTTCGATCCGACATATTGTCATTGATTTTCTTCGTTTACCCCGGCCCCAAGGGGAGCGAAGAAAATCAATTTACTCCCCTTGGGGAAGGGGTAAATAAATTGATTTTCAAGCATTGTTGGAAACTTCTAGCATTCCAGGTCAGTTTTATTTGAATCTCTTATCAATATCTTCTAGGGTTAATATACTTATAACAGGTTTGCCCTTAGGTGAATAATTAGGTGACTGACATGCAAAAAGAGTATCAAAAAGGTCCTCCATTTCACCCTGAGTCAGCACTTTCCCATATTGGATCGCTGATGCACAGGCCATACTTGCCGCCACCTTTTCTTTTGCGCCCGCTGAAGGATCTGCCTGCGAATTTTTATAATCTTCAATCAATATTTCCAGTATCTCAAGAGGGTCGGATGAATCACTGTCAGCAGGTCTACCATTGATTGTAATAGTATTTTTCCCCGAATGGTCAATACTGAAGCCAAGCAATTTCAGTTCGCCCTCAATCTCCTTAAGGATGAAATTGTCGGCAGGATTTAGCTCTGCAGTGACAGGGAACATATCGATCTGGCTTATAGCCCGGTTATTGCTAAGACATTCGAGGAACCTTTCATACAGAACCCTTTCATGTGCCCTTTTCTGATCAATCAGCATAAGTCCCGATTTAACAGGGCACACCAGATATTTATTCTTTACCTGAAAGAACTTTCTAAGTGATTCCCGTATCTTTTCGAATTGTTCGGGATTGTCATTTTCTTTCTCAAGTGCCGTATAAAGTTTCTCCCAGTTTGCAACATTCTCTCTCTCGAAGCGATCAACATATCCGGATCTCTCACTGTTCTGCTCTTCCCTGTCAAACGGATTATATTGTGTATTGACCTCGATCTTTGGTTGTTCCGGTATAATGCTCAATGGCCTCATTACAGGGATATCAATAAGTGCTTCGTTCTCAAAATCGAGAGATGGAACTATATTGAATCTGCCAAGAGCTTCCCGCACAGATGCCATAAGTATTTGCCATATCGATCTTTCGTCTTCAAACTTTATTTCAGTTTTTGTTGGATGAATATTTATATCAATTGATGCCGGATCAGCTTCCATGAATATGAAGTAAGAAGGTATTGCTTCAACAGGCAGTATATTCTGATAAGCCTCAACGACTGCTTTATGGAAGTACGGATGTTTCATGAAGCGGTTATTCACAAAAAAGAATTGTTCGCCATATGTCCGTCTGGCATTTTCAGGTTTTCCGATAAATCCTTTTATATTGATAAGGCTTGTTTCGGTCTCAAGTGTGATCAGGTCCTGATTTATCTGTTTCCCGAAGACACCGATTATGCGTTGTCTTAAATTTCCTGACACGAGACTGTAAATTTCACTCTCGTTGTGATAAAGAGAAAATCTTATATCGGGATGGGCTAAAGCGATCTTCTGAAATTCATTGACAATATGTCTGATCTCCGTATTATCTGATTTCAGAAATTTCCTGCGTGCAGGGATATTGAAGAAGAGATTTTTAACTGAAAAACTGGAACCTACAGGACAGCTGCATGGTTCTTGTGTTTCAACCTTTGAACCATTTACGACAACCAGTATCCCGGTTTCATTTTCTTCACGCCGCGTCTTAAGCTCGACCATTGCTACAGCAGCTATGGATGCAAGCGCTTCACCCCTGAACCCTTTTGTAGTAATAGCAAAGAGATCCTGTGCTGTTGTGATCTTTGATGTTGCGTGCCTTTCAAAAGATAATCTGGCGTCAGTTTCAGACATTCCCGATCCGTCATCAATTACCTGAATCAGGGTTTTACCCGAGTCTTTAATAATAACTCTGATATTTTTTCCTCCTGCATCAACTGAGTTTTCAATAAGCTCCTTTACTACAGAAGCAGGCCTTTGAATTACTTCTCCTGCAGCTATCTGGTTGGCTACTGAATCGGGCAAAAGCTTAATAACATCAGGCATCAGCAGCAGATTATAGTAAACAAAGCTAACAATTGATTGGAATACAAGTTCATAATAAGAGTCATTCGTGCTTGTTTAAACAATTTTACAAATATATAAATAATCGTTACAAAACGTTTCGGAACAGACTCACTGAAGCTATCTGGAAACTATAATAGTAATTAGAGTTCAGATTACTATCTTTGATAAAAAAAGACTCAAAATGAAAAATCTTTATATCTCATTAATTGTCATTTTTATTATTATTATCACGGGTTGTTCGAAGAAGCAGGGCGAAAATAATATTAAAGTAATGACATTGAATGTGAGATATGATAATCCCAACGACAGTGTTTATTCATGGCCAAAAAGGGCATCCCAGGTTTTTGATTTTATATTAAGTGATAAACCCGATATTATTGGTTTACAGGAAGTGTTATGGCATCAGTATAAGGTTCTTGAAACAGTTCTTCTGGATTATTCTGCTGTAGGAGCCGGATGCAACGATGGTGCCAGGGAAGGGGAGATGACCCCTGTTTTTTTCAAAAAGGATAAATTTAATATGATCAGGAATATTACTTTCTGGTTATCAGATTCTCCTGAAGTACCAGGAAAGGCTGGATGGGGATCTTCACAACCAAGGATTGTCACATGGACAGAGCTGGTTGATAAGAAAAGTCATAAACATTTTTTCTTCTTCAATACACATTTTTCACAGGATTCAGATTCCGCCAGGCTAATGAGTTCAAAAATGCTTCTTAAAGAGGTCAGTAAAATTGCTGATGGATTCCCTTTTATTATTTCGTGCGATTTTAATATGCCTCCGACCAGTATAGGTTATTCAATCCTTACAGGACCGAATGAAAGTGTGCCTCTTTTAAAAGATTCCTATGTGATTACTGAAAAGCCACCCACTGGTCCGGTTCATACTTTTAATGGATTTTTCGACAAATCACAAACGGCGAGGATAGATTACATTTTTGTAAGGAATGGGATGAAAGTATTGAATTATGAAACGGTAATTAAAAAGGAAAAAGAGGTTTATATCTCAGATCACTGGCCAGTTAAAGCGCTGGTTTCTATTAACTAAACCAGTTTAAAATACAAATATTTTATATAATAGTTTCCCCTTCTTTTCAAAGAAGGGGTGTCCCGATTTATCGGGACGGGGTGGTTAGAGATATCTTTATCAACCACCTCCCCCTGCGGGGTACTCCTCCTTTAAAAAGGAGGATAAACTTAATGTTTATAGTTATCTTAAGTTGTCTTGCGATACCTTCTTACAGCCAGACTCGTAGAACAAACTGCAATGACAATAAGTGAGATTATCTCCCTGCTTATATCGTGCATAGTAGAACCCTTAAGCATTACCATCCTGTTTATCTTCATAAGATAGGCAACAGGATTAATCATGTCAAAATCCTGCGCCCACTTTGGCATGCTTTCATAAGGTGTGAAGAGGCCGCTCATAAGCATAAATATTATCATGCAGAAAAATGCAATAAACATATACTGTTGCTGAGTCCCGGAGAATGTTGAAATAAACAGAGCTAGTCCAAGAACAGCTATCAGAAAGATAAATGCGCATAACAGAAGTAGAGCAACGCTTCCGACAAAGGGTATGTTGAAAACGAGTTTTCCGATTATCAGGCCAAGCGAGAGATCGATCAGACCTATAGCAATAAAAGGTACCATTTTAGCAATGATCAGCTTATGTTTCCTTACGGGTGTTACATTTAACTGTTCAATAGTGCCTACCTCTTTTTCTCTTACCATATTAAGTCCTGCCAGAAGAAATCCTATTACGGTAACCAGGAGTGTCAGTATTCCGGGTAGCATATAGTGCTTGTAATTAAGCATTTCGTTATACCAAAACCTGTTTGTGATCATTATCTGAGGTAAAGGTGTAACAGGAACTGAATTGATATTTTCAGTAAGTATATTCATATTATAATCGCGGATAACGCCACTTAAGTATGCCCATGAAAGTTGTGCTGTAGAAGCATTTATTGCATCGACTGAGGCAATCAGTTTCCCGGTTTTCCCTGTACCGAGATTCTCTCCAAAACCTGATGGGATATTAAGTATCAGATCAAATTTATTTTTGTGCAGAAGGTTGTTTGCCTCATTCTCCGAAAAAGTTGAAAAAGTTACTTTGAAAAACGTAGATCCTTCAAGTTTACTTACCAGGCCTCTCGATTCAGGGGTCAGATCATTATCAATAATACAGAGTCTGACATTTTTGATCTCGAAGGTAACTGCAGGTACAAGGAGCAGCATTTGAGCAATAGGTACTGCAAAAATGGCCCTGGAGATGAACTTGTTACGGAATATCTGCAGGAACTCTTTTCGTATAAGATATAGTATTGTTCTCATCTTTCTTTTTAAATTTTTAACTTTTACTCTTCTATCAAAGGGCTTGGGGTTTGCGGTATGTAGTTTTTAATTTCCCCCTTTCTCCTCTTCTCCCATTCTCCCTTTCATCCTATTCAAGTCTTACTTTAAATTTTCTTACACTTAATCCAATGAAAAGTACTGTCATTGTAAGAAGTACAAGGGTTTCTTTCCATACATAAAGGAAGCCTGTTCCTTTAATCATAATACTTTTAATTATTGTAATGAAATATCTGGGTGGCAGAAGATAACTAATTACTCCATATACTTCAGGCATGTTTTCTATAGGGTAAATGAAACCTGAAAGAAGAATTGTAGGAAGCATCATGCCAACCAGCGATATGAAGATTGCCTGCTGCATACTGCTCGATATGGTTGAAATAAGTATTCCTACCGAGAGACTCAGCATTATATATAACATTGATTCTGCGAGTAGTAAAATAATGCTTCCCTTAACAGAAAGTCCGAATACCAGCCATGAAAGTACAAGTATGAGGATCACATTAATGAAGGAAAGAAGGAAGTAGGGCACTACCTTCCCCAGGATTATCTGTATCGGCCGAAGGGGAGAGACAAGCAGCACTTCCATGGTTCCGAATTCTTTTTCCCGAGTAATGGTAACAGACGTCATAAGAGCACAAATAAGTATGAGAATCATTGTTATCACACCCGGGACAAACATGTGCTGACTCTTTAGTTCGGGATTATAAAACATTTTTACTTCAGGCTGAATAAGCATCGGATTATTACCACTGATTCCTGAAATATCGGTGTTGAACCCTGATATTATTGCCATCGTATAATTTGTGACGAGGGTGGCTGTATTTGGTTCTGACCCGTCGGCTATTATACTCACGCTGGCTTTTCCTTCGTTTTGCAGTTTTTTTCCAAAATTCTTTTCAAATATTATTACCTCTTTGGTCTTCCCCTTCCTGAAGATATCTTCAATCTCGCTATAACTTACAAGATTTTCTGTCCTTTTGAAAAATCCCGAGGATATTATCTTATCTGTCAGCTTCTGGGTCGTTTCATCTTTCGAAAGATCAAGAAATGCCACTCCGGCATTCTTTACATCTGTGCTTATAGCAAAACCGAAGATAAGTATCTGTGCAACAGGTATTCCGAAAATGATAAAAAGTGTTCTGTAATCCCTGAAAATATGCAGGAACTCTTTCTTTACAAAACCAAGGAATCGTTTCATCTCTTAATTATTAACTGGTCGTGCTATCTTAATAAATACCTCCTCCACTGTACCTGCATTATACAGTTTCTTCAGGTTTTCCGGCGTGTCGAGCGCAACAATCTTACCCTAACTAATAATTGAGATCCTGTCGCAATATTCAGCTTCATCCATGTAATGTGTTGTTACGAAAACAGTGATACCCCGGGCAGCTGTCTCATATATCATTTCCCAGAACTGTCTGCGGGTAATCGGGTCGACACCACCTGTTGGTTCATCGAGAAAAACTATTTTAGGTTCGTGAAAAACAGCTATTGAGAATGCGAGCTTCTGACGTAAACCAAGCGGCAGATCAGCAATTAATTTATTACCATATTCACGGAAATTCAGCTTTTCAAGAAGAGTATCTGTTCTTTCTTTGATCAGCAACTTAGGCATCCCATAAATCCCACCGTAAAGCATTATATTTTCCTTAACTGTAAGATCTTCGTATAATGAGAATTTCTGACTCATATAGCCGATCTGTTTTTTAATCTCCTCCGGTTTTTTTGATGCATTAATTCCGGCCACAACTACTTCTCCTGAGGTCGGAGATGAAAGCCCAGACAAGATTCTGATAGTTGTTGTTTTACCTGCTCCATTAGCACCAAGAAAACCAAATATCTCTCCTTTGAAAACATCAAAGGAAAGGTTGTCGTTCGCAACAAAAGTTCCGAATTTCTTGATAAGATTCTTTACTATAATTACACGGTTATCCATCAGCTCACATTTTACATAAGTTCAAGGAATCTGTCTTCAATACCCGCTTCTGTTTCTTCAGCTGAAACATTGGATAGCCCTTCCTCGCTAAGAAATCTGAACAATGAATCATCAATACGGTCATCAGCAAAAGTTACATGAACTGAATCTCCAAATGGATAGGCTGTTACTTTCCCGGGGTATTTCCTTAAAGCAATGATAAGTTTATACTTTTCAGATGCTTTTATCCTAAACAGCTTCCTGCTGAAACCGTCGCGGATTTCTTGCGGAGGGGCAACTGTGAGGATCGAACCGTTCTGGATAAGTGCCACCCTGTCGCACCTCATAGCTTCATCCATATAGGGTGTTGATACTATTATTGTAATATTATGTTGACGGAGCTTGGCCAGCATAGTCCAGAATTCAGACCTCGAAACTGCATCAACACCTGTGGTTGGTTCATCAAGTATCAGAAGCTTTGGTTTATGAATAAGAGCACACGATAGGGCCAGCTTCTGTTTCATGCCACCTGAGAGCTTGCCTGCCAGCCTCTTTTTGAAAGGCTCGATATGTGAATAGATGTCGGAAATAAGATCATAGTTTTTCTTTACAGTGGTCCCGAACACAGTTGCATAAAAATTCAGGTTTTCCTCAACAGTGAGATCCTGGTAAAGGCTGAACCTCCCCGGCATATATCCAATATTTTTACGGAGCTCCTTAAACCCGGCAATACAATCCATACCCAAAACCTTAATTTCCCCTTTATCAGGAAGCAGAAGTGTTGTAATAATCCTGAAAAGAGTTGTTTTTCCGGCGCCGTCTGGACCAATAAAACCAAATATCTCCGATTCATTCACCGAGAAGGTTATATCGTTCAGGGCTTTTGTTGATCCGAACGCCTTGCTAATATCAGTCAATTCAATAACTTTTTGCATTTGCTTTACAGACTCAGAATTTTGCCTCACCGGGCATCCCTGATTTAATTGATCCGTCATTTTTCACTTCTATATCAACCGCGTATACTAATGTTACGCGCTCCTCTTTTGTTTGTATTATCTTCGGAGTAAACTCAGCTTTGCCGGAGATATAGCTTATTATTCCGGGGAATGAGGAGTAGCCTTTTTTGCCGTTGTCAATTCTGACTGTGCATTGCTGACCGATTTTTACAGTTCCGAGTTGGGCTCCGCTTACATACACTTTTAATTTCATAACTGAGAGGTCGGCAATTTTAACAAGAGGTTTACCAGCAGCTGTTATCTCTCCGGCTTCTGAATATTTTTCAATTACAGTTCCATTGAGAGGACTTAAGACAGAACATCTTTTGATTTGTTCATTAAGAGTCATTTTTTTTGAATCTGAAACTATAAGTTCTGCTGCAACCGATTCTTTCTGAGTATTATTGGCAACTATCTGCTTCTGTAGAACTGCGACCTGTCCGGTAAGATCATCGAGCTGTTTTTGAGATGCTGCATCATCCTTCAGCATCTTACCAATCCTATCAATATTGACATTCAGGTTCACTATCTGTTGATTTAGAATGTCATTTTGCGCATTAATTGAACTGATGCGTGTCCTGATGCTTTTCATCCCTGCATCTATCTCTGCTTTCTGAAGATGGGAAAGAGTTGTGTCAATAAGGGCAATTTTTGAACCTGTAGTGACAATTGTCCCCTCTACCGGCTCAAGTTGCAGAACACGTCCATTTGTTTCAGATGAAACAATAACTTCCGTTGCTTCGAAATTGCCAAAAGCATCAGCATTGTCGGTTTTGTTTTTGCAGCCGGTAAGAAGGATGGCGACAATTATTATTAATGATCTGGTTTTCATGTTATTATTATTTTTGTGATTTATTCTATCTCTTTCCCACTAATATTAAGGTATTCAATCCTTGCCATCGCCAGATTTATCTTATGGATCTCATAATTTATTACAGCCTGCCTTTCAGAATTTAGTTCATTCAGGTAGTCTGTTGCAGTTATTGTACCATTTTGGTATTGTGATTCGGCTGAGGCGGTAATCCTTTTCCTCAGGGCAATAAGCTCGGAATCTGATTCAATCAGCTTATTAAGACTTGCGATTTCAGAGTTTTTTGAT
>Ga0209746_1000806_pt1 | contig 15532 bp, 27 predicted proteins | sample BarGraNGADG00211_3_FD_184496 | JGI IMG/M metagenome (GOLD analysis project Ga0209746, IMG submission 184496) | Arctic peat soil microbial communities from Barrow, Alaska - Barrow Graham LP Ref core NGADG0011-211 (SPAdes) (version 2) | ecosystem: Environmental > Terrestrial > Soil > Wetlands >... | reverse complement strand
AACGAGTGATACATTTTTTAATGCGTCACAATTATTAGATCAATGGTGTAACGTAAATGATAGGAAGAAAAATATTAATCATTTTCTTGAATTATCTACTACTAAAGAGTTTATTAATGAGATTATTAATCGTTCACCCGATATCCGTAATCACGAAAAACCTGAAAATGAGGTTATTAGGAAAACTAAATGTACTACATTATCTAACGGTAGAAAAATAGCGGGTTCTTATTGGTTTTGTCCTTTCCTATTTATAGATTTCGCAATGTGGATAAATCCTTCTTTCAAGTATGATGTATTAAAGTTCGTTTACGATGAAATGATTAAATACCGTAACGAATCGGGTGATAATTATCAGAAACTAATGAAATCTATTATAGGAATGAATCACAATTCTAATGGGTTACAGATAATTGGTGATGTTGCAACTGCAATGAACTATATTGTTTTCAATAGTAATAGAAAAATGATTAGGAACGAGTTCGGCAACGAAGATAAACAAAGAGAATTATCACAATTAGAAGATCGTATATCTATGCTAATCAATGACGGATTCATTAAGAATAACAATGAATTAATTGAATATCTTAGAAAGTTGTGGCAAAAGAAATATCAACCGAATATATTTAAGTGATTAACTATAAATTCATAATCGAATCAATTGCTAATAATCAAATAGTAATGATTATGTGAAATAAAATAAAAAAATATGGATGAACAAATAATTAAAGAGCTATCAAGGCAATTTGATGATTTAAAAGAATCAGCAATATCATTCAATAAAACTATTGATGAATACATTGATAGGAATGTGATAAATCTTAGAAATGAAGGGACTATGTGTCTATTCCATCATGCCTGCAAAGAGTATGAACTTGATTCTATAGATACTAAGCTTGTATATAATAAGAATATAATTGTTAGATTAATGCTGTTGTATAAAAGATATATAATTGAAAGAAAAAGAAGGGAATTCTACTCAAATTATTTAAAATATAATGAATTAATTAAAATTATATTAAATAATTAATCAAATAAGGGTATTTGTAGTTATTTTTGATTATCTTTGAATAAGTAAAATAAGAATAGTTTATTTTTTCATAGTATATATTAAATAGTTAGACCGAATCAATCTGTGAAGACCAGTTCGGTTGTTTAAATTGAAATACAAAGTGCGCTCCAACTGCACAAAGAAATATAAAATAATAGTCCTGATTAGTAAAGTTCGATGTTGGAGATTGAACTTGAAAGTTGGGATTTTTAATTTTTAATAGAATGAATACTAGTTTTGAGAAGACAGATAAAAGTACAGATGAATGGTATACCCCAAAAGAACTAATTGATAGTTTGAGCGTATTTGATTTAGATCCTTGCGCTCCTGAAAAACCATTATGGGACACTGCTAAAACAATGTATAATAAAAATGATGATGGTCTTTCTAAACAATGGTTTGGTAGAGTATGGCTTAACCCTCCTTATTCACGACCATTAATCGAACAATTTGTAAAAAAGATGGCTGAACATGGTAATGGGATAGCGTTATTATTTAATCGTTGTGACAGCAAATTATTTCAAGATGTTATATTTGAAAAAGCATCGGGTATATTATTTATGAAACATAGAATTAAATTTTATAGAGCCGATGGGACAATTGGTAAGCAGCCGGGATGCGGTAGTTTATTGGTATCGTTTGGGAAAGACAACGACTATACTTTAAAGTTTTCAGAAATTGAAGGTAAATTTGTAGAATTATGAGAGAAGCAATATTTTGGTTAAGTGCTATACTTGCATTAATTGGAAGTTTGGCTTTGTTTATAGTAATTATAGGAACGATAGTTTTTGATATAATAGAAGATTACAAAGAAAATAAAAATAAATAAGTTATGACACAAGAAGAATTTTTAGAATACGACCAAAAAATGGTTGATAAGTATGTAGATCGGATGGGATTTGACAAAGAAACCGTATTGAAGTATAAGGAAGAACGTAAATTACATTTGGATAAGATTAATAAGAGTATTCCGGCACTTCCTATAATATTGAAACTTATAGATAAGTACGGAGATATTGCGTTCTTACCCTGTTTAAACATACGATTTGTAGAGTTTGGATATAATTGGTTCTCATTCTATGTATTCAAGTATAACATCTACGTGAACGTATGTACAGACCGTTACGATAGACAGTTGAGGTTCCAACTATTCTCTAAGAGATTGATTTACTTCTTTGGTGAGTATCAATTTGAAGGTAAGACGGATGAAGAATCATACGATATACTTTGCGAAGGAATAGACGCTAAAATTGAATGGATGCATCAAGCAATTGTCAAATACGAATCTGTAAGGAAACTAAAACGTCAACAAAAAGAAATACGAATAGAGGCAATGAAAGAAGTCGCTAAGAAATTCGCTAAACCAAAAAGACATAGAATAAGTATTAACCATTCTTATAAAATAGGTGAATATGGGGAATAATGTAAAAATGGGTGCTAAAATAGGTAATAATATACAAGAAAGAGATTGTATAAACTTATCTAATCAAAAAGATGAGATAATTAATAAAAATGAGAGATATTTAGAATTAGATATTAGAAGTGAAGAAGATAGAATTTCTTTTATGAATAAGAGATTTGGTGGTAATCCGTTCCATAAGGATGAGGCTACTAGATTAAATCAAGGTAAACCTATGTATGATCTTATTCCACCTTATTCATTGAAACTTATTGCAGACGTATTAAGTTTCGGTGCTAAGAAGTACGATCCTCATAATTGGGAAAAAGGAATGAGTTGGAGTAAATGCATTGCTTCTATAAAGCGTCATTTAGCAAAGTATGAATTAGGGAATGACCTAGACGAGGAAACAAATATACCTCATTTGGCTCACGTAATGGTAAATTGTATGTTTCTCGTAGAATATTATAGACTATGCCCTGAAAAGGACGATAGAAGTTTAAAATATCTTCACTATCCAAAGATAGGTTTGGATGTAGACGATGTTATTTGTGACTTCGTAGGTGGGCTACATGAAAAATATGGAATAGATATTCATAAGTTTTGGAACTTTAGTTATGATACAAAGGAAATACTTAAACCTTCAAAAGAACTTGATGAATTTTATCTATCATTAAAACCTAAGATAAATCCTTCCGAGTTATTATTTGAACCTAAATGTTATATTACAAATCGTCCTATATCGGAAGAAATAACAAAGAAATGGATTGAACAAAATCATTTTCCATGTGTTCCTGTATATAATACGAAAGACAAAGTGAAATATGCAAAGGAATCAGGTATAGATATATTTATTGACGATTCATTTGATAATTTTGTTGAGTTGAACAATGCCGGAGTATATACTTTACTTCTTACTACCGAACAGAATAAAAGATATGATGTAGGATTAAGAAGAATTGATAATATCAATGATGTGATAACTAGATTTGATTATAAGTGTTAAATAGTATATATTTCTACAATAAATAAGGAAATATGTACTATATTTGTAGAAATATCAATAACTTAAAAACAGTAAAATGATAGGTAAAACAGAATTAGTTTCAAGATATATAAAGAAATATTTGGATATCGCAAAGAAGACAGGTAATCACCAGTCTAAGAACTTTATATCACAAGTGATATATAATGAACATCCCAAAGAATTCAGGGATAAAGAAGAAGTTAGAAGATACGTAAGACGAATTGTTGGAGGTGCCGGGAAAGAAGTAGCTAATAAATACGAAGCATTCAGAGAAGAATTTCTACTATTATCAGAAGCAACAGACGATACTCCAAACTTTGAACCGTATGTATACCCAAAAGATAAGAATAAAGTTCTTGTAATAGCTGATATTCACGGTATATTCTATGATAAAAAAGCTGTAGAGATTGCAATAAGTTATGGCATAAAAGAACATTGCAATAGCGTTCTGATTGATGGCGATCTATTAGACTGTTATCAGTACAGTAAGTTTGACAAAGATCCTCGTGTATCTGCATACGCGATAGAGAATGAAAGAGAATGGGGACAAGACTTTCTTAAGATGTTGCAGAATGCATTTGAACATGTAGTATTCAAAGCAGGTAATCACGATAAGCGTAGAGAACTAGAGATACAAAAAGTATCAATGTCACATCCTGATATATGTCAAAGTACTTCACTAGAAGACTATCTACATTTTGAAGGTTCAAACGTTGTATTTATTCCTGACTATACAATTGTTAAGTTAGGTAAGTTAAATGTAATTCACGGATCAGAGCTATATGGAGGTGGTGGAGTAAATGTGGCTAGAAATAGATTACTTAAAACATTCAAAAATGTATTGTCGGCACATTCTCATGTAACTATGCAATACAACATAAAAGATATATTAGGTGATGTTTGTGCATCATATACGATAGGGTGTCTGTGTAATCTTCACCCGAGATACGCTCCATACAATCAATACAATCATGGTTTCGCAACTGTTGAAATTGAGAAAGATGGTAATTTTATTGTGAATAACAGAGAAATAATTAAAGGTAGACTATATTAAGTTATGATAAAAGAATTTGATTTAGGAGTATTTAGACGTAAATTTTGGGTTGCAATTAATCCCGAATTTGAAGAAATGAAGGAAAAATTATTATATTTATCTAGTAGGGATGAATATATTGAGTTGCTTTCATATACTTATGATGATATGAAGGTAGACGATGGAGGTCTATTCAGAGTTATAACTAAAGAGGACGGAGAAAAAGGATATTTATTATTTATTGAAGACAAACCAGATGATATAGTAGATTTAGTAGATACAATTTCTCATGAATCGGGACATTTATCAGATAGATTGATTGAAGATATAAGTGAGGAAAAAGTTGGGACTGAAACAAATAGTCATATTATTGGATATGTAGCAGGGAAAGTAATGGAAACAATTTTAGAATATAGAAAACAGAAAGAAGAAACAGCATGAAAGCAAAAGTAAAGTCAACAGGTGAACAAGTAAATGTGGTGATAGGAAGTATAGACTTTAATTCTTCCGGCAAACAAATATACATCTACTTTGAAGACGATCCATCTTTCACATCTAAAAGAAAGTGGGAAGAAACAGAATTAGAAATACTTTAAAATATGTGCCGAAAAGTTTTAAGGAAACCGTTTTAAACGTGGACACTAATTAGAACATTAAAACGGAACTATTTATTTAATAAACATACAAGAAAATGAGAAAAATATATAGTTATAACATAATTCAACAGGATGATGGAAGTTATGCAATAAAAAAGGAATGAGCAAAACGTTTCTATTGCTATTTGGAATCAATAGAAAGATGTAAGGAGTGGTTGGACTATAATATGAGACACTTTAATTGGAATGGAATTGTGTATATTCACAAACAAAATGGAATAGTAGAATCTAAATATGAATTATAAATAAAACAGAAAATTATGGAATACGATTGGCATACAATAAAAGGGAGTGTACCTAGCAAGAGTAACTCTTATAAAATAATTACATTAAACGGTCATGGATCTTTATGTAAAGGAAAGGCATTAAAAGATTATGAGAATAGTTTTTACATGCAAATAGGTGATTTACGAAACGTAATGATGGATAAATACTTTGAGTTCTATTGTCGGGTATACAACGATAGTATGAGAAAGGATATAGACAATTCAAGTAAGATAATATTAGATTGTTTACAGCACACAAAGACAATAAAGAACGATAATCTATGCATCAAACTTATTATGGAAAAATTTATTGATAAAGATGACCCAAGGATTGAATTTAAAATAATAACAATAGAATAATGGAAGAATTAATCAAAGTAAGAGAAGAAAATGGAAAACGGTTAGTTTCAGCAAGAGAGTTATATAATTTCTTAGGAGCTACTGAACGATTTGAAAATTGGTTTAACCGTCAATTACAATTTGGGTTTACAGAAAATGAGGAATTTACAACCGTTAAATCCTTTACACTTGTAAATAATGGGGCTAGTAGAGAAATTATGAACTACGCATTAAGTTTAGATATGGCAAAAGAGATATCTATGATACAACGTTCAGATAAAGGAAAAGAAGCAAGACAATATTTTATTTTATGCGAGAAGAATTTGAAAAAAATAGTTCAAACACCTAAGACCTATTTAGAAGCTTTAAAATTATTAGTAAAGTCGGAAGAAGAAAAAGAACAATTATTATTAGTTGCTAAGAATGCAACAGATAAAGTAAATCTATTAATTCATAATAATAAACCATATACAACTTCTGAAATATCGAAAGAACTAAACTTAAAGTCGGCACAGATATTGAATAATATATTATCAGAGAAAGGTATACAGTATAAACAAAATGGGACATGGTTGCTTTATTCTAAATATTCTAATCAAGGATATGTTTCTATAAAACAAAGTATATTGGATAGTGGTAGAATCATTTATGATCGTCAATGGACGGGAAAAGGAAGAGAATTTATTCTTTCTTTATTAAAATAGAATGAATATTAGATAAATAATTAATCCCGACTAACTATCACAGCTAATCGGGATTTTCTATTACCACTTAAAACCTTATGAAAAGAACTATTACTAACTAACCAATTAATTCATTCTACTCTCTGCTAATAATCTACGAACATCATCACCAGTGACTTTATAGAATCCAAACTTACCTTTTACAAGATATGCTCCTTCTTTAAATCTAACCTCGCTAAGTTTTAACGACTCATGTTGAGATTTAATCTCAATTCCAACTAAGTCATTACGTCCAGCTATATGACTTTTCATTTCTTTAGGTTTATAACCCAAAAAACTAATAACATCCTCCAAATTATCTTTTGATACAGGGATGTATTCTAAATTTCTTAATGCTTCACTCATAAATTTCTATTTGTTTTTATTAATTAATCTCATTCTATTACCTTTAAAGAAGCAATTAGGATTGACTTGATATCTCATAGGATTAATTCTTCTAATGATGTCATATCTCCTCAATTCTGCTATTGCTTTGTAAATATACGAATTATTCTTATATCCGGTAAAATCCTTACATTTTTTTAAGTTAAATTCTACCGAATCGGAATACCACATCGTAAATAGTATATATAGAAGTACTTTCATTGCCGGACTAGATAACTTTAGCATGCCTTGTATACCTTCCTTATACATTTTACAGAATACTCTTCCGTCATAATGCTTAGGAGGTAATACAAGACCTACTACATCATCTCTCACTACACCGTCCTTGTCAACTACAGTACAATCCCCTTTCTCGGAAACAATCTGTCGCTCCTTTAACGGTATAAATGTGTCATACTTCTTTTGAGTTTTCATCTACTAGATCAAAAAGGTAAATCGTCAGATTCCTCTACAGGCGGAACCACATTATTAACTTGCGTTTGTTTTACTTGTTGTTGAGGCTGATTATTACCTTCTCTTTTTATATCCCATGCTTTTATAGAATTATACCATCTCCCTTGATACTCATGTGCATCAATATCGAATAAGACTGTCAATAATTCACCACCCTTTATTCCAAATTGGCTTATCTTATCATTACCGAATATACTAAAACATACATGTTTAGGATATTGTTCATCTGTTTCTACCACGTATTCTTGACTTTGCCATTCCTTACCTGTAGATTTACTCGTTCCACTTCTCATTGGAAGAATTACTATTACTTTTCCTGTTATTTCCATGATTTTATACCCTTTAAGTTATAATTTACTTGTTTTGTTTATTATTTATACCCGTTGGGGCAATATTTGTTCCTAATAATGATTCATTTCCGGAATAAGGAAGACATTCATTCCATGTTCCACCCACACATTCAAACTTATCTCCATCATTATGAGAAAATAATTCCGCGATCCAATTATCTACAGGGAAATCTCTAGTTATTACTCTTTCGAACGGTTTGAACTCATGAGTAATTTTTTCAATCTTCTTTTCTTTTTCATTCCATGTAAGATTTCTACCTCTTAACATATCTAATAAAGATGACTTTTGTTCTTCTGTGGCATAAGTTAAACTACTATCTTCCAAATATAGTGTTCCGAAATCAGTATTATTAATATAATGCGTGCTATGACCTAAAAAACAATCCGTTTTAAGTCTTACTTCATCTTTTCTACCTCTGTATACGAATATCCACTCATTATTTTTATCATATACGATATCCCCATCTACAAATTTAGGTTTGATATTTTCAACAACTTTCTTCTCATCATTCCAACGTTTACCCTCTTTTTCAAGTGCATCGAATAAAATTTGTTGTTCTTCATTGTTCGCATAGTTCATACATTCTCCCATATCAACCATATCATTATTTAATTCAACGCGACGTAAGTTTCTATAATATGAGATATGGCTAAATAATCTGCCATTAATCTTTTTATTATAAATAAATATTACAGAATTAAATATTGAACTCTCTGATACGGAAACGATATCCACATCCTTGAACTCTTTATCAAGTTGAATACTTAGTATCTCTTCGGCTGTGATTTCCTTATTGGGTCTACTTTTAAACCATAACATATCATCCTGAGTGGTAATAACTCCATTCCCGTCTATGAAAAGGAAAGGCTTACAAAGGAAACTAACATTCTTATTCTCTTTTCTCCATTTAAACCCTATCTCAAACAACTTCTCTTGAATCTCTTTACTCTTTCCGTCGACATAAACCTTTCTGTTTGTCAACAACTTCTTTGCTTCTTCTTTATTCATGTGATTTTTAATTATAATATTTTCAACATCAACATACCAATAAGCACCTACGTTTTCAGGATCATTGATTACCTTACAATCAATAATTGTCCATCCATTTGGGTTAGATATAATTATATCATCGGTATCATGCCCTACTACCTTGCCTTTCTTATTTCTATCTTCTGACGAGAATATCTCAATACCTTTTAGCAACTCATATACTTCTTCGATAGTCATTTTACCATCTTTAAAGTTTTTCTTTATCTTCCTTAAATTTATTTCCATTATGCGTATTGTTTATCTATTGATTTATACAATTCTATTATCTCTTTAAAATTATCAGATTTACTTAATATTTCTATCAATAAGTAATCGGCATCACTATGTGCAATTTCCGTATCTGAATATTTAGTAAACTTTACCATGCGTTGTTTAAATGATTCTATTTCTTGTTTTGTAAATGAAATAATAATATCATTTGAATTTGCCATATCTACCGTACATTTCCTTTGATTGAACGATGATATTTCTTCTATTGAAGCCAAAGGGAAACAAACATGATGCCTATCTTTCCTATGGTTCGGCATACAGTTTATTCCAATACAGTCTGTACCTCCATAAACGCATTGGGCACATCCTATATGAGTATTAGTTATTTTACATATAGCGATACTTCCGTCTCCCAGATCAAATACTTCTCCTACTTTTCTTTCTTTTTCCATATTCTTTCTGTTTAAATTAATCGTGTTCTAAAAGTTCAGTAATTAGATTCCCTGCATAGTACAAACTAAATTCACAATCGGCTAGTTTATTTATTTCACCATTCGTACTTCCAATTCTTTCGGATTCTTCCTTTACCATCCTCACTTCTTTCGTCAACTTCTCTATTTTGTTATAGATAGATTGAAGTTTTGTTTCTTTTTCTTTCATATCATTTTTCATTTAAATTATTATTACTATCTTTACAACTCCACAAATATACGAAACATTTAGAATATATACAAAACGTATATAAAAAAAACAACGATTCGTATATATAATTAACCACTAATAACATTCATTATCAATTACTTAGCTTTTCCCCCTTATATATATCTTAGGTTATAGCGATTGAAATGAGCTATTTCCACTAGTGCGTAAGCACTATTCAACCCTACAAAACACCACCTACTACTAAGCAAAATAAACCGACCAATCCCATACCACTACATTCAACTTAAATCATATATAACTCATTCGTATCTACCTATACCAACCAAACTATCCTAAAATCAATTTTAATGTACTTATTTACTACTTTTACATCAAAGTGGATAACTTATACCACTCACATATTTTGACACGTTTAAACGCAATATTCGTTAGCACCTTTCAAACCTTTAACTCGCCTTGCTAACCCAACCTACGAAACAAGTTAACCGCAAACGATTCCTTTGCTAATAGCCTATCTACCCAAATAGTAAAAGGTATTAACTAAAAATTAACAAATAAAAATTAACTACCCACTTTTCCCCTTTGCTAATCGAACTTTATGTAATGCGAAAAAATACCCCAAAATGTTTGTGTGGATATAAAGTCCGTTAAAAAATGTTAATACTAGTGGGGGTACCGGGTCATGCCGTTATGTCACTATGTACATTTATACAATTGTTTGATTGTACTGATTATCAATGCGTTATGCAAATGATGTTATGTTTATGGTATTGAACTGACAAAATGTCGCAAAGTTAATCTTATCATTGATTTAACACTATCGTTTTGACACGTATCGCATATATTTTACTAACAGTAAGTAAGGTATTTGCTATCATTATGCATCACTATGGATGTGGTTATTTGTCTATTGAAGTATGGCATTTATATGTTTTATAACATGTATTTCCAATAGTAACTAAAGTATACTAACTATCTTTTAGTTAGTTACTAATATTATGTTTTAAAAGTATGTTGTATAACGTATTAATTATATCTTTAAATATAATAGTTTGGCACGCTTTTTGCTAGTAACTTACTATCCCCAAAAACTCTATGCCAAACTACAAACACCCTGTTATTACTGCCAATTTGTCATAAACCATGCCATTGTGTCATGTTTAGTATGTCATAGTCTGATTGTATAGTTGTGTATGCAATTAAAGTATTCGCTTATTTGGGTAATAGTAGCATTCATAAAGGTATATATGATGCGTTTGTACATATTGCACGTATTTGATAGGCGAATACTTAAATTGTGGATATATGACAAGTTGTCATGTTATTGGTAGGTATATATGACACTATGTCATGTACGTTGAATTGGGGAAGGAATGATCTATATTAATGTATGGTTATTGGATTACGGCATTTGGCATGGTTATAATCAGTTGTTTGGCATTGATTAATGTATACAGGTTCGTAGTCTTTGCGATTCGCGAATCGCGCATATCAATGTATAAATCAATGCAATGTGCAATACTATTGTGTGCAACTGTATTGACAAAGTAAACTGATAGTATACTGTATCAAAGTAAAGTCAACTATGAAGGTGTTGATGTGTGCGTGCAGTCATGCTTACTAGGTTGGGTAAACGCGTGCATGATACGTTTGTCATGATCAATGGATCGTTGTATGTGATGCATGAGTATGATTGATCAACTGTGTGAAATGTGATACAATGCGAACTAAACGTATGTGTATTGTACATGAGTGTTGTGTTGTGAATATATGGATCTACACATCTATGTAGTTATCTGATTAATGCATCTGTTAGTCTATACAGTTGTGTAGTCTACATTGCAATGTCTTGTATTCTACGTATAAAACAGGACATGGATGTTATTGTGTTGTGTCCAAAACAGGGAAGGCAATTGCATGCCGGGCTTGTATGCCGGATACAAACACCAGTCTGTGAATGTGAAACTATACTTATATGAGTGTTCGTTTATCTGTGATGTACATTATTTGTGAACGTGGATGTATAATGAACAAAGTAGTACATTACTAAACTACGTACATAAAGTGTGAGGATTTGCTTAAAAGTGGTGCTGATTATGTGATTAGTTGACTATACTTTGGCAGTATCAAGTAATTAGTGCCAGCATACAGTATATAGATGTACATGCAAATGGATGTTTAGTTCGGTTGATATTGAGTAGTTTATTGCTGTTTTGTGGGTCATTTATGTTTACGAATATTAAATGAGTGCGTATTTGGTTAAGTCGAGTTAAATAAGTTACTTATATTTGGTTACTTAAATCAAACACCGTATATTTGTTATGTAATCAAAAGGGGGATAAGTCCTACAGCGATTACAAGGACACTGATACAGGCGCACGATTCCGAAAGCGCTATATAAACTGAGGATTCGAGACGTAAGCGTCTGGTTGCGCGTCTTGCGCTTGGCGGTATGACATTGTACAACGAAAGCATCTAACAGCAAGGCACGCAACAAATGTAGTTGATTATTGTAATGCGACTATTAGCAAGTCTAAAGCCTTGCATGCGAAACGCAGATAGCAATAAAAACAATTTAAAAATAAACACCATGAAAGCAAAAAGATTTTCAGTGAACTACGCGACTAACAGCGAATCAAATACAGTTGAAACATTTGATAGTATTACAGAGGCAAGGGACTATATAGATTTGAATATCGTAGACTGCATGGAAGTTAATTCAAGGGATACTGATCCCGATTTTTTCTGCTATGAAGTGTATGATAATACACAACTTATAGATGGATTCCCTCATTTGGTATATGCCTCTTTACAATACTATAATAATTAATACATACGATCATGAAAGAACTTAAGAATTACACCGGAATACTTATTTTATCAGCAATATTGATTGTACTAACATCATTTGTAATAAACGCTTAAAAATAAATATCATGAATTCAATTAATCCTAAACCATCCGATTTAATAAAATCATATAGAGATAACAAATATATAGATGAGACAGAGAATATAATGTATGATTTTATTAATTCATCATCCGATATTACTATTTTGAAAGCAACGAAAGACATTGCAAAGTCAAATCAAATCAGATCAAAAAATGATGACCCTGCATTACGAGCTTATAAGTTTATTGAGGATTGTGTAAGTCAAAGAATTGAATATTTAAAAAAGTAACATCATGGAAGACATAATAACTGTATTGATCTTGATTGCATTCTTCGGGATCATGTTCGGATTGTGTTATTTGAGTGGAACAAAACAAGGGAAACACGACTTTTTAAATAAATGGTTGGGGCTATGATATATATGGGATCAAAAAACAGGGTTGCTAAAGATATTTTGCAATTCATCCAGCCTGAAGTGAATAAGTTTGGTAAATACGTTGAGCCTTTTTGTGGAGGCTGTAATATGATTGATAAGGTAGTTTGCAAAGATAGATATGCAAACGATTCAAATGAGTATTTAATTGCTTTACTTTCTCATGCATCACAGGGATTACCTATTCCACACTTTGTTGGTAAAGAGGAATACGACGATGTAAGAACGCACATGTTTACTTATGATAAATGGTATGTAGGTTTTGTTGGTTTCATCTGTTCGTTTCGAGGTAAGTTTTTTAACGGATATAATGGAAAAACCTCAAATATAGGTAGAAACTACCTGCAGGAAACTTTGAAAAACTTTAATAATCAAATACCAAATTTAGTAGGCATCCAATTTTCAATGGAACAATACTATGATTTGGATATAAAGGATTCGGTTATTTATTGTGATCCGCCTTATCAAGATACAACTCAATATAAAGATTCATTTGACCATACAAAATTTTGGGAATGGTGTAGAAAAATGAGTAAGACAAATAAGATATTCATTTCCGAGTATCAAGCCCCAAAGGATTTTGTATGTATTTGGGAAAAAGAAATACTCAACAATCTAAGTAGCGGGAAAGCAAAACCTGCTACAGAAAAACTATTTACATTACTATAACAGCATTTTTAAATATACATTATGGACTTAAAAAAAGTATTGAGTATCTTACTCATAGATAACATAGAGGTGATAGATAACAAGGTTGTATTACCTGTATGTGCATTGATTGGTCCGTTAGCTATTGCTGACATATACGAGTATTCTAAGTCGCAAGGATATTCGTTTTGTATTGATTGCGACATTAAAAGAAGATTAGTTTTGACGTTTTACAAATTGTAATCTGTGTCCGGCAATCCGGACGAATAAATAATAAATTAAATAAGTTTTATGAAAGTAGTAAAAGTAAAAGAAACACTCACAAATCAGTTAGTAAATAACGTTTGGGGTACAGTTGTGGATGAGCAAAGTTCTTCGATTCAAACTGATGATGGTAAAGAAGTAGGTAGTATATTAGCTAATCCTAAGGCTCTTTCTATCAGTGTAAACGCGGATATTGATATGTCAATTGTCGTCTCGGCTATAGAAACACTATTAGCAAATATCGAAGTTCCGGCAATTACGCCTGTTGAATCAGTTTAAAAAAAAGAAATCGTAGAAGTTGTACTTTAGTAAAAAGGTTAGTCCCTGCAAGCGAGCGGGGACAAACGGGGCGTAATGGTAGATGTGGCTTCGAGTGCCACACGCCCCACAAATCAATTAAAAATTAATATTATGGATAAAAGAAAAATATGTTTGATAGCTTATGCATTTGGTGTAAGTTATTCTTCGGCTTATAAAATATCCGAGGAAATAGGACTTAGCACAATGATAAGTGCAGCAAGAAGAATTGTACATGAGCCTGTACGTCCCTTTTGGGTTAAAAAGACATTTAAATCTACTCGAAAATGGCTAAGTTGTTTCGGAATAATGTTTTAATAATAACTAAAATTCAATATTATGAAAAGAAAACATATTCAGAAAATAGTAAACAACCTAATTTTAGGCTTGATAATTATTCTCACGTGGGTAAGTATAACATCTATGATAGGAAGATTTATTCATCCCAATATGTCAAGTATGGAAGCGTTTTTACGTATTTCTCAAAGTTTTATTCTAAACTTCAAATAATTATATTATGGAAACAATAGATTTAAACGATATGGTTTCGGTTACATTGACCGGAATTGGTGCGAGTATTCTAAGTGAGAAGAATATTAGAATACTCAGTCAATACAAGATAGATTACAGAGATAAAGATTTTTATCATGCGACGTTAATTGAAATAATAAATATATTTAGCGACCACTTGAAAAGATCTTCACTCATACCGTTCTATAATTTACATAAAGTATAGCATATGGAAGTGACACTAAATAGATATGGTTATTATATAGACGAAAATGGTAACCGTTGGAATAAGGAACGCAATACTTTTATGGAAGCTATTACGAAAAGTGACAGTATGTCCAACTCGTATAATTGCATTGATTGTGATGGATGCAAGAACTGTTACAGGTTCTACAATTGCAAAGGCTGCGAGAACTGCACGAATATATCGAATGTGGAGAATGGAAAAGGAATTAATAACTATATAGATTGAAAAAGAATTTATTAATAATAATCATACTCATTGCAAGTTATTTTGCAGTTGAGTATTTAAAAAGATAAGAAGATGAAAAATAAAGAGAAAATTGAAAACAGTTTAGATAGATTACAAAAATCCTCTAAACGAATAACTTCTTTGTGCGATTCTCATGATGGTGATTTACTTTATACAGTAGAAAAGATAAAAGATGCATTAAGAGAAGTAGAAGATGAGCTTTTCTACTTATATGTGATGACAATTTTATAAAATAAGAACATGAAAAAATTACTACTCATATTATTGCTTGGGGTTGCAACAAATACCTATTCTCAGCTAAAGCCAAAGGCGCAAATAAGCTACGAGATTAATCCTGCATACAAAATAAAGCAGACGCAGCCTCAAACC
>Ga0209746_1000804_pt1 | contig 15554 bp, 14 predicted proteins | sample BarGraNGADG00211_3_FD_184496 | JGI IMG/M metagenome (GOLD analysis project Ga0209746, IMG submission 184496) | Arctic peat soil microbial communities from Barrow, Alaska - Barrow Graham LP Ref core NGADG0011-211 (SPAdes) (version 2) | ecosystem: Environmental > Terrestrial > Soil > Wetlands >... | reverse complement strand
CCTGGTTCGGGTCGGACAGCAAGTAGCCAGCGGCCTCGCCGGCATACACGTTCAGGCGGGTGATGCCGTAGGCATGGTCGTGGTAGAACGCAAAGCGCCCGCTCTCCTGGTTGGTCCAGTAGAACGTCAGCTTGCCGTCGCCCGGATTATTCGTAGCGCCGGTCACAAGGCAGGTCAGTAGCCCTGCACAGCTGGGGATCACGGCTCCGGCCGCGTCGTACCACATGTCCGGCACATACGCCACGCTGACGCCCTTCTTGAGGGTGGTAGCCGTCTCGCCGGTGGGCGCAGTCCACTGGTGCGGCGTACCGTCGCTGATCCAGGGTGTGTTGCCGCCGTGCAGATGAAGGGTGGCGCGGTTCTGGGTATACGTGTCGTACGTGAGGGTGGCCTGGTTATACCCCATTCCTGCGCCCATGTAGGTGGTGTCGGTGGGGATGAAGAGATCGCCACCCGCGCCCGTCGGCAGCGAGTTGATGAACTTGACGCGCACCGGGCGGTCCTTCATGGCCAGAATGATCGGCCCCAGGTTGTGGAACGCGCTGGCCGGATTGCCCGCTGCGACGTTGACCTGCCGGTAACCACGCAGCAGGGTGCCGGCGGCGGTCAGGTCCGCGTGCATTCGCTGACTGTACTGGCCCAATTCGATTTCATAGTAGTCAGATCCCGGGAAAGTCGCCGTATCCGGAACGGCAACCGGCAGGCACTGGCCGAGGTCGTTCACGGCCGGGCACAAGGGCGCCAGCGTGTCGACGAACTTGTGCATGCCGCCGGTGATTGCCCCCGTCGTCGGATCGATCGTCGGGAGCGGGCTGTTGGCGTAGTTCCCAAAACCGAAGTAATCCGGCGCCGCGAGGGGGCGCTCATCGCGGCAAGATTGGCCGGTCCTGCCTGCAGAGCGGTGAGTGACTTGGGGAGCGTTTTCTTGGCAGCCGGCGACTGCGCAGCCACTGCCTTGGCGGCCATCGCCTGGGTCGCCAGCGGGCTCAGCGCCGCGGTGGCCGGGTTGATCCCGGCGTAGGTCTTGCTCACCCATCGTTGTTGCGGGGCCTGGCTGAGCCTGGCGGCCAGCCTTTGAGCCTCCGTCATGGACCTCATCTGGCCATTGCCCTTGACATTGGGCGGCAGCGGACCCTGCAATGCCTGTTGCATCGTCGCCTGCTGCTGTATCTTCGGGCTGCTGCCGTTCGGCGGGTTGGCGTTTTGTGCCAACGCGACACCACCTCCCCCAAGGGCGAGGGAAGCGACAATCGATACCAGCAATATGAGATTCAGCCAATTACGTCTGATCACGGGGACCCTCCTGGGGTGTTGCTATCCTCTGCTCTGGTTTCAGTTGGGTTTCGGCTGGGATTTCGGAACAGGTGGTCCCAGCGGACCACCACGTATGACACAAAGCAAATCGACCGCCTTCGCTAGCCAGATCTGGTTTTTGTCGTACGTACGCATCAGATTGTGTTCCGAGCTCACCTCCACTACTCTTACCGAGCCAAATTTCCTGAGCGAGGCCAACAGTCGTGCTGTGGGGACACAGTTCGAGGCCTCTTCCAGGATCACTACATCGGGGCGCACGCGCTGGATCTGAGCGGCCAGCTCCGCTTCGTCGCTCGCGTGGGTCGTGCTGATTTCCAGATCAGCCTCACGTTCGAGCAGACTGCGGATGCCTGCCTCCAGCAGAGTGTCATTATCGATGATCAGAACACGCTGGGGGCGGGCACCGCGCAGTTGCGTCGAACGGCGCTCGCGCAGGTCGACGGTTGGAAAAGACAGTTGCGCGAAGGAGTGCAGCTTCTGGTCGAGCAAGGTCAACATGCAGCCGACAAGCAATGGCAAGACAACGCCGAGCAGCACCATCTCGACAATTGCGGCGCCGCTGATGCGAGATCGGCCGGTGAGGACGTGTTCCCACAGCTCGAAACCCACTATAGCAAGCGCCAACGCCACCGCGATCAGCCAGCGGTAGCGGCAGGCGAGTTGACGAGCGTGGGTACCGATATTCACGGCGGCTCCTTGGGAACGTACCTGACAACGCGGGACACCCGCGCCAACTGTGGCAAGGCACACTGAGTATAGGTCTACATGCATGTGGGGTCTATAGTCGCGACCGGGCGGCGCGGACTATTATGTGACTATTTGCACCCACTGTCTGTAGGAGGGTGGTAGTACTATATGCAATCATTCACAAGCAATCGTTCCCATACTGAAGACTCATTACATATGCCGGTGCGCGCCTGGTGCTAGGCTTGAGATGTTAATGACCAAGCAACACAATCATTGACATAAGGGACGGGCTATGCCTAATCTCAACGAACCTACCGAAAAAGTTTCACTCGACGAACTGGCAATCAACACGATCCGATTTCTGTCGCTGGATGCGGTGGAGAACGCGAACAGCGGGCACCCCGGCCTGCCGATGGGCGCGGCCGCGCTGGCGTATGTGCTCTGGACGCGCTATCTCAAGTTCAACCCGCGCGACCCAAAGTGGTTCGACCGCGATCGTTTCGTGCTCTCGGCCGGGCACGGCTCGATGCTCCTCTACAGCCTGCTCTACCTGACCGGCTACGAGGTCAGCCTGGATGACATCAAGCACTTCCGCCAGTGGGGCAGCATGACGCCCGGCCACCCGGAGAAAGGCCTCACGCCCGGCGTCGAGGTGACCACCTGGCCGCTCGGCCAGGGCTTCGCCAACGGGGTCGGCATGGCCATCGCCGAAGCACACCTGGCCGCCGTCTACAACCGGCCGGGCTTTGAGCTGATCGACCACTACACCTATGCCCTGGTGAGCGACGGCGACCTGATGGAAGGGGTCGCGTCCGAGGCGGCTTCCCTGGCCGGGCACCTGCGGCTTGGCAAGCTGATCTACCTCTACGACAACAACCACGTCTCCCTGGCGGCCGCCACCGACCTGGCTTTCAGCGAGGACGTCGCGGGTCGCTTCCAGGCCTACGGCTGGCATACCGAGACGGTCGAGAACGGCAACGACCTGGATGAGGTCGACCGGGCGATCCGCGCCGCGCGCGAGCAGCGCGACCGCCCTTCGCTGATCATCTGCCGTACGCACCTGGGCTACGGCGCGCCGCACGCGCAGGATACCTTCAAGGCGCACGGCTCGCCGCTGGGCGCGGAGGAGACCAAGGCGGCCAAGGAGAACCTGGGTTGGCCGACGGAACCGCCGTTTTATGTTCCCGACGAAGCCCTGCAACATTTCCGCCAGGCGCTGAGCAAAGGTCAGCAGGCCCAGGAGCAGTGGAACCGGCGCCTGTCTGATTACGCCGCCCAGTACGGCGACCTGGCCAGGGAGCTCGGTCAGGTCATGCGCGCCGAGCTCGTGCCCGGCTGGGATGCCGATATTCCGACGTTCCCTCCCGATGCCAAGGGCGTTGCCACGCGCGCGGCGGCGGGCAAGGTGCTGAACGCCATTGCGTCCCGCCTCCCCTCGCTGATCGGCGGTTCCGCCGATCTGAACCCGTCGACGTACACCGACTTGAAGGGCCTGGGGGATTTCGAGAGCCCGCAGAACCAACCGCACGATACGCAAGGCACGGCCGGCGGCGGCTGGAGCTACGCCGGGCGCAACATCTACTTTGGCGTGCGCGAGCACGCCATGGGCGGGATCGCCAACGGGCTGGCGGCCCACGGCGGCGCCATCCCGTTCGCGGCCACCTTCCTGATCTTCTCCGATTACATGCGTCCACCCATCCGCCTATCGGCGCTGATGGAGCTGCGCGTCGTCTGGGTCTTAACCCACGATAGCATCGGCCTGGGCGAGGACGGCCCGACGCACCAGTCGGTCGAGCAGCTGGCCGGCCTGCGCGCCATCCCGCACCTGGTCGTGATCCGGCCGGGTGACGCCAACGAGACCGCCGTCGCCTGGCGCGTGGCCCTGGAGAACCAGCAGCGCCCGACGCTGCTTGCCCTTTCGCGCCAGAACGTGCCGACCCTCGATCGCAGACAATACGCCTCCGCCGACGGTCTGCGCCGCGGCGCCTACGTCCTGTATGACAGCCCCGGCAGCGGCTCCGGTCGCTCCGGGCCGCCCGGCATCATCCTGATGGCCAGCGGTTCCGAGGTCGGCCTGATCGTCGCGGCTGAGCAGAAGCTGGCCGGGCAGGGCGTGCGCGTGCGCCTGGTCTCCATGCCCAGTTGGGAGTTGTTTGACGCCCAGCCGCAGGAGTACCGTGAGGCAGTGCTGCCGCCCGCCGTCAAGCCGCGCCTGGCGGTCGAGGCGGCGGCGCCGCAGGGCTGGTGCAAATACACCGGCGACGCGGGCGACGTGATCGGCGTCGAGCGCTTCGGCGCCTCCGCGCCGGGGGACAAGGTCATGCAGGAGTACGGCTTCACCGTCGACAATGTCGTCGCGCACGCTCTGAAACTCCTGGGCCGCTAAGCTTTCCAGGCCATTTCCCCTATTGGCATTATTTGACGCGGCGCGCTATAATACAGTAGTTTTCGACAGCCGGCCGTGCAATCACACCGCTTTCTGACCATAGGCCGGCGTTTCAGACGGAGGAAGACATGTTGAGCGCACGTTCTATTCGCAATGTCGGTCTCGTCCTCGTAGCGATCGTCCTCGGGGTGTTGGCGGCAATGCCCGTTTCCGCAGCCAACCCCACCCCGCCGCCTGCGCCATCCCGCACGGGGATCGGCAACTGGCAGGCCATCAACGGGCAGCCGCTGGAGTACGGCTTCCAGTACGCCGGGACGGGTCTGCCGCTGCAGATCCTGCTGGGCATGGACCCGGCCAGCTCGGTCGGCTTCAGCGTCTACACCGACGACGAGTGGCGTTACCTGGCCGGCGGCGACCGGACGGCGATGCCGGTCGGCCGGGGCACGCATAACTCGTATGCGGTGGGCGATCTGTTCTGGCAGTTGGCGTCGCCCTCGGGTGGGCTGTACCACGTACAGATCTTCACGCTGAACGCGGGCACGGCCCGCTTCTGGATCGCCGAGGCCGGCCTTGGCGCCGGCGGCCTCACCCCCATCTCGCCGGCGGTTGTCGCGAAGTAGAGGCTAAGAAACGATAAAGTGCAGCCCGGTCTCTCGCCGAGAGACCGGGCTGCTTTCGCGTCAGCCGCCCGTCCGGCATCTCCGCTTGCTTCCCGCCCGCTGAGCCACCTATAGCTACCAGGCCGCTCGCCCTGTCACCTCGGCGAACAGCTCGCGCAAATCTAAACACTATCTTTACAATATCCATACGTCGTGCTATCATAATCCGCTATTCCGTGCGCGTGGAGCCCCTCACTGCCCTGGGTCTCGGCTAAAAGGGCGCACGTCCGCTCAAGCGGCGCACGTCCGCTAAAGCGGCGCACGTCCGCTAAAGCGGCGCACGTCCGCTAAAGCGGCGCACGTCCGCTAAAGCGGCAAGGGTCCGGAGAACTACGCATGACTACTGCACTGCAGATTGATTCGGTTAGCAAAATCTATCCCAGCGCCGGCTTTTCGATCCGGGCGGTCGACATGGTATCGGCTGCCGTCGAGGCCGGCGAGTTCGTGGCCCCGGTCAGTCCCAGAGGATCGGGCAAGACGACCCTGTTGCAGCGGTTTCAACCGCCCGGCGAGATGAACTGCGGTTGTAGTGCTAGGTCACCCTATCGGTCGTGCAGGGCGAGATACTGCTGCACCAGCTCGTCCACGCTGAGGGTGCGTGGGTCGAAGCCGAGGTGGGCCGCCCGCTGGGCAAGCTGGGTGATCTGCGGGGGCTCGACAAAGGTCTGCGCCAGGGCCGGGGTGTTGGCGAACACCTCGGCCGTCGGGCCATCGGCCAGCACCTGCCCCTGGCCCATCGCCACCACCCGTTTGGCATAGCGCGCCACGATCGGCATGTCATGGGTGACGATGATGATGATGTGGCCCTGCTCGTCGTGCAGGCGTTGCAGGAAGTTCATGATCTCCAGCGACTGCGGAATGTCCTGGCCGGTCGTGGGCTCGTCGACGATGATCGCGTGCGGCTGCAGGGCCAGGATCGACGCGATCGCCACCCGCTGGCGCATGCCCTTGGTCAGAAAGAAGGGGTGCTCCTCATAGTCGTCGGAGGTCAAGCCGACGATGGCCGCCGCCTCCTCCACGCGCGCCCGTACCTCGTCCGCCGGCAACTGGATGTTGCGCGGCCCGTAAGCGATCTCGTCCCACACGTTGGCGCTGAAAAGCTGGTGGTCCGGATTCTGGAACACATAACCGACCCGGCGCACCATCTGCACGATGCTGGTCGAGCGGGTGTCAAGCCCGTCCACGATCACCGCGCCGCGGCTAGGCTTGTAAAGCCCATTGAGGCACTTCGAGAGCGTCGTCTTGCCCGACCCGTTCTGGCCGATCAGCGCGATGAACTCGCCCCGATCGATCTTGAGGTCGATGTCGCGTAGTGCCTGCGTCCCATCGGGATACCTGTAGGACATATGCTGCACGCTGATATACGCCGCCGGCTGCGTGTCATTCATGGCTCATCAACCCTTCGAGCCGCGCCACCGCCGCGTCGAGCGTCAGCGGCAGCTCCCCCGCGAAAGCCCCATGCTTCATTAACGCGTGAAAGAAGGCGATGCCGCCGGGCGGATAGACCCCGGCTTCCGTCAGCGTATCCACCTGGCGGAAGAAGGCCTCGGTACCGTCGCTCAGCGCCATCCGGCTGTTGTGGAGCAAGATCATCCGGTCGGCCAGCGGGACCAGGTTCTCCAGGTTGTGCTCGATGACGATGATCGTGTTGTGGCTCTCTCGTTTGAGACGCGCCAGCACGTCGAACACCCGCTTGCGGCTCACGGGGTCCAGCATGCTCGTCGGCTCGTCCAGCACCATCACGCGCGGCATCATCGCCAGCACCGCCGCCAGCGCCACCCGCTGCTTCTGGCCCCCCGAGATCTCGTAGGGCGGTTTTTCGAGCAAGGGCTTGAGCTGCGTCAGGTCGGTCACCCATTCCAGGCGCTCACGAATCTCGGGGATCGACAGCCCCAGGTTCTCCATGCCGAACACCAGCTCGTCTTCGACCGTCATGGCCGTGAACTGGGCTTCAGGGTCCGAGAACACCACTCCCACCATCTGCGGGAGCTCGCCAGGCCGGTAGCTTTCCACTTCCGTGCCGGCGATCTTGACCGTGCCTTCCTTGATGCCATGGTATTGGCCGGGGATGAGGCCGTTGAGGGAGTAGGCCAGCGTCGTTTTGCCCGACCCGTTTGGCCCGATGACCCCGACGAAGCTTCCCTCTTCGATGGTCAGGTTGATGTCTTGCAGCGCCGGCACATCCGCGTGCAGGTAGCGCCACGTGTAATTCTGTATCTCGACAATCGGTGGCATTCTTTAATTCCTAATGCGACAACTTGTTTCCTAACGGTGCCGGAGCAGGGTTTCGAGCCAGGGCAAGAAGACGGACCTGGAGAGCGTGAACCAGCCGAAGCCGTAGCGCAGCACCAGCAGGGCCACGAAGGCCAGGCCGATGATCGCCGTCAGCAGCGCGTCCAGCCGCCTGAAGTGATAGTGCGTCAGGATGAAGTCAGCGCGCTTGATCTTACTCGCCGGGCCGGTGAAGGCGAAGCCGCGCGCGATGAGCGCGTTGCTGAACTCCTCGGCGCGGCGCAGCGAGAGCGCGAAGAGCGGGATCATGTACATCACGTACTTGCGCAGCCGGTAGGGCAGCGATTTGCCGTGGGTATCGAAGCCGCGCGCCTGTTCCGCCTGCCTGACGATGCCGAAGTCCTCGATCACCATCCCAGCCGAACGGAGGGCCATGGCGAAGACGTAGGTGATCACGAACGGGATGCGCAGCGTGCGCATGGCGACGATCACATCGCGCTCGCGCGAGGTGTTGAGGAAGAAAACCATCATGACGATCATGGGCAGGATGCGGAAGTAGACCACGATCGCGTCGCGGATGCGTTCCCAGTACACCCTGATGGCCAGGAGCTGCCCGATCTGCGCGTACTCCGGATGGTAGCCGCCCAGGATGACATAGGCCAGAAAAATGATACTGGCCATCGAGATCGCCACGGGCACATAGATGCGCATGATTCCCATATTGATGCGGCTGTACCACATCAGCAGGAGCACAAAGATGATCAGACCGAAATTCCATTCCGGAGCGGCGATGAACAGGGGGAAAAGGCTAACGACCAGCAGGAAGAATAACTTGACGAAGGGATGGATCGCGTAGATCGGCGACCGGTCGGGCACGTAGCCCAGCAGAGTCTTATTCATTCAGTGCGCCCGTTCAGTATATGCAGGGGCGAGGCATCCGATGCCTCGCCCCACGAAATCAATCCACGCGCAGGCTTAGGCCAGCCAGCGCTTCACGAAAGCCGTGCTGCGGATGACGACCGGCGATAGGGCCTTCAGCAGGATGATGTTGAAGACCAGCCCGGCCAGCACGTTGCCGCCGAACCAACCCCACAGGAACAGGGGTATGGAGTTCGTCGTCAGCAGCCCGAAGCTGCGCAGCACCACCAGCACCGACCACATGGCGCCCAGTGCGCTGGAGACGACCATCGCGCCGATCAGGATCGCGAAATCGCGCCCGCTGTTCAGGCGGATGTCAGCCTTGAAGAAGCGGAAGGCGAAAGCCGGCAGGAGGGCCTGAATGAGGTTGGCAGGGATATAAGCCGCCGACACGTAGAACGGCGTGCCCGCGATCGCGTTGGAGAAGAACGGGAAGATCGTGCCGGCGATCACGCCCCAGATGCCGAACCAGATGGGGCCGACCTGCTGGACCGCGATGCCGGTCCAGAAGAAGTTGACGCCGAAACCCAGCGGGAAGCTGACGCTCCCGAAGGCGCCGACCACGAAGCCGATGCCGATGAGGAGCGCCGTGATGACGATGTGAATAACGCCGACCTGGCGTTTCTCACCCGGCGCGGTAGCCCAGATTTGGTCAGTTGGAGCTTGCTACGAGCCCTTGCGGTAGCCATAATGTACGCTCCTATGATTAGCCGATAACACGGATTGCTGGCGAACTACAATACCTGAGCGGATTATTAAGAGTATCCTTGCCCGTCGTCACCTTCTTGTGAGACTGCGTGCCTGCTGCGCCGCCCTCCCGGTCGGGACGCACTCGCGCAGCCCCAGCGTGACCCGGAGCCTCGGTAACCAGTCATGACATTAGCACCAAATGCACTCGCTGTCAACTGTTTTGCGACGATTTGACCATGCTATAATCACCGTACCGGAGGTAACGACTCTATGCCCACTTTCGTGATCGGCGGTCTGCACGGGGACCTGGACCATCTGGTCTCACTGTTGTCGGCAGCGGGCCTGGCCGGCGCCGCGGCCGACGGGCGCCCGGCTTGGGCGGGCGGGCTCTGGCTGATTGGGGACCTGGTGGACGGCGGGATAAGCAAAGGCCGGCCCGGCTTCGTGTAGCGGCTGGACGAGCCGTGAGCGCGGCCGCGCGTCCCTACAGCCACCCGTGCTCGTGGCCCGTCCTGTACATCGCCACCACGTTCTCCGTCGGCGTGTTGGCCTGGATGTTGTGGCAGGGGGCCAGGATGTAGCCGCCCCCGGCGCCCAGGATGCGCAGGTTATCCAGCACCTCCTGCCGCACCTCGTCGACCGTGCCGAACGGCAGCGTGTATTGGTTGTCCATCGCGCCGTGAAAGACCAGGCAGTCGCCGAAGTCCTGCTTCAGCGACTGGCGGTCCATGCCGTTCGAGCGCCACTGGATCGGGTTCAGCAGATCGATCCCGGCCTGCGTCAGGTCCGGCAGGATCGCCCTGCAGTTGCCGTCGTTGTGGTGGAACACGTAGGCGCCGGCGCTGTGCGTCAGGTCGATCATGCGTTTCATGCGCGGCAGCAAGAACTCGCGGATGTGACGGCGTGACATCATAAGGCTCTCCTGGCCGCCCATGTCCTCCGCCACATAGCTGAGCAACACCTGTCCCGGTATCTGCTCGTAGATGCGCAGCGTGCCGGCGTAGGCCAGCCCGAAAAGGCGGTCCAGGCAATAATGCACGATGTCTGGGTGCTGCAGCAGGTCCATCAAGGCCTGCTCTTGCCCGCGCAGCGACTTGTAGATCAGGAATGGCTCCGAGCCACCGCCGCGGATAGGGTAATCCTCCCAGCCGCGGATCTGCTCCCGTATCCCGCTGTAATCCCACCAGTCCGGCTCCGGCCAGGTATACTCGCGCTCGATCTCCGCCACCGAGTTGTACTCCGCCAGCGGGTGATAGACGCACTCGTCGTAGACGCCCGTGCCGTAGTCGATCTTCTGGTAGCGGCAGCCGAAGACATCCGCCCCGTCGGGCAGCCGCGGTCCCACATAGCGCGGCCCCACGCTCACCACAAAGTCGACGTGCAGTTTCTGCAAGGCCGAGCGCAGGTCGCTCTCACCTAAGTACTGCAGCAGCCGCACGTTGAACTCTTCGGTCGCCCAGTAGTCCATCGGCGTCCGGTCTGGTGTGTGCTGCGTCAGCACGGCCAGCCAGCGCTCGCGGGGCGTCATTGTCTCTCTCGGCATGGTGGCATCTCCTCCAACACCCCAGTATAGCCCTTGTACACGTTTTCACGCAAACCGGACGCAGATACGCTGATACCTTAAAGATATGGGAAACCGCCAAACTGGCGCTTGACATGGCAAACGTTTGCCATTATACTGCGCGTGTGATGGCAAACGTTTGCCATCATACGGCTCGCTCGCTCGGACAAGGATGCCCATGGCTGTCACTTTGCATGCACTGGCCCAGGCCGCGGGAGTGTCCGTTTCCACGGTGTCGCGTGCCCTCAGCAACAGCGGGCACACCGTCAACGAAGGGACCCGGCAGCGAATACTGACCCTCGCCACGGAGTTGGGATATCGCCCCAATATCCTGGCGCGTGGCCTGCGGACAGACAGGTCCTTCACCATCGGCATCATCGTCGACAACATCGTCAGCCCTTTCACCCCGATCATCATCCGCGGCATCCAGGACTATCTCAAGACCAAGAACTACTTCAGCGTGATCATTAACGCGGATTGGGACCCCGAGGCGGAGACCGAGGCGGTCCACCAGCTGATCAGCCGCGCGATCGACGGCATCATCTTCGTCGAATCGTGGCTGCACGGGGCCAGTCCGCCCTTGGACCTGGCCGACAAGCCCTACGTATTCGTCCACCGCCTGTTTGCCGGGATGTCCGGCAATTGCGTGCTGGTGGACGAGCAATTTGGCGCGCGCCTGGCGGTCGAGCACCTGGCCCGGCTGGGACACCGGCGCATCGCTTTCATCGGCGGCCCGCAGGGCTGGTACGCTTCGGCGGACCGTCTGGCCGCCTACCGCGAGGTGCTGCAGGAATCCGGCATAGACTTCGATCCGGCCCTGGTCAGAGAGGGCAACTGGGAAGTGCAGAGCGGATACCCGGCGGCGAAGGAATTCCTGGCCCTGCCCCAGCCTCCGACCGCCATCTTCGCGGCCAACGATCTCATGGCGCTCGGCGCCATCTACGCGATCCAGGAAGCCAACCTGAGCGTGCCCAAGGATATGGCGGTCGTCGGCTACGATGACCGGGAGATTGCCAGCATTGCCCGCCCGACGATCACCACTGTCACCCTGCCGGGCTACGAGATGGGCTACGTCTCGGCCCAACTGCTTCTGAGCCGGCTCGAAGGCCAGGCCGAGGCGCAGGAACCCGTCAGAATCCGGGGCCGGCTGATCGTACGCGAATCATGCGGGGCTGCCGACGGCAAAATCCCGCTTGATCACTATCAGACCCACACGACTCCGCCCGAACTGCTGCCACGCAGGCGGCAGAGAGCGGAACCACAGTAACCAGGGAGGGAAAAATGGACACCAGCAAGCGACTGTCAAGACGTGAGTTCCTGCGGCTGGCAGGCATCGCGGCCATCGGGACCAGCGCCGCCGCGTGCGTTCCTGCCACCGCGCCTACCAGCGCCCCGGCCGCGCCGGCCAGCGGCGCGGCCGCCACTGCGCCGGCTGTGGCCACGACGGTAGCCGCGCCGGCCGTCGCCAAAGCCCGCAAGGTCAGGGTCGCGGTGGGCGGCTGGGCCGAACAGAACATGAAGGACCTGATCGCGAAGACCGACTTCACGAAGAACACCGGGATCGACGTTGAGGTCGTGCTCAGGACGGACACGAAAGAGACCGAGCTGACGCGCCTGGCCAGCGCGGTGCAGTCCGGCACCAGCCCCTACGACGTGATCGACTTTGAGGACGAGCTGACGACTACCCTCTCGCAGGCGGGCTACGTGATTGGCCTGGATGACCTGCTGCCGGCCGGTTTCTGGGATGACTTTTCTCCCGAGATGATCAACTACAGCAAGACCTGGAGCACTTACAAGGGCCAGACCTTACGCGTCATCCATAACTGGGAGATGCCTTACTGGTGGTACCGGAAAGACTGGTTCGACGCCAAGGGCGTGGCAGTGCCCAAGACCTGGGACGACGTCATGGGCATGGGTAAGGTCTTCACCGACGAGGGCAAGGGTGTCTGGGCGACGGAAGACGGGCTGACCAAGGGCGCCTTCCTGAACGTTTACCTGGCCTGGGTCACGCTTCAGGCCGGTGGCAACCCGTTTGACGTCGGTGAGCCGTACAAGCTGGCCCTCCAATACATCTACGACCAAATGTACACGGGCAAGACTCTCAATCCCGCTTCGTTGCAGAAGGACTACAACCAGCAGAACGGCGACTATATCGCCGACAAGGTCGCCTTCATGCGCCAGTGGCCCTTCTTCGGCGATACGGTCCGCAGCGCTGACAACAAGGCCTGGTTCAGCGAAGACAAGGCGACCGTCGCTCTGCCGCCGGTCGGACCGGGCGGCAAGGCGGGTTCCACCTACCCGGCCGGCTGGGGCTTCGGCATCGTCAAGACGTCCCCCAACCTCGAAGAAGCCAATGAGCTGCTCAAGTTCCTCGTCGACAAGGACACCGCAGTAACGGCGATGAAGATCGGCTTCTGGTTCCTGAACGCGCGCAAGTCGGTCCTGGCTGCCGCGCCGCAGGACAACTGGCTGGTCAAGCAGATGAAGATGTACACCGACGCCGGGGTGATCGGCGTGCGGCCCTACCACCCGCGCTTTGTGGAAGCCCTGACCGTTCTCGAAGACACCGCGGCTGCTTACCTGACCAAGCAGACCAGTCTGATCGAGTCGATGGCCCAGGCCAAGGACCAACTGGCGAAACTCGCCTAGCCGGCGCCAGCGCAACTCCGTCTTCCTGGCCGGGCGGGTCGTCCAGCCCGGCCAGGAGGTGCGCTGACCCTGACAGAAGAAGGAAACGGGATCGTCATGCAAGTGGCTAACGCAGGGAAAGTGAGAAACGGCTCTGCCGTGCCGGTGCGGGCCAGGCCGGCTCTGTCTCGGTCTATCCGGCGGCGTTATTGGCTGTTTGTTCTGTTGGTCGCGCCGGCGTTTCTGCTTCGTCTCGCCACCGCGGCCTTTCCCATTTTGCAAACCATGTATCTCAGCCTGACAAACCTGAACCTCCTGAAAAACACCAACGCCTTCATTGGCCTGCAGAATTTCCCGGCGGTGGCCGGCGATCCCGGCGTCCGGGCGGCCCTGTCCTTTACCGTCATCCTCGTCGTCGGCTCGACCGTGCTCGAGTTGCTCGTGGGCATGCTGGTCGCGCTGTTGCTCGACGCCAGTTTCCGGGGCAGAGCCTTCGCCCGCACGATCAATCTTATCCCATGGGCCATTCCGACCATCGTAGCGGGTTACGCCTTCCGTTGGCTGCTGGATGACCAGTTCGGGCTGGTCCCATATTGGATCCATCAGTTGACCGGCATCCGCTTCGTGGCTTTTATCTCTCCGCTGTCGGCCCAGTTGATGGTGGTCCTGGCCCACGTCTGGAAGGACGCGCCGTTCATGGCCTTCGTGTTCCTGGCCGGCCTGCAGGGCGTGCCCCAGGAACTGTATGATGCGGCCCGGGTCGACGGCGCCAGTCCCTGGCACCGCTTTTGGGGGGTCACCGTCCCACTGATCATGCCGCTGACGATCACGATGGTCCTCTTCCGGCTGGTCTGGTCGCTCGGCAGCTTTGACCTGGTCTACGGCCTGACCCAGGGCGGACCCGGCGTGGCGACTTCGGTCCTGGCCTTGCAGATCTTCCGCCAGGGTATCTTGTTCTTCAAGTTCGGCTTTGCTTCGGCCATCAGCGTGCTGCTGCTTATTCTGGTGGCTTGCGCCGGCGTCCTGGGCCTGTGGCTGTTCCGCCGGGCCGACGTGACCTACTGAACCGAGCGGTTGGGACTGGAGTGGCATGATGATGGTTAAAGGGCAAGCAATCAGGCCGGCACGCTTCAAGTCGGGTTCGTTGGCCGTGTACGCCGGTTTCGCGCTGTTCACGCTGGTCATCCTGGTGCCGATCTACTGGATGCTCCGATCGTCGTTGGCCAACGCGGCGGACCTGATCAAACTGCCGCTAGTCTATTTCCCCTCGCCGACCTTGAAGAACTTCGACACGCTGGTCACCCAGGTGCCCTTTTTCCAGTACGTACGCAACTCGCTCATCTTCGCGCTGGGCACCACCCTGGTCACGCTGCTGGTCAGCTTCCTGGCGGCCTATGGCTTCGCGCGCATCCCGTTTCCCGGTAGCGGCATCTTGCTCTGGGCCCTGGTCCTGTCCATGGCGCTGCCCGACGTCGGCACCATCGTACCGCTCTACCGGGTCCTCAAGGATCTGCACCTCCTTGACAAGATTGGGGGCATCACCCTGGTGATGAGCAGTACGCTGGCGCCCTTCACTGTCTGGGTGCTGGTTTCCTTCATCAAGCAGGTGCCTTATGAGATCGAAGAAGCAGCCATCATCGATGGCGCCTCGCTGCCGCGCATCTTCTGGTATATCCTGGCGCCGGTCACTTTGCCCGGACTGGTGACGATGGGCCTGATCAACTTCATCAACGCCTGGAACAACCTGTTGTACCCACTCTCGTTTACGACCTCGCCGTCGTCCAAAACCCTCAGCGTGTCCATCACCGAAGTCTTTGCCGGGTACTCTCCCTGGGGGAAACCGTGGGAACTGATCATGGCGGTCGGCGTCACGATGACCGTACCGATCGTGATCCTGATCCTCTTTTCCCAGCGAGCGATCGTGCGCGGGCTGGTCGGCGGGGCAATCAAGTAACTGAGGTGTCCCATGTTCACTCGCATCCAATCCGGCAGTGGGCCGGTCGATACCACGCGCAGCCCCCACGCCAGGTTGCAGACCCTGGGGCCGCAGGAGGTCGCCGTGAAGGCAGGCTTCTGGGCGGACAGGCGGGCGGTCAATCGGGCGGTCAGCCTGCGTCATGGCTTCGAGATGCTCGAAAAGGCGGGCAACTTTCACAATTTGCGCCTGGCGGCGGGTTTGAGCGAGGGCCCGTATCGTGGGCGGAACTTCCTCGACTCGGACGTGTACAAGTGGCTGGAGGCCGTCGCCTGGGAACTGGGTAACCAGAAGGATGCCGGCCTGCAAAACCTGGCCGACGGGGCGATCGCCTTGATCGCCGCTGCGCAACGCCCGGATGGTTACCTCAACAGCTACTACCAGACTGTCGAACCGGCCGCGCGCTGGCAGAACCTGGACCACGGGCACGAGCTGTATTGCGCCGGTCACCTGGTCCAGGCCGCGGTCGCGTTTCAGCGCGCCCTGGGCGACCAAAGGTTGCTG
>Ga0209746_1000803_pt1 | contig 15554 bp, 15 predicted proteins | sample BarGraNGADG00211_3_FD_184496 | JGI IMG/M metagenome (GOLD analysis project Ga0209746, IMG submission 184496) | Arctic peat soil microbial communities from Barrow, Alaska - Barrow Graham LP Ref core NGADG0011-211 (SPAdes) (version 2) | ecosystem: Environmental > Terrestrial > Soil > Wetlands >... | reverse complement strand
CGGCGAAGCGAGATCTCGCCGCCGCCACGGTTGAAGAGGGCGAGATCGAGCGCGAACAGCGCCGCGACGAGCGTGCAGAAGCCCAACCAGATCCAGACGTTCACGCTCCTATCTTCTAGGAAGGCGCCGCTCCCCGGGGATGAGACGGGCCCGGGCCGCTCCCTTTTTCCGAGCGAAGCGAATGAACGGATAGAAGCCCGCCACGCGCTCGAGGGGGCGATGAGCCGCCCGGCACTAGCTCAGTTTCGGGCTTCTGTCAAGGCTTGCGGAGCGCGTATACGGTGCGCACAATCGATGTATGCACAAGCAACTCCGCGAGCTGGCCGGGCTACCTCTCAGGCCGCAGGATGAGGCGGAATGCCGCCGCTGCGAAGTGCACTGCGACAAGATCGTTTACCCCGGCGCCTGCGTCGAGCGCTCCTGCCCGTTCCTTTACGCCTACGAAGCCTTCGGACACACCTACGTCGGCTGCATGCAGAAGATCTACGGAGTCGAGATCGACCTCGAGTTGCTGCAGTTGGCCGAACAGCAGCGCAAGGGCTTCGGCGCCATCAAGGCCAAGCGCGAGCCGCTTCCGATGTGCCGGTCCGAGGTCGACGCCTGCTACCCGCACCGGCGCGACAAGATCGGTTGCCGTAACCCCGAGTTCCACGAGCTGCCCGTGGGCGAGCCGACCTTCCGGGTGATCGCTCGCGTACGCCAGGCTTAAGCGCCGCTCCGCGCTCACTCATCACAGCTAAGAGCCGCCTCCTGATAGCCGGAGGTATATCGTTGCCGGCGTGAGTAGCGCAGACCGGCTCGAGAGATACGCCCAACTCGCCGTGGAAGTTGGCGCGAACGTCCAGCCCGGTCAGTTCCTTCTCGTCCAGGCGTATCCGGAGCAGGCCGATCTGGCGCGGGCGATCGCCGCCTACGCTTACAAGGTCGGAGCGCGCTTTGTCGATGTCAACTACGCCGACCATCGTGTGCGCCGCTCGATGATCGAGAGTGGGCCCAGGGAGATGCTTCCGTGGTCTCCGCCCTGGCTAGTCGATCGGCTCGATTACGGCACGGCCGAGCAAGCGGCCAAGATCAATTTCTCGGGTGACCCGGAGCCCGGGCTCCTGGCCGATCTCGATCCGGCTCGGGTCGCCGAATCCCGGCAGACCGAGCTGGTCGAGGCCTCGCTGCGTCAGCACGTCGAGGAGAAGGTCGCCTGGTCGCTGATCGGTGCTCCAACTGAGGCTTGGGCCAAGGCGGTATTCGGCGAGCCGGACATAGAGCGCCTCTGGCAGGCGATCGAGCATGCAGTCAGGCTGGACGAGCCCGACCCGGTGGCCGCCTGGCGCGAGCACATCGATCGGCTCTCGGAGCGGGCCATCATCCTCAACCGGCGCCGCTTCGACTCGATTCGCTTTCGCGGCCCGGGCACCGACCTGGTGGTTGGATTGCTGCCCGACTCCTACTGGCACGCGGCCGAGGGCGAGACCGTCTTCGGGCAGAAGTTCGTGCCCAATCTGCCCACCGAAGAGGTGTTTGCGACTCCCGACCGGTTACGCGCCGAGGGCGTTGTGCGCTCGACCCGTCCGCTTTCGCTGGACGGCCAGATCGCGCGCGATCTGGAGCTGCGCTTCGAAGCTGGGCGCATCGTCGGTATATCGGCCTCCAGCGGCGCTGACACCGTGCGGGCCCAGACTCGCCTCGACGAGAATGCCTGCCGCCTGGGCGAGGTCGCGATCGTCGACAGCTCCTCGCGCGTCGGCGACCTCGACACCATCTTCTTCAACACGCTCTTCGACGAGAACGCGGCCTGTCACATCGCCTACGGCCGCGGCTATCCCGGGGGCATCGAAGGCGGGATGGAGCTCTCGCCCGAGGAGCTCGAGCAGCACGGGGTCAACGCCTCGGTGGTGCACACCGACCTGATGGTCGGAGGCTCCGAAGTGGACGTGGACGGGCTCACGAAGGACGGCGAGGCGGTGCCGATCCTGCGCGACAACACCTGGGTGCTGGAGTAGGGGCGCTGGCCGAGGGCGCCTTTGCCGACCGGACGGGCCGGCCGGGCGAGGCTGGAGTTGAAGGCACACTCGGCGAAAACCGCGCCTCTCTGAGCCGAGCCGCGTGATATCGCGGCACTTCTCTTTTCGCCCACCACCGAGCCACCCGCCCGCGGGGTGGTAGCAAGTTACTAGCCCGGGAGGGCATCAAACACGGTCGGCCGTGCCGATTCTGTGACGAAACGAACGCAGCCGAACGGAAGCGGTCAACCGAGCAGCGACTCGTAGATCTCCAGGTGGCTCGCGGCCGCCGCGTCCCAGGTGAGAGCCTCGCGCGCGGCCAGGGCGCCGGCCCGGGCGCGGGCGAGCGCCGCGGGGTCGTCGAGCAGCTTGCGCGCCGCCTCGGTCATCGCCTCGATGTCGCCGGACGGAACGACGGCGCCGGCCCCGAAACGGCGCACCGGCTCGGCCAGGCCGCCGACGTCGTACGTGACCGCCGGCACACCGGCGCCGAGCGCGCGCAGCAGCGCGCCCGACTGGTCGATGCCTGGCCGGTAGGGGAACAGAGCCAGTGTCGAGTCTCCGAGGGCGCGGTCGACCTCGGCGTCGGAGAGGTAGCCGAGGCGCCACTCGGCGATTCCCCCGGCCTGCTCGCGGTAAGGCTCGACCGGCTCCATCGAGTCGCCGGCAACGAGCAGGCGCGCGTCGCCAAGCTTCTTTGCCACCTCGATAGCGTCGCCCAGGCCCTTGTACGAGCGGATCAGACCGAGGCAGAGCAGTGTTCGCCCGTCGCCCGTGCGAGGCGGGTCGCTGCGGATGATGGGGTGGGGGACGACGTGCAGACGCTCGAGCGGGACTCCGAGCTCGGCGAGCGTCTCGCGCCCGCGCTGCGAGTGTACGACGACGGCGTCGAAGCGGCCGAGCAGCTTGGGCCAGAGCTTGCGCTTGCCCATCTTCCGCCGCGGCACGAGGTTGTGGGCGGTGAAGACGAGCGGAGCCCGCTGCGGCAACAAAAAGCGATCGAGCTCGGGCAGGCCCAGCCACTGCAGGTGGAAGACGTCGGGGCGGCGCCGGCGCAGGCGCGCCATGCCGAAGGGGTGCTCGCAGAGCTTCAGCGGCAGGCGTAGGCGCGAGCGCCTGAACAGGCGGGAGCTGAGCGGATAGAAGAGCTCGCTGCGCGCGTAGCCCTCCGGTTCCGCCACCGTTCCGAAGCGGAAGCGGGAACTGACCAGCTCGACCTCGGCGCCGGCGCGCGCGAGTGCCGCGGCCAGCTCGTGATCGTAGGGCGGCGTGAAGGCGGACGGGTCGGCGATGACTACGCGCACGCAGAGAGCCTAGAGCGCCGAGCGGAATGATGGCCGCCGACATCTCGCCGTGGAGCGCCGGCCGGGGGTCCGGGCGCCTTGCCCACCCGCCACCCCCCACCCACCCACGGGGCGGAGGGACGGTAGCGAGGAAAGGCACTGGGGAATGCGACAGCTTCGTGCCGATTTAGCGCAATGCGCCTTGCACCGCCACGTGGGGCGCCCGGTTGCACCGCGCCGGCGGACGGCTCTCGTAAACTCGCGGCATGAGCCTGCTCGTCCGTTCCTGGAACGTCCACCACGGCATGACCTCGCCACGGAACCGGCGCAACTATCTCGAGCAGGCGGTGCGCCTGATCTCGTCCGATCACCCCGACGTCGTCTGCCTGCAGGAGGTTCCGCTCTGGGGCCGCCGCCATATCGCGGGCTGGAGCGACATGAGGCTGATCTGGAACAGCACGCGCCGCGTCTGGTTTCCGCCTCGGTTCGGCGGTTGGATCACCCGGCTCAACCAGGGCTTCTTCCGCTCGGCCGTCTCCGGTCAGGCCAACGCGATCCTGCTCGACCCTCGCCTGCAACCGCTCGAGCAGCGCCGGACGGTGGTCAGCCGCGGCCGGCGCGAGCGCCGCATCTGCCAGGCCGTGCGCCTGCAGGGGATGGTGATCGCCAATCTGCATGCCTCGGGCGTGGCCGGGCACCCGGAGGTCGGCGCCGCCGAGATTCTGCGAGCGCTTTCCTTCGTCGAGGCGGTTGCCGAAAACGACGACACGATCATCCTCGCCGGAGATTTCAACCTGCGCCCGAAGCAGCTGCCCGAGCTGCCGGGCTTCTCGCCGCCGGGCCCGGGTATCGACCACATCCTCGTCCGCGGCGCCGAGGCGGGCCCGCTCGACGTCTGGCCCGAGGCGCACCGCACAATCAAGGCGGGTGTCCTTTCCGATCACGCGCCTGTAGGGCTCCGGATCGGGTAGCGGCGGATATCTTCCAGATGATGGATTTCGCCCAAGCCCGTGCCCAGTTCCCGATACTCGAGCGCTTCGCCTACCTGAACGCCGGTACCTTCGGTCCGCTCGCCCGCTCGACGGTCGAGGCGATGGAGGCGAGGCAGCGGCTTGATCTCGAGCGAGGGCGCTCGGGGCCGGACTTCTTTGCCCTGGTGGTCGGTCTGCGCGACGAGCTGCGGGCGCAGATCGCGGCACTGGTCGGCGCCGAGACGGCGCAGGTCGCGCTCACCTGTTCGACCACCGACGGCTGCAACATCGTCCTCTCGGGTCTCGGTCTCTCGCCCGCGGACGAGGTCGTGACCACGACCGACGAGCACTTCGGTCTGCTCGGGCCGCTGCATGCCTCCGGCGCGCGCATCGTCGTCGCAGGTCCCGAGCCCGAGGCGATTCTCGCCGCCGTCACGCCGCGCACGAAGCTGCTCGCGCTCTCGCAGGTGCTCTGGACGGACGGGCGCGTCCTGCCGGTGGCGGAGCTGAGGGAGAGAAGCGACCTGCCCGTGCTGGTCGATGGCGCGCAGGCCGTCGGTGCGATTCCCGTCGCTGCCGCCGGGATCGATTTCCTCACCGTCTCGGCCCAGAAGTGGCTGTGTGGGCCGGACACGGTCGGCGCTCTCGTCGTCCGCGAGCCGGAGCGGTTGCGCGTGGCTCAGCCGAGCTACTACGCGCAGAAGAGCTTCGAGCCGGACGGCGAGTTCGAGCCACGACCGGGCGCCGCGCGCTTCGACTCGCAGTGGATCGCGCCCGCCTCGCTGGCCGGTCTTCTCGCCGCGCTCGACGGGCGTCCCGAGTGGGCCTTCGAGCGCGCCGCCGAGATGAGCGAGCTCTGCCGCAAGACGCTGGCCGAACGCTTCGAGGTCGTCTCCGCGCCCGGCCAGGGAACTCTCGTCAGCTGGAGGGCGGATGGTGATCCCACCGCGATGGTAAGGCGTCTGTTCGAGCGTGGCGTCGTCGTGCGCGACATCCCCGGGCGCAACCTGATCCGAGCCTCCTGCGGCTGGTGGACGAGCGAGGACGATATCGAGCGCCTGCTCGAGGCGCTTGGCGAGAACGGCTAGCGCCCGCGCTGCGAGATAAAGCCTGCGGTGAGCGGTATCGAGAGCGCAACGACGGCCAAGCCAAAGGCGAAGAAAGTCGGCTGCATCCAGCTGCGATAGCCGATCAATACGACTTGCACGGTGATCCAGAACAGGAGAATCGAACCGACTACCAGAGACGCTGGTCCGGCGAAACGATTTCGCGACCAGACGGCGAACGACGCAGCAAGCATGCTCCCCCCAACGACGATGAAGAGAATCAAACCGGGGATGAAATAGTCGGAGAACGGCGTTCCCTCGAGCCACTCGCTCGGGAGGTCGAGACCGCCGCCCATCATCCCGATTCCGCCGGCGAAGGCCCAGAACGCGACGAAGAGCTCGAGCGCGAGTAGTGCGCGCGTCGAAGCTGACAGAGGTGGGCGTGTCGCGGTAGTCAAGGCTACGCATTTTCGGGCGATTCGAGCAGGCGTCTCACCTCGGCCCGCGACATCGTCTGTGAAATGAAGCCCAAGTTGCGCTTTTCGAGTAGCTCCTCGGCGATCCGGGCGGTAAGCGCGAAGCTGGCTCTCTGAGCCTGCGGGCCGATGCTCAGCCGGCGCACTCCAAGGCGCTCGAGCTCCGCGATCGGCGGTGATTCCAGGTCGGCGAAGACGTTGAGTGGGCCGTCCAGCGCCTTCGCCAGTCGGCCGATCGTCTCTCCGTCCGTGGCGTCGGGAACGAAGATGCAGTCGGCTCCGGCGGCGGTGTAGGCATTCGCTCAGCGCACCGTCTCCTCGAAGCGCCCCTCCGGCTCGCCGACCTGGCGCAGGTAGACGTCGGTGCGAGCGTTGATGACGAGCGGTAAGCCTTCGCGCTCTCCGACTTCCCGTATCGCCTCGATTCGCTCGACCTGTTGCTCGAGCGAGAGAAGCGGGCTCGCGCCTCCGTGCCAGGCATCCTCGAGGTTGAGCCCGACCGCGCCGGCGGCGATGACCTCGGCCGCCGTTTCGGCCGCCGCCTCGGTGCTGGCTCCGTATCCGGCCTCGACATCGGCGCTGACCGGCACCTCGACGGCGCGCGCGATCCGGCCGACCATTTCCAGCATCTCCTCGCGCGGGGAGACTCCACCGTCCGGGTAGCCGAGCACCGCGGCGATGCCGGCGCTGGTCGTAGCTAGAGCCCGGCAAGAGGGAGAGCGGGCGAAGATGCGGGCGCTGACGACGTCCCAGGCATTCGGGAGTACGAACAGGCTCGACCCCGCATGTAGAGCGAGAAAGCCTTCGGCCCTGGCGCGCTGTTCGGAGCGATCCACCGGGGGTTGCCTAGCTCGCGTCGGCGGAGGTTCGCAGTCCCAGCTCGGCGGCGATCGGCCTGAGCGCCGCGATCACGAAGGTGATGTGCTCGTCGAGGTCGACGCCAAGCTCGTCGGCGCCCTGGTAGACCTCGCCGCGATTGACTTTGGCGGCGAAGGAGGGCTGTTTCAACTTCTTGCGCACCGACTTCGGCTCGAGCGTGTCGATGCCGTCGGGGCGCACCAACCCGCAGGCGTGCACGAAGCCGGCCAACTCGTCGCAGGCGAAGATCGTCTTTTGCAGCGGGGTCTCGCGCGGTACGCCGGTGTGGACGGCGTGCGAGAGGATCGCCAGCACGACCTCCTCGGGGTAGCCCTGCTCGCGCAGTATCGGGGCGCCGGCCTGAGGGTGCTGCTCGAGCGTGGGGTGAATCTCGTAGTCGAAGTCGTGCAAAAGCCCGGCGATGCCCCAGAGTTCCTCGTCCGCACCGAACCTCCGCGCATAGGCTCTGACAGCCGCTTCGACCGCGAGTGCGTGCCGCCGCAGCGCCTCGCTCTTGGTGTACTCCGTCAGCGTCGCCCAGGCCTGCTCGCGTGTCGGTGCCATCAACTGCAGCATAACGTGCTGCCCGCCATTGTCTCCGCTGGCCATGTCCCGGTGCCAGGCACGCGGACATGGCCGAATCGAGCGGAAGAAGCGCGGAGCGCCCGGGCGTAGTCGTTTCAGCCCGGGACTCCGGCTGGTCGGCTCGCTACGAGCTACGATGACCGCGTTCGCCCTAGGCGGCGAGCTCCAAGATCATGACCGACGCTGCAGTCGCCGAAGCCCTACACCGCGAGTCCTTCGTAATCGAGGGCGGTCACCCGCTCTCTGGCACCGTCCAGGCCGCCGGGAACAAGAACGCGGCCCTGCCCATCCTGGCTGCCGCCCTACTCACCGCCGAACCGGTGACATTGCACAACGTTCCGCGCATTCGCGACGTCGAGGCGATGGTCGAGCTGATCGCTCACACCGGCGCCGAGGCCGCGTGGACGGGTACGAATGACGTGACCATTCGAGCCGGCGAGATCACCGAGACCGATCTCGATCCCGATCTCTGCCGCCGCATCCGCGCCTCCTTCCTGCTCGCCGGGCCGCTGCTCGCGCGCGCCGGCGCGGTCAAGATCCCGCCACCGGGTGGCGACGTGATCGGCCGCCGGCGCCTCGACACACACGTGAAGGCCTTTAGCGAGCTCGGCGTCGAGATCGAGGCCGGGCTCGACTATGCGATGAGTGCGCGCAAGCTGCACGGCTGCCGGCTCTTCCTCGACGAGCCGAGCGTGATGGGAACCGAGAACGTGATCATGGCGGCCGTGCTGGCCGAGGGCGAGACGGTCATCGGCAACGCGGCCGGCGAGCCGCACGTCCAGGATTTGTGCCGCTTCCTCGTCTCGCTCGGAGCCGAGATCGAGGGCATCGGCTCCAACCTCCTGCGCATTCGCGGCGTAGAGCGGCTTTCGGGCGGCGAGCACCGCATCTCGCCCGATCACATCGAGATCGCCAGCTTTATCGGGCTGGGGGCGGTCACCGGTGGCGAGCTGACCATCAACGGTTGCAGCGGCGAGGATCTGCGCCCGATCCTTCCCCATCTGGAGCGGTTGGGCGTGCGGATCGACGCTGACGACTGCAGCGTGCGCGTGCCCCACGGGCAGGAGCTCGTGATCCAGGACGATCTCGGCGGCGCGATCCCGAAGATCGAGGATGGGCCCTGGCCGCAGTTCCCCGCCGACCTGACCTCGATCGCCGTGGTCGTTGCCACGCAGGCGCAGGGCACCGTGCTGATCTTCGAGAAAATGTTCGAGAGCAGGCTCTTCTTCGTCGACAAGCTGGTCGGGATGGGGGCTCGGATCATCCTCTGCGATCCGCACCGAGCGGTCGTGACCGGCCCGGCCCCGCTGGTCGGAGATCGCATGGAGAGCCCGGATATCCGCGCCGGTATGGCGATGCTGATCGCGAGTCTCTGCGCCGACGGTGTCTCGACGATCGGCAACATCGGTCAGATCGACCGCGGCTACGAGCGCATCGACGAGCGACTTCGCTCGCTCGGTGCTTCGATCGAGCGAATCTCCAGCTGAGCTCGACGCGGATGAAGGCCCGGCGAAAGCCCGTCGAGCGCGGTCAATCGATGGAGCGTTTTGTTTTTGTTCGAGTTCGATAGGGTGCTGTTATGGCCTCGGATGAGACCGCCGCGACTCGTAGCACTGTCCGACTGACGCCGCGAGGCGGGGGAGACGTTCACGTCGAGACGGGCGTCCCGGTACTCGACCGCCTGCTCGAACAGGTCGCGCGCTACGGACGTTTCGATCTCACGCTGGCCGTCGCGTCCGACTCGGCCGAGGCGCAGATCGTCGCTTCCGGGCGAGCGCTTGGCACGGCGCTGGTCGAGCCACTCAGGGCCGAGGGCGCGAATGGCAACGGCGCCGGTTACATCCCGTCGGCCGAGGCGCTCGCGCACGTCGCTCTCGACCTGAGCGACGATCCCTGCCTGGTCTCAAACTTCGATCTCTCGGCCGACCACGTCGGCGGGCTCGCCGGCGACATGGCCGTTCGCTTCCTGCGCGAGCTGGCGCAAGCGGCTGGAATAGTGCTTCACGTTCGCCTCGTCGAGGGCAACGACACCGAGCACGTGCTGAGCGCCATCTTCAAGGCACTTGGCGTGGCGCTTGGAAGGGCCTGCAACGTGGCAACAGAGAAGCCATGAGCGAAAAGCAGGTAGTTCGCGCCGAGGCGGCGCCGGCGCCCTTCCAGGGCGCTCCGTACAGCCAGGCGATAGTGGCCGGCGGGCTCGTCTTCGTTTCGGGCCAGCTCGGTCTCAGGCCGGGCGAGACGACGCTCGAGGGCAAGGGCATCGAAGAGCAGACCCGGCAGGTGCTCGAGAACGTGAGGGTGATTCTCGAGCAGGCCGGTAGCGGTCTCGACCGGCTACTCAAGACGACCGTATTTCTGGCCGACCTGGCGGACTTCGCGGCGATGAACGCCGTCTATGCGGAGTACGTCGGCGCTGCTCCACCGGCAAGGGCGACCGTGCAGGTGGTGGCGCTTCCCTCCGGCGCTCTGGTCGAGATCGACGCAGTGGCTTTGGCCGGCTAGCCCCTTTCGACGAATGACAAGCGAGGACGCGCAAGAGGGCACCCCGCGCGAAGACGAACGCTGGTTCACCAGGAGCGTCGCGTCGATCGGCGGCGCCAGCTTTTTCGCCGACCTCGGCTACGAGATGCCGACGTCGCTTCTGCCCAGCTTCCTGACCACGACGCTGGGTGCGCCGGCCGCGGCACTCGGCCTGATCGAGGGCTTCGCCGACGGGCTCGGCGGAGTATCTCGCCTGGCCGGCGGCGCCATCGCCGACGATCCCGCTCGCCGGCGCAAGGCCGCTGTCGGTGGCTACACGGCGACGGCCTTTCTGGGTGGCGCCATCGGCCTGGCCACGGCGGTATGGCAAGTCGGGGCCCTGCGGGTCTCGGCCTGGGTCGCGCGCGGACTGCGCGCTCCCTCGCGCAGCGCGCTCCTCACCGAGGCCGTCTCGGAGGGCTCCTACGGGCGCGCCTTCGGATACGAGCGGGCGATGGACAATCTCGGTGCGATCGGCGGGCCGCTGCTTGCGATCGGGCTCGTAGCGCTTGTCGGCCTGCGCAGCGCGATCATGCTCAGCGTCGTCCCGGGGTTGCTGGCGGCGCTCGCAATCTTCATCGGCATTCGCGCTATTCCGAGGGCGAAGCGGATCGAGCGGCGTTCGCTCCGGCTGCGCGTGCGCCCGGTGCTTCAAGGGCGCCTCGGGAAGCTTTTCCTGGCCATCTCGGCCTTCGAGATAGGGAATGTGGCGGCGACCCTGCTCATCCTGCGCGCGACCGATCTGCTCCAGCCCGGGCGTAGTCACACGAGCGCGGTCAACCTCGCGCTCGGCCTCTATGCGGGCTACAACCTGGCGGCCGTCATGGCCAGCTTCATCGGTGGGCGTCTCGGCGATCGCCGCGGCATGATGCTCGTGTTCGGGCTGGGGGCGGCGGCCTTCGCCGTCGGCTACGCGGGGCTCGCTGCGAGCGGGTCATCGATCGTCCTTATCGCCGTCTTTTTCGCCTTCGCGGGAATCGGGATCGGCTTTGCCGAGACGGCCGAGAGCGCCGCGGTCGCCGGGCTCGCTCCGAGCGATGTCGTCGGCTCGGCTTTCGGCCTCCTGGCCGCCGTGCAGAGCTTCGGCAACTTCGCTGCCAGCGTCATCGCGGGCGCTCTCTGGACACTTGTCTCGCCGCGCGCAGCCTTCGCTTACCTGGCCTTCTGGATGCTCGTCTCGCTTGCGGCGCTTGCTTTCGTCCGCGCCCGCGATCGCGCCTGAGCTCCTCGTCCGGGTCGTTTCGCGGTCACAATGACTGTGTGGAACGCCTGACGATCATCGCAACGCACACGAACACCGACTTTGACGCGCTTGCCTCGATGCTGGCTGCGCGGCGGCTCTACCCGGGCTCGCTGGTGGCCTTGCAGCCGACACTGGCCCGCAACGTGCGCGAGTTCGTGCGTCTCTACGCCGACGAGCTCGAGCTGGTCGAAGTGAGCGCGCTCGATCTCTCCCAGGTGCGTCGCCTGGTGGCGGTCGAGACGGTGCACCCCTCGCGTCTCGGCGATCTGGAGCCGCTGACGCGTGACGAAGCCGTCGAGAAGATCGTCTTCGATCACCACGAGCCCGCCCGGCCCGAGTGGGTGAAGCCCGAGAACCTCTACCTGACCGGGGAGGGAGCTCTGACGACGTCGCTGGTCGGCATCCTGGCCGAGCGCGAGCTGAGCGTGAGCCCGCTGGAGGCGACCGCCTTCGCGCTCGGGATTCACGAGGACACCGGCTCGCTCAGCTTCGCCTCGACCACTCAGCGAGACGCCGAGGCGATCGCCTGGTGCCTGCGCCACGGTGCGCGCCTGGACGAGCTCGGTCACTTCCTTCGGCCCGCTCTGGGCAACGAGGAGCGAGAGCTGCTGGGCAAGCTGATGGAATCGACTCGGCCCGTAAGCGCTGCCGGTGTCGAGCTCCTGATCGCGAGCGCCAGCTGGCCGCGTTATCTCGAGGACATCGCTCTGCTCGCGCACAAGCTCGTCGATCTGACCGATTGCGACGCGCTCGCCTGCCTGGTTGAGATGGAAGGACGCGTTTTTGCGGTGCTGCGCAGCCGTGTGCCCGAGCTCGACGCCGCCAGGCTGGCCGCCGTGCTCGGTGGCGGCGGTCACCACGGAGCCGCCTCGGCCTCGGCCCGCCTCTCGCTCGAGCAGGCCTGCCTGGCGATCGAAGAGGGTCTCGCTTCCGCGCTCGAGCAGCCGCCGCTGGCGCGCGAGGTGATGTCGAAGCCGCCGCGCTTCGTCGAGCCGGCAACCAGGGTCGCCGAGGCCATGGCCACCTGTCAGCGCTACCGCCAGTCGGGCATCCTCGTGCTCGAGCAGGGTCACCTGCGCGGAGTCGTCCATCGCGAGGATCTGGACAAGGCCCTCGGGCACGGGCTCGATCAGGCGCCGGTCAAGGCGATCATGGCGCTGGAGGTTGCCGTCTGCGCTCCCGACACCACGCTGCCCGAGCTGCGGCGGATGCTGGTCGACTCGGCGGCTGGACGGATCGCCGTGGTTGAGAACGACAAGGTAACCGGCGTGGTCACGCGCGGCGATCTGCTCGCGGCCTTCGGTCTCCGCGACGAGCCGGCGCTCGCGCGCGAGCCCAACCTCGAGCATGAGCTGGAGCAGTTGAAGGCACTGAGCCCTCTGCGCGAGGCTATCGCGACCATCAGCGGCAGCCACGAGGGCATCTACCTCGTGGGTGGATCGGTGCGCGATGTTCTTCTCGGAGCCAAGGGCTTCGACATCGACATCGCGGTGGAAGGCGACGCCATCGGTCTGGCCAGGGAGCTGGCGCGCCTGCTGCACGGGCGCATTCGGGCGCACGAGAAGTTCGGCACAGCGGTTGTTCTCTACAACGAAGAAGCGCGTGTGGACGTCGTCACCACTCGTACCGAGTTCTACGACGCGCCGGCGGCGCTGCCCTCGGTCGAGCACGCCTCGATCCGCGAGGATCTCTTCCGGCGCGACTTCACCGTCAACGCGATGGCGGTGTCGCTCAGGGCGGAAGACTTCGGGCGCCTGGTCGATCCCTTCGGTGGCCGGCGCGACACCGCCGAGCGGAGGCTGCGCGTACTGCACAACCTCTCTTTCGTCGACGACCCCACGCGCATCTTTCGCGCCGTTCGCTACGAGAGCCGGCTCGGCTTTCGCATGGACGAGCACGCCGCCCAGCTCGCTCGCAGCTGCGTCGAGATGGGGCTCTTCGACGATCTCTCCTCGGCGCGGCTGCGCGACGAGCTGGTCGCCATCCTCGACGAGCCGGATGCACCGCGCTCGATCCTGCGCCTGGCCGAGATCGGCGTCGCGGCGGCAGTGCATCCCCGTCTGGCCGCCGACGAGGAGGCGGCCGCGCTGGTCGAGCGCTTGGGCGTACTGCGCGACCGCTACGCCCCCGAGCTGCCGCGCTGGCGACTCGGGCTGGCCGTGCTCGCCCGCCGCCTGGCGACCCACGAGCTCTACTCCTGGCTCGGGCGCCTGCGCCTGCGCCGCCGCGATGTCGAGAAGATCGTGGCCGCGGTCGTATTCGCGCCGAGGCTGGTCGAACGCCTGCAGCGCGAGATCAGCCCGGCCGAGATCGTTGCGCTGGTCGATCCAGTTGCTCCCGACGCGCCGCTCGTCGCCCTCGCGATGCACGATCTTCCGGCTCTCGAGGAGTACTTCGAGCGCCTACGCGAGATCGAGCTCGAGATCGGCGGCAGTGATCTGGTCGAGCTCGGGCTCGAGCAGTCGCCGCGGGTGGGGGAGATTCTGGCCGAGCTGCGCCGGCGCAAGCTGAACGGAGCGCTGGCAGGGCGAGGCGCCGAGCTCGAGGCGGCAAGAGAACTGATCGACGAGGCCGTCCAGGCGTGAAAGGGTCTTTCTATCGCTGGCAGGCGCCTGGCCCCTACCGGGTTGCCTTCTCTACGCGCATCGGCGGCATCAGCGAGGGTGTTTTCAGCTCGCTCAACTTGAGCGAGCTGGGAGGCGACGAGCCCGAGCGGGTGCGAGAGAACCGGGCGCGCCTCTGTCGCGCGCTGGAGATCGACCCATCCCGCGCGACGATGGCCCAGCAGCGACACGGCGCGGTAGCCCGGCGCGCCGAAGCGGTTGGCCTGCTCTCGGCCGGCGCCGACTTCCCCGAGTGTGATGCCTTCTGGAGCGAGGAGCCAGGTCTGGGAATGATGCTCGTCACGGCCGATTGCCTCCCCATCGCGATCGCACGCGCTGGTGGCGAGCGGCCGGGATTAGCTCTGGTTCACGCCGGCTGGCGCGGGCTGCTGGGCGGCGTTATCGAGTCGGCCTGCCGGGGTCTCGGCCGGGGCCGTACGAAGGCCGTGCTCGGGCCGGCGATCGGGCCTTGCTGCTTTGAGGTCTCCGACGAAGTGGCGGCGAGCTTCCGCCGCCGCTTCGGTCGCCAGGTGACGAGCGGGCGCAAGGTCAACCTCTGGCTGGCGGCCGAGAAAGCGCTGGCCGCCGCCGGTTGCAGCGCCGCCGAGCGGATCGAGCTCTGCACCTCCTGCCACCCGGAGCTCTTCTTCTCGCACCGGCGCGACCAGGGTCAGACGGGGCGTCAGGGGGTCATCGGTGCGATCGACTGAGGAGATTCGCGAGCGCTACGCCCGTATCCGGGGTAGCGTCGGGCCGGACGTCACGGTGGTCGCAGCGACCAAGTACGTCTCGCTGGAAGAGATGGGCGTTCTGGCGGAAGCGGGCATCGAGGTGGTGGGCGAGAACCGTGCTCAGGCGCTGGCGGCGAAGCAGGCGCAGTATGGGACGGCCTTCCACTGGCACTTCATCGGCCACCTGCAGAGCCGCAAGGCGCCGCTCGTGAGCGAGCTCTGCGAGCTCTGTCACTCCCTGGCGAGCGAGTCGGCGGCGCGGCAGCTGAGAATTCCGGCGCTGGTGGAGGTCAATCTCGCCGGGGAAGAGACGAAATCCGGCGTCGCCCCCGAAAAGCTCGAGGACTTCCTCGGCCTGTGCGCTCAGGTTGGGGTCGAAGTCCGCGGCCTGATGACCATGCCGCCCTTCACAATCGATCCCGAGGCTTCGCGCCCGTACTTCCGGCGCCTGCGCGAGTTGGCCGAGCGCTTCGCTCTTCCACAGCTCTCGATGGGCACCAGCCAGGACTATCTCGTCGCCGCCGAGGAAGGCGCCACCTACATTCGCGTCGGCAGCGTCCTTTGGAGCTAGCGCTCCGAGAGACGGCGTGCGAAATCGCGGTCGAGGTACTACGGCGCGACTTGCTCGACCTCTTCAGCCCCGTGGTAGGGGCAGAAACGCGATCCGATCATGGCCGAGCGTCGACAAGGCCGGCCGTAGATCGTCTCGCCCTGGCAGCGTCTGGCCTTGGTTGCGGCGAGCAGCTTGTTCGCCGCGGCTCGCGATCGTGGCTGGTAGTCGTAGCGTTGAAAGAGCCGGTATAGCGCCACGGTGGCGGAGTGAGCGCTCGAGTAGCCCCACTGCTTGTAACCTCGTCGCGCTATCTCCGGGATGCTCAATCGAGCGCGCTCGTGCAAGAGGTGAGCAGCCCGAAGCTGCTCGGGGGAGAGCAGGGCGTGAGTAGGCCCTCGTCGTAGCTTCCAGCGCTCTGTGCTCATTCGTCTAGAGCGCTTGAGGCAACGGACTGCGGCGGCCTCTTACGTTCGTCTTTTTCGGGATCGCGGCGGCTCATCTCGATCTTGACAGGTGGGAACTTTCTCACAGTGTTGCCTTTAAGTCAACTTCCCACCGAACGCCCTTCCTGCGATGTCAACCGCGGCGGGGGTTACAATCGGGCCATATGGGGTTCGCGGACGTCTGGAACCGGACGCTCGTCTATTTCGGCATAGCCGAAGAGGAAGACTGGGACGAGGACGGTTAC